>Ga0247727_10017406_pt1 | contig 11447 bp, 11 predicted proteins | sample WisWelCaveWW1625_FD_202498 | JGI IMG/M metagenome (GOLD analysis project Ga0247727, IMG submission 202498) | Biofilm microbial communities from Wishing Well Cave, Virginia, United States - WW16-25 | ecosystem: Environmental > Aquatic > Deep subsurface > Groundwater > Cave microbial mat | place... | reverse complement strand
CACAGACGCTTGCGAGAATCGCGTGAGCAGCAGTACTTCACGCGGCTCTGGGGTCAAGCCACGCCTCCCAGGGGTCGCGTGTACTAAGGGTTAAAGTCGCCCCTCCGACACGCGAACAGGTGTTCGTATTTGTCCTCAACGGGATCCTCAACATCGCTGATCAGGGGCGGTTTCGAGTTCGTGGGGTTCAACTCGTCGCGCGGCTGGCTCATCGGGCGGTTGAGGTCGGAACGTCGCTAGGTCGGGCGCCGGCGGTCGGGTCGAGGAGCGTCTCGGTAGGAGCGTCGTTGACGGTGGTGCTGCCTGGGCGAGTGGTCGCCCGTTCCCGTCGTCATCGTGAGGTGTGATCACCGATCGGACGTCGGCATGGGTTTGGACGTCGGCATGGGTTTGATTGATGGCAACGCAGAAGTTCCACGACCGCTGCCTTGAGCGGTCGGTGTCGCCGCGGCGTGTTGGTGTCGGAGTCCCTAAGAGATCTCGCCGCCGGCGCGTGTCGGGTGTCGCGCGACGGAGCTTCGGCTCGGTTCGCGCCGCTACGCTCGGGAGTCGTGGCGCGTGCGCGACAGCCGGTGACGAGTTCGATCGACGATGCTGAGGTTGTTCGTCAGCGGCTGATCGACGCTGCGGAGGGATGTTTTCGTCGTTTCGGTGTGATGAAGACGACGGTGGAGGACATCGCGGCGGCGGCGGGGGTTTCGCGCGCGACCGTGTATCGGTACGCGGCTGGTCGTGATGAGCTGATTCTTGGCGTGTTGTTGCGTTCGGCGGATCGGTTTTTCGATCGGTTGGGGCGTCGTCTGGGCCGTTCGGACGACTTCGGCGAGGCGCTCGTGGAGGGCATTGTGTACGCGCTCGATCAGGTGCGCGCGGATGAGAATCTCGCCTTGTTGTTCGCGCCGGAGGTCGCGGGCGTGACGGGCAGCATCGCGGGTGCGGCGGAGGCGCTGTTTCGCCGTTCGGCGGAGTACCTCGAGCCGCTGGTGCGGGCGGCGCAGCAGGCCGGTCAGTTGCGCCAGGATATCGACGCGGGTGAGTTGGCGGAGTGGCTGATCCGGGTGATCTTGTCGTTGTTGACGGTGCAGGGGCCGCGTCCTCGTTCGCGGGCGCAGATCCGTTCGCTGTTGTACGAGTTCGTCGTTCCTGCGCTTGTCGTCCGCTGAGACGCAGGCGAACTGACGGGCCGAGCGAGGCTCAATGCCGGGCGGTCCAGCGCTGTGGTGTGTGGCCGTTGTGTTCGACGAGGCCGTCGTGGTGGAGTAGGTCGAGGTGGCCGACGATCTCGGAGATGCCGAGCACGATGGTGAAGCCGTCGAGGTTCGGGAAGATGCGTTCGGTGAGCTGATAGGCGCTCGCTGCTGGTCGGGCGCGGACCGCGTCGAGGATGGTGCGGGCGCGCTGGGCATGGTGTGCGCGCACCCTCTCCGTCCAGGTGTTGATGTCGGTGAATGGTTCGCCGTGGCCGGGCAGGATGCTGGCGGGGTCGAGCGCGGTGAAGCGGTCGAGGCTCGCGAGGTATTCGAGGAGGCTCGGCCGGCGGTCGGGGAGTTCTCCTTCGGCGAGCTCGAGGAAGGGGTTGGGGCTGATGCGGGGGAGGAGATGATCGCCGCTGATGAGCGTGTTGCCGTCGAACAGCGAGACATGGCCGGCGGCGTGGCCGGGTGTGACGTGCACGTCGTAGCGGCGGCCGCCGGCGTCGAGGGAGGCGTGGTCGTCGACTGGTTCGATCATGGACGGGTCGGCGGGGAGCACCATCTCGCTGACGTGAACGCAGAAGATCGGGGAAGACGTTGCGCGCTGCGGTGGGGTAGCCGAGCTAGTCGAGCACGACTCGATACGTGTCGATGCGATGGTGGTCGAGGCAGAGCTTGCGGGCTTCGCTGCGGCCGACGACGATTGGCGCGCCTGATTCGCGCGCGACGTGCGCGGCCGCGCCGAAGTGATCGGGATGGCCGTGGGTCACGACGATGAGCTTGACGTCACGGAGCGCGAGGCCTGCCGTGTGGAGTAGTTCGTCGAGGTCGCGAAGCGAGTCGGGGAGGTACATGCCGGGGTCGATCAGCGTGACCGGCGGTTCGGGCAGCAGGTAGCAGTTGACGGGCCCGACCGCGAACGGGGTCGGCAACGCCGCGCACAGCACACCGTCGGGGAGCTGGTCGACCAGCGGAGCGAGTGGTGCGGGCATGACGCCGTCCTCCGGGCCTCGATGCGTGAGACATAAACTGTAGTATGTCTCACCACGGTCGAGGGAGGCTGTGTGCTGGAGCTCTTGGCCGGTACTGCTACCGGCGGCGACGCCGGGTCGTGCTGGCCTGGCTCGTGTTGGTGGTCGGTACGGTCGGCGCGGCTCGCGTCGGGGGCGGGGAGACGTCGACGGTCTTCGAGGTTCCGGGGACGGAGTCGCAACGCGCGTTCGATCTGTTGGATGAGCGTTTTCCGGAGCGTTCTGGCGATACGGCCGACATCGTGTTCCGCGCCGAGCGGAGGATCGACGATCTCGAGGTGCGTGGGCGGCTCGAGCGGCTCTTCGATGACGTCCGCGCCGTCGACCATGTGGTGGAGGTCGCGAGCCCGTACGCGGGCACGCCGACCGTCTCGCCCGATCGGACGATCGCGTTCGCGACGATCCAGTTCGACCAGCGCGGGACCGAGCTGCCCGATGCGCTGATCGACGAGCTGCTGGCGTTGGCTCGCGACGCGAACGGTGCGGGCGTGCAGGTCGAGCTGGGCGGTCGGGTGATCCAGTTCTCCGAGATCGAGGGCCCGGGCGGCCGGTCGGAGCGCGTCGGCTTTGTGGTCGCGGTGGTCGTGTTGTTGTTGTCGTTCGGTTCGCTCGTCGCGGTGGGGCTGCCGATGGCGACCGCGGCCAGCGCACTCGCCGCGGGTCTGTCGTTGCTGGCCCTGCTCGCCAACGCTGTCGACCTGTCGGACTTCGGGCCGCGGCTCGCGACGCTTATCGGCCTTGGTGTGGGGATCGACTATGCGCTGTTGATCGTGACCCGCTACCGCCAGGGCCTCCACGCGGGCTTGGACCCGGAGCAGGCGATCGCGGTGGCGATGGACACGGCGGGACGCGCGGTGCTGTTCGCCGGGATCACGGTGATCATCTCCCTGTCGGGCATGTTCGTGATGGGGGTGCCGCTCGTGCAGGCGATGGCGATCGGCGCTGCGCTGGCGATCGCGGCGGTGCTGGCGGCGACGTTGACGCTCGTGCCCGCAGTGTTGGGCTTCGCGGGTCGGGCGATCGACCGGTGGCGGATCCCGGGACTGCACCGCGACGAGACCCAGCACCGCCGCAGCGGCTGGTTCGCATGGTCGCGGCTCGTGCAACGCCACCCCTGGCCGTTCGCGATCGCGGGCGCGGCTGTTCTTGTGACGCTCGCGTTGCCGGTGTTGTCGATGCGCCTCGGATCGGCCGATGCCGGCTCCGATCCGACGTCCAAGACCTCACGGCGGGCCTACGACCTGTTGGCGGAGGGGTTCGGGCCCGGTTTCAACGGGCCGTTGTTGTTGGCGGCCGAGCTCCCGGAACCGGGTTCGGTCGCGGTGCTCGAGCGTGTGGCGAGCGCGCTCGGCGACGTCGAGGGTGTCGCGTTCGTCGCGCCGATGCAGCTCAACGACGCGCGCGACGCAACGGTACTGCCCGTCTATCCGACCACCTCACCCCAGGACCCGGCGACGCTGCAGCTGACGCATCGGCTGCGCGACGAGGTGCTGCCCGAGCTCACCGCGGGCACGGGCGTCGAGATCGATGTGGGCGGGATCACGGCGTTGTTCAGCGATCTCGGCGAGGTCCTGGAGGATCGCCTCCCGCTGTTCGTCGCGGTGGTGCTCGGCCTGTCGTTCTTGTTGTTGCTCGCGGTGTTCCGATCGATCGTGATCCCGATCAAGGCGGTGATCATGAACCTGTTGTCGATCGGCGCGGCCTATGGCGTGATCGTCGCGGTGTTCCAGTGGGGTTGGGCGAAAGACCTCGTGGGTATCGATGCCACCGGGCCGATCCAGTCGTTCATCCCGATGCTGTTGTTCGCGGTGCTCTTCGGCCTGTCGATGGACTATGAGGTGTTCCTGCTTTCACGCATCCGTGAGGAGTATCTCCGCACGGGCGACAACGCGCTCGCGGTGGCCGACGGACTCGCCGCAACCGCGCGAGTCATCACCGCGGCGGCAGCGATCATGGTCGCGGTCTTCGGCGCCGCGGTTTTGGCCGAGGACCGCACGACCAAGCTCTTCGGCCTTGGCCTCGCGGCCGCCATCCTTATCGACGCCACAGTGGTGCGGACGCTGCTCGTCCCGGCGACCATGGAACTGCTCGGCGAGGCCAACTGGTGGCTGCCCCGCTGGATCGACCGTCTGGTGCCGCGCATCAGCGTCGAACGCGACCCGACCGGCGGCGAGATGCTCGAGCGCGACGCCGCGCTCAAGGTGGGGTGAGATATTCGCGGACCCAGCCGGCAGCGCGGCGTGCGTCTTCTTGCACCATGAAGTGGCCGCCCGTTACGAGCACGAGGTCGGTGCCCACACGCTCGGCTTGTGCGGTGAAGAACTCGCGTGGCAGGTAGGAGCGGTCGCCGGCGAGGACCGTCGCCGGCGCGCCGAGGGAGTCGAGGTGCTCGAAGGCCGCCGGAGCGCCGTGCGGTGTCGTCGAGATCTCGAAGATGATCGCCTCGGTTTCGGGCGAGCAGGCGAGGCGAACCGTACCGTCGGGTTCGCCAATCGTGCCCCAACGCACGTAGGCGTCGAGCGCGTCGGGGGCGAGCTCGCTGAGCGGCGGTTTCGTGCGGTAGGCCGCGATCATCGCGGGCCGGTCGGTCCAGTGGGCGCGGCGGCGGCGCGCCGTGTCGGACATGGGGCCCCCCGTGGGCGGGTCGAGGAGGGGGAAGGCCACGGCCTCGCACAGCAGCATCCGCTCGATCAGACCTGGCCGCTCGCGGTCGACGAGCGCGGCGACACCGCCGCCCAGCGATTGTCCGAGCGCGACGACCCGCTCCAGCGACATGGCATCGAGCACTGCGACGACATCGCGGGCGAGCTCGACGAACGCGTACCCGGCTGCGTCAGTCGGCGCGTCGCTGGCACCGTGACCGCGCAGATCGACGGCGATCGCACGGTAGGCGCCGTCGAGCGCGCGGACGAGCGGCTCGAACAGCCCCGCACAGAACCCGTTCGGGTGCAACAACAACAGCGGTTGTCCCGCCCCAGTCGAGCGCAGCGATCCGAACACCGTCGCGCTCCACCACAACTTGATGCGGGTCGATCATCGGCGGTACCGGAGCAGCATCTGCGCGGCGAGGTGCGTCGCTCAGTCGGTTCCGGGGATCTTGGCCTCGATGTTACGAGCCAACGTCCGGAGCCGGTCCTCGATCTCACGTTGCAGGCGGCGCTTGCCTTCGATGGCGAGCTCGAGATCGCCGATCGGTCCGAGCCCCGGTTCGAGCTGCGTGGTGAGCAGGAGGCTGCTGCGCGCCCGCGGTCCGCGGCTTAGCGCGCTGACGTGCAGGGTGCCGTGCCCGGGCGGGAAGGCGACGCGATGCCGCACGGGCCGCCAGCGCAACGGCAACTGCGCGGCGTACCGACTGTTCCGCACGATCGGATCGACGTCGACCTCCACGTCGGCATGCAACATCACACCGGCGACCCGCTGTCGAGTCTCCATGATGAGATGACGATCCTCGGCGCGTGGCGCGTTCAGCACCTCTCGCAGCAGGTCGATCGCGTCGCGCTCGAGCAGCTCGCAGATCGCCTCGAACTCACGATCGACCGACACCTCGGCACCGATGGTCGTGCTCATCAGGAACCACCTCCTCGTTCACAAACCGCCCGAGGGTGTGAGACACGAGACAGAATACGTCTCACACATCACTATGCTGATCGAGCACGCCATCGGAGTCCGGCGAGATCGGAGCCCACGGATGAAGAACACGACGGCATCCTTTGCGCTCGAGAGCTACGACCCGTTCGACCCGCGCATCCAGGCTGACCCCTACCCGTGGTACCGCGCGCTGCGAGGACACCCCGGCATCCATTTCGTGGAACAGGACCGGTTCTATGTCGCGGCCCGCTATGACCACCTCCTCACCGTGCTGCGCCAGCCCCAACTGTTCTCCTCGGAGCTGGGGATGGGATCGCTCATGCGCGGCGAGGTGAGCCCTCGCCTCGGCCGTCCCCGCACCAGCGACATCGACATCGCCGCGCTCCGCGTCCTGATCGCAACCGACCCGCCCGACCACACGATGCTGCGTCGCCTCGTCAGCCGCGGCTTCACGCCCAGCGCGATCGCCGCGCTCGAGCCGCGCGTGCGTGAGATCGCACGCGCCTGTCTCGACGGGCTCATCGACGCGTCGCGACGCGGCGACGCCGACCTGGTGCGAGATCTCGCGGAGCCGCTGCCCGTGCTCGTCATCGCCGAGATGCTCGGCATCCCGGCCGAACACCGCGGCGACTTCAAGCGCTGGTCGGATGATGTCGTCGGCGTGCTCAGCGGCGCCGGCGACCTTGACCGCGCGCAACAGAGCATGAGCGACATGTTCGAGTTCTTCGTCGGCGCGGCCGAGGAACGCCGACACCGACCCGCCGACGACCTGATCAGCGCGCTCGTCGCCCAATCGGACGACGGCAGCCTCGAGCCGATGGAGATCGTCGTCTTTTGCATCCTGTTGCTGATCGCCGGCAACGAGACCACCACCAACCTCCTCGCCAACCTCGCCGCGGTGCTGTTCGCCGACCCGAGCCTCGACGCCCGGCTCCGCCGCGACCCCTCGCTGATCCCCGCGGCCATCGAGGAGACCCTGCGCTACGACGGGCCGGTCCAAGGCCTGTTTCGCGAGACGCGCGCATCAGCCCGGCTCGCCGACACCGAACTCCCCGCAGGCGCCCGAGTGCTCGTCCTGTTCGGATCCGCGAACCGCGACGAACGCCACTTCGCAGACCCCGACACGTTCCGGCTCGAACGCAACCCCCGAGACCACATCGGCTTCGGCGCCGGCATCCACCTCTGCCTCGGTGCCGCGCTGGCACGCCTCGAGGCGCGAGTCGCGCTCGAAGAGCTCTTCGCCCACACCCGGCGACTGACCGCGACCGGCCCGCCGACCCGCGTCGACAGCTTCATCCTGCGTGGGTTGCGGCGCATACCGGTCACCGTCAGCTGACCATCGACACGCTCAGCGCATCGTTGTCGGCGTGAACCGCAGCCTCAGACGAGCGGGCCCCCAGATCCCGACGGTCGGTGGTTTCCAATCGATCGGACCGTCGAGCTCGATGTCGGGCATCCGCTGCGCCAGGAGCGGAAGCGCTTCTTGCAGCTCGGCCCGGGCGAGCGATGCCCCGAGGCAATAGTGGATGCCAGACCCGAACGTGAGCTGTGGTGCGCTCGACGGTTCGCGGGTGATGTCGAACCGGTGCGGGTCGGGCCACCGGACGCCATCGAAGTTCGCGGCCGCGAGGCTCGTCATGACCAGCGTCCCGGCCGGGAACACCACGTCGCGGTATCCGATGTCTTCGGACGCGATCCGTACCGTGCCCCGCACAGCGCCCAGATGGCGCATCGTCTCCTCGACCGCGCGTGACGCGAGCTCGGGTTGGGCCGCGAGGAGCGACCACCGGTACGGCCGCTCGGCAAAGAGCGCGACGCAGCAGGCGAGCTGGTTGCGGGTGGTATCGGTCCCGGCCATGAGGACCGCTTCGGTCATCATCACCAGCTCGTCGGTCGAAAGCCGATCACCGGCCTCCTCGGCCGCGATCATCTCGCTCAGCAGGTCGTCGGCGGGACGGCCTCGCCGCTCGTCGATCATCGCTCGCACATACTGGTCGAGTTCGTCGGATGCGGCCTGGATCCGCGCCAGATCATTGGCGATGTCGTTGTTGAAGATACGAAAAATGTCCGTGGCCCATTGAGAGAAGAGCTTCCAATCCTGCTTCGGCGCGCCCAACAGCTCACAGATGATCGGGATCGGATACGGCTCGCACACGTCGGTGACGAGTTCACACCGGCCCTGGGCCGCCACGCCGTCGATCAGGCCGTTCAGGACCTCGCGCATGAAAGGACGGAGCCGGTCGGCGGCCTTGGGCGTGAAGGCAGGCGCGACGAGGCGCCGCAGTCGAGCGTGTTCGTCGCCTTCCATCGCCAGGATCGACTGTTGGTTGCGCCGCGTGACCGTGCCCTCGACGCCCGCCATCTGCGGGAGCAGCGAGATCGCCGAATGGAACCGGCGCTCGCGCAGGATCGCGACGACATCGTCGTAGCGGGTCACCGCATAGCCAAGCGGCACCCGAGCGATCCAGTGCTGCTCGGCAGCCGACTCGAACGCCGAGAGCACCGCGGCGCGCTCGAGCCCGAACACGTCGACCTCCGGCAGGTTGAGCTCGTGGACTGATGTCATGGTCCCTCCCGAGCGATTGTTGGCTCGTCCACTCCGGCCGGCGTCACCGCCACGCCGACTGGCCACTGCTCGCGCCCTTGCACCGCGCGCGCCTTCGTATCGGCCTGCCCGTCGCCGGAGAACTCAACGTACGCGCGGGCTCGCAACGGCAATTCGGGCAGCCACAGCGCTACGAGCGCCGCGACCACCATGATCGGCAGCGCGACGAGATACACGCCGCCGATCGCATCGCCCAGCGCGTCGATCACCTGACTGCGCAACGGCTCGGCGAGGCGACGGATCTGCGCGGGGCCGTTCGCGATGCGATCGACATCGACGTCGCCGAGCAGAACCGTGAGCCGGGAATGCAGCCGCGACGTCATCACAGCACCGAACGCCGCGACTCCGAACGCCCCGCCCAACGAACGAGCGAACGTGATCGCCGAGGTCGCGGTACCGAGATCTTCGAACGGGACCGCGTTCTGGGTCGCCAGGTTGAGCACCGGCATCGACATGCCCATGCCGACGCCGACGACCACCATGAACACGCTCACCGAGAAGCGTGACGTGCCCGAGTCGAGCGTGGACAGCAGCGCCATCCCCGCGACCCCGACCGAAACGCCCGCGAGGAGCAACCTGCGATAGCGGCCGGTTCGACTGATGCGCCGGCCGGCGAACACCGACGCCACCGTCAACGACAGCATCAGCGGCGCGAGCAACAGGCCCGAGTTCGTCGCCGACGCGCCCGCGACCGCCTGCAGGAACAGCGGCAGGAACACCGACGCTCCCAGCAACGCGCCACCCGAGAGCGCAGCCACCGCGAAGCTCACCGCGACCGTCCGATTCCGAAACAGGCGCGGCGGCAGGATCGGTTCGGGCACGCGCGCTTCCCACCACACAAACACCGCGAGCAGCGCCAACCCAACGCCGAAGAGGCCGACGATCGGTGCCGAGATCCACCCGTAGGCGTCACCACCCCACGCGCTGACGAGCAGCAGGCTCACCACCGACGCCACGAGCACCAACGCGCCGAAATAGTCGATCGAGCGGGCCCGGTTCTGAACCGGGAGACGCAGCGACACCGAGGTCACGACGAACGCCACGAGCCCGATCGGGACGTTGACATAGAAGATCCAACGCCAACTCAGATGGTCGGTGAACAGCCCACCGAGCAACGGTCCCGCGATCCCGGCGAGCGCGAACATCGCCGAGAAGTAGCCCATGTATCGACCTCGATCACGCGGTGACAGCACGTCGCCGATGACCGCGAACGCCATCGCGATCAGCCCGCCGCCCCCGAGTCCCTGGATCCCACGGAACACGACGAGTTGGCCCATCGACTGCGACAGGCCGGACAGGACCGACCCGGCGAGGAACACGGCGATCGCGAACTGGAACACGAGCCGACGCCCGTAGAGGTCCGAGAGCTTCCCGTACAGCGGGGTACTCGCTGTCGAGGTGATCAGGTACGCGGTGACGACCCACGACAGGCTGTCGAGCCCACCCAGGTCCTGCACGATCGTCGGCAACGACGTCGCGACGATGGTCTGGTCGATCGCAGCGAGGAACATGCCGAGCAGCAGCCCCGACAGGATCGTGAGCACCTGACGGTGCGTGAGCGGTACAGGAGTATCGACAGTCATTGCCGCGAAACATCCGCGACGAGTCGCTGGAACTGCTGCGCATCAACGGTGACGTAGGTCGCTTCACACGACGCGATGAGGTCCCGACGGCGCCGGCAATCGGCCGTGATGACCAGCCGCCTGCCCTCCCTCCCCGCGAGACGCGACCGGAACTCGAGCGGAACTCCGATCGGTGTCGGCGCGTGATAGGTGATGGCAATCCGTCCGGTGAACGCGGGAGTGCCCGCGACCCGCAAGACGTAACCCGTCACATCGTCGAAGACCGCGGCGACGATCCCGCCGTGCGCACGGCCGGGCGCGCCTTCGAACGCAGCACCGAACGTCACAGTCGCGACCGCCTCCTCGCCGTCGTAGCGGACATCGATCTCCGCCGCGGTTGGGTTCGCCCGTCCGGCCACGGCCCGGTCAGCCATCACCGAAAACGGATCACCGGTGCCCGCCGGCCGTACCTCGAGCACCCCGGTGTCGCCGATCGCGAACAGCGCTTCGGCTCGCAGCGCGCTCGCGCGATCTCGCCGTGCGCCAGCCCGGAGCTCGGCGACCGTCTCTCGAGCGAACTCCGCGAGGCGCGACAGCACCGCATCGTCCGCGTCGTGCGCAACGAACGCGTGTGCCAGCGCCCGCAGCGCCGCCGCAGCGTCGAGCCGCTGTTCGCTGACGTGCGAACGCTCCGCAGTCATTCGTTGCTGACTTCGGCGAGACGGTCAGCGAGACGATCGAGAAGGACCGCGAGTCGGCGCCGATCGGTCGCCGACCAGTCGGACAACAGCTCCTCCATCGCATGCCGTCGCGCTGCCCGCATCCGCTCCACAGCGTCTCGACCCGCCCCCGTCAGCGTGACCGCGACTGCGCGGCCGTCCGACGGGTCGCTCTCGCGCATGATCAGACTGCGGCGCCCGAGTTGTTTCAACTGGCGGCTCAGGGTCGACTGGTCAACGCCGAGCGCCGCAGCGAGATCGCTGACGCGCTGCGGAGCACTGTCACCGAGGCGCGACAAGATCGCGTAATGCGACGGATCCAGCGTCAAGCCGGCGCGCTGAGCAAGGCGCTGCCGAACCCGAGGCAGATTCCCGAAGCGGACGACGAAAGCCAGACAACGCTCGATCTCGCCAATGGAACGGTCAGTCTCGACAGCCTGCACGAACGCGACAGTAGCGCCTATCTGTATGGGCCATGCAAGTAAACTGCCTGGTTCTCCTTCAGGCACTCGAGGCAGCCGGCTGGGAGATCACGATGACGGAAGGCCCCAGGACAGCTGAGCCTTCAACGGCACGCGCGGGCACACGCGCGGCAGCTCTTACGAGGAGGACTGCCACTGGGATTTCGTGAGCCACCCCGGGTCGCGTGCAGTGCGGGTTTGTTGGTGACGGGGTGTTCGGCCGCGACGGTAGTCGCGTCGTCGAGGTCGTGCATCGGCGCGATCGACGCGATGCCGGCGTTCGGGGCT
>Ga0247727_10017405_pt1 | contig 11447 bp, 13 predicted proteins | sample WisWelCaveWW1625_FD_202498 | JGI IMG/M metagenome (GOLD analysis project Ga0247727, IMG submission 202498) | Biofilm microbial communities from Wishing Well Cave, Virginia, United States - WW16-25 | ecosystem: Environmental > Aquatic > Deep subsurface > Groundwater > Cave microbial mat | place... | reverse complement strand
GCCCACATCCGCGCCGTGCGCGCCCGCCGCGCCGCCATCATCATCACCCTCTGGCACACCCCCGGGCCAGACCAGCGGCGCATTGTCGGCGAGGGCGGCTTCAATGGTCATGGCCGTCGGGAGCGGTTCGTAATCCACCATCACCAGCGCCACGCCATCTTGGGCGGCGGCCTCGGTTTCGGCCAGCACCAGGGCGATGGGCTGGCCCATAAACATCACGCGGCCACGCGCCAGCAATAATTTACTGCGCGATGACGGCGGGAGGTCGGGCAAATCGGCGGCGGTGAGCACAGCGGCCACGCCCGGCACGGCCAGGGCCTGCGATTTGTCAATGGCACCCAGGTTAGCGTGGGCATACAGGCTGGTGACAAAGCGGGCATGGAGCAGACCCGCCATGTTTACATCCGGCGCATAGCGAATGTCGCCGGTGACTTTGGCGCGGCCATCAATGAGGTGGGTGGGGGTTCCGAGCGGGTTGGGCATAAGGGATTTTTTCAACAGGAGGATTGGAGATTGACTGTGGGTGATTATACCCTGCCCTTGTGATAAACTCGGAAAGAGGCGTACAATCACGCATGTAACCGGAGAGATGGAATATGGCTGTCCTAATTAATCCTACCGTTCGCCGGGTTGAAACCGCCGATGAGCGTTACACTCACGCTGACTTTATGCGCTTGGCGCCGGAAGATAAGAAAGCCGAACTCATTGACGGAGAGATTATCATCATGTCACCGCCCTTTGATATTCATGAGCGTTTGCAGGGATTTCTTTTTCTCAGCATTGGCTTCTTTGTTAGCCGTTTCCAGCTTGGTCAGGTGCGCGGCTCGCGCACGGCGGTCTATATCTCCGAAACCGAAACCTATGAGCCGGATTTGCTCTTCGTCCGCCAGGAACGTGAGCATATCATCACCGAGCGAGAGTTAACGGAAGCGCCAGATTTGGTGATTGAAATTCTCTCGGCTGGCACAGCGCGCTATGACCGAGGCCGGAAACTTCAAAACTATTCCAAAGCGGGCGTGCAGGAACTGTGGTTGATTGATCCGTATGGCCCAACCGGGACTAATTTCTACCAACGCCAGGGCGACAAGCTGGTTGAGGTGGCCCCGATAGATGGCCTGATCCATTCGAACACGTTGCCGAATTTCAAGCTTAGATTGGCCTGGCTATGGTCAGATGCGAACGGCAAATTACCCAACCCCGTGGATGTATTGAACGAGTTGGGAGTACGCTAATGCCCATTGTCGAACCCACCCGCGACCGCTTAGTTCAGATTGAAGATACCGAACTGCCGCGCCCACAACGCCGCCCGGACTGGTTGAAGGTGCGCGCGCCCACCGGCGAAACTTATGAATGGTTGCGCGGGTTGATGCGTTCCAAAAACCTGCACACCGTTTGTGAAGAAGCCATGTGCCCCAATATCGGCGAGTGCTGGGGCGCTGGCACCGCCACATTTTTGATGATGGGCGATGTCTGCACCCGGACGTGTGGCTTCTGTGACATTAAACATGGGCGGCCTGGCCCGCTGGATTTTGCCGAGCCGGAGCGGGTGGCCCAGGCGGTGAAGGCCATGAACTTAAAGCACGCCGTCATCACCAGCGTCAACCGCGATGAGCGGCCCGACGGGGGCGCGCCGATTTTTGCCGCCGTCATCCGCCGTATCCGCGAGATTCATCCGGGTTGTTCCATCGAAGTGTTGATCCCGGATTTCAAAGGGAGCCGCAAGGCGTTGAAAATGGTGATGGACGCGCGCCCAGAGATTCTCAACCACAACGTTGAGACTGTGCCCAGCCGGTTCAAAAAAGTTCAGCCGCAGGATAAGTATGAATGGGCCAAAGCCACGCTCTCCAATGCCAAAGACCTCGACCCCGAGGTGTTGACCAAGAGCGGCATCATGCTGGGACTGGGCGAGACGATGGACGAACTCAAAGCCACCCTCGCCGATATGCGCTCGTGGGGTGTGGAGATTCTGACGGTGGGGCAGTATCTTCAACCCTCCAAAAAGCATCTGCCGATTGAGCGCTATTACTCACTGGACGAGTTCAAAAACATCAAAGACTACGCCCTCAACGATTTGGGTTTCCGCTGGGTGGAGTGTGCGCCGCTGGTGCGCTCCTCGTATCACGCCGAACAACAGGTGCGGGCGTTGAGCCGGGTGCATCGGCAGTTGTATGGCGAGGTGACGGTATGAGCGTCAGCGTCTCAGACCTGCCGGGTTTCGCTTCGCGGAATGCCCGCCGGAATTGAAACAGGCCAAACCCGGCAGGTCTTGTACCAAAGGTCATAGGCTATGAGCGCTACACTTGAAACCGCACCGCCCAAGTTAATGACGGCTGACGAACTCCTGCTCTTGCCGATGGGCAGGGGGAAGCGGTATGAGTTGATAGAAGGAGAGTTGAAAACCATGTCACCGGCTGGCCCACTTCATGGTCGAATTGCCGTACGAATTGGCGGGCGGCTTGACCAATATGTTCATCCTAAGAAACTAGGCGAGGTTTATGGGGCCGAAACGGGCTTCACCCTTCAGCGTAATCCCGACACCGTCCGCGCGCCGGATGCATCGTTTGTCTCGGCGGCGCGGGTGAAGAAGGCCGGGAAGGTCAAAGGCTTTTTCCCCGGTGCGCCCGATTTGGCGGTGGAGGTGGTTTCGCCCGGCGACACCGCCGAAGAAGTGCAGGAAAAAATTGAGGAGTATTTCAATGCGGGGACACTGCTGGTCTGGATCATGTACCCGCAAACCCAAAAAGTCGTCGTCTTCAAATCAGCGCGGGAGAGTGTAGTGCTGGGCGTGGGCGACAGGCTGGAGGGAGGCGAGGTGGTGGTGGGGTTTACTTGCCTGGTGGAGGAGTTGTTTGAGTAGGGCTGTTGAACTCAGGCGGAATTGTTGACAATATTTCTATTGGAAGTTTTGTCAGGACTCGTTCTCGCTATAGATTTTTCGACCCGCAATCGCGTCAGTTAAACTCTGGTTGTGTTACTTGTATTTATCATCGTGCTACTCTCAGTTGAACATCTGCGCTAAAATGGCGTGTAGTGTTGAATAATTATCACTGCCTATGAGAGAGGTAACCACAGATGAATAGTGTTTTTGTCCACTCATGCGAAACAATGTCGGAGATTGCCGACAACAGCGTAGCCCTTACAGTAACATCTCCTCCCTATTGGAACGCAATAGACTACGATATTCACGCTTCAGATAAGAGTAAGCATTACCGCACACGCGCTTATAGCAACGGTTACGTCGAATACCCTCATTATCTTGATTGGCTTGAAAAAATCTTCACCGAGGTTTTGCGAGTTACGAAGCCCGGCGGGCTTTGTGCAATAGTTATCGGGACCGTTTTATTCGATGGAAAGCACTACCCTGTGCCTTTTGACACTGTTTCGCGTTTGACGCAAAAAGGTTGGGAGTTTCACCAAGATATTATTTGGCACAAATGTACGGCCGGCGTAAAGCGAGCCGGAGTCACTATTCAGAAACCTTATCCTGGCTATTTTTACCCTAACATCATGACAGAGTACATTTTGGTGTTCAGAAAACCCGGCCCGCCAATTTATAAAGATTCAAGCAAAGAGAAAAAATCCCGCGCGGCTTACCCTATAAACCGCTTGTTTACTATGGACGTAGCTAACAATATCTGGCACATTGCGCCCGTGCCCCCGGATGTGATTGACCATCCGTGCCCGTTTCCAGAAGAAATACCCCATCGCCTGATAACCTTATACTCTTATCCTGACGACTTGGTTCTCGACCCGTTTACTGGCTCAGGTCAAACTCTGAAGGTAGCCAAGCATCTTGGCAGAAAGTTTATTGGCTATGAGACCATTCAGAAATACGCCGACTTGACCATGAAGCGAGTGCATGAGCCTCTCTCTATAAGAGAATATCAATTGATTGCCACATTTGAGAAAATACACTTAGATACTCCGGCTGGTAGCAATGGTTCAGCGAACGGCCATTCTAAACAAAGGCAGAAAAAGACAGGAAAGAAAGCGACCTCCAACGAGTCCCCTCGGCTTCTATGAATTAACGAGACCAGCATGGACACTTCGTTACGACTTATCCGGGCCATTGCACAGACGGGCAGAAAGAACATTTCGTATCCCCCTTTCAATGAGATTGAACCCTTTAGCCATTTTTTTAAATCTGACGGTAGCCTTGACTATGCTAACTTAGACAAAAGAGACGGGGCGTGTACCAGACGAGAAGTGTTATTGCGCTTTCTCATGCTGTGCGCCGTTATAGACCAAGGCCCTGATATAGTCGGCGTTAGAAATCTACTGGTTGGCGTCACAAACGCGCTTTATCAAAAGGAAGTCCGGTTCTTGCATACGCCCATAGAGTTCTTCAAGGAATTGGGCGTAGCGATAGATGAGATTCTGGAGAAACATCAAACTATAAAGAGTCTGCGTTCAGCGATATGGGGTAAAGAGAATCAGGCTAACCCTAAACGATACAACTTGTTCATGGATAATTCAAAACAGGTCTTGAATTATGCTGTTTTTCGCTGGGGCGTTCCCCTGGCCTTGCCTTTGTTATTGGAACGAGATTGCAAGGATGATGAAAAAAAGCCCACGGTCTTGATTGATTGCTTAGAGTCTTGGCCGTCTGCTGAAGAAATGAGTCAACAGGTCAAGGACAACGAACGCTATGGATTAGGCAAGGCCATCGGAGATAAGGCCTGTCACTTATTTGCGAAATGGGTGGTTTCCAGCTTCCGCCTTATTCGCAGGAAAGATATCGCTTGGGGCGATTTTTCATTTGAAGTGCCTTACGACTCAAATGCTGGCCGAGTTCTATGGAGAACAGGCTTCTTTTTGAAATGGGCATCTGAAAAAGACTATATCAAGGCAAACGTGGTGCAACCGGGTCAGGGCAAGCAAGGCCTGAACTATATCCGAGTGACCAATATACGCGGAATGTCTGCCACACAGAGTCTGCCGAACAACTTACAGTCTCAATATATTGACATTTCGCTACATCACCTCAAAACCCATAAACAACAGCCACGTAAAGTTGAAGTACAAAGAATCCAGCACGCTTATCTGCTTGATGATTTTGCAAATAGTGGGTTGGGCGTTGCAGATTTTGACGAAGGGCTTATCTTTATTGGAACACGATATTGCTTCAATCATTCCGAGCCGCTCTGCCAAAATTGTCCGCTCAACAAGCTCTGTGAAGGCTACAAGTCAAATAGTAATCTAATTACGAAGTACAGAACATAGCCAAAGGTGGCATAGCATGAGCGTATAGACGACGGGGCTTCCGTCCTCTGCTATAGGCTACAGCTCCGCGCCAACACCAGCCGTTAGACCGCCTCCGCTAATTGAGTAACCCTCCCCGCCAACCCCCTCAACGCCTCCCGCAACTCCACCGGGCGGCGTGCTACAACAGGGAGTTCAGCCCCAAAATAAAAACAGGCCGCTCGGCTAAATGGCACGAGTGGCCTGCCCAACTCCAACTCAAACCCTCTACTCCCCGCCCTCACTCACCAGCGTCAAATTCCCCACACCTATTTGCACCGTAATCGTCAACGTCGGGCCAGAGCCGGTCACTTCATAATGCTTGTCGTTCACCGTCCAGGTGCCTTCGGTGCTGACGTTGCTGATCGCGCCCTCTACGTCCACCTGAGCCGTCATGCCCGCGGGGATGACGATGCGGACATTGCTCACGCCAGAAGTGATTTTCACGGTGGCGTCTTGTTGCAGTGCGCCCGAGAAGTCCAGCGTGTAATCGCCCGCGCCGCCATCAAAGGTGAGGGTGGTGAAGTTGGCGTTGGCCAGGCCCACCAGTTTCACGGTGGATGCGCCGGATTTGTACGCCAGCGTCTCCATCACTTCGGGATTGAGTGAATCAAAACGCACTTCGGCTTTGCTGGCCCCATCGTTGATGCTAAGGCTGTGCAGTGGCACACCGCTCAAATCGAGCAGGCCATCATACGCGCCCGCGTTCACGGTCAGGTTCATCGGCACATTGCCCAGTTGCAGAGTCCATTCGTTCACCACCTGCGCGCCCGACTCGGGGATGCCGATGTTATCGCCTGAGTCGCCCTGCGTCACGGTCACGAGTCCGGCCACATTGGTGACGGTCGGTTTCCATTCGGCCACGTTGTATTGAATCTCGCCCGATAGCAAACTCTCCGAGCTGCCCGATAAATCCAATCGGCCCGCGCCCATGTTGAGGATGACGCTGGGAACGATATCATCGGCGGGCGCGGCCTCGTTGAGGGTGAGGGTTTCGGTGGGGCCGGTCTTCAAGCGTGGCACATCCGGCAAATCCACCGAGCACGCCAGCGATGCGCCTGCTAATGCGGTAATGACAATCCAAATTGAGCGGTCCATTTTTTCTCCTTTTATAAGCCAGCGGGTAATACGGGCAACCGTAAAACTTAGTTGCATGAAGTTTACCAGACCCCACCCCCAACCCCTCCCCATCGGAAGATCACCGATGGGGAGGGGAGTCCTTGCTCCCTCCCCCATTCGTGCTTTTCGAATGGGGGAGGGCTGGGGCGGGGGTGGGGTTGTTTGACATCCCGCCCATTTCCATTTATTCTATCCCCAACCTAACGCTTGTTAGGGAGAAGCCGAAGCCCATGCCTAAACACACCGATTTGCCGCGCAAAAACCAAATCCTCGCCGCCGCCGAGCAACTTTTCCGAGAAAAGGGCTATTTGGCGACATCGGTGCGGGATATTGGGAATGCCGTTGGCGTGCGCGGCGCGAGCCTGTATCATCACATCGGCGGCAAGGAAGAACTACTGTGGGCCATCGCCTCCCACGCGGCAGATGAGTTTTTTGCGGCGCTCCAGCCCATTGTGGCCTCCGACCTGGCCACCCCGCTTAAACTGCGCCGGGCCATCATCGCCCATGTGGGCGTCATCGCCAACAATTTGGATGCGGCGGCAGTGTACTTTAGTGAATGGCGGCATCTCAACCCCGAACAACGCGCCGCCTACACCCGCCGCCGCGATGATTACGAAAATTGCTTCCGGCAAATTTTGTGGCAGGGCCAGCGCGAGGGCTTGTTCACAGTGCCCGATGAAAAATTTGCCGCGCGCTTTGTGCTGTCGGCCCTCAACTGGACCCATCAGTGGTACCGCCCCACTGGCCCGATGAAGCCGGAGGAGATTGGCGGCACGCTGGCCGATTTGGTGATGGGTGGATTGTCGAGGATGGTCTGATGCCGATTTGGAATCCCGACATTGAAACGATGCCACGCGCGCAGATGCAAGCCCTGCAACTGCAACGGTTGCGCGCACTCGTGGCGCGCGCCAGCACGGCCTCGCCTTTTTATCAAAGCTGCCTCGCCGCCGCCCGCGTCACCGCCGACGACCTTCATTCTCTCGATGACCTGCGCCGCTTGCCCTTCACTGAAAAAAGTCATTTGCGCGACCACTATCCCTTTGGCATGTTCGCCGTGCCAATGGGGCAAATCGTTCGCCTTCACGCCTCATCGGGGACGACGGGCAAGCCTACGGTGGGTGGCTATACCCACGCCGACCTCGACCTGTGGGCGGAGGTGATGGCGCGCACGCTTTGGATGTGTGGCGTCACGGCGCGCGATGTGATTCACAACGCCTATGGCTATGGCCTGTTCACCGGCGGGCTGGGCGTTCACATCGGCGCAGAGCGGTTGGGCGCGGCGGTGGTGCCGATCTCGGGCGGGCTGACCAAACGGCAAGTGATGTTGCTCGAAGATTTTGGCGCGACGGTCATCACCTGCACACCCTCCTATGCCCTCGTCATCGCCGAAGAAGCCGCCGCGCAGGGCCTGGATATTGCGAGTCGTTTTAAACTCCGCATCGGCATCTTTGGCGCAGAGCCGTGGACCGAAAAGATGCGGCAGGATATTGAGCGCAAATTGAATCTACGCGCCTTCAATATCTACGGCCTCACCGAGGTCATCGGGCCGGGCGTGTCCATTGAATGTGAGCAATGCAACGGGATGCACATCTTTGAGGATGTCTTTCTGCCCGAAATCATTGACCCTGACACCGGCGAGCCATTGCCCGATGGCGAAGTGGGCGAACTGGTCTTTACCACGTTGACCAAAGAAGCCATGCCGCTGATTCGCTATCGCACACGCGACCGCACCCGGCTGATGACCGAACCCTGCGCCTGTGGCCGGACGCTGGTGCGGATGGACCGTATTTTGGGCCGCACCGACGATATGCTGATTGTGCGCGGCGTCAACGTCTTCCCGCAACTGATTGAAAAGACTCTGCTCACCTTTGACGATTTGGAGCCGCACTATCAGATTGTGCTGGACCGCCCCAAGAATCAATTGGACACGCTCGAAATCATGGTCGAGGCCACGCCCCACTTGTTTCAGCCGGTCAACACTCGCGCCCTCGACGACTTGCAAGCCAATGTCCAGCAGGCTCTATCGCAAGCCCTGGGTGTGTCCGTCGCCGTCAAACTCATGGCCCCCAAATCCCTGCCACGCTCCGAAGGCAAGGCGCGACGGGTGATTGACCGGCGAGAGTTGCTATAGCCTCTCGCTAGTGGCGGATTTGCAATCCGCCACTGGATCGCCGGATTGCAAATCCGGCGAGAGCATTAAGTTTTAGAGGAAGGAATAGTAAATGTACGGTTCAACCACTTTTACCGATATAAAAAAATCCCCCATCGCCGATGAAGACCCGGAGAAGTTGGCCGGGTTCGAGGCCCGCATTGCGCGCGGCGAAAAGGTTGAGCCGCAGGACTGGATGCCGGCCGAGTACCGCAAACAATTGATTCGGATGATTGAGCAACACGCCCACAGCGAAATCATCGGCGCACTGCCGGAAGGCAAATGGATTCCGCACGCGCCCGGCTTCCGGCGCAAACTGGCGCTCGTCGCCAAAGTGCAGGATGAGGTCGGCCACGCGCAACTGCTCTACCGCGCCGCCGAAACGCTCGGCAAGAGCCGTGAACAGATGATTGAAGATTTGCTCTCCGGCAAGTCCAAGTATTCCAACGTCTTCAACTACCCCACGCCGACCTGGGCTGATACCGCCGTCATTGCCTGGCTCATTGACGCGGGTGCCATCATCAACCAGAACACCAACGCGCAGGGCAGTTATGGCCCGTATTGCCGCGCGCTCAAACGCATCTGCTACGAAGAGGCATTTCATTTGAAGTATGGCTATGACTCGGTGGTGACTTTGGCGAATGGCACAAAGGTCCAGCGCGCCATGTTGCGAGACGCCCTCACCCGCTGGTGGCGGCCCATCATGCACTTTCACGGCCCGCCCGATAAGGTCTCGGCCCACACCGAAATTTTGATGCGCTGGAAGGTGAAGATTCGCAGCAACGACGATATGCGGCAGGAGTTCCTGGATCAATATGTGCCAAAAATTTGGGAACTGGGCCTGACCTTGCCCGACCCCAACCTCCACAAGAATCCCGACACTAACCAATGGGAGTTTTCCGACCCGGATTGGGAGGAGTTCAAGCGCGTCATCAACGGCGATGGCCCGTGCAACAAAGAACGCCTGGCCGTGCGGCGCATGGCGCATGAGGATGGGGCATGGGTGCGGGCGGCGCTGGCGGCCGCTTCGCACAAAAACGGCCCTACGGAGATTGAACAATGACCACTAAGACTCAGTCTTCCGTGTCGTTTCACAGTTATCGCCTGCCGCTCACCATTGCGCGGGTTGAGGATGGTTCTTATCTGGCGACCAGCCCGGCGCTGGATGGGTTGCTCGTGCAAGCGGACACACCACAAGAAGTTATTGCCTTTGCGCCCGGTATTGCGAAAGCCCTGATTGAAGCGATGTCGGAAGAAGGCATTGAGTTGAGGTTCGTGTAGGTCACGCTCAATGCGTGACTACGGTAAACGAGCTATGTCGAGCCTTTCACTCCTACTATTCATGGCTGTTGTGGCCTTTCCTACAACGCTGTTTTGGGTTAGCTCCCGCCTGTCCTCTCAGAAGGTGCGACGGTTTGCAGTGGTAGTCAATGTTTTAATGACCAGCGGCTTGCTTATCTTGTTTGTTGTGAGTCTTTCTTGGATTGTTGATTCGTTCTGATGAGGCGATATGCCCGATACACAATGGGACCTCTACGAAGTCTTTCATCAAAAAGCGCGCGGTGAGTTTCATGTCCATGTAGGCGCGGTTCATGCTACTAGCCCCGAGATGGCGCTCGTCCTCGCCAAAGAGCAATACGCCCGGCGGATGGCGTGCGTCAATTTATGGGTGGTGCGCGCCGCCGACATCACCGCCAGCGACTACGCCGACTCCGATCTCTTTGAACATGCCACTGACAAGAGTTACCGGGAGGCGTATGGGTATAAGGTGGTGAAGAAGTTGAGGAAAGTGAAGAGTGAGAAGTGAGAAGTGGCAAGTGCTTCACTTTTTACTTTTTAGATGATGGCCATGAATAATTTTGCGCTCAAAGAACTCCTCTTCCGACTCGCCGACGATGAAGTGATTGTCGGCCACCGCAACACCGAATGGACGGGGCATGGCCCGATACTGGAGGCTGATATTGCCTTCTCCTCGATGGCGCAGGATGAACTCGGCCACGCGCAGGTATATTACACGCTTCTACACGAACTGGGCGAGGCCGACCCGGACCACTTGGCCTTTATGCGCGAGGCGAGCGATTTCAGATGTGCTCAACTTGTTGAATTGCCTAGAGGCGATTGGGCTTTTAGCGTGGCCCGGCAATTTTTATACGACGCCGCCGAAAGCGTGCGCCTGGCCGCGCTGGCCAAATCATCTTACACACCATTGGCACAGGCCGCGCGCAAATTTGCGGGCGAGGAGAAATATCATCTCCTGCACGGCAAAACCTGGATTCAGCAACTCGGCCAGGCCACCGCCGAAAGCCGCGCCCGCTTGCAGGCGGCGCTCGACGAGGTTTATCCGTATGCGCTTGGGTTATTTGAGATCACCGAAATAGACGAGGCCATTGTGGCCGAAGGCTTGCAAAAGCCCGAAGCCGAAATTAAAGAAGATTGGCTCGCGCACATCACGCCCATCTTACATGAGGCTGGATTGACGCTACCCAACGTCGCTCCTAACGAGGGCGGACGCAAAGGCCAACACACCGAGCATCTGGCTACGTTGCTCAACGACATGCAATTGGTGTTTCGCACGGACCCTGAGGCAGTTTGGTAAACTGGCCTACTCGCATAGAATTAGCGAGTGAAGAAAGAGGATGAAAATGACTGACATCTTAATGCTACATGACCGCGTCAAGAACGCGATTCAATTGGGGGAAAGCCATTTTCGAGAATTCAAAAGCGCTTTGGAAGGCGCTCCAAACAATAAGAAAGCGCGGCCCACAAAAGATATTTGCAGAGACATTGGGGAGGCCTTGGTCGCTTTTGCTAACGCCGATGGGGGCGAATTACTAATTGGAATCGAAGATGACGGCGCGATTTCAGGTATTCCCCATAACTTAGCCGAAGTGGAACAAATGTTAGTGGCGGTGAGGACGCATGTTCACCCTGAGAGCAA
>Ga0247727_10017404_pt1 | contig 11448 bp, 10 predicted proteins | sample WisWelCaveWW1625_FD_202498 | JGI IMG/M metagenome (GOLD analysis project Ga0247727, IMG submission 202498) | Biofilm microbial communities from Wishing Well Cave, Virginia, United States - WW16-25 | ecosystem: Environmental > Aquatic > Deep subsurface > Groundwater > Cave microbial mat | place... | reverse complement strand
GACAATCGCACAAGTGATCTGTTTTCAATGACTTATAAGATCCTACCTATGAAGGATCATATGGTTGCGAGCTTCGTCGGTGGCCAGCGACCGGTAGATCTTCTGGATACCGACGTCTGCCGGGGGATCGAGGCGGAACTGAGTCTCGCGGACGATCAGGCGATGCGCGAACGGCTGCTGGGCGGCCTGGCTCTTGGGGTCCACGAAAAAGCGGACCGGCCCAAGTTGCATCTCGAGAATGGGGTGGTGCCCGTCCCGACGATGGGGAGTCGCGGTGAGCCCAAGGACGTATCTGGCCTTCACCTCCGAGAGCACACGCTCGAACGAGACTGCCGGTATGTGGTGGCACTCGTCCACGATCACATGTCCATACGACGCGACCCGGTCATCCACGCGACCCTTGCGAACCAGGCTCTGGAGCATCGCGACGTCCAGGGCGCCGTTGTCCCTGCGCTTCCCGCCTCCGATCCGGCCGATTTTCGTCTCGTCGATTCCGAGAAACATCGCGAGCTGAGTGACCCACTGGTCGAGGAGCGGACTGCGGTGGACAAGGATCAGGGTGTTTCGACCACGCTCCGCCAGAAGGTGCGTTGCCAGGACCGTTTTTCCCAGACCCGGAGGCGCGACGAACACCCCAATGTCATGCTGGAGGAGAGCTTCGCCCGCGCGCTTCTGAACCGGCGTGAGCTCGCCGTGAAATCGTACACGCAACCGCTTACCGATGTGTCGCTCGTCTTTCAAGGTGAGGACGATGCCGTGTTCGCGGAGCAGGTCTTCGACCTCTTGTTGGCATCCGCGAGGCAGAGCTATATGCTCGGGAAAATCCTCGGCGCAGGTGATGATGCGTGGCGTTCCAGCCGTGGACAGCCTCATCATCTGCTTCTTGTAGAACTCGGGGTTTTGGAAGGCTGCGATCCGTTTGATCTGGTTCAACAGGGCGGACGGAAGTTCCGCTTTCTCGATGAACAACCTCTGCGCGATGATGCCGCGCACTTCCTGAGGCAGAGGGCCCGAAACGACGACGTGGGGAGATCTGCCCGATGGAGACCGTCTCCACGGCGTCGAGACCTCATCCTCCAACTCCGCCAGTCGGACCCCAAGAACTTGGCCCCTCCGTGTCGCCTCCTCGGCGATGGCCGCGACCGTGAAAACGGCCGTGCGCTCGACCGAAGCGAGGTAGCTCCACTGGTCCGGGTAGGGCTTCAAGTCATAATCAATGAACACGGTATTCCCGTTCTTGCGGGCCTCGTGCTGGAGGGGCAGCGCGATGAGGTTTCCGAATCCTCCCCGAGGCATGGTGTCCTGGCTCGGGAACAGACGGTCATAGGACTCCATGCTGAGTTGATGGCGACGCGTCATGGTCTCGGTGATGAGGAAGCAACCCAATTTTGCGAGCGATGGCCGCCGGGATCGGTGCCGTGAAAAAGAACCAGATGTGAGCGCCGTTTCCCGATTGCGACCTTTCGACCGAGACGGACACACCGGCCGACCGACAGGTCTCCACGAAGGCGGTCACGTCCTCTTTCCAGGTGGTCTTGTCCAAATCGGCCGCCAACAACCAGCAATTGTCGTCTTCGAGGAGAGGGTAGATCCCCATCACGTGGCGTCCCTGAAGGTGATTCAAGACCGATTGGTCGTCCACGACGTGAAAGGCCTGGTTCGGGCACTCCCCGCACCTGATCTTGGGTAGCTCGCATACACCCGGCACGAACTTGTTGCCGCACGCCGGGGCGTAACCAACCCGGCTGGTCTTCTTGCTGACAAAGCGGGTTGGATAAACGTCCGGGCGGCCGCGGAAGAGCGATCGAAAGAGGCGCACCTTGTCCGCCGGAGTCATCGACATCGGAGCGTTTCGAACTTCGTCGTGGAGCGTCACGGTCGGCGTCGAGGATGTCGAAACGACCTGTCGGCGGAGGGCTTCGAGCCGTTTCCGCGCTTGTTCACGCTGATCGTCGAGCGAGGCGAGGGAAGCCTCAGCCTCGGCGATCTCGGAGAGCAGTTCGTCTCTTGACGTTGTCACGGGAGGGCTCAGAGCGGATGCAGAGCGGAGGGCGCTCGCGCCATGCTGTATCGGTCGAAGTCCACGGCCTTCGCGGTCTGAGAGGAGCTATGCCGAGTCGCTGGGGGGTCGCACGCGGACGCGAGCAGCTTCGACGGTGATGATCGCACCGGCCCCGAGTTCCCGGCCATACTTCGCCAGCACGACGATGGATATGCGTGCTTGGTCTGATGTGGACAGGTTGACGAGCCGGACAAGGCCGCTGTGAGGAAGGCCACGGACGATCGCAAGTTCCCCGAAGTCCTTGTCAAGAGTGACAAGCACCCGCGTCTCTTGATGCGCGCGATGGAGGATTTCCTCATCGCCGGGATCCGTCGTCCAGTCGCCGGCCCAGACCACATCGTGTCCGGCATCCGACAGTGCCTTTCGGACGCCGCCCCAAACGCAAGAGTCGGGCAGAACCTTCAAGCGGCGCTTCCGCCGAGGGCAGGATCAACGCGTTCGTGGCCGACAAGTCGGCGAGCATAGATGATGCACGCCTGAATGTCCTCCGGTTCAAGCCAGGGATAGCCTTGGAGGATGGTCTCAGGGCGATCACCGGCACCGAGCATACCGAGGACATGTTCCACGGCCAGCCGATGCCCCCGAATAATCGGCTTCCCGCCGAAAATCTTCGGATTGACGGTGATCCGTCGGAGAAGTTGATCTTCCTGTGGAGCCTGCCTCTTCATGTACCCTCCGTGAAGATGTGGAGATGCACCCGCTGAACAAAACAAGTCTGCCACAGACGGGGTCTGGCTGGCTATCTTCGTGAGGGCCCAAGGGTCTGGGCTGGAAGGTCCGGCTCAGCCTCCGATCACCGGTTGGCAGGCGTGGCCGCATCCGGGGGCCCGACGGGCCCCGCCGGGTGGGGCGCTGGTTGTCTTCGCCCGGCAGGACCGTCGCTCAGGTGTCCACCTGGGTGTCCATGATCCTCGGACTCTACGCCCCTCCTCGTACTCCTCGGACGGGAAAAGGGCAACGAAATGGCTAAGTCCTTTGTTCGCTGCCCCCTTCCCGCCGCCTTAAAATCCCCTGCCCCGCAAGGGGCGTGTGGGTTCGAATCCCACTCCCGGCACCACATGAGGATTGTCGGTCAGACTCATAGACAAAGGTCGTGGTCCCTCAACCCCGGGCCGGCTGATCGGAGCACACGACTGCCGTGCGAGGGTGGCGCACACCGCCGCAGGATCCTCTTCCATCCGTTGCAGGCAAAAACGGCTTCGGACAGTATCCTCGCGAGCTCGTCCTGCTCGACGCCTTCCGCTACCGGCGCCCAGTCCGAAGTGTATTCCGAGAGCAGCCGTTTGCGCTCCTCGCGGCCGCCCGCGCGTTCCTGGATGCGGCTGTACGCCTCGCAGGCATAGGCGAAGGCCTCTCGCTTGGCGAAGTCGATCTCGAGTAGCCACTCGCGGTACCGTGTGTGGGGCAGGCCGACGCGCTCGCGCTTCCAGTTGTGGAAGACATGCGCCATCTCGTGCACGACGACATCCGCGAAGGGGTTGGGTTCGTCAAAGTATGCCAGGGAGACATAGCAAGTCGTCTCCTCGCTCAGCCCGGCCAGGCACGATGCTTCTGCGCCGAGGCACTTGGCTCCGATGCCGCCCAGGTAGAGGTTTCCTAGATCCCAGGCTGTGCGGTGCCACATGGCCCTGGTGAGCACGTCGTCGATGTTGTCGCAGGTCAGGAATACGACGGAGCTCTCGAGAAGGCGGAGGACGCTCTCCCGCTCCATCGCTGGAAACAACCCCCTGACCATGGGCGTGGCCTTGTCGCGGGCAAGGCAAGCCACGTCGACACCACCGGGCCCTGAGGGCGGAGGCCGGCCCTTCTCACGCTTTCGAACCTCCGCCAACAGAGCCTGGCGCATGGCGCGGTCCATGACTCTTGCTCGTTTGAGGAACGAGTGGCCGGGCAAGGCGGAATAGTGAGTGTCGTGGTTGCCGGTCCTCAGGTAGTGCGCCACCTCCTGATGGATGGCCGCCCGTGTCTCTTTTGTCATTTCATCACTTCGAGGACCCCCGCCATGCATCCATTCTGATCATCGCCCGAAGGTTGCCTCCTGCAGTCGTCACCTGAAAGCGCGGCAATCTCGTGTGCGAGGGCCCTACAGGATCAACTCACGTGGACTCTTGTTCAACCCGTGTCGCCATTGTCGAAGTGGAGGATGCTCAATGAGTGCCATGATCCTCTTCGACCGTCAGACCGCGCACGAGCGCGGGGAGGTCGGTGTTCACGATGCTCTATAGGACGTCCATATCGACGGCATCGTAGCCGTGTATGAGCCGGTTTCGCAGGCTGACGATTTCCGACCACGGAATGGCTGGATGTCTGGCGCGTGCCTCGGAGGAGACTCTCGTTGCGGCCTCGCCCACGATTTCAAGCAGCCTGACGAGGGCGAGGCTCAGAACGCGGTCCGTGTCGAGATCAGATCGATTCCGCCCCGCCACGAGTTGCATGGCTTCCCGGGCATGTTCGAGCATGTGGAGCAGACGAATCCGATCCCGATCAGGCGGCATACTGATCTTCGGCCTGGGCCAAGACGTCGTCGCGGAAGTGGCGACTCAGAAACTGGGGTGTGTTCAGGTCGACCTTGAATCCGAGGATCTCGGAGAGTTCCCTCTCCATGGTGAAGAAGGCGAGTCCTGGCACGTGTGCAACCTCGAACTCAACGAGCACGTCCACGTCGCTGTGGGGACCGAAATCAGTCCGTAGCACCGAGCCGAAGAAGGCCAAACGGCGGATCCGGTGGCGACGACAGAACCTCGCAATTCGTTTCTTGTCCACTTCGATATTCGCCAATGTGCATTCTCCGAGTGATGATTATACCGCGCTTCGATTCGTCGGGGCTTCGTCCCCTCACCCGGGCTGAATCTCTTCCCGAGCGAGCCACGCGGCGTACCCGAGAGCCTGCTCGATGTCCGCGCGCTCGAGGTCCGGGTACCCTGCCAGCACCTCCTCGAAGGCCGCTCCGTGTGCGATCTGCCCCACGATCACAGAAACCGGGATCCTCATCCCCCGGATGGTCGCCCTGCCGCCCAGGATCTGAGGATCGAACGTGATCCGGTCGAACTTCATCGCGACACCTGCGCTGCCGTCTATTCTAACCGCCCACGGTGGTCCCACGCACCCTTTCCACCGGCACGAATGCTGAAAGGGTGCCCGAGCAGGGACGGCTCGATGTGGAAGCGGACCGTCGCAAGGACGGGAAACAGGTGTCCATCGGGGTGTCCATCATCCTCGGACTCGACGACACTCCTCGGACTCCTCGGACGCGGGAACAGGGCAAAGGATTGGCCAAGTCGTTTGATCGTTGCTTCTTCCCCACCTTTTTAGACTCCCCCGGACCTCTGGTCCATGTGGGTTCGACTCCCAACCCCGGCACCATCCTTAAAGAAGCGGCAGGCAGCTCATAGAAGGTGATCACCCCGCGGCCGGCGTCCGGATCGATCCGGTGCTGCCCGAGGCTGACCTTCGCCGGGCACAATCTGCGTGCCCATCGCGTCCTTGACATACCTAACACTGCTATGTATCATGTTGCCATGGATAGGAAGATGCGAGTTCATGAGCGGCGCGCGACGCACGAAATCATGGAAATCAACAAGGACCTGGTCGCCGCTTCCTCGACCCCGATCGTCCTGGCGATCCTGGCCGAAGGGGACAGCTACGGTTACGCCATCCTCCAGCGAGTTCGGGAAGTGTCCTCTGGGCGCATGGAGTGGACGGACGGGATGCTCTACCCCGTTCTGCATCGGCTCGAGCGGCTCGGCCACGTCGAGGCGCGATGGAAAGTCGCAGAGAGCGGCCGCCGTCGCAAGTACTACCGGATCACGGCCGGGGGCCGGGCTCAGCTAGTCGAGGAACGCAGGCAGTGGCAAGCGGTGGACGCGACACTGCGGGGCATCTGGCGGGCGCTCTCGCTTTCCGTCCCGACCAGCCGCCCGGCATCAGCCGCGCCACTGCGATCAGCCGCGTCGTCACAGGGAGCCTGAGCGATGCCGAATCCCGATCGCGCGGTATCGCTCGAGGAGCAGATCGAGCTATGGCGGAGCTATCTCCGCCGCCGGCAGGCGATCCACTCCGTCGATGTCGCGGAGCTGGAAGACCATCTGCGCGAGCAGGTGGCGGCCCTGGTCGACGCGGGACTCGCCACCGATGAAGCCTTCCTGGTGGCGGTGAAGCGCATGGGTGCCCTCGACGCCCTCTCGCGCGAGTTCGCACGCGAGCACTCGGACCGCCTCTGGAAGCAGCTCGTCGTCGTCCCCGCGGATTCCGGGGAGCCACGAGCGCGGGCGCGAACGGATGCGATCGTGGCCTTCTCTCTTGCGGTGGCGGCGGCCGCGCTCATCAAGATGCCGGCGCTCTTCGGGATCCGCTTGAACCAGGACGCCGGCTTCTACGCCCGCAATCTCAGTTGCTTCGTGCTGCCCCTCCTGACTGTCTATTTCGCCTGGAAACGGCGGCTGGACACCAGCACTCTCCGCTGGCTGACTGTGGCGTTCGTCGCGGCGTGTGTTTTCGCCAACGTCTATCCCTTCGTCCCGCTCGGTCATACCGAGACGCTGACGGCGCTGCACCTGCCGATGACGCTCTGGCTGGTGGTGGGCATCGCGTACGCCGGCGGACGCTGGAGCCACGTCGCGGGTCGCATGGACTTCATTCGGTTCACGGGCGAGCTGTTCATCTACTACGTCCTGATCGCCCTCGGCGGCGGCGTCCTCACGGGGTTGATGGCGATGACCTTCCAGGCGATCGGGATCGACGTCGAGCCTTTCTTCGAGTCGTGGCTTCTGCCGTGCGGAGCGGCCGGCGCCGTCCTGGTCGCCTCCTGGCTGGTGGAGGCCAAGCAAAACGTCATCGAGAACATGGCGCCCGTGTTGACGCGCCTCTTCACGCCCCTTTTCGCCGCCGTGCTGGTGACGTTCCTGGGGACCGTGCTGTGGACCGGACGCGGCGTCGCCATCGAGCGGAACGTGCTCATCGGCTTCGACCTGCTCCTGGTGGTGGTTCTTGGCCTTCTGCTCTATTCCGTCTCCGCCCGGGACCCCCGGTCGGCCCCCGGCGCATTCGATGTGCTGCAGGTCATCCTCGTCGTCGGTGCGCTGTTGGTGGACGCGGTCGCGTTGTGGGCCATCGCCGCGCGAGTCTCGGAATTCGGCTTCAGCCCGAACCGGGTGGCCGCCCTGGGGGAGAATGTGATTCTCCTGGTCAATCTGGCGTGGTCCGCCGTTCTCTACGGCCGCTTTCTGAGAGGGCGCGGGTCGTTCACGGACCTCGAGCGGTGGCAGACGAATTACATCCCCGTCTACGCCACGTGGGCGGCGATTGTCGTGATCGTGTTTCCCCCGGTGTTCCGGTACATCTGACACCATGAGCCTGCCATGGGCCGCCTGTTTCCTGCTGGGCGCTATCGGCTACCCGACCGACACCGTCGCCGTCCACGCCGTTCTCGAACGGCTGCGGGTGCCGCGACGCGCCACGGCGATTCTGGGCGGGGAGAGCCTGGTCAACGACGCGACCGGGCTGCGCGCCGTCTACCGGGCGCAAACGGACGCGCTTCTGGCGCGGCGCGACCAAGGCGTGGTCAACGACAGAGTCCACCAGGAATTGCAGCTCGATCTCGATCGCGCCAATTCCGAACTGCGGGCCGGGTAGCACCTGCGCGCTGCGGCTGGCCGCAACCCCCTTCCATCAACGACACCTGGCACCGCCGACGGGGAGGCGTCACAGGCTCCCGATGAGATTGATAAAGGCGCCCTGGTGGTCGTAGTTCAGGTCGGTCAGGTCGTCGGAGAAATCGCTGAAGTTGTAGCCGACGCCGGCCTTGAGGTGCTTGCCGAAGTAGCGATAGACCGCGGCCAGGCCGCCGCGGCGCGTCTGGCTGATGTCCGGGAGGTCGAGCGAGCGCGCCTCGAACAAGCTCTCCCAGGCCGGGAGGAACCGCCAGTCCAGGCGCAGCACGATGAGCCGCGCGGCGTTCTCGAAGAACTCCGGGTTGACGCGATCGAGGCTCACCTGACCCTGGCGGACGGCGTACTTGCCGCCGATCGACCAGTCGGTCGTCAGGTCGTAGGTCAGGTCGAGCGACGCGATGTGGCTTATCTGGATGAACTCGACCGGCGTGTTCGCCAGGCCCACCTGGTCCGCGGCCGGGAGGTTGTAGAAGTAGGTGAATTTGGCCAGGGCGCTCAGCCGGTCGTACTGCACCGGACGGTAGGCATAGCCGATCACGCCCTCCGTGTAACGGCCGTCATGGAAAGCGCCGAGCGAGCTGTCGCTGGTCGAGTGGTTCAGCTTGCCCAGCAGGCGCCAGTCCGGGGTCAGCTGGAAACTGAAGGTGTTGCGGAACAGCCACGCGGTCCGTTCGGACTGCGTCAGGTCGGGCTGCTCCGCCTCGTCCCGGCGATACTCGACCGCGCTCGAGAACTGGATCGTGTCCGCCCCGTAACCGAGGCGGAGGCCGCCCGCCTTGCGATCGGTCTCGGCTGAGGTCTGCGAGCCGCGCAGCGTGCCGACCTCCGCGCTGGCGCCGAGATTCCAGCGCTCTTTCGCCACGAGGTTGACGCCGGTGGCGTGCGTGAGGCCGGTCATCGACCCGCCGTTCTGGTAACGCTCCTCGAGGTAGACGCTGGAGCTGTCGGAGAGCCGCCTCTTCGCGCCCGAGACCAGGTTGCCCCGGCGGACGCGCAGGCCGTTGTCCGTGCGCTCGTTCTCCAGCGCATAGTTCATGTAAAGACTGGCCCGGTCGGAGTACAGGAAGGTGGTGCCGAGCTTGCCGCCGGGCCCGAGGTCGCCGTCGGACGCCTCCGCGTCGAGTCGGAAACGCTGCGTCGGACGATAGGAGCCGCCCAGGCCGAAGCGTCCGTTGTCTTCACGGCCGTCGTCCGAGGCGACCGTGTCCTGCACGAAGCCGTAGGCGCGCCATGACACGCCCTGATCGAACATCAACTGCGCGACCGCGTCGGTGCGCTCGCCCTGTTCCTGGGTCAGCGGCACGACGGGCGAATGGTCCTCGCGCAGGTCGTTGCGAACGCCGGTGCTGACGCTCCACTTGTCGGTCAGCTTGTAGTGCACGTCCATTTCGAGGGCCCGGGTCTCGAGCCCCAGGTCCTCGGTCCGCTGATCGCCCTTGGCGCCCAGGCTCAGGCGGTCCGTCACGGGCATGCGGAAGGTGCCGCCGTACTGCTCCGTGTCCTTGATCGTCGCCTGGCCCGGCGCCGAATAGCCGGCGTCGCGGTTCTGCGCATAGAGGGTGAAGCGGCCGCGCCGGCCGCTGGACTCATCCCCGAACCCGAGGCTCAGGTCGGCGCGATAGGCGTCCGCTTCCGCGTCGGTGGGTGCGAAGGCGCCGGGACCCTGGAACCCGTATCCGCCGTCGTCGGACCGCACCGGACTGGAGACGAGGCCCTCGCTCCGGCCCGCCTGCACCTTGAAGAAGGAATCGGACGTCATCCGCCAGGTCAGGTCGGCGGCGCCAAGGTTGCTGTCGACATCCCCTTCCTCGTTGGAGTTGGCGGTCAGGCCGAGCCGCACGTGGTCTCCGAACCAGTAATGGCCCTGGCCGCCGGCGGAGACCGCGTCCAGGTCGTCGAACCCCGGCGTGTACTCGTAGCGCACGACCAGCCAGGCCTCGTCGCCGCTCAGGCCGCTGCTGCGGACCAGCTGGTTGTCGTCGGCGGTCGACGACAGCGGCTCGGTGAGCAGCACGCGGCCCTGGATCCAGTCGATGTCGTAGTCCGTGACGGGCCGCAGATTGACCGCCCCCGTGACGATGCCCGAGTCCTTGTCGCGAAGCTCGATGCGCACGCGCTCGGAGCCGGTCAGGGTATCCTGGTGGCGCAGATAGTAGAGCGACCCGCCGGTCCCCCGGAACTCCTCATAGCTGGGCACCGTTCCGGGCTCGGCGGCGAATCCTTCGACGACGGCCCGCTGGTCGCCGAAGCGGGTGGTGGCCTCCGATCCGTAGCGGGCGCTGGCTCCGTAAAGGCCGCGATCGACGTGAGCCAGCTCGTTGTCCAGGTAGCCGACCTTGAAGTTGCCGAACATCCCGTAGTCGTCGCCGTGGGTCGCCTTGACGTAGAACTTCCCGAGCGTCGGCGCCATCTCCTCGACGACGCTGTCGTCGCCGAACGTCGGGTAGGAGTAGTCGGGATCGATGCGCCGGAACAGCGACTCGGGATGCTTGTCGAGGAAGTTGCTGAACAGGTCCTCCAGCGGGCCTTCGCGGGTATCCGCGCTCGCGGTCAGGCGCCACTCATCGCTGATCTTGCCGTTCAGGTAGAACGCCAGACGGCCATCCAGCGAGGAATCCCAGGGCCGCAGAGCGTTCTCGCCCTGCACGAGATCGACCGGGCCGTTGCCGCGGTTCTCCGACGCCGTGATGTCGGCGACGCCGACATAGAACAGGTCCTTGCGCTCGAACTCCAGGTCGCGCAGATACAGCGAGCCGCTACCTGTATCGTCGAGCACCGCGACCTCGACCGTATGCGCGCCCGCCGGCAGGATCTCTTCCGCGGCGAAGTTGCCCTGCGGATCGATAGGCACCTGGCGGCCGGCCACCCAGACCGTGTGCCCCGCCGGGATGCCGCTGCCCTCCACCCGCACCGCGCCGCCCTCCATCGGGATCTGGTGGCGCGCCAGGTCGCTTGCACCGTAGGCGGCCAGGAGCTCGGGCGGCACGGCCGCGGCCGCCGCACCCTGCGAACCGGTGGGCGCCTGCGAACCGTCCGCGGTCGGCGCGACGCCCGGCGTCGCCTCGTCGCGAGGCCACGGCTCGCGGTAGAGCCACAGGGGCTGCGCCTCTGTTTCGTCGTAATGACCCTGCGCGTCGTAGGCGCGTAGCACGCACTTGAGCTCGCGCACCGGGTCCGCGGGGCTTTCCCCGGCCGGCCGCCATTCCGCCAGGCCCGCCTCGTCGATCGCGACGATGGCGAGCGGCGCCGCCTGCAGCGACTGCCGCTGCTCGAAGATGCGGATCTCGGCGCGCTCGATGAACGACGAGTAGTTGCTGTACATCCGGAAGCGCACGGCGTCGTTCACGGTCACGGCGACCGGATGCGCCGAGATGCCGAGGCGCGGCCGCGATTCGAGGTCGTCGAAGTGGAACCGGATCCGGGCGCTGTCGAGCGCGACGTCGGTGCACCGCTGCACGTCGGAGGAGCTGCGGTTCGGGTCGTCGATCGGCTTGCCATCCACGGTGATCCGCATGACGTTGAGCTCGTAGGCGCTCTTCGGCTGGATCTCCCGGTTGATCCGCGTGATGTCCACGCCCTCGTAGTCGTCGAGCGGCGCCGGCTCGTCGTACACGGCCTGCACGCGCACGAACGACGTTTCGCCCTGGAGGAAGCCGCCGTTGACGACGTCGTCGGACTGGATGTAGCCGCGCCCCTCGTGCTCGGCCCGGACGCCGG
>Ga0247727_10017403_pt1 | contig 11448 bp, 13 predicted proteins | sample WisWelCaveWW1625_FD_202498 | JGI IMG/M metagenome (GOLD analysis project Ga0247727, IMG submission 202498) | Biofilm microbial communities from Wishing Well Cave, Virginia, United States - WW16-25 | ecosystem: Environmental > Aquatic > Deep subsurface > Groundwater > Cave microbial mat | place... | reverse complement strand
CAGGCCTATTACACCACCACCGGCGGGCGCACCTGGAAAGCCGCCGCGCACGGTGCGCCGTGGAGCGGCCGCGTCGAGCTCGCCTACGCCGCGAAGAACCCGAACATCGTATACGCCTCGGTGCAGATGGAGAACGGCGAGATCTGGCGCTCCACCGACGGCGGCAAGAGCTACGCGCGGCGGGGAAGCCTGGAAGTGGGAGGTGATCCGTCAGACCCTCTCGGCTACCTCGGCGACCAGGGCTGGTACGGCAACGCCATCTGGGCCGGCGATCCGACCAATGAAAACCTGGTCATCGTGGGGGGCGTCAACCTGTGGAGGAGCACGGACGGCGGCGATATGCTGCGCGAGATCAGCACCTGGTGGGCGGACGGTTCCGTGCACGCCGACCACCACGCCATCGTCTCGCATCCGGGCTACAACGGCGCTAGCAATCGCACTGTTTTCTTCGGCAACGACGGCGGCGTGCACAAGGCGCAGGATTTGTCGGCCTGCGGCAGCGAGGCGGGACCGCCCTACGTTCACGGCTGGACCGAGCTGGTGAACAACTACGGCGTCACCCAGTTCTACGGCGGCGCGGGCAATCCGGCCACCGGCAGGATCATCGGCGGCGCGCAGGACAACGGCACCCTGTGTTACGACCCCGCGTCCGGCACCGAGCAATGGAAGACCATATTCGGCGGCGACGGCGGCTGGTGCGCGGCCGACCCCGCCGATCCGAACGTGTTTTACGGCGAGTACGTCTACCTGAACATCCATCGTAATACCGATGGTGGCGCGAGCGACGACACCGCGGGGGACCGCTACATCAGCGGCCAGTTCTGGAATCCCGCCGCGGGCGAGATGAGCTGGAAGCCGCTTCCCTACCGCATCCCGGATGCGACAATTGGTCGGGCCTTGTTCATTGCGCCGTTCGTGCTCGATCCCAACAATGCGAACCGCCTGCTGGCGGGCGGGCTTTCGCTATGGGAGACCACCAACGCCAAGGCGCCGAACAGCTTCAATTCGGGCCCGCGCTGGCGTTCGATCAAATCGAGCGCGGGGAATTACATCAGCGCCATCGCCGTGGCTCGAGGCAATTCCAATCTGGTATGGGTTGGACACAAGAACGGCATGCTGTTCAAGAGCGCGAACGCGACCGCGGCGCAGCCGGCATGGCAGCGCATGGACAGCACCGGAACCAAGCCGCTCACTGCGAGCCGGTATTGCACCCGGATTGCCATCCATCCGGGAGACAACAAGATCGTCTATGTCGCGTTCGGCGGCTTCGTGAAGGCAAACTTCTGGGTCACGCGCGACGCCGGCGCCACCTGGACCGACCTCGGAGGCGGGCTGCCGGCCGCGCCGGTCAAAGGTATCGCCGTCCATCCACGGCGCACGCAATTCGTCTATGTCGGCACGGAGGTCGGGGTGTTTGCGAGCGAAGACAGCGGGGCGAGCTGGTCGCCGACCAACGAAGGACCCGCCAACGTGGCCGTGGATGAACTGTTCTGGATGGGCGAGACGCTGGTTTGCGCGACGCACGGCCGCGGCATGTACAAGATCGATCTTTCAACCATCTAGTCTGGCGAATTTACGCTGCATCGACAGACATTGTCCCAAGAGAGAGGCTCGCATGTACACACTGTTCAGGACCATTCCGGTTTCGCGCCTCATCCAGGCGCAACTTCCGGCGCTGCTTGCCGCGCTCGTCATCGCGGAAGCGTTCTACAAGTTTCACAGCTTCACCCTGGAATGCCTTGCGTTCCTCGCGACCTGGGCCGCGCTCGATGCCGCGCTCAGCGGCGCGATCGCCTGGCGCGAGCGCCGCCCGGCGCAGCGACGCTAATTACGGGAGCGCCGCGAGGTCGGCGGCGGAGAGTTGCAGTGCGGCAGCCGCGACGTTTTCTTCCAGGTGGGGTATCGAGGCGGTTCCCGGGATCGGCAGCATCACCGGGGACTTCGCGAGCAGCCAGGCGAGCAGGACCTGGGCGGGTGTTGCCTTTGACCTGGTCGAGATCTTTTTTACCGTGGACGAATTCAAGGCCGACCCGGCCCCCAGCGGGTACCAGGGCAGGAACGCGATAACGTTGCGCTCGCAGGCTTTCAGCACATCCTCGGACGACCGGTTCTCGAGGTTGTACTGGTTCTGCACCGAGACGATCGCGCAGATGCGGCGCGCTGCCTCGAGCTGCTTCACGCTGACGTTGGAGACGCCGACGTGGCGGATCTTGCCGGCGCGCTGCGCGTCGGCCAGCGCGCCGACCGAGTCCGCAAACGGGACTTTCGGGTCCGGCGCATGCAGCTGGTAGAGCTCGATGCGCTGCAGCTTCAGGCGCTTCAAGCTGCCGTCGAGCGCGCGTTTCAGGTGCTCGGGACGGCCGTCGGGGTTCCAAGCCGAGGCGCGCGGGCGCAGCAGGCCGCCCTTGGTCGCGATAACCAGGCCCTGCGGATAGGGGTGCAGCGCCTCGGCGATCAGCTCCTCGTCCACGTGCGGGCCGTAGCTGTCGGCGGTGTCGAAGAAATTGACGCCGAGCTCGATCGCGCGTCGCAAAACGCGGTGCGCGCCGGCGCGGTCTTTGGGCGGCCCCCAGACGTTCGGACCGCAGACTCGCATCGCGCCGAAGCCGAGGCGGTTGACGGTCAGGTCTCCCAATCGCATCTGCAATCGCATGTTCGCCTCCAGGCCGGGTGCGCCTTACGCTCGCGCTAAGCGAACTTCAAACCGGCCGCGCGAAACGCCTTCTTCAGAGGGCCATCGCGACAGGCTACCGGATAGCGAAGTCTGACCGCGAGGTCCAGGTAAGAAGCATCGTAAGCGCTCAAGTCGTGGTCCCTCGCGATCGCCAGCATACGGCGCGGCGGTAGCGCCTTTTCATGCACCACGACATCCAGCGGTTCGGCGAGGTCGACAATCGTGTCGACCTGCCCGCCCGACAGCAGCTTGCGGCGCTGCAGCTGCCACAGCGCGTTCGCGAACTCGAGCGGCCAAACCGCGGGCACATGCAGCTGTTCACGGCGCGCCCGTCGCCTGATGTGGTCCGTGTAGCTGCTCGCCTGACTGCGCACGAACCAGGCGACGGTCACGCTCGCATCCACGATCAGCGGCATTACAGCCTGCCCTTTTCGATCAACTTCCCGAGATCGACTTTGCGGGGCAGACGGCAGGTCTTGCTGAAATCGACGATCCGGTCAACGACCTCCGAGCGGTCCCAGCGCGCAGAGCGCCCTTTACCTTCCGGCACGACACGGGCGACAACCATGCCGCGCTTGGTGATCACGGTCTGCTTTCCTTGCTCGGCCCGGCTTACTACCTCGGAGAACCTCGCCTTCGCCTCGAATACGCTGAGCTTGTCCATGTCTGCACCTGGTTAACCAGATGGCTGAGTCTAGCATGCGTCCCGGTTGGTTTAGACTGGATGCATGAAAGCGGAAACCGGTAAGGTCAAGCGCTGGGTCGATGAGGCGAAGCGCGTCGTCGTCCTGACCGGAGCGGGAATTTCCACCGACTCCGGCATTCCGGACTTCCGCGGCCCGCAGGGCCTGTGGACCAAGAATCCGCTTGCGGAGAAACTCTCCAACATCCATTACTACATGGCCGATCCGGAGGTGCGCAAGGCTTCCTGGAAAGCACGCATGGACCATACGGCCTGGCACGCAAAGCCGAACGCGGGCCACCTCGCGCTCGCGGCCCTTGAACGTCGCGGCAAGCTGCACGCGCTGATCACCCAGAACATCGATGAGCTGCACCAGATGGCCGGAAACTCACCGGCAAAGGTGATCGAGGTGCACGGCACCATGAGGAAGGTAGTGTGCATGAGCTGCGGCATGACCGCGCCGATGCAAAAAGCGCTCGATCGCGTGCGCGCAGGCGAGCAGGACCCGCCGTGCCGCGACTGCGGCGGGATCCTGAAGAGCGCCACCATCTCCTTCGGCCAGGCGCTAGTGCCGGAAGTGATCGAGAGCGCGCTGCGCGTCGCCGAGGAAGCCGACCTCTTTTTCGCGATCGGCAGCAGCCTGCAGGTCTATCCGATCGCGGATACGGTTTCGATTGCGCGCGCTGCGGGCGCGAGGATCGTGATCATGAACGCCGAGCCCACGCCGTTCGATGACATTGCCGACGCGGTATTTCACGAGTCGATAAGCGCGATACTGCCAAAGCTGCTCAGCCGCGCATCTTAACCATACGGCGTCACGCGCTTCCTCTGAAACGGGTAGACGAGCTGGCCGAGATAGCTCTCGGGCGGCTGGAACTTCACCGTGCCGTACTGCTTCGGCGAGTGGGCCGGCATGTGGGCGGTGCCGAACAGCTTGTCCCAGAGCGGCAGGAAGGCGGCGAAATTCTTGTCGATGCCTTCCTCATCCGAGGTGTGATGCCAGTGGTGGAACTCGGGCGTGGCGATCGCCCAGCGCAGCACCGGGAAGCGCCAGCGCGTGTTGGAGTGGATGTAGACCGCATGGAACGACACGAAAGCGACGTAGGCCACCAGCGCCGCCTGCGAAAAGCCCAGCACGAAGATCGGGATGAAGGCAGCCGAGGCAGCTCGCGCCGTTCACTTCGATGAAGTCGTGCCGCGTCATCGCCGCCGGGTCGGCGTGGTGCTCGCGGAACGGACGGATGAAGGCTGGGCCGACCAAGGGCGTGCGCACGCTGCCGAAGCTGTCGAGCGCCCAATGGACGAGACCGCTGAACAAGTCCGCCAGCAACCAACCGCACGGTGCTGCGATCGGGATGTATTGCAGTTCTATAGAAAGACCCGAAAGAGAAACAGCGAGCAGAACGAAAAACAAGACAATCGCGGAAGTCTCAATCGCACGCATGCTTGAGCGCCGCAATTTCTTCAGGTATCGAATACTTCTCCGGAAAGGCGCGTTTGGCTTCGCCGTACCAGTAGCGTGCATTGGGGATATCTCCCTCCATCATATGCACGATGCCATGCGCCCAGCAGAAAACGGGCGATTCCTCGTCCTTCTGCACGATTTCATGCGCGGCCTGCCAGTCGCCCCGCTCCAGGTGCGCTACAGCAGATCGAAGTACTCGCGCTGCTCCCATTCGCTGACCTCGAGGTTGAAGCGCGCAATTTCCGCTTCCTTGATGCGGCAATAGTAGTCGATGAAGCCCGCGCCGAAGCCTTCGCGCAGGACCTTGTCCTTCTTCAGGAAAGTAAGCGCCTCGGACAGGGTTGCGGGCAAACGTTCGGCATTTTCTTCATAAGGAGTTTTGGATGCTGAAGACAAAGGCAACTTCTTTTCCATCCCATCCAGACCCGCATGGATCTGCGATGCGAAATACAGGTAGGGGTTGGCCGCCGGCTCGCCGGCGCGGTTCTCGATGCGCGTCGCCGGGTCACTCGGACCGCCGATCACGCGCAGCATGGCGCCGCGGTTGTCGCGGCCCCAGTGGATGCGGTCGGGCGCGAGCGAGTAGGGACGGTAGCGCTTGTAGCCGTTGATGGTCGGCGTGGCAAGAGCCGCGCATCCCTTTGCATGGGCGAGCAAACCGGCGAGGTAGCGCTTTCCGGTTTCGGATAAAAAATCGTGCTTGGAAATAAAAGCGTTCTTCCCCTTCAAGAGCAGGGATTGATGCAAATGCCAGCCGCTCGACATCACGTTCGGCAGCTTCGGCCGGCACATGAAGGTGGCGTGGTAGCCGTTGCGCCGCGCGATCTGCTTGACTGCGCTGCGAAACAGCAGCATCGCGTCCGCAGAACCCATGCCGCGCATCGCCTCCAGCGTGATCTCGAACTGGCTCGGGCCGAATTCCACCTCGAATGAACGCAGCGGCAGCTGGAGTTTTTCGAGATCGGTTCTCAACAGCTGAACGACGGGATCGATCAGGTCGTATCTTTGTTCCGTCAAGTATTGGTAGCCCGTCGTCAGCAAGCTCACCTCGGGCGGCGTGCCGGGCTGGCCCGAATCTTCGGGCCGCAGGCGCGGGTCGGAGATCTTGAAGACGTGAAACTCAATTTCCAGGCCGGCAAGGAGTTCATAGCCTGCCTCGCCGAGCTTTGCCAGCGCCTGTCGCAGCAGCCGGCGCGTGTCAAAGGGCACCGGCCTGCCGTCGGCGAAATACAGGTCGCAGAGCAGCCATGCGGTTTCGGGCGCCCAGGGCAAGATCCTGAAGGTCGCCGGGTCGGCGACGATCAGGAAATCGGCCGCGCCTTCCATCTCCGGCATGCCGATACCGGCGCCCGGCGTGAAGGCCGGATAGACCGTCTTGTGCGCAGTGTCCTTCAGCAGCAGCGTGCTGGTGATGGTGACGCCGTCGTCCAGCGCGGCGCCGAGCGCGGCCACGGCGACCGTCTTGCCGCGCAGGATGCCGTGCTGGTCGGCGAACGAGAAACGGATCGCCTTGATGCCGCAGCCCTCGACCTCCTTGAGCATCCGCTTGGCCGCGGAACGCTGCGCGGTATTCCACAGGCCATGACGATCTACGAAACTCATGCCGCTTTTTCGAACCAGGGCGCCCGGCGGCGGCGGGCCGCGTCGGATTCTTTCCAGTAGTCGTCCCATCGGCCAGTCGGGCCGATACCGTCGATCGCTGCCGGCCCGGTGAGCTCGGCCGCGGCAGCGGCATCGAGCATCATGAGTGTTTTTTCTCCACGAGAATTTTTATTTATTGCATCAAGAAGAAGGCGCCGATAGAGAACAATCCCCTTGTCGCTGCTGCCAAGATGCTCCTTCGTGCGGTCGGCAATCCGGCCCGGCGATTCGCAGGCGAACTGGTCGTGGATGTTGATGTCGAATCCCATCCCCGTGTAGGTGGCCTGACGCTGCTGTTCGGCGTCGAATCCCCAGCCGTTGGCGCGGTTGTGGATCGGCTTGTAATCGGGCGCGGGGTAGGTCTTCAAGCGCTGCTCGCGCATGGTCTGCTTGTCGACCGGCGTGGTAAAGCTGGTGAAGATCGAATACCAGTAGCAGCCCTGGTCGTCCACCGGCACATGCCACTGCGTGATGGTCATCTCCGCGTTCATCGGGATCACGAACGCCTGCGGGAAGAGAATGTGGGTCGAGCGCCCGTGGGTCTGCCTGTCGTCGATCTTGCGCAGCGTTACGAGGCGCATGCCGTAGTCGGTGCGCGCCACCGTGATCTCGGGCCGGTCGTGCTCGCGCAGCAGCTTCGAAATCGGCAAATCCGAGTCCAACGGTTGGCCGCGGAACTGCTTGCCGTAGCCTGCCGCCGTGTCCTCGTCCTCGAAGTAGCGGTGCAGGAAGGATGCGTGCGCCGGGTCGATGCCGACTTCCAGCGCCTGCAGCCAGTTGCAGTCCCAGTAGCCTTTGAAGGCGAAGGTGTAGGCGTCGGGCGCGGTGAAGCAGTCGAAATGAGGGAAGGCCGTGGGTTCCCCTGCGCCCAGCCAGGCGAACAGGATGCCGCTGCGCTCGACCACGGGATAGGAACGCTGGCGGATGTGCTCGCACATGCGGCTGCCCTGCGGTTCGGCCGGCGTCTCCAGGCACTTGCCCTCGACATCGAACAGCCAGCCGTGGAACACGCAGCGCAGATTGCCGTCCTCCCAGCGGCCATAAGCGAGATCGGCGCCGCGGTGAGGGCAATGACGGTCGAGCAGTCCGTACTGTTTTCCTGCATTTCGAAATAAAACGTAGTTTTCACCCAGGACAGTGACCGGCCTGACCGGTCGCGGCCCCTCGAACTCGTCCACCAGCGCGACCGGCTGCCAGTAGTTGCGCAGCAGTTTGCCGGCCGGCGTGTCCGGCCCGACGCGCGTCATCAACTCGTTCTGTTCCTGACTAATCATTGGTTTCTCTAAATAGCCCCAAAGCCTTCATCGCCGGAAAATCATTGAACGAGAACAGCACCGATTCTTCCTGCGCGCCGTGCCGGTAGGGCGTCCACGACGGCACGCAGAAAATGTCCTTCTCCTCCCACTCGAAGCGCTGGCCGCCGACTTCCGACCAGCCGCGGCCGGCAGCGACCTGGTAGATGACGCTTCCTGTGTGTCTTTTGAATTTATTTTCAGAATGAATCAACTCCAGCCGAGCCCCCATCGTCGGCATCACCGGTCCGCCGGTCAGGGGATTTTTGTATTCGAATACTTTTTCTTTTTTCAATTCGGAAAAGCAGGAATCCCATCTATATAAAAATACCGGCGAGTACGGCTTGCTCCAGCTCTCGCGCGACAGGGGCAAGGGTGTCTGGACGGTCTGCGGAAGCACTTCGAAGAAATTCGCATCCAGCGAATTCATCAGCGGGATGTCGAGGCCGTCCTGCCAGATGCACTGCGTGCCGTCCGCATCGACGCCATGGTCGTGCCAGGTGCCGTTCGGCGTCAGCACGAAATCGCGTTCGCCGAGTTCCATCCGCTCGCCGTCCACCACCGTGTAGGCGCCTTTGCCTGCCATCATGAAGCGCAGCGCGGAAGCCTGGTGGCGGTGGGCGGAAGTGAATTCGCCCGGGTTCATGACCTGCACCCCGGTGTAGAGCAGGCCGGCCGCGGCGCTCCATTCCTTGCGCCCCGGATTGACCAGCATCACCACGCGGCGCGCGGCTTTTTCCGCACTGACCAGTTCGGCGGCCTTGCGCACCATGGGCTGCACGTCGCGCCATTTCCAAAGCATCGGCACCGACTTCGGCTGCGGGAACCAGGGCTCTATGTCGTTGGCGACGTTCCAGAGCGCGCCCAATTCGCGTTTCTCCAGCTCGCGGTAGTAGGCCTCCAGCGCCGGGGTGTCCTCGACGTTGGCCCGGCCGGTTGCGTTCTCGCGTTTCATCGTTCGCTATTGATTCAGTTTGTACTTGACGAGTTCTCGTCTGAACTGGCGCGCCTTGCTGACGAATTCCTGCTTCACCCAGCGCTGCGCTGTGGGAGCGTACCAGTAAGTGTTCCGGAGCGGGCCGGTGACGCCAAGATCGTACCGCCGGGTGTTGCCCCGGGCCTCCAGACGCAGCGCGCGAAACGTCCCGGCCGGCACCGTGACATCCTCCCAGCCGACAACCTCGATGTCGTACCAGGAGCGGCCCGCCCACGCGCCGCGCACGGCCAGCCGGTACTCGAATTCGATCGAATAACGGCCGCCTGCGCGCATCGGGAAACGGAAGTGCGATCTGCCGCCAGGGGTGATCAGCCCGTCGACGCCGACGATGGAACCCCAGTCGAGAGTGTAGGAGGTATCGATTTCGCGGTCGCCGCCTTCGATCCTGGCGACCGCGATGATGATGTTCTTCGCCTTGTCCACGAACGTGACGCATTCCTCATATGCGTCGATCGGCTCCCGGTTCTGCAGGCCCTGTGCGCGGTATGTCCAGCAGTCGCCCGGCTCGACATAGGGTGAATCGACGGTTGCCGGATCCTGCGCCGCGGACGCGCTGCAGATCACATAGAGCGCTGCGCTCGAGATGTTTCGAAGCTTCCGCCGCAGGTCAGCCATGTCGTGACCGTATAAGTGAGCCGCCTAGACCCCGAGATAGCGGTGCTGCACGTCTTGGTTCGCGGCCAGCTCCGCCGAGCTGCCCGTCCAGACGACCCGGCCCTTTTCCAGCATGTAGTGTACGTCCGCGACGCGGATCAGCGCTTTTACGTCCTTGTCGATGAGCAGGATCGACAATCCCGCGGCCTTGAGGCGCTCGATGGAGCGGTAGATCTCGGCGCGGATCAGCGGCGCCAGCCCCTCGGTGGCCTCGTCGAGGACAAGCAGCCGCGGGTTGGTCATCAGCGCGCGGCCGACTGCCAGCATCTGCTGTTCGCCGCCGGAGAGCTGGTTGCCGAAATGGTTCGCCCTAACTCTTAGATTATTAAATAGGTTAAAAATCTTGTCGAGAGTCCAGGGATCCTTCTCATTGCGGCGATTGGCAGCCGTGGCAACCAGGTTCTCGCGCACTGTCAGGTTGGGGAAGATCTGCCGGCCCTCGGGCACAAGGCCGATGCCGGCCTGCGAGATGCGGTAGGAGGGTAGGCCGGCGACCGGCCGGCCGTCGAAGGCGATCTTGCCCGCCTGGCAGGGAATGATCCCCATGATCGAGCGCACCGTCGTGGACTTGCCCATGCCATTGCGCCCCAGCAGGGTCGCAACCTGGCCGCGCGCGATGCCGAGCGAGACGCCGAACAGTACCTGGCTCTGGCCGTAGGCGGTCTCGAGTCCTTCGACCTCCAGCAAGCTGTCCTGCATCAGGTGTCCTCGCCGAGGTAGGCGGCGCGCACTTCCGCGTTGGCGCGGATCGCCTCGGGCGCTCCGGTGGCGACGATGCGCCCGTAGACGAGCACCGAAATCCGGTCGGCGAGCGAGAAGACGGCGTCCATGTCGTGCTCGACGAGGACGATCGTCTGCCGGCCTTTCAGCGTCGCGAGGAACTCGACCATGCGGCGCGATTCCTCGGTGCCCATCCCTGCCACCGGCTCGTCGAGCAGCAGCAGGCGCGGCCTGGTCGCGAGCACCATTGCGATCTCGAGCTGGCGCTGCTCGCCATGCGCGAGGTTTGCCGCGAGGACGTCGGCGCGCACGCCCAGCCCCACCTCGTCGAGGACCCTGCGCGCGGGCTCGCGCAGCGCGCGTTCTTCGCGCGCCGGCCGCCAGAAGCGGAAGCTGTGCCCGGCGCGCGCCTGCACCGCGAGCGCGACGTTGTCGAGCGCGCTGAACTCGCGGTAGATGCTGGTGATCTGGAACGAGCGCGCCAGCCCCTTGCGGGTGCGCGCCGGCGCGGCGAGCGCGGTGATGTCCTCGCCGGCAAAGCGGATCGAGCCCGCATCCGGCTCCAGGTTGCCCGCGAGCTGGCTGATCAGCGTCGTCTTGCCGGCGCCGTTCGGGCCGATGACGGCATGAGTTTCGCCCTCGCGCACCTCGAGGTCGATGCCGTCGGTGGCGCGCAGCGCGCCGAAGCTCTTCGCCAGTCCGCGGACCTCGAGCAGGGGGCTAGGCATCTTTGCCGAAAATCAGTCCGGCGAGGCCGCGCCGCGTGAACAACACCACCAGCACCAGGATCGGCCCGAGGATGATCTGCCAGTGGGGGGTGACCGCCGAAAGCACGTCCTCCAGCAGCAGCAGCGCGAAGGCGCCCAGCACCGGGCCGGCGGTCGTCGCCATGCCGCCCATGATCACCATGAACATCAGCTCGCCCGAGCGCGTCCAGTTCATGAAATCGGGGGTGAGGTAGGCGGTGTGATTGACCAGCAGCGCCCCCGCCAGCCCGCAGGTCGCGCCCGCGATCACGAACGCGGCGAGCCGGTAGAGATAGGGCGAGAAGCCGATCGCGCGGGTGCGCGCCTCGTTCGATTTCGCGGCTCGGATCACCAGGCCGAAGCGCGAGTTGACCAGGCGATGGCCGAACCCCAGGCACAGCACCAGGATCGCGAGCACGAGGTAGTAGAAGGCCGTGGTGTTGTCGAGATCAAGCAGGCCCGGAAACTGGCTTTTCGCCGCCAGGCGCATGCCGTCGTCGCCGCCGTATTCCTCGATCGAGATGCCGAGGTAGTAGAGCATTTGCGTGAACGCCAGCGTGATCATGATGAAGTAAAT
>Ga0247727_10017402_pt1 | contig 11448 bp, 12 predicted proteins | sample WisWelCaveWW1625_FD_202498 | JGI IMG/M metagenome (GOLD analysis project Ga0247727, IMG submission 202498) | Biofilm microbial communities from Wishing Well Cave, Virginia, United States - WW16-25 | ecosystem: Environmental > Aquatic > Deep subsurface > Groundwater > Cave microbial mat | place... | reverse complement strand
CCTCTCAACTACTCTTTTCGTCAAACACTTCATAAAATTCACCGTTCACAACCAGGGAGGGACAGCATTCAAGACCATCTTTTGTCCCGGCGCGGAGGTCCGTCCACCCGTAACTGAGGCATTACCTACATCAGTTTAATCTTCTTGATAATCTTCTTCAATCCCCGCCCGAATTTTTTGGGCTGAATTTCTATGTGGCGTTCGGCGCCTTCGCCGGCAGAAAGCGCCTCGACGCTGTCGATTTCCTTCAACACATCGTGCACGACAAAGCGTTCGTAGCTGCTCATCGGCGGCAGCGCCACCGCCGTGTCGGTTTCGAGCGCCTCTTTGGCTTTCTCTTGGGCAAATTTTTTCAGATTCGCAATCGGAAAAACCCACAACACCTGCGCCTCGCCTTCGCCGCGATAGGTTTTGGTTTCGAACGCCGGCTTGAGGCGGTCAAAATGCCGGTGAATCTGCTTGCGCTCGATCGCGCTGAGATTGGCCAGTTGCACGGGCTGGGTGGAATCGGCAAGTTTCTGCTCCGTCTCACGAATCAGCTCGGTGATGCGCGGATCATCTTCCGTGCGCTCGAAGCCGCCTTGCCCGGTCGGGCGATAGCGGCCCGGCCGGTTGTCATAACCTCCGCGCCTATCGCCGCGATCATGGTCTCGGCGCGGGCCGCGATCAAAACGTTTTCGCTCATGCCGCTCGTCATACCGGCGCTCGGATCGCGGTGTCTCGGTTGAGGCCGCAATCTCGGGGGCGGTTGAATCAGACTTCGAGGTCGTTGCTCCATCTTGTTCTCTTTCTTCGCTCATGGTCTTCCTCTTGAAGATTATTTTCCTCTCGGGGCCAGCTTTTCGACGAGCCGCGACGGCATTCCGGAGAAGTCGCCGTTGCTCATGAAAAGAATGACATCGCCTCGAGTACTATGTTGAATAATGAAATTAGCCATTTCATCCCCAGCCGGCACGATATCGGCCGGTTTGCCGCCGCGGCGAACGCCGGCCACCACATTTTCAAGCGATAGCCGCTCGGCTTCCGGCACTTTGTCGGGCCGGTGCATCGGCGCAAACACCACACGATCCGCCGCCTCAAACGCGCGAATGTAATCATCCTCGAAGACTTTGCGTTTGGTGCTGGCGGTGCGCGGCTCGAACACCGCCCAAATCCGGCGCTCGGGAAAACGCTGTCTTACTCCGCACAGCGTTTCACGAACTTCGGTCGGATGATGCGCAAAATCATCCAGAACGAGCACCTCCCGATCATATTTTACCTGCAAACGCCGGCGCACGCCGCGAAATGTGTTGAGCGCCGCGCTGATTTTTTCCGGCGAGACGCCCAGACACGTCGCGGCGACAAACACGGCCGTCGCATTCTTCACGTTGTGCTCGCCCGCCAGTGCAACAAACAGCGGGCCGAATTTTTCGCCGCGATGTTCGATGATAAACTCGGTACCCTCGGGCAGCGCGCGGGTGAGGGTTGGCCGCCATTCGGCTTGAGCGCCAATGCCATACGTCAACACCTGGCACAAGGCGCGCGGCAGCATTTCCCGCACGGCCGGATCGTCGCTGCAAGCGATCAAATAACCGTTGCCGGGAATGATGTTGATCAGCCGGCGAAACGCGGTTTTGACTTCTTCAAAATTGTTGAAAATGTCGGCGTGATCGTATTCGATATTATTGAGAATAACCAAATTCGGCAGATAATGAAAAAACTTCGAGCCTTTGTCGAAAAACGCCGAGTCGTATTCGTCGCCTTCGAGCACGAAATGGCGGCCGCTGCCGAGCTTGAAACCCTGCCCGAAATTTTCCGGAATGCCGCCGATGAAAAAACTCGGGTCGAGGCCGGCGTTTTCCAACGTCCACGCCAGCAGGCTGCTCGTCGTGGTTTTGCCGTGCGTGCCGGCGGCGACGCAGGAATATTTGCCGCGAATAAAAAATTCTTTCAGCGCTTCCGGCAGCGAATAATAGCGCAGCCCGGCGTCGAGCGTATATTCAACTTCGGGATTGCCGCGCGACATGGCATTGCCGACAATCACCAAATCCGGCGACGGCTGCAAATGAGCCGGATCGAATCCCTGATGCACTGGAATTTGTTGCTGTTCTAAAAACGTGCTCATCGGCGGATAAACATTCAAGTCGGCGCCGGTTATTTCATAGTCTCGTTGTTTGAGCATGCCGGCCAACGCGGCCATGCCGGTTCCACAGATGCCGATGAGGTGGATATGTTGTGGCACGGTCGTCCTTACGCTATGTTATTGTTGTTTGTCCATTTCAAATAAACTTACGTAGTTGCTCTGTTCCCATACAATATGATACACCAAAACTTGTCGACTTTGAGGGTAAACTCTAAAAATCGCAAGATAAGGTGAAAGATTTTTTCCGAAACAAATTCGCAAGCTACGCTTACGCAACGACTCTTGATGGCTTATGGGCCAACGCATCGGCGAGGTTTCCAACTTTTCGAGAATCGTCTTTTGTAGTTGCCTGATATAGGCCCTGGCCTCATCTTCTGAAATGCCCAGACGCTCCATCCGAAAAGCGGCGATTGCAGATAAATCACGCAGCGTTGCTGAGTCGAAGATTACTTTGAACTTTGTCATGGGCGATCTGCATGGCTTGATCGATCAATTCCTCATCACTCAGGTTTTCATTTTCCACTAAGCGGGCATTCGCTTCAGCAATATCATGTATAAGCTGCAGTTCTGTGATCAGCTTGTTGTACGCCTGAATTCCCATGACCACTAAATCACCGTGGCCCTGTCGGGTGAGAATGATCGGATCATCGCCATATCGGCAGATTTCTGAAATTTCTTCGATTTGTTTGAAAAATTCGGAAGTTGGAATGGCACGTAACATAGCAATCTCCTAATTTTTTATAGTTAAAAGCGCGGTGTAAAGACCTAACAACGCAAGCCTTTGCTCAAATTCCATTTTCTGCGCCCACGCGGAATTTTGCTTGAGTATATTAACCCAATCCTGCTCGATACTGATTGACGGCGTCTCGGTGATTCGCCCCAATTCGCCTTTCGTTTGCTCATTCAGAGCCTGGCCATTCGCCGCAAAATCCCGCGCGCCGCGCAGAAAAATGAACGTGGGCACTTTCTCAATTTTAAATGCTTCGGCAAAGCCGGCGCTGTCTTTTTTCGCGCGATCGAGGCCGAACAATTTTGCCGAAAAGTTGTTGTTATGAACCAGATCGAGCGCCGTGAAAAATCGCGGCATCTCGCGTTTGCTGTCGCTACACCAGCTTCCGAAAAAAATCAAAACCGTCACCGGCTCGTCGTAGCAGCGCAGAAGCGACAAGGCATTGGCGGCCGGCTGGTAAGCGCCCGGCAACGGCAAAAATTCCGGCGCGGCTTTATACAACGAATCCGGCGTGAGCCAGCCGCGGTGATAGATTTCTCCGGGCCGATTTTGCGCGAAAGCCGTTGGCGCCAGCCCCAAAAACAAAACACAACAATTCAAAATTCGCATGATGGCAATTTTTTAAAACGAGAAAATGACTCATTGCCGCGGTCGCCTGATCGCCAGACTATCCAACGGCATCGCGGCCCGCGGTTTGGGCGGTTGCGGCGTAACGGCGAATCGTACTGTGATGCCTTCCCGCGTGATTGTCAGATGCTCGATCTTGCTGGCTTGTCCGAACTTCCCGAGATTTTTTCCCCCGAGCGCCAGATTGACAACGCCGCCGGTGCTGATGCGAAGAATGAACTTTTCTTTTGCCTGCCAGGTTTTCGTTTCACCGGCGCGAGAAGTTGTGAACGTCGTATCTCTGCCGTCACGAATCATTCGCAAACGCGTTTGATTTTCAAATTGCGCTTGCAAGACCAATTCACTCGCCGCCGGCGACGGCTCCGCCTTGATCTCGGTCTGTTGCTGCGCCTGCTGCGAAACTTGATCGAAAGGACGCTCCTGAAGCTTTCCAGCGTCTTCAAGATTGACGGTTTGCGCTCCATCGTTCAGCGGCGTTTGCGCTTCCCGATCGCCCCCGCGCGATATCAAAAAAATTAAAACCGCGGCCAGAATCATGCCGAAACCAATTAAAATTTCCTTAAGATAAGGAATCGGCAGCGATATGGAGGTCGAGCCGGCTGCGGCCAGCGGCCTGGATTTAAGCGAAACCGAGGTCGTGGGAGTTTTGCGCTCGACGGTTTTGCGCGGCTCCGCTTCCTGCTGCGCCTGCCGCAATTGCTCCGTTTCGCGCCAGCGGTTGATGAGCGCCTCGCCGTTCAATCCGACTTGCTGCGCAAAAGTTTTGATAAACGCCACGACGTACGGCCGCGGCAAAAAATCAAATTGCCCGCTTTCAATTTTCTGGAGATGGGCGAGCTGAATGTGCGTCTGATGCGAAATTTCTTCCAGATTGAGGCCTTTGGCCAGACGGGCATGTTGAATTTCTACACCGATCTCTTTCATAACCCAATCTTTCCTGAATTATGTTTTCATCACGACGTCAACAAATGGCCGCGCCGTCACTGCTGCGCATAAAAGGCGCGCAGGGTGAGGTAAAACTTGGTCAGTGGAAAGCCGACGACATTATAAAAACACCCGTTGAGGCGTTCACAAAAAACCGCGCTCATGTCCTGGATGCCGTACGCCCCGGCTTTGTCCATCGCCCCGCCGCTGCGCACGTACGCCGCAATTTCCGCCGTCGCCAATTCACGAAACGTCACTTCGGTCATTTCAACGCCGGCGGTCTCGCGATTCGAAGGCCGGTCAATCACGGCAAAACCGGTGAAAACGCGATGAGTTTTGCCGGACAGGTTTTGCAGCATGTCGCGGGCCTCGGTTTCGGAAGCGGGTTTGCCCAAAATTTCTTTGCCCAGCACGACGATGGTATCCGCGCCGATCACGATGCCGCTGACGACAGTTCCGGCTATCGCCCGGGCTTTGCGTTTCGCCAACTCGACGGCGTATTCAGCGGGCGGCAGGCTGGTGGAAATGTTTTCGTCAACCGCGCTCGGTTGAACGGCAAACTTCAGGCCGATCTTCTGCAAGATTTCGGCGCGCCGCGGCGAGGCCGAAGCGAGGATGATGGGCTTGTCCGGCAAAGATAAAGGCAAAGTCATAGAGCAAGTGGCAATTCGCAAGTTTGCAAATGGCAAGTCGTTGGTGCTACTTGCCATTTGCCCCTTGCTCCTTGCTTTCTAACATGAATGTGACCGGGCCATCGTTATGAATTTCCACCAGCATCATCGCGCCAAAGACGCCTTCGGCGACGTGAATCGGAAAGCGGCGGAGCTCCTGCACGAAATATTTGTACAGCGGTTTGGCAATCTCCGGCCGCGCCGTTTCTTCAAAACCCGGCCGCCGGCCTTTGCGCGTATCGCCGTAAAGCGTAAATTGCGAAATCACCAGCGCGCCGCCGCCGACGTCGAGCAGCGAGCGATTGAGCTTGCTGTTTTCATCTTCAAAAATGCGGAGATGAACGCATTTCTCCGCGAGATAGCGCGCCTCAGCTTCGGTGTCGCCGCTGCGAATGCCCAGCAAAATCACCAAACCCTTGTCAATGGCGCCGGCGATTTTGCCCTCGACGCTAACCGACCCTTTCGTGACTCGTTGCACAAGCGCGCGCATAACTGACCACTTACTTTGATTATCGCCCAAAATAAATCGCGGCCAATCCGACCACCATGTCCGCCTTGAGCGCGGCGCTGATTTGACGCATGCGGGCCGGCGCCGGATTTTTCCACAACACCCCAAGCGCCAAAATGAGAACCGGATAAACGCCGAGCAAGATGATCCACCAATACGCCACGCCGTAGAGGCCGAGATAAAACGGCGCGAACGTGGCGATCAACAAAATAACGAAAGCGCTGGTCGCTGCGGTTTGCGCGGCGGTGAGGCCATAAGCCAGCGGCAGCGTGCGCGCCTGCATGGCCCGATCGCCGGCCTGATCTTCGATGTCTTTGATCACTTCCCGGCCAAAATGAAACAGAAAAGAAAACACCGCGGGAAAAATTCCTGCCCGCCAGCCGCTCGCCCACGTCCCTCGACCTTCCATCGAGATGGCAAGCCGAGATAAACCGGCTTGCGCCGCCAACGCGCCATAAATAAATGCCAGCGCCGTGATCAGGCTCACTGTGAGATTGCCGGTCAGCGGCTGGCGCTTCAATTTCCAGCTATAAACAACTAGCGCGATCGAGCTTCCCACCGCGATGAAAGCCGCGGTCTTATTGATAAATATACTAAAAAAATTGCCGCAAACAAATAGAAATATCGCGAAGAGCAGCGCGGCGTGAGGCGCGAGCCGGCCGGCGGGCAAAATTCGTTGCGGCTGATTGATCCGGTCGATGTCGAGGTCGTACCAATCGTTGATCACGTTGGCGCCCGCAGTGATCAACATCGTGGAAATCATCGCGGCGACAAGCGGTGTGGTGAAATGAAACGGTTGAACCAATGCCGCCGCCGCCAAAATCGACAGCCCGGCGATGGCGACATTCACCGGCCGGATAATCAAAAAAAACGCGAGTAAAGTTCGCATCAAAAAACAAGCTGCTTTTGGAAAATGGCTTGCTTTTAAAATTGCTTGCAACGAAAATAATTTTAAAGCCTTTTTGTTGCAGTTCTCTTTTCGTTGCGTTGTTTATCGAATTTTTTCCGGCGCTTTTTGCCCGGCGGGAATGAGCGAGACGAAATCGTAGCCGGCTTTGCGCTGCTCGAAATCGGCGCGCGCCTGTTTGATCAGATCGGCTTTGGTGAACAGATCGAGCGCGGAGTAGGTCAGCGCTTTCGCCGCGACGAACATGCCCTTCTCGCCGATCGACATGCCGGTGCACGCCACAATCTGCCAACTATGCCCCGGCGCGCCGTAGGTGTAACTCGCCGCGGTCAGGCCGCCGGTCGGCACCATCCAGCTCACGTCGCCGACGTCGGTCGAAGCTTTGCCCTGCTCCGGTTCCTCCGGCAGTTTTTCGAGAACTTCAGAGAGCGCATATTTGAATTGCCCTCGCAGCGGCTCTTGCGTTTTGCGCGCGAAATTTTTTTCCTCGTCGGTAAATTTCGGCGCGCCGATCAAGGCGAGATTTTTGTGAATCACTTGCGACAGCGGCAGATTGGGCAGAATCTCGTGCGTGTCGGAGTCGACGTGCCAATCGACGGCCGTGCCGGTCATCAGCGCCGCGCCTTTGGCGATCTCGGTCAAACGTTGAAACATGTATTCCACGTCGCGATGCTTGTCGGCGCGCAAATAGTACCACACCTGGGCTGCCGGCGGCACGACGTTCGGCTGGCCGCCGCCGTCGGTGATGACGTAGTGCACGCGGCTGTCTTCCGGCAAATGCTCGCGCAAAAAATTCGCGCCGATGTTCATCAGCTCGACGCCGTCGAGCGCGCTCTTGCCCTCGTGCGGCGAGCGGGAAGCGTGCGCCGCCAGGCCGTGAAACGAAAATTTTATCGACACCAGCGCTTTGGTCGTGCCGTACGACGAGCGCGTCACGTCAGCGGCATGCCAGTGCAAAACAGCGTCGCAATCGTTGAACCGGCCCTCCTTCGCCAGATAGATTTTCCCGATTCCGGTTTCCTCAGCCGGCGTGCCGTACAAGCGAATCGTGCCCTTTAAATTATGCTTCGCCATCGCGTGACGCGCCGCAATCGCCGCCGCGGTGCTGGCCGTGCCGAAAATGCTGTGGCCGCAAGCGTGGCCGTTCGCGGCGCCCTCGCGCTCTTCGCGCACCGGCGAAACTTTTTGCGAAAGTCCCGGCAACGCATCAAATTCCGCCAGAATGGCGATAACCGGCTTGCCGGAACCGTAGCTGGCGATGAATGCCGTCGGCATATTGGCGACGCCTTTCTCAACGGTGAAATCGTTGGCGGCGAGCCAATCACTCAAGGTTTGGCTCGATTGGCGCTCGGTAAGCCCCAATTCCGCCAAATTCCAAATCCGCTGGTTGACTTCTTTGGCCTTTGTTTCGTTTTGTTTGATCCATTCGCCGGCCGTGGTTTTTTCGGCGCTCAGTTGCGCATAAGCCGATTGCAACAGCGCGCCGGCGGCGATCAAACTGAATAAACCAAATCGTTTCGCGCTTCTCATGCTTGCTCCTCTCGCGTTGGGTTCTTTGGCCGCAATAATTTAATTTTTAAAATAGTTTTATGCTGGTTAAAAGTCAACCGAATTTTCTTGGGACGATCAGTTTGGTTTTCGGCAAAAATTTCATTAACTTTCTGTTATGGAAAGTACCCGCGCTGAATTGGTCGAACGCTTTTTCACCGGAACCGGACACAGCTACGATTTGGTTGTCCGGCTCTGCACGCTAGGTTGTGACGTATACTGGAAGCAGCGTCTTCTCGCCAAAGTGCCGCCGTCGCAGGCTATTCTCGATCTCGCCTGCGGCACCGGCATCGTCACCTTCGCGCTGGCGAAACGCCATCCGCAGGCGCGCATCGTCGGCGTCGATGTCACGGAAGAATACCTGCACGTCGCCCGCCAAAAAGCAAAAAAGCTCGGAATAAAGGCCGAGTTTATTCATGCCAACGCCGAGACGCTGCGGTTGGCGGGAATGTTCGATTGTATCACCTCGTCGTACATTCCGAAGTATGTCGAGGCGAATGTTTTATTGGCGAATATCACGCCCCACTTGAAATCCGGCGGGGTTATCGTTTTGCACGACTTTTTGTACCCGCAGCATCCGGCGCCGCGCGCGCTCTGGCACGGTTATAATCGCGCGCTCAATTTTTTCGGCCGGATTTTCTTTCCGGAATGGAAGGAAGTTTTTGACAACAACTTGACGGAGCTGATTGTCCGCTCAAAATGGTTGGAGGAGTTTAGGGCGGCATTTCACGTTCACGGATATAAAAATATTGAAATTGAACGTTTAACTTTTGGCAGCGCCGCTGTTATTTCGGCAACAAAGTTGTAGTTCCGACCCCTTGTGGGTCGCTGTGACTAACGAAATTTTTGCTTCTCGAAAACCGCATACAAGGGGCGGGAATTACATTAACAAGGGAAAAAATGGAAAATTCACGGCTGGAAATTCTACTGAAGAGTTTGGAGGAAAATCCCCGCGACGCTTTTTCGCGCTATCTCGTGGCGCTGGAATTTACCAAACTCAATCGCCACGACGAGGCGATGGCCCAATTCGAAAAGTTGCTCACCGAGCATCCGGCTTACGTTCCCACCTATTATCAATTTGCGCAGCTTTACGAAAATCTCGGCCAAACCGCAGAGGCGATTCGAATTTATAAACTCGGCCTCGTCGCTGCTCGCAACGCGGGTAACTTTCATACGGCGAGCGAGATTCAGGCGGCGTTGGATGGACTGGATGCTTGATGCTGGTTGCTCGTTAGTGGAGACACCACAAGCATCCAGGATCGAGCAGCAAGCATCGAGCTTCCAGCTCAAAACTCCCGATTCAGCCGAAACGTCACCACCAAATTTTTCCCGCCGACATCCGTGCGTTTGGCAAAGTTGAAACGGACCTGCCCGTCGCGATCGGTCAAGGCCAAGCCGACGTCGGTTTTTAGCTTGCTCCAGGTTAGAGAATCAAACGACTTCTCCGGCGCCGTGTTGTCGTTGGCAAACCAGGCCAATCCCGCATCGGCAAACAAAATCAGATTGAATTCTTCGATGATCGGAATGTCGTGCAAACGGCTCGAGCCGGAATTCAAGCGGTATTCGACATTGGCCAACACCATGCGGTCGCCGCTAAATTCCTTGAAACGATAGCCCCGCAGCGTCGAGATGCCGCCGAGATCGAAAAGATATTGTTGCGGAAAAATGCCTCGGCCCGTGCCGGCGCGCAGACGGAGGTCGAAATTTTTGCCGTAACCCAGCGGCTGATAGCGCCGGATATCGACGATCAAGCGGTCGAAATCAAATTCGTTGTCAAATTCCGGGCGGCTGGTTTCGCCGTTAATCGAAATCAACCAGCCGCGATCGGGATGGCGGTGGTGATTGCGGGTGTCAAATGCCATTTGCGCGGCATAACCCACCACCTTGCCTTCATCAATCGCCGGATTCGGACGAAATCTTTTCTTGTTGACGAAAAGTGACCAGTCGGTTTCATTCGGCAAGGAGAAATGATTTTCATTGCGATATTCCGCCGAGAGTTTCAACGACCGGCCGAGATGCTGCCCGGCGAACAGGCTGAAACCGTCGCGGCGGTAGTAATCGCGGAAATCTTCGTTAATAAAGAAAGCGGCGACACTGTTCTCTTCCTCGGGAATAATCCACTTGTCCTGCGAGTCGGTGAAATCGTGCACTTCGCCGCCGAGAATGAATCGAAAAGAGCGCCCGACGTAAAACTCGCCGCCGGCTTGATAGTGCCAACGCTTGGCGGCAAAGGCGTACCCGCCGAGGCCGAAAACGTCGATGTTCGGCGTCAAGCGTTGATTGTACAAACGCGGCAGCTCGCCGCCGAAAAACAAACCATCGACGCGGTTGTAATGCGCCTTGACGTTAAAATTGCCGTTCCAATCTTCCTGCCAACGATTTCGCCGGCCGTTGCGGCGCCATCGCGGTTCTCGTTCTTCAACGCGCACGCGGCGATTTTCGTCATCGTCTTCAATCAAATAGCGCGGCGAAGTTTCCACCATATCGCCCAAAACGCGGCTGTTGGGGCGCCGGTCGATGCGCCCGCCGACGCTCACGACATCGCCGAGCACTTCGCCGGTTGAGTCGATCAGCGCGTCGCCGCGAATGACGAGCACGGAGCCGTTCACTTTTCCGGCAATGGTCACCGCGCCGCGTGTGACGACCAAGTCGCCGTCAAAGGTGACGCCGGCCGCGAGCGCATAATTTCCCGCTTCGCGGCGAATGCGCGTCTCGTCGCGATCCTTCAAATAACGCCGTTCCGCCGCTTCCCGCAATTGGCGATCGCGCTCGTCGCGCTCCTGCATTGTAAGATCAGGATTGGTACTGGTCATTGCCGGCGTTTCTGCGGCAACGGCAGCGCGAGAGATCATTAATCCAAAAACCAATAACAGCGCGATGACGGCAACTAATAAAAAAATAACCTGCTTCATAATCATTCGATCCGTAGCGGTTTTGTTCATGAATTTTCCTCCTCGTTAAAGAAAAGTCAATGCTCGAAAAATCAGCGTTAAGAATTATTCAATTTTGATGCCAATTGGTGACCGCATTAATTGTTGCGGGAAGAAAAACACTTGTGCATAAATTTCTGATTTTTCGAGCAACTACACCGGCAAACGCTCTACAAAAAAACTATCGCAGCCGTTGCGCTCCTGTCAAGCGTGTACGGTTGCCACAACAGAAAACAGCGGTTGTGGCAAATGGCTACACACTTTCGTGCAGACAACTATTGATTATGAAGATTTTTTTGCTAAATTTTATATTTGCCCTGTCACATTTCTACAGCGCGAATCCATTGAATATCTTTCGGCGGATTCCACGACGATTTCGAATAATGACATCGGACTTGCTATGCGATTGCTCATTTCGGCGACATGCTTTAAACTCTTTTTCAGACGCTTTTATCTCGCCGCATTGCTGATTGGTCCGGTT
>Ga0247727_10017401_pt1 | contig 11449 bp, 12 predicted proteins | sample WisWelCaveWW1625_FD_202498 | JGI IMG/M metagenome (GOLD analysis project Ga0247727, IMG submission 202498) | Biofilm microbial communities from Wishing Well Cave, Virginia, United States - WW16-25 | ecosystem: Environmental > Aquatic > Deep subsurface > Groundwater > Cave microbial mat | place... | reverse complement strand
GCGTTTCCGCTTGCGTTTTCGCGGCAACCAACTGCTCGACGGAACCGAGATAGATTTGGTTGACGGTGCGCGGCTTGCCGTTGACCCGTTGCGATTCCACGGCGTAGTAATAATTTTTACCTTTAATAATTGGCTTATCTTTATGTTTTTTATACGCAGCCGCTATCTTGGCCTTGCTAATTCGGAAACTCGCGCTAGAGAAAATCCCCTAGAGCATTTCCTCTAATACTCCTCCCCTCATTGCTGTAATTTCAAAATTACATCTTTTGCTCGATTGCCATTCTTCCGCTTTTGTCTTATACTTCGTAAATACGTAAGTCGCCGTGCTTCAAACCGGTAGCACGCCACCTGATTACAGTGAAAACGATAGGCATGCTATGCGACGTTTGAAAGTGCTCATTGTGGATGACAATGAATTATTTCGGAAAGTGTTGGCAAAATTCATGAAAAGGCAGCCGAATTTTCAAGTCATCGGACAAGCCAGAGATGCGCACGAAGCCATTGCATTAAATCAAAGTTTACATCCGGATTTGGTGCTGATGGATATCAGCATGCCGGGCATGAGCGGGGTGGAGGCGGCACGGCTTATCAAGGAGCATCATCCTGACACGAAGATCGTCTTTGTGACTATTCACGAATCGGAAACCTATCAAACGCTTACGGAAGTTCTTGAGGTGGACGGATTCGTCTGCAAAAGTTATTTAAAGCGCGATCTTCCCAGGGTGCTTCAGCAACTTAAATCAACGTAATTTCTAAACCACCTGATTTCTAACCTAGCAAAACTGTGAGGAACAAACATGCAATTTTTTGACAGCATTTTCAACAGGCGTAAGGGCGCATGGAGGAGGAATGGCCGTAAGCGCTCGTCAATTTGTTTTATAGCATTGATCGTCGCCATCGTGTTTCTCGTGCACGGCACATTTGCCGGCGGCGTGCTTGACTCGAAGTTACAGCAACTGATGGCTGGCGGGCCGGGCCCGTTCGAGGTCATTGTTACATTCACCAGCCTCAATGATGTCAACAGTCTGAGCTCGTTGGGAGTCACCTATCATGCGTTAACCCAATTGCCAATGGCTGGCGCCGTTCTAACGACTAGCCAGATCAACCAGGTGCTCGGATGGAATAACGTCGTCAGCGTTTATTTCAACGACGTGCTCAAGTATTCCAATTACGATGCCGGGCAAATTACCGGCGCGCATTATGTTCATAACACCCTGGGCATCAAAGGCAACGGAGCCACGATTCTTGTCATTGACAGCGGCGCCGACGCCACCCATCCGGATTTGGCCTTCGGCACCAAAGTCATTCAGAATGTGAAAATCGTCAGTGATCTCGGAACCACCGGAACGGTCAGCGTTACCGAAGGGGTGATCAACACCGACAACACGAGCGGACACGGAACGCACGTCTCGGGAACGGCGGCCGGATCGGGTGCGGCCTCGGCGGCTGATTCGCGCGCGCCCAATTATTATGATGGCGCCGCGCCGGCGGCGAAGCTCGTTGTCCTCGGCGCGGGTGAAACATTGCTTATTCTCAGTGCCCTCGAGGCCTTCGACTATGCCCTGGGCAATATCAATCGCTACGGCACCGACATCATCACCAACAGTTGGGGAAACACCAACAGCAATTTTGATCCTGCCAATCCGATCAACCAGGCGAGCTTTGAAGCGTATCGCCGCGGCCTGGTGGTAACTTTTGCGGCTGGGAATGAGGGTGATACTTGCCCGGCGGGATGCGATTGTGAGAACACCATGAGTTCGTATGCCATCAGTCCATGGGTTATCGGTGTTGCGGCCGGAGACAAAAACAAAAATCTGGCCTGTTTTTCCAGCCGCGGCGAAGCCGGCAATCCGTTCGAGCATCCCGACATCACGGCGCCTGGCGTCAGCATTACTTCAACTCGCGCTCCTGGCACCCCCATTGGCGCATTGGGCCCGGTCATCGATCCCAACAATCCCCAATATACTCTCTACTATCATACCATCAGCGGCACCAGCATGGCCACGCCGTTTGTCGCCGGTGCTGCGGCGCTGCTCTTAGAGGCGAATCCAAATCTTTCACCAGATCAGATTGAAGATATCATCACCAGTACCGCGGACCCCATGCCTTATGCTCTCCACCATGTTGGCGCCGGATACATCAATGTCCAAGCCGCGGTCCAATTGGCACAAAACACGGTGGGAAATCGCCTCGCGTTTCTTGCCGGCGACACCAAATGGTCGAGCCAGGGAAATTGGTTTGCAACTGAAGAAAATGACTCCGACCTGGGTTATTCCGGGATATGGAACACCGTTTCTGACAATAACGCTTCCGGAGGAGCTTATAAGTGGGCAAAAGTCTCGAAGAAAAAATCGAATCCATTTTTACAGATCACCTTCTTCGGCACGGCCATCAAACTCGAATATCCAACGAAATCGGATGGCGGCGTTGCGGATGTGAAGATCGATGGGCAATCCTATGGAACGATCAGCTATTTCAGTAATACAACCCAATGGGGGAAACGAACGGCGTTTGGCGGCCTCGACAACAAGCAGCACACGTTGCAACTGCGGGCGTTAAATGGCAAAGCTTTTATCGATAAGATTTATATTGATGGTGCGCTTTTCCCGGCGAATACCCAATTTGTCGATGAGACCACGACCTTCTCGGGAACGATAGGTCCATCGGTCAGCGGCACGGAGACACATACGATTCCATTCCAGGTCAGCAGCAACACGATTCAAATCAGTGCAGAGCTTTCATGGAGTCCCTTTGCGGATGTGGATCTCTATTTGCTTGATCCCAACGGCCAACAAGTCGCCAGCTCTGCCAGTTTAGCCAATCCGGAGAGCTTCGTCTACTGGGTCGCACAGCCGGGCACATATACATACGAGATTGTCGGCTTCGCCTCGGTTTTGACAAACTATACACTGACGAGCATACTCACGAATGCGGTGCTGCCAAAAGCAAGCGGTGGCGAAGTTGCGGAGAAGACTTTGGGAACGATACCGGCGGAGTTCGCGTTGTTCCGGAATTATCCGAATCCATTCAACCCGGAAACCGATATCACTTATCACTTGCCACAGGATGGTGAGGTTTCTCTCAAGGTTTTTGATATTAAGGGAAGGGAAGTGGCAACTCTTGTTCGCGGCCGGCAGACGGCAGGAGTTCATCGCGTCCGGTTCGAGGCGAAACATTTGCCCAGCGGTATTTACTTTTATAAAATCGAGGTCAACGGCGCCGTCGGCCAACGCTTCTCAAAAGTCAATCGCATGTTGCTGATGAAATAAGACCAAATGGTTACTTCTAAGCAACTCATTGACCGGTTGCTATAATTCCACCACTTTTCGGTGGAACGAACGATTTAAGCGACCGGTCAATATCTGTTGCTTGTAGAAAGAACTACAGCAGTAGTGAAATGCTGACCGGTCACTACGTCAAAATCGCCATGCGGTAGATCGTTGCAAAAGTGACCGGTCAGTTGACCTGATAGGAAGCAGCAAACCGAGTGTTCAAGCTTCAGCCTGACACCGCAGTTGCTTTAGCCGTGTCGTCATACAAAGCCCTCTCTCATTCTGGAAATTTCATCTTGGCAGAGAGGGCTTTGTCATTTAATAAATTGCTTGCAATTTAAAAGAGAGAAGTGTAATTTTAAGAAAATTTTTGTCGCAACGTTATGATCGGAGACGAACGCACTGCTAAAACCGTTGCGGTATTTGCTCGTGAGTTTGTTTGCGATCTTGATGATTGGTGGTTGTGGTAATGGAAGCTCTCCCATGCAATCGAATGATTCCGTGCAGCCAACGTTGGCGAGTATTCAGACCCAAATTTTTAACCGCAGTTGCGCGCTGCCATCCGGCCATAGCTCCGCCGTGCAAAGGGAAAATTTTGTTTTAGAACAAAGCAAATCTTTCACGAACCTGGTGAATGCGCAGAGCGCCAACAGTAATGCGCGCGCACAGAATAATTAACTGCTGCAAAAAACAAAAAGTTTATATGACAAAAAATATCGTCCTCGCATGTCTCATGTTCGTGATTTCTTTCGGGCTCATGGTCTGCGAACATATAACGCCGGCAGATTATCGCCAGGGCGATGTGCAACAATCGTTTATTGAACATTCCGCCGCATTCGGATACCACCTGCCAACTTATTCATGTTCTTCTATCCCGGTCCGCCGGCTGGCAAAGCGATTTATGATTTTGAGGTGAGATGGTAGGCGGTGGCGATTTGGTGAATGATAATGCATTTTCTTTGATACGCTCCTGAAGCTCCGTGCGCTCCGATGCTCCGTGTTAAACAGATGAAAATTTCTCTGAGAGTTCTTTCATCTTGCTATTTCTCGACCGCGAGGCGCAGATCATTCAGAAATCGAACCATCGCCCGCGAAATCGAGCTCAACACCGGCGAGGCTAAATCATGCTTATAATGATTGGTGTAATCGATGCGGGTGCCGGATGGACTTGCGATTAACGTCCATTCGCTCGTTCCCGGCAGCGGCCCTCCCGTGCGGTTGTAAACCAGCCGGCCCATGCTCTCGTCATAAACCACAATTTCGACATTGTATTGCACTTTGGTCTCGCCGGGACCGGCCGTCACCATGAAGCGTGTGCCCACTTGCATCGAATCGTCCTGCGCTTGCACCTGTTGAAAAATCGAAGAAATCTCCGGCCAGCGCCGCAGATCCAAATACCGCCACACCTCCGAAATCGGCTTCTTGATTTCGAGGCGTTCTTTCAGCATGGACATAGTCGCTTCCCTCGCCTAAAATTCGTTTCGCTAAACCCGATTTTGACTAATATTTATGAGCGCAAATCGAGCCAACGTTATGATAACAAAAAACAATATGAGAAGCAAGGAGAAAGTCGTTGAAAGTTCTGCTCATTTCCACTTATGAACTCGGCCATCAGCCTTTCAATCTCGCTTCGCCTGCCGCCCACTTATTGAACGCCGGTCATCACGTGCAGTGCCTCGATCTCGCCGTACAAAATCTTGACGAGGAAAAAGTTCGTCAAGCGGAGTTTGTCGGCATCGCGGCGCCGATGCACACGGCGTTGCGGCTCGGCCTGCACGCGGCGCGTCTGGTGAAAAAAATAAATCCGGCGGCGCACCTCAACTTTTACGGCCTCTATGCGGGATTGAATGCGGATTATCTTCTGGCGCACGTTGCTGATTCAGCGATTGGCGGCGAATATGAGCACGCGCTCGTCACTCTGGCCGAGGCCACAGAAAGAGGCGACAATCAAAAAATTGCCGGCGTGGAGAGAAAAGGCGCTCGCAGCGCGACACAATTTCCGCGTCTGGAATTTTTGAAGCCGGCTCGCCATCTTTTGCCTGCGCTCTCGAATTATGCCGCATTAGCCATCGATGGTGGGTATAGATTAGCTGGATACGTCGAAGCGAGTCGCGGCTGCGCGCATGCGTGTCGCCATTGTCCCATCACACCCGTGTATGGTGGTCGCCTCCGCATCGTACAACCCGATGTTGTGCTGGTCGACATCGAACAACTCGTGCAGATGGGCGCTCGTCACCTCACGTTTGGCGATCCGGATTTTTTGAATGGCGTCAAACATTCTTTGCGCCTCGCCCGCGAGCTGCACGCCGCCTGGCCGGAGTTGACATTCGATTTCACCGCCAAAATCGAGCATTTGCTCCAATATCGCGAGCTGATGCCGGAGTTTGCTCAACTGGGCTGCATTTTTATTGTTTCCGCGGTTGAGCTTTTGAACGACCGCATTCTCGCGATTCTGCAAAAAGGGCATACACGCGCCGATGTGGAAGAGGCGCTGCAAATCACCCAGCAGGTCGGCATTCCGTTGCGGCCTTCATTGATGCCGTTCACGCCGTGGACGACATGGCAGGATTTTCTCGACCTTATCGATTTTGTCGAAGCGAAAGGAATCGTGGCGCACGTCGATCCGGTGCAATATAGCATTCGGCTTTTATTGCCGCCGGGATCGCTGCTGTTGTCACGGCCGGAAACCCGGCCTCATGTTCGCGAGTTTGACGAAGAAAAATTTACTTTTCTCTGGGAGCATCCCGAGCCGGCGATGGATCGCCTGCAAAGAGAAATCGCCGTTGGCGTTGAAGCGGCGGCGCATGCGCATCAAGAAACGTTTCAAACTTTCGCCGCTATCCGCGAGTTGGGATATCGAGCTGCGGCGCAACGGCCGCGGCGAAAATTTGCTCCTCCCCCATCGCCGGGTTTATCGCCGCCGCGTTTAACCGAACACTGGTTCTGCTGAGCGGAGCCGACGCAGGATCAGTTGATCCTATTACGTGATCGTTGATGAAAAAATCGCTGCCTTCGATGATTCCTATAAAAGCTTCAGAGTTTCGCACAATTAGCGTTTGCAGGAACAAATCCCATGTGCAAGGATGGCTTTGAGAATAAAGTCCGAATCATCATCAAAGTCACCGGCGCGGCGTTTTTTATTTTCGCCGGCGCCGCCACCGGCTTTCAGCAACAACCGGATGCAGCGGCGTTTTATAATCGCGGCAAAGCTTATTATCAAAAGGGCGACTATGAAAATGCGATTGCCGACTTTAATCTCGCCATCAAAATCAAGCCCGATTATGCTCATGCTTATCTCCAGCGCGGCAATGCTCACTGCGATCAAGGCGATTATGACCGCGCGATTGTGGATTACACGCAAGCGATTCACTGCCGGCCGAACGAGGCCACGGCCTACAATAATCGCGGCAATGCTAATCTCATCAAAAACGACTTTGCGGCCGCGATCGCCGATTTCGACCAGGCCATAAAATTGAATCCCGGCCTGGTTGCGGCTTATTGCAATCGAGGTGTTGCCAATACTCAGCGCGGCAATTACGAACAGGCCGTTCTCGATTTTACTCAGGCAACCAAACTCAAGCCCAACTATCCCGATATCTATTACAAACGCGGCAAAGCTTATTCTTACCAGAGCAATTCCGTGCGCGCGCTGATCGATTACAATTATGCGATAAAGCTGAATCCCGATTTTGCCGAAGCGTACTCCAGCCGCGGCCTCACTCACGTCAAAAAAGGCGCTTTCGATCTGGCCATAGCGGACTTCGACCGCGCCATCAAGCTCAAGCCCGATCTCGCCGAAGCCTACGCCAATCGCGGCGTGGCTTATGCGCAAAAAGAGCGTTTCGACCGCGCGATTGCCGACTATGATCGCGCCATTCAGTTCAAACGCGAACGAACCTTTGCTGATCAGAATCGCGGCAGTGATTTCATTCCCACGATCAAGCTCAAACCGGAAGACGCCGAGATCTATTACAATCGCGGCCGGGCTTATCATGCCCTGGGCAAATTTAGCCGCGCCATCACCGATTATACGCAAGCCATCAACATCAAAACCAATCACGTCGCCGCTTATTACATGCGGGGAACCGCCTATCGCGACAAAGGCGCTAGAGCGAAAGCTATTTTTGATTTCACGAAGCTCCTTGAATTGGCGAATGAACCCCTCATCCGAAAAAGAGCGCAGGAACAACTACGGGCGTTGAAGGGGAATTGATAAAAGGACAAATGGATGATAGTCTTGATTTCGTCGAATGGGCCAATGGCTATCGACACTTTATGGCGATTAAGTTTGACTTAGAAAAGTCTTTGCGTCATGCTGCTTAATGAATTGGCTCAATATCTCAGCAAAGTAGAAATCGCCGTTCGCGGTATTGAAAATGGGCATATTGAGCGATACGAGGAAGAAATACTTTCGCTGGATCGTGCCAATTTGCGCGTTCGTATCCGCTTTGCTAATGGATCTCTGTTAGAAATGAACGAAGCTGTTGTCGTTGAAAACGGGCAGGTTCTATCGTCGATGTTATCGTTGAAGCACTGAATTGGGTTAATTGAAAATTCATTTTTTAATTTAATCTTTATTTCACCTCCACCACCTCCATCAAACTCCAGCCCGCCGGATCGATCTCCAATTTCGGATTGCCGGTGAATTGATAACGTTGCCATTTTGAAGTTACGTCAAGTCGTTGGACGGAAGCTTTTTCACCGGCAGTGACGCGCACGTCAACCGGCAAGCAAAAGCCTTCGTCGCGCCAGCGCATTTCCAACTCAGTGGAAGCATCGGGCTTTCGAATAATTTTATACTCGAGCGTCGGCGGCTTCGCGGTGAAAAGATATTGCTGAAAAAACCAGCTCAAATCCTGCCCGCTTTTACGATTTGCAAGATTGATGAAATCCTGTGAGACGACGCGGTTGTGCAAGGTGTAAGCCGAATCCGTGCAAAAGTTTTGAGCACATTCAACAGCAGCGAATCGCCGATAAGATAACGCAGCGTGTGCAGCATCGTCGCGGCTTTGGCGTAAATATCGCCGTTGTAGCTTTCGCTCGTTGTCGCGTCTCGCTGCGGGACAATCGGCTGGCGATTTTGAATACGCCGCCGTAAATTTTCTTTCACATATTTGTGATACGCTTCGATGCCGAATTTATCGTTGAGAAATAGCGCCTCGGCGTAACTGCAAATGCCTTCGTGAATCCAGAAGTCGGCCCAATCACGCGCCGTCACGTAATTGCCCCACCATTCGTGCCCCCCATCTCGTGGAGCATCAGCCAATCATAACCCTGTTGATTGTTGTTAAAATGATTGCCGTAGGCATTGATGGTTTGATGCTCCATGCCGAGATAATGCGTGTGCGCGAGGCCGAATTTTTCTTTAATCCACGGATATTCGCCGAAATATTTGGCATAAAAACGCAGAAACTCTTCGGCCATTTCCACCAGCGCCGGCGCTTTGGCGAATCTGATTTTAAAACGTAAAACGTAATATCCATCGTTCCGGTTGTGCCTTTATAAGATCGTTTGACGACGGCATAATCGCCAATATTAATCGACACCAAATAGTTGTTAATCGGATAGCGTGTTTTCCAATGAAACGTCTTCCAGCCTTTTTCGGCGGGCGTGATTTCCTGCAGCAAACCGTTACCAGCGTAAGAATAAAGAACAAAAACAGACAGGAGCAAATTTTCATGCTCAAGGCCAACATAAAATTTTTCTTTCAAATTTCAAAATCATTGACCGGTCACTCCGAGTGACCGGTCAATGAAACCAAATACATTTTTACGCCATCGCCGGTTTAATTCGCCACGCGATCACCAAGCCTGCCAACAACCAGCCGATAACAAGATCAGCCGCCATCACCAGGCTATAACCGGTGGGAACATGCATCCAATTCCACATGGAAAAATGCGAGACGAGCGCGGCAAAAACGCCGAGCAGAGTTACGAAGATGACGCGCTGGGAATAACCGGTCAATTTGTTGGCGCCCAGCGATAGCAGATAAGCCGCCAGCGTCGCGGTGAGCAAGCTCAACACGAAGCCGCCGATAAACGGCTGCGGCGCCATTGGATCAGCGCCCTGCGCGATATAAATCAAAATGCCGTACGGCCCGCGTTTATATTTTTCCGTCCAGGCCTGTTGCGACTCGGCATCGTCTGCCGGCATGCCGGGGAACTGATAAACCGCCGTGGTGTTGACATTGGCGCGCAGTGATTCAACCACCGCCTCTTCGTTGGGCAGACTGGGCATTGTCGCATTATGCCACGGCAATGCCGCCCATGAAATGAATCCCCAGATGAATAAAACCACGCTTCCCAGCAGACCAGCGATTAAAACACGTTTCATGATTTTCCTCCGTCCGTTTTGCGGTTGGGCAAAGTCGGTCTTGCGCCGTAAGATTTTTTTAATTTAAGATTGCTGAACGCAAGTCGACTTTACATGACGGCTCAATAAAATATTTACAGAGTCAAAAGTCAAGCAAATTTTCTTTGTCAAAAGTAATGGCTCAGTTATCGGTATAATACGATGGACGGCGAAAGTCAAGAAAATTAAAGCCCCTGAAATTCGACGAAATTTTTTGAAAAATTTTTTAGTTGCTTTTCATGCAACGGCTGGCTAAACTGATCTTTTATGCATCGCTCAACCTTTCGACGCCATGTTTCGATCCAGAATGCTTCAGGCTTTCATTCTTCTATTCAGCGTTTGGGTTTTGAATTTTTTCCTGATCCAATTAAGCCCCGGCGACGCGAGCAATTTATATTTGCACCCAGGCGCCAGCCGGGAAAGCATCGGAGCTTTGCGGCAGCAGCGCGGATTGGAGCAGCCGTGGTGGAAGCAATTCAAAATTTGGACGGTTACTTTTTTGCGCGGCGATTTCGGTTATTCCTGGGCCAAACATCGACCAGTCGCGGCGATCTTGCAGGAAGCCATCCCCGCCACCCTCCAGCTTGCGCTTTTTGCGCTCTTGCTGAATTTCGCGCTCGGCTGTCTTTTTGGGGTGTTGGCTGGAATTTTTTCCCACCGTCCCTTCGGACGATTTTTAGATTTTTCCGGCTTGCTCATTTACTCGGTTCCCACGTTTTGGCTGGCGTTGATTCTCATCTTACTGTTCAGCGTAAAATTGCAATGGCTTCCGGCATCGCAGATGAATTCATTTTTCGCCGCCGAGGCGGGATTCGGGGCAAAACTCTGGGATCGGTTTCAACATTTAATTTTGCCGGTCGCCGTTTTGGGATTAACCGGCGCCGCCGCGACGTCGCGTTATGTTCACGGCAAAATGGTGGAAGTTTTATCGCAAGACTACATGCGCTTGGCACGGGCCAAAGGATTGTCCTCCAATCGCGTGATTTTTTATCATGCCTTGAAAAACGCTTTGTTGCCCGTTGTGACTTTGCTCGGCCTGTATTTTCCTTTTTTATTGAGCGGCGCCTTCGTGGTCGAAGTGATTTTCGCCTGGCCTGGCATGGGCCGCATCGCTTACGAAGCGCTCTTTGCCAAAGATTATCCGGTGATTTTCGCCGTGAATTTCATCATTGCGGCGATGGTTATTCTCGGCAATTTGCTCGCGGATCTGCTCTATCAATTTGTTGATCCGAGAACGCGCGCGTAACCATTTGTGTAGATCATGAAATATAACCGCCAATTAGTGATGGGATTGTCATTGCTCGGATTGATGCTGGCGGCGTCCATCGTCGCGCCGTTGATCAGCCGCCACGATCCCAACGCGCTGGAATCGCCGGCAGAAACGCGCTATGCCCTGCCCTCATCGGAACATTGGTTTGGAACGGATCAATTTGGCCGCGACGTTTTCACCCGCATTTTGTACGGCGGCCGGATTTCATTGCTCATCGCGCTGGCGGTGGTGATTTGCGCCGTCGCTTTCGGCGCTTTGTACGGAGCGATTTCGGGATATTTCGGCGGGATGTGGGATCAAATCCTCATGCGTGTCGTCGATGCGCTGTTGGCCTTTCCGTTGGTGTTTTTGACCGTGACGCTCATGGCGATTTTCGGAACCGGTTTGAAGTGGCTCATCATCATTCTTATCCTCGGCAGTTGGATGGACATTGCCCGTCTCGTGCGCGCGGAAGTTCTTTCTTTGAAACAAAGGCCGTTTATCGCCAGAGCGCGGGCAGCCGGCTTGCCAACGTCGCGCATTTTGTTTCGCCACTTGCTGCCCAACACCCTCACGA
>Ga0247727_10017400_pt1 | contig 11449 bp, 9 predicted proteins | sample WisWelCaveWW1625_FD_202498 | JGI IMG/M metagenome (GOLD analysis project Ga0247727, IMG submission 202498) | Biofilm microbial communities from Wishing Well Cave, Virginia, United States - WW16-25 | ecosystem: Environmental > Aquatic > Deep subsurface > Groundwater > Cave microbial mat | place... | reverse complement strand
CAGCTTTGAGGGGGGAGTTACAAACCAAACTGCAAAGGGTATGTGTCGGCCGCTGCCGAAAGGCAACACTGTCGTCTTTTTTCACAAGCTGAAATCTTCGCGCGAAATGTGGCAAACCAAATCATTCCACAAAAACAACGCACGCAAACGCCTCGCGCTGTCGGCATAATACTTGAAGTCATAACGGCGCGAGTGAGGCTCCGGCAGAATGATGGTGTAATCATTCCGCCGAAAAATTACTTTGCCTTTTTAGTTCCGGCTCGTCCGGCTGGTGTCATTCAAAACTGTTTCTCAATCTCATTAGGAGGATTTCTCATGAAAAGAAATTCTAGCAACCAGCTCTTCGTCGCGGCATTGATTGCAGTACACATGCTCATGACCGCGTGCGAAAAGAACCCGACCGGCGCGGACAACAAGCAACAGCCGGCGCTGCCGCCGCAAAATTCAATCACGCTCGACCTCAACGCGTTCAACCAAGCGTTGCCCAAAGGCCAAGCTGACGCCAACGCGGTGGGCTTGAACTTCATTGCGGCGCGCTTGACCGTGGCGAGCATCAATCTCGCGGTTGGCTCGATCCTCGCGATTCCGACGGCGACGTTTGTGGCCGCGCTTTCGCAACAGCCAGTGTTGCAGGCAGACGGGAAATTTCATTGGATCTTCACTGTGAACGACGGCGCCAAATCATTTCAGGCAGATTTGGCGGGCTGGTTCGACGAACAGGCGCGCGAGGCCGTGTTTGAAATGCGCATCAGCACCACGGGCGTTACACCGGCATTGAACAATTTCTTGTGGTATGAAGGCCGCGCGCAGCTCGACAATAAAACCGGTTATTGGGAAATTTATGATGCGCTCCGCCCCGCGAATGCCATCAAAGTGCTGCGCATCGATTGGCAAGCGCCGGATCAAAACAACGCCACGCTCGAGCTCACTGCGGTCGAGCAAGGCGTGCCGACTTTCGGCGATAAAGTGACGTACAACGTCGCGGGTACAACGCGCATCGTGCAGCACTTCGACGCTTCAGAGAATGCCAGTATAACGATCACTTGGGACGCAGTGACGAAAGCCGGCTCGATTACCGCGCCGAATTACAACAACGGCAGCAAAGCGTGTTGGGACTCGCAACTGAACGACGTCACGTGCCCATGAACCTGCCCCGGCTTTTGTGAGATTGACGCAACGTGAACGAGCCGCAGCTCAAAAAGCTTTGAGCGTGAATTGCAACGAATAAAGCGGCAACGAATAAAAACCGCTCGCCTGGTTGCTTTAAAACCAGAAGGCCACGAACTTCATTCGTGGCCTTCTGGTTTTTTGCTGGGTCTTTTTCTTTTTGCCCTTCGCCTTTTGACTTTTGCTTTTACCTCACCACCATCTTCTTGTGCAAGCGCATTTGTCCGGCGCGCAGCTCATAGAAGTATACGCCCGGCATTAGCGCTTCGTTGTCAAGCCTAAGCGTGTAGCGGCCCGCAACCTTTCTCCCCAAGGCTTGGTTCAGCACTTCCTGTCCCAAGAGATTGTAGACCACAAAGTTGACTTCCGTCGGCTCGGGCAACGCATAGGTGATTTGTGTTGCCGCCGCGCCGCGCGATGAGCCAAAGGGATTGGGATAATTCTGCTGTAACGCAAAAACGCTTGGCAGAGCTTCGTCGCGCTCGGCCACGCCGGAGACGATGAAAGGCAGAGTGATCTCGCGTATGATTTGCGCGTTGGCGGTGTGCGTGATGAGCGTGTCGCGGCCCGCGTAGCTCACCTTCAACTGATGCGGCGTATGAAACACGCTAGCGGCGCCGGTTTGGCGATATTGTATCAGCGCAAACGCCTCGCTGAAACCGCTCGCTTCCGAAGTGTCGCGGCCAACCACGACGCCGGCGGCGTCACGAACTTCCACGACCACGCCGGAGAGCGTTTCGTCTTGCGCATTGGCAAAAACAAATTGCGTGGTCCACGCGCGCGTCAATTGCGAGCTATTATCCACTTGCACTTTGTTCGCATTGAACGAGCAGTCCAACATCGTCACATTCGATTGCGTACGCAGCGCCACGTCATTCAAGCCGGAGTTTTCCACGCGCAGGTTGCGCAGCGTGCAGTTGCGCGCGGAATCCGCGGCCACGCCGTTTTCCATGCTGCCATCCACCAAAAAGAAATCGAGCGCGGTCCGGCTTTGATCGCCGCCGAGATACAAACCGTCTTTCTGGCTCAAAAGCACGCCGCCGCTGAAAATTTGCGCGCGCGGGTTTTCCAAACGCAAACCGTTTCGCGGCGCGACCAGCGTTGCGCCTTCCCATTCCAATTCGCCGCGCACGATGAGATTGTAAGTGAAGCCCTCTTCCGGCCGCAGCGTGGTGTTGCGCACGATCAGCTTGCCGGCCTTTTTCACCAAGCCGCTCGCGGTCTTTTTGAAATTGATGAGCGCTTCTTCGAGACGAAGCGTTCCGGTATTCACGGCTAAGCCGGCATGAAGATCCAATGCGCGCGCGATAAACGTTTGGCCGTCGCCAATGTCAACGTCGAGACTATCGAACAGCAGCGCATGAATCGCGAGCGCGGTCGTGTCTGACGCCGAGTTGTTGATCACTGTCGCGGCAATCATGTTGCCTTGCGTGGCCGTATCCGGCATCACGCCGCGCACGAGCACCACTTCCGTGTCCACGATTGCAGAGGCCGTGAACATGAGGGGATCGATGCTCAAGCCCCAACCCGAGAGCGGAGTCACGGCGTTTTCGTATTTTTGTCCGTCCACAACGGCCAGCTCGATCTCCTGAAAAATAAATTCACCCTTCGCATAGATCGCACCGCGACGAAGCAATGAAGTTCCTTCTTCCGCACGCGCGATCGTTGTGCTCGCGCCGCGGACTTTGCGCACGTTGACGCGCTTGCAATCGGCAGGCAAGTCCGTCAAACAAATGCGCTGCTTGCGGTCGAGCACGGGCCGATACCTGTGTATTACGGTTTGCCGGCCGCGGCTGTCGGTGCAAACCACTTCCACCTCACGCTCACCGCGATGCGGCGAGCCCGCGCGATTTTCCACATACAAAGTTTGCCGGCAAACCAAGCTGTCTTTCTTGCCGCCGGCCGCGCCTTCGAGAATTTTGTAATACACACTGAAAACTTCGTAGTGCAAAGTGCCGCCGCTATCTTCGCCGTTGGTAAATTCGCGTTTCACCGGCGGCAGAAAAACGATCGTGCGGCCGTCGCCGAGAGTGGCACCTTGCGGACCGTCGCCGGCTACAGTGGGATTGCGGCTGCGCGCCCACGCAACGGCTTCGATGATCGTCACCTTGCCGTCTTTGTTGAGATCGGCGTTGGGGTCTTTGCAGCATTCGTGCATGCCTTTGTTGAACGGCGCGCCGTCGGCCTCACGCGTCGTGGTTTTATTTCCCGGTGAAGAAGTCACCACTGCTCCTTTAAGCTTCACCTTCTTCCCGTTCACAGTGATCTCTTTGTTCTGCAAAGCAGCGATCGCGGAGCCGCTGTAGCAGGTTTCGAGCACGATACAAACTTCCTGCACGCCCAGTTCCAGCAGCTTGCACGCGAGCTTTTCATAAGTCAGCGTCTCGGATTCGTTCTTGCCTTCTTTTTTCAGAAGCATGCCGCCCGGCTCGCCGTGGCCGATGTAATGAAAAAAAAGTTTGCGGCAAGCCTTGCCTTTGAGCTTATCGAGTTCGTCGCACACCTCTTTGATCGTCGCGCCCATCGTGTTGGCGCCCGGCACCACGAGAATGTTGCCGCCGTCGATTTGCGGCCCGAGCGCGGCGCCGTTCAAACATTCCTTGATGCGATCGATATCGTTCTCGCGCGCGGTGCGCTCTCCCGCGCCGTGCAGATTGCGGCCCACGACGATCACGGCCCAATCCGCCTTGTTGTTCGTGGTCACGGTTTCGTAGTTGAACAGCAAATTCGAAGTCGGATAACTGCCGTGCACGCGATCGGGCGAAGCGTTGCCGTCTTCCATGAAATGCGTCAGTTCCACGCCGTTGACCACGGGCCAGCTTTGTGCGTCGCGCACGAGTATTGCGCCGTTGGAGGCATTGACGAAGACGAACGCCGAAGCGTGCCACCATTCCTTCTCCGGTTCATAATCGAGCCAGAAGAAGTAAGTCTCCGTGGGAATGTTCTCCGTGAAAGAACTATCCCACGGCGAAACGGTATCGCCGTTGTGCAGCACGCTGTCCGTTGCCGCGTTGTTATAAAGAAAAGCCACGAGCTGATTTTGGAACGGGCTAGCCGCAATCACTTCTTGCTGAACGAGCGCGATCGCTTGCTGCCGGCTGAGCAAGCCCGGCGACACGCTCACCGTAGTTCTGAGCGTATCGTTTTGCGGATTGCGATCGCCGGCGTTGCAAAAGGCGATCACGGAAAATTCGCCCGGCTGCGCCGGAATCCAGGGCTGGTTCGCGGTCACGTTTTGTTGGAGACCGGGCGGAAGGCCATTCACCAACGTTTGCGTCGGACCATAAACGGGATTGCCGTTGCTCGCGAGAATCACGAAGATGAGCGGAAATGGCGGCGCGGGTTGTTGGCCCACATTGGCAACGGTCGCCTGCGGAAAGATGGTTTCTCCAACGTTCACGTTGCCGATCGGCGCGAGAATATCCACGACCGTCACGTCATGATTTTGGCCGAAGCCGAGGCCGACGGAAAGCATGAGACTGAAGAGCAACCCCTTGAGGGCAATTCGATGAGAAGGAAACATGGCGAGGTCCTCCTGAAATTGATCTGAGAAACAATGAGACCGTGCGCTCCTGCGTGCACGAATGATGAAACACCCACTCCCTGCTGCTGCGTCAGCTAATATAAAAGGGTTTCGTTAGGAGGCAAGTTTTAATATTGCAATGTTGATAAGCATTGCATGTTAAGCCAGTCTTAAAGCAAGGTCACAAGTGGGTTAATAGTCTGTGAAAAGGCCGACGCGGAAAAATTCGCGCAAGCGCAGGAGCCAGTAGATAAAAATGGAAGTCAGAAACAGCGCGGCGGCTGCGATCAGCGCGAAGGCTTGTTGTTGCCAGGAGGCGATGATGAAACTGGCAGCTTGCATGGCGAGCCGCGCCAGTTCCCACTTGAACGCCCAACGCTTGCGATCCAGCATGCCGCCCAAAGTTAGAATTGCCAGCAGAATCAATCCCGCCACGCTCGCAAGAGCGGGCATCGACCACGTGTTTTCCATTTGCAAAATGATGAACGTCGCGGCGATGATCGGCACGAATTGCACGAGCACATACCACGTCAAACCGCGCGGAACCACGTTGTCGTATTTGATATAGGTTTCGGGTTTCACTTCAGGGTGCGGCGGCAAAGGCGGCGCGCTGGCTGGGCGCCATTCCGGCGGCATGAAAAATAATTTCACGCGATCAATCGCGCGCGGGAATTTTTTCGCGAGGTCTTTGAGCTTGGCCCAATAATGAAAATTCGCCCAAATCGGATTCCAACTGTTGAGCGGCTCGGTGACGCCATAAACCACCGGCTCGACTTCCGGTTCGAACGTGCCGAACATGCGATCCCAAATAATGAAAATGCCCGCGTAGTTTTTATCCAAATATTTCGGATTGCGGCCGTGATGCACGCGATGGTGCGAAGGCGTGTTCATAACCCATTCGAACGGGCCGAGCTTGTCGATGGCGCGGGTGTGAATCCAAAATTGATAGAGCGTGTCAAAGGCCGACATGGTAAGAAACATCGGCGGCGGAAAACCGAGGAGCGCGAGAGGCAGATAAAAAATCCACGAGAACCAGCTTTGAAACACGCTTTGCCGCAATGCCACCGCGAGATTGAATTCTTCGCTTTGATGATGCACGATATGCGCAGCCCACGGCGCGTTCATGCGATGGCTCACGCGATGAAACCAGTAATAGCAGAAATCCACGCCGAACAGCAAAATCACCCACGCGAGAATGGACTTCGAAGAGATTTCAAGCAGCCGGAAATTTTCATAGAGCCACAAATAGCCCGCGAACACGAGCACCTTCGAAAAAATCCCCACCACTTGATCCGCCACGCCGCAACTCATATCGTTGATGGCATCGTTGAAGCGATAGAAATCTTTTTTCTCATGCCAGGCAAAGGCAAGCTCGATAACGATGAGGAGGATGAAGACGGGAATGGCGAGGGCGATGTAGTTGAGGTCCATTGGGCAGATGAAATTTTGTTTTTCTCGGAAACGCTACCGTGCGCCGATTCGTGCTTGTGCCGCAGGTCGATGACGAATCAACCGCTTCTGGCCACGAGGATGGATCGCCTTAAGAATCGCATCGGGATATTTTGCTGCTACTAGCAACAAAACCCGCGCGGTGCCTTCGGGTTTGCGCCGGCCTTGTTCCCAATTGCGCAAGGTTGTTACGCTCACACCCAGCAGTTCAGCAAATTGGGGTTGCGAAAGCTTGAAGCGGCCACGAATGGTTTTAACATTCGGCTCATCGTAAACGAAGACGCGGGACGGAGTTTTTTCACCGCGCATGATGGCCTTCGCCTCTCGAACGCTTTCCAGTAATTCCTCGAACATTTCCTTTTTCATTTTATGCTCACTCTTCAATGGTTTGTCTCAAAGCTTTAAGTTGTGCCGAAGTCAGGTTTTCCTGCTTGGATTTAGGATAAACAGACAGCATGAAGATTTGATGCTCGTTGGCAGACCAGTAGTAAATGATTCGTAAGCCGCCACGTTTGCCGCGCCCTTCTGCTGACCATCGTAGTTTTCGCAAACCACCGCTGCTGCGAATCAAATCGCCTTTGCTGGGATTCGTAACCAACTCTTTTTGGAATAAACGGTATTTCTCATCGCTCATGAGTTCCAAAAGGAGACGGGTAAAGACTGAGGTTTCAATAAAGATCATCAAATGCCCCTTCACCAACGACCTATACATAAGATAAATCACAGCATGCTTTTTATATAGGGTACTGCCCACCTCATAAGAAACCTTCCAGGTTTTTGAAACCTGGAAGGTCTCTCAAAGATTACAGCTTCAACTTCGCAATACTCTCTTTCACATGCTGCGCCGACTCGTGCAGCATCTTCATTTCTTCTTCGTTCAGCTTCACTTCATAAACGTGCTCGACGCCGTTTTTGCCGAGCTTCACGGGCACGCCGACATAGACATCCTTCAGACCATATTGGCCGGTGAGCCACGCGGCGCAGGGCAGAATACGTTTGGAGTCGCGCACGACGGATTCGGCCATTTCAGCGACTGCAGCGGAGGGCGCATAATACGCGCTGCCTTCCTTGAGATATTTCACGATTTCCGCGCCGCCATTGCGCGCGCGATCGACGATGGCATTGATGCGATCTTGGCTGAGTAATTCCGGCAAAGGAATGCCGCCGACCGTGGTGAGGCGCGGCAACGGCACCATGTCATCGCCGTGGCCGCCGAGCACGAGCGCGCTGATGTCGCGCACGGAGACATTCAACTCCATCGAGATGAACGTGCGATAACGCGCGGTATCCAACACGCCGGCCATGCCGAACACGCGGTTCGGCTCGAAGCCGCTGACCTTCATCGCCACATAAGTCATCACATCGAGCGGGTTGGTGACCATCAAAATTTTGCATTGCGGCGATTGATTGACGATGCTTTCCGTCACGCCTTTGATGATGCCCGCGTTCTTCTCTTGCAAATCGTCGCGGCTCATGCCGGGCTTGCGCGCCAAACCCGCGGTGATGACGACGAGATCGGAGTTTTTCGTGAGCGCATAGTCGTTACTCGAGCCGATGACTTTGCAATCGAATCCTTCGATGGGCGCGGATTCCCACAAGTCGAGCGCTTTGCCCATCGGAATGCCTTCAAGAATGTCAATCACCACGACTTCATTGGCCAATCTTTTTTCGGCGAGGCGCAAAGCAGTAGTTGCGCCGACGTGTCCTGCTCCAACAACAGTGATCTTCATATGAACCTCCATTTCCAGGTTAAAATAAAAAAGGCCAAGTTGAGTGAGAACTTGACCTCGTTTCGAATCATTTCATAACAACGGCCTTATGGTAAATTTTAAATTGAAAGATTTCAATTTAAAATTTAGAATGCTTTTGATTGCGATATGCAATTTTAGGCGGGCAGAATGCTGACTTTTTTCCTGAATCTGTCCAAGCGTTGAAACTTGACTTTGCCGTCGATCAAAGCGAACAACGTGTCGTCACTGCCTTTGCCCACATTGTCGCCGGGATGGATGCGCGTGCCGCGTTGGCGAATCAGAATGCTGCCGGCGGTCACGACTTGACCGTCGTATCTTTTGACGCCCAAGAATTGCGGATTGCTGTCGCGACCGTTGCGCGAACTGCCAACCCCTTTTTTATGTGCCATGCGTTTCGCTCCTTTTCGTAGCGCAATCCCGAAACATCGGGACTGCTTAATTTGCAGACTGAAAGTCTGCGTTACGCGTTGATCGCTTCAATGCGAACTTTAGTGAGAGATTGCCTGTGGCCGTTTTTGCGGCGATAACTTTTGCGACGCTTCTTTTTAAAGACGATCACTTTCTCGTCGCGGAATTGATCGACGATGGTACCGGCGACGTTCGCGCCTTTTACAACGGGCTGGCCAATGCGAATTTGCTCGCCGTCACCAACCAACAGCACGTGTTCAAAAGTGACGTTGTCGCCGACTTCGCCTACCAGTTTTTGCGTCTTAATCGTTTTGTCTTTTTCTACTCTAAACTGCTGACCAGCGATTTCAACCATGGCGTACATCGAACCACTCCTTTAACGATAAGTATATGCGCATGAAATAAAAAAAGCGGGGTCAATATAAACATGACCCCGCTTTTTGTCAAGGCGAAATTTGTCCCAATTTGCGGGAAGCTTGGGAGTTAGAGCCTGAGCCACGAGCGGTGGGCGTTAAATCGTGATTTCCTTGCCGTCGCGCTTGGACACGAATTTAAACTCTTCCATGCGCAAGGTGTCATCCGTCATGACTTGGATTTTGAGCCAGTAGCGCCACATCAAGCGGCGGATACGGCTGCGCAAACCGTCCGTGAGAAACTTTACCATTTCAGAATGAACCATCAGGCCCATGCTGCGCTCACCGCCGATGAGTTTGTATCTCATAAGCCAGCGCTCGATGCGGGTGAGCACCGTGGCTTTAGAGATCATCCGGCCTGTGCCGTCACACATCGGGCACGTTTCCGTGTATGAAAATAACAAACTCGGGCGAACTCTTTCACGCGTCATCTCGATCAGCCCAAATTCACTGATGGCGCTGATGCTCGATTGCGCGCGATCTTTACGCAATTCTCTGCGGAACTCCTCTTGCAAACGCTTGCGGCAGCGCATATCCGTCATGTCGATGAAATCGACGACGATGATGCCGCCGATGTCGCGCAAGCGCAATTGCCTGGCGATTTCTTTTCCGGCCTCGAGGTTGATACGCAAGGCATTTTCATCATGGTGCGCACGGCCCATGAACTTGCCGCTGTTGACGTCGATGGCGGAGAGCGCTTCGGCATGGTCGAAGAGGATGTACCCTCCGCTCTTCGTCCAGATTTTTCGCGCCAGGCTCTTGTCGATTTCTTGCTCGATGCCATACATGTCGAACAACGGCTTCTTGCCGCGATACAACTCCACCCGATCAATGAGCTGTGGGGTGACTTCTTTAAGGTATTGAATCGTCTGTTGGTGCAGTTTCCGCGAATCGACCACGACGCGATCAATGTCCAACGTAAACAAATCGCGAATCACGCTGGAAGCCATGCTGAGATCCTTATACACGAGAGAAGGAGATTTGCCGTGTTTGAGGCGTTCTTGGGTTTTGCGCCAAGTTTTGAGCACATTGTCCAGATCGGCGCGAAGCGTCTCTTCATCTTTATCTTCTGCAACCGTGCGAATGATCACACCGAAACCTTGTGGCCGCAGATTTTGGACGATTTTCTTGAGCCGTCTGCGCTCTTTGATGCTCATGATTTTTTTCGAAACGCCTTCGATGTCAACATGCGGAGCGAGCACCATGTACCTGCCGGGTATCGATAACTCCGTCGTTATGCGACACCCCTTGGTGCTGATCGGCTCCTTGATGATTTGAACCAAAATCTCCTGTCCTTCTTTGGGTATCGGACGATGGTGATCGCTGCGCGGTCGCACGTAACCATTTTCGGCGCCGGCTTCCGACTCCAAAAAGGCACGATAGTCATACAACGATTCGCCAATATCGCTAAAGTGGAGGAACGCATCTTGTTCCTGCCCGATATCCACGAACGCCGCGCGCATCCCCTTCACCACATTGACGACTTTCCCCAAATAAATATCCCCAACCATTCGCTCATTTTCAGGCCGTTCCGTTAAGAGTTCCACCAGTCGTGAGTCTTCGAGGATTGCGATCCTCGTTTCGCCTACCGAGGAATTGATAAAAATCTCTTTCCTCATATCATTCCTTGAATTTTCTTGGGAGTCCAACCCCGCCTCCGTGCGAACACGAGCGTTCGTCGTTACTCCCATTAGAGATGTTTGAATTTGACTGGTCGTAGCTTTCTCCCTAAAAACTGCAGAAGCTACGTTGCTCTTTGTTTTAAAATACAGCTTCGCTTTACTACAAGAAGCTGCAATCAAAACCGTTAGAGCTTGGTTGGCCAAATGTCGGCTGTTACCAGTTGTCAAAGAACTTTTGTTTATTAAAAAGCTTGAAGCGTGAGTTGTTTGCCCAACTTCAAGCGTGAAAGAAGTCACACTGAAAATTTATCGGAGGTGATGATAAAGAAATTTGCAGGTTAATGCAAGGGCTTTTTCCGGTGAGATAAAGACGACTAGTTGACTTGAGGGAGCAAGGGAGTTTTTGAATGACTTTCAAAAAACCTCCAACTCCATCAATCCAACATCCATCATCTCGGCAACACCGCAATACCGGTCGGATCGACTTCGACTTCGATGGTTTTGAGGACTTGCAGGGTTTGCGTGTCGATCACTTGCACGTTGCCGATATTGCCGCCGCCTTCAGTGGGGTGATGCGGAGGGAATGTGCCGCTCAGGTTTTCGTTGGTGACGTAGGCATAGCGGCCATCCGCAGTAAAGGCGACGCCGTGCGGATTTGCAAAAGATGGGCTTTTGATCGTCGTCACAACTTGATTGTCCGACACCCGAATGACGGTCACATCATTCGAGCCTTGATTGGCGACATAAACGAATTGGCCGTTGGGCGTGACGTCCAAAAGAAACGGGCGAGTTCCGACCGGCACGGTAGCAATCACGGTTTTTGAAGCGGTATCAAGCACACGCACTTCTTTTGAATTAAAACAACTCACGTATGCAAAACGATCATCGGGCGTCAAAACAACCTGCAAGGGTTGATAAAGCGAGGACTTGATGGGGTTGACGTCCGGCGCGAGCAGCACGCGCTCGACTTCTTCATAATCGCTCGCGCGGAGAATTGAAATGCTATCGGAGAGATAATTGGTGATGTAAATGAATTGGCCGTCGTGGCTGAAATTGATGCCGTGCGGAGCAATGCCAACTTCCAATTCTCGCATAATCGTTAAATTAACGGCGTCG
>Ga0247727_10017399_pt1 | contig 11450 bp, 10 predicted proteins | sample WisWelCaveWW1625_FD_202498 | JGI IMG/M metagenome (GOLD analysis project Ga0247727, IMG submission 202498) | Biofilm microbial communities from Wishing Well Cave, Virginia, United States - WW16-25 | ecosystem: Environmental > Aquatic > Deep subsurface > Groundwater > Cave microbial mat | place... | reverse complement strand
TCGTCTCCTCCGCGAATGCGGCGAGCCTTGCACGATTCGCCTTCGATAAAACGATTCCCTTCACCATAGAAACCTCCTATGGTGAATATATACTGGAGTATTACTTAATATAGTTTACTTAGCTTAGGCTACATCGTCGGCAATGCGGTCGGCGGAGCGATTGGCACGCTGGTTGTTGGCTCTCTGAATCAAGTCCAGGGCAATCTCGTATTGGCCTTGCTCGGGGCAGTCGCCGGCGATGCGATGGGATTACTCTTGACGGGCGTGGCCGTCAATGTGCTGGGCAGCAATGCCGCGGGCCCCGCCGCACTGCTGTTAATGCCCATTTTCAGCGGGCTGGGAGCGGCGCTGGGATATAACGTAGGAGCCGCTGTGAGATAGTTTTCTATGGTCGGCATGTCGAGCAACATTTTAGAATTTTCCGATCATCGCTGGAGATGATGAGCGAATGAATCAAGGCTTGAAAATTCCTTCATTAGTACCAATACGTACCATTTTATTGGGCTGTTTATTTGCTGCGCTTGGCGCGAGAGGCGATGAATGGATCGGATTCTATATAGATGATTTGTTAATGCACACGTTCAAACCCGTTTGCAGCTCTGTTGCTCTGGTGTGTTTGCCGAATTTGTGGATAGCTTTTTACAGTATTGTTGTAGGGTTGCTAATGGGTGCTTTACTAATGGTTCGGGTTTTGAGTAAATTGAAAAATATAGAAGGAAGTTTTTTCTTAGCCATGGTTGGAGGTATTATAGGAGAGGTTTTCTCAATACTCCTTCTATTCCCTCTCTATATATTAGTTCAACCAAACGAGGTGAACCAGTTCTGGATTGCATCGTCGTGGATTTTGCTTCCACCTGTACTAACAGGGACTGGTGTATCATTGGGGTTTCATCGTGGTGCTGTAGTTCATTAGTGAAGTCACAATTATGATTTCTCTCTCTCTTGCACCCCCGGCACGATCGCGTTCAGCGCCGTCTCGGCGATGTTCGTTCCGTAGTCTTTTACGCGCCCGATGCTGTCCAAGACAATTCCCAAGAGCTGAGCCGTGGTGGAGTCCGCGTCGCGCAAGAGTTTCCCGGATTTTGAAAATTTTTCGTTGAGCTGTTCGTTGGAGTCCAAGACGTCGTGCGCTCGTTTTGCTTCCATTTGTTGCAAGGCTGTCACTGCATTGTCCATGGTCGTTATGGCCAGCTTCCCCAGATCCATCAACCCCTCTGAGGTAGATTTAGACAATTTTTTTGGCACGCTCTCCACAACGGTCGCAATCTTGACGGCATGGTCGGCGATACGCTCTAGCTGGCGTGCGGCAGAGTGATAATTAAAAACTTCGAGACGACTGACATTGGAAGTCTCTTCCGCCAAGGGATCCAAGAGGGCGATTCTCAGTTGACGAGAGAGTCTTAAAAAAAAACGATCGACTTCTTCATCCCGATAGATCACGTCCTTGGCTAAATCTTTGTTCATAGTGATCAATGCGTCCAGCGCATCGCTAAACATCGTTCGCGTGATGCGATAGACGCGTTGCAACCATTCGTTCAGCGAGACTTCATCGCGTAACGCCTTAAGCAAGATGGCGTCGGCACTCTCGTCGATAATGTCGGCTGAGATAAAGCGCTGGCACGTCTCTTTGATAATCCGATATTGCTCCGAGGTGCGACGACCTTGAATCTCGATCATATCAAGGCCGGCAATATAGAGAGTAATAATTTCACGGCGCAGCGCGGCGCCCGATTTGGTGCCGAGCGCAAGCTCGCCCTTGCGAGGCGTCGTGTCGCCCAAGGGCTTGATAATCAAGACGCCGTCGTCGCGCGGGTAGACGGCCATCTTGGAGCCCGATGCTAAGGCGTTGGCCTTGCCCCATTCTTTGGGAAGGGTAATCATGAAGGTGGCGCCGCCGGTAATTTGCACTCTGCGAATCTCCATAGGGTTGGCTTTCACTCCTGTGCACTATATTGAGTATGGATGCTTCGGTAGAATTCTAAGCTTTTATAGGGCTTCATACAAATGTCGCTCTGAGCTCCTTGCTTGCGGACTTCGCGCTATTTGACAGGCTTTGGGTGATATGGCTATTATGAGGTGGAAAAACAAACTCTCACCAAAAGTACGGAGGTACAGAGTATGAGAATTAGTCGCCGTCCACTTATGTTAGTCGTGCTGCTTGTCTTGGGCGTGGCTTTAGGCAGCCTGACTGTTGGTCTTCCCGCCGTCTCTCAGGAAAAGAATTTAATTCCATCGGAGCTCTCTTTCGCCATGGTTCCTTCGCGCGCAGCGAACATCTTAGGGCCGCCTGTGGAGGGACTATCCAAGCTCTTGCTCGCTTATTTACAAAAGAATGGCTTCCCGCAAATCACAACGGTTAAATCGAGCATTCCCGAGTCCTATGCGGCTACGGTCGAGGCGCTTGGGACACAGAAGATCCACATTGCTCTCATGGGGCCCTTCCAAATCGTCCAGGCTGTTGATCTCTACAAAGTGATTCCCGTGGGTGTCACAAAGCGCGGCGCGGCCACAACCTTCCGCAGTCAATTTATGGTTCACAATGACTCGAAATTGACAACTTTTGGTGATTTTGTGACGGCAGTCAAAAATGGCTCGCCATTTAAATTCAGCTATGGCGGAAGCGCGAGCTCCACCAGCGGTTTCTTATACCCATGCAAAGTCTTCAAAGATAATGGCATCCTCCCAGGCGATACGAAAAACCTTAGGACAATTCAAGCTGCTAACCATCTCGCTTCGGCTGTGGCTGTCTATAAGAAAGATGTCGATATCGGGGCGGGTTTCGAAGACGTTCGTACCAGCTTGGACAGCGATCAGACGAAGAAAGAGCTCGGTTGGCAACAGGGCCAACCAAATCCGAGCACGTTGGTGCGCGTTATTGGTTACAGCGATAAGATTCCAAACGATGGTGCTGTCGTCATCAAGGAGTTGGATCCAAAACTGGTCGAGGCCATCAAGAATGGTATTGATAGCATCAGCAAGACCGATGAGGGCAAGCAGTTCTTGAAAGCCGCGCTTGACGCGACGGATTTCGCTAAGACGCCTGAAGAGCTAGACATGATCGAGGCCATTAAGCCTGTTCGTGTCGTCGCCAACGAAATCCAACCTAACATCGCAAAATGCCAAAACTAATAAGGTATGATTAGCAGTTAATCTTGAGCTAGGGAGACAGAGTTTAAGGCTGTCTCCCTGTTCTTTTCCTTATTCTTACGATGACCAAACCGATTCTAAGCATCAAGAATCTCTCGGTCATCTATCCTTCGGCTAAAGGCGCAAAAGCTCTCGACAACGTCAGTGTTGAAATCAACCAGGGTGAGTTTGTGGTGATAGCTGGCGTGTCGGGATCGGGCAAGTCGACACTCTTAAGGTGTATCAACCGCCTGGCCGAAAATGACCGAGCCCAAATCACAGGCAGTGTCGTATTTGGTAGTATCGATGTGCTCAATGCATCGAGCGCGCAATTGCGTCAGATTCGCTCGCATATCGGTTTTATCTTCCAAGAATATAATGTCGTGGAGCGCCTGCCTATCTTGACTAACGCACTGACCGGCACGCTCTCCCTGACGGGCTTCTGGCGCTCGCTTTTCAGCGCGTTTAAGCAGTCGGACAAAGTGCTCGCGCATCACGCGCTGATGCGCGTCGGGATCAACGAGACACGTCACACGGATCGCGCCAGCAATCTCTCGGGCGGCCAGAAGCAACGCGTCGGCATCGCCCGCGCGCTCCTGCAAAAACCGAAGATCATCTTGGCCGATGAACCAGTCGCTTCACTCGATCCCATCACCGCCAATGTCGTAATGAACATTTTTAAGAAAATCAACGAAGAAGAAGGTATCACGACAATCGTTACTTTGCATGATCCCGTGCTTACTTTCAAATATGGAAAACGTATCATCGGTATGAAGCAAGGCAAGCTGATCTACGACAAACCTATCTCCGCGATCAATCGCGAAACATTTGAAGAAGATATCTATGGCCGGATCGAAACCACTTAAACTCTTTTTCTGGTTGTTCGGTTCTGCTTGCGTTGTCGTAATTTATTATCTATCTCTGGAAGCCATCGATTTTAACGCTGCCACCTTTGGCACAGACATAAAGCATTTTTTTGGGTTTCTTGGACGGATGGTCCCTCCCGATTTTTCCAACTTCGATCAGCTAATCAATCCACTGTTGAAGACATTCCAAATGGCAATTCTGGGCGCCTTCCTCGGTGCGCTCTTGAGCGTTCCGCTCATCATTTTTGGCTCGCAAATCATCACCCAAACCCCGTTCATCTTCTGGCCAGTGCGCATGCTGATGAACCTGATTCGCACTGTCCCAGACTTGCTATATGCGGTGCTGTTCGTTGTCGCTCTGGGGTACGACCTCATGGCGGGCGTGGGTGCGCTGACATTTTTTTCTTGCGCTATTATCTCTAAACTAACGTCCGAATCTGCAGATAACATAAATCGAAAACCGATCGAAGCCGTGCAAGCTACCGGCGCCAGACGCTTCCAAGTGATACGCTTTGGCATCATGCCGCAGCTTTTGCCAGCCTTCATGGATCATCTGATCTATGTTTTGGAGCTCAATGTGCGTGTCAGTGCGGTGTTGGGCTTCGTGGGGCTGGGTGGGATTGGTCAGCAATGGTTAACTGCATTGGATTGGCTGAATTACAAAAAAGCCCTCGCTGTTATCTTGGTCATCTTTGCCTTGGTCGTCATCATTGACTTAATCGGAAATCGAATTCGGGATACGCTCTTATACGGGGGCCAGTTGCGCAAAGCATCAAGAGTATTTTTTAACACGCTGACGATTGTAGGTTCTATCGCTCTCATTTTTTGGTCATGGAGTTCCTTGGAACTGAGTTTGCAACGTATTCTCGATGGGTTGGCATCGCTTAAGAATGTCGGGAGTGCCATGGTCAACCCGATACAACAGATACTGGCTTTTAGTGGACTGGGCGCGCTCTTCGGTATTGTCATCGAAAATCCGGAAGCGACGACAGTAGCGCGTTACGGCGAGCACGCTCTTGTCCAGATGGGACAATCTTTGGCGATTGCTCTATTGGGCACTACGATCAGCTTTGTACTGGCTTTCCCCTTGGGGCTTTTGGCCTCACGCAAGCACACCGGCATTCCAGAGCCGGTGGCGATTGGCATAAAGCAGGTCTCGAATGCGATTCGCGCCTTCCCGGAGCTGGTACTGGCCGTCTTCTTTGCAGCCAGTTTCGGCTTTGGCCCAATGGCTGGAGTGTTGGCAATTGGTTTGCACTCTATCGGCATGATGGGAAAAATGAACGCCGAGATCGTCGAAAAAATTCGTAAAGAACAAGTAGAAGCCCTGCAAGCAACGGGAGCAAAACGACTACAAGTCTTTCAGTATGGAATCTTGCCCCAACTTCTCCCGGAGTTTATCGCTCTTGGTATCTATCGCTTCGAGATCGATATCCGTGCGGCGGCGGTGCTGGGCGTCGTCGGTGCAGGCGGCATCGGGAAATTGCTAAAAGAAGCTCAAGATTTTAGAAACTGGGAACTCGTGGGCCTTTGTCTCTTGGTGATCATCCCGGTCGTCATTACCATCGACTTTCTCAGCGCACGCATCCGACGACGGCTTATTGAGGGTGCAGCGTCGAACTAGGAGTTATTTGGAGACAACGAGAATAATGAAAAAAATAAGAGTGCGCGTCGTATTTTTTGACTTAGATGGCACGCTCGTCTGGGTGCCGGGCAACAGCCAAGCCGATTGGGTCCAGAAAACGCTGAATCGGTTTGGATTCTATCCCACCAAAGAAGCATTGGTACGGGCTTATAAGATAGCCGAGCAGCGCTGGCATCAGCAAGTACAACCGACGATGGGTTTTACCAGCGAGTCTTTCACCGAGTGGAATAAAATGATTTTAGAAGAATTGGGCATCCAAGTAGAACTCATCAAGATGGCCAAGCAAATCCAGAATTATTGGAATACGCCCGCCGATCAGCTCTTTGCCGATGTTACCGAGACGCTTGAGACGTTGAAGCAAAAAGAGTTTCGGCTGGGCATCGTCACGCATCGCCCTTCGGAAGGCGTCGAGCATTTTCTCAAGAAGCACAATTTGGCTCATTATTTTGAGTGGAAGACGAATCCCAGCGCTGTCGCGCCGCACGGCAAACTCGATCGAGCCTTGTGGGAGCCGCTCTTGAAGTCGGCAAGAATAAGAGCAGACGAAGCGCTGCACATCGGCGATGATTTTGAGACCGATGTGCGCGGCGCTCGCCGTGCGGGCTTGCATGCCGTCTGGATCGATCGAACCGAACTGGCCGGGAAGCTTTACCTGGGGCGGCTCTCTTTGACTCGTTCGACAGATCATGCTCCTTCGCATGAGCAAGCCTGCGCCAAAGTTGGAGATCTCAAACAACTCATTGAACTCATCGAGGTGTCATAAAGTATGAAATCCTACGTCGCCGAATTTGTCGGCACGTTTGTGCTCGTCTTCTTAGGGTCAGCATCTGTGGCCTTGGCTCCGGCGGGAACGGGGCCAATCATACCCGCGTTTGCCCATGGGTTGGCGATCGTCTTTGGGGCTTATGCGTTTGGAGCCATCAGCGGCGCTCACTTTAACCCCGCTGTGACGATCAGCTTGCTGCTCGCAAGAGCCATCGAGCCGATCAAAGCGATGCTGTACATTCTGGTCCAGATTGGGGGAGCGATTTCGGCAGCCTTGATTCTGAATTTCATTCTGCCAGGACAGGCTGGAAATTTCGGCGCCTTCAGTTTCTCCATTTCGACAGAAGCGGCCTTCTTGCTGGAAGCGATCTTGACCTTCATCTTGGCAACCGTCATATTACAAGCGGCTGTAGCTGGCAAGGCTGGGAATATGGCAGGACTGAGTATCGGACTCACGCTGACGGCGTGCATTCTGGCGGGGGGCCCCTTGACCGGCGCCTCTTTGAATCCCGCTCGTACGCTGGGGCCAGCGATCGTTGCGGGGAGATTGGACCAAGCCTGGGTTTATGTGTTGGCTACGATTCTAGGCGGCATAGTAGCGGCGTTACTCTATCGATCTGTGTGGAGTTCTGAAAAGAGCAGAGAACACTAATTTTCAAAAGCTGCATATGTCATCATTTCGATGGCTGCCGAAGAAACAAAGACAGTTGACTCGCCTGCTCTCAAAATGCTACTCTGGATTCAACGTTGTCAAAAAAATCAGGAGGTTCTCAATGCGTTCGCTTTTTCTCGGTTTACTGGTGGTTGGGCTCGTGGCTGCGCTCTCACTGCCCCCGACAGCGCAACAAAGCTCGACCGTGCTCTCGTCCGTCACGGTGCCTAGCCTGCAAGCATCGGTGAAAGTCGTTACCGATCAGTATGGCATCCCGCATGTGTTTGCTCAAAATGTACTCGATCTCTATCGCGTCGTCGGTTATTTGCACGCGCGTGACCGTCTTTTCCAGATGGACACCACGCGCCGCACGGGAAATGGCACTCTGGCGGAGTTGCTCGGCCCCAGCGCGCTCGGCCAAGATGTCCAGTTGCGCACTCTCGGCTTGCGCCGCGCCGCCGAGCTGAGCGAAAAAGCGGCCACCCCCGAAGAGGGAGCCGAATTCCAAGCCTACGCCGAGGGCGTGAACGCCTACATTGACCAAGCCACGGCAAGTAAGACATTGCCACCGCAGTACGCTGCGCTGGAGATATCCAAGGTGGCTCCATGGACAGCCACCGATGGCTTCGTCATCGCCAAGGCGCTCGCTTTTCAGTTGAGCTTTGATATCGATGCACCGAACGTCCTAACTTATTTTAAGTATCGTGAGGTCGGCGGCAAGAATGCGCTCAACGGCCACTCGCTCTATTTTGATGATCTTTTTAGAAGCGCTCCAAGCGACTCCGCGGTCGTCGTCCGCGATGCCGAGGGCAAAGTCTTATTAAACACCGCCCAAGCGACGAGCTCGCCCTATCAACCCGAAATTAACTCGAATACGATCAACTTGTTGACCCAGTATTATGAACAAATCAAAAATATGGACTTCTTTCAGCCGATGCTGAAGAAGGGCGACGATTTTGTCGGCAGCAATTGGCTCTTGCTGGCTGGCAAAAATACAGACTCGGGTTATCCCTTGCTCTTCAATGACCCGCACTTGGCCTTGGACAATCCTTCCATTTGGTACGAGATCGACCAAAAAGTTAAAGACGGAGCCGAGTTGAACGTCGTTGGCACGACCTTCCCCGGCATTCCCTATGTTGTTTTGGGACACACGAACAAGATTGTCTGGTCGGCTACAGTCAACCCGCTCGATGTCACCGATATGTTCCAAGAGAGCATTCGTCAGCAAGATGGAAAACTCTTTACGCTCTTCCGTGGTCAGCCAGAAGAAGTCGTCGCGATTCCCCAAAGCTATAAGATGAACAAGCCGGGCGACGGCAATATGGACAACATCGACGCGGTGCCCAGCAGCGATTCTGTGCCCGCCGCGACGCTGATTGTCCCCCGCCACGGCCCGATCGCCGCGCTTGATTTGAATAACGGCTCGGCTGTCACGATTCAGTACACCGGCTTTTACGCGACGCGCGAGGCCAACACCTTTAGGACCTGGAATCGCGCGCAAAATTTGGATGACTTTAAGAAAGGACTCCAAACGTTCGATGCGGGCTCACAGAACTGGGGCTACGCGGACATTGAGGGCAATATCGCTTACTTCACGGGAGCCGAGTCGCCTCTGCGCGAAGACTTGCAGGCCGGTCGCGTTGATCTAGGCTTGCCGCCCTTCTTTGTGCGCGATGGTTCGGGCTCAGGCTTGCATCAATGGATTATCGCCAAGGAAGCCGATCCGACTCGTGCCATTCCGACTGAAATTTTGCCCCCGTCCGAGATGCCGCAAATTGTCAACCCCCCGACGGGCTTTATTGTGAGTGCGAACAACGACCCCGCAGGGACAACGATTGACAATGACCCTCTCAACGAAAAACGCCAGGGCGGCGGGATTTACTATTTGGATTGGAATTATGACATCGGCTTCCGTGCCGGGCGCATCACAGAAATGCTGAAAGACAAATTGTCCAAGGGCAAGATTTCGCTCAAAGATATGCAGCAAATGCAATCTGACACCACGACACTCATCGGTCGCCGACTTACGCCGCATATTCTTAAGGCGTTCGAGAATTCAAAGAGCAGCGAAGTGTCCGATGGGCTCGCCAATTTGGGCAAAGACGCACGAGTCACCGAGGCCATCCAAAAATATCTGGCCAACTGGAGCTTTGCGACGCCCACGGGGATACGCGAAGGCTTTGACGGTGGCGATAATTTTTCGAGCTTGCCCGAACCCTCTGCCAAAGAAATCACCGACAGCGTGGCCAGCACCCTTTTCCATGCCTGGCTAAGCATGATGATCACCAACGTCATCGACAACCCACTCGATCGGTTGGATAAATCGATGCAAAAGCCCAACTCTTTCTTTGCGACCAAGGCACTCATTAAGCTCTTAGAAACGTTTGATAAGAAGAATGGCAAAGGGGATTCCGGCCTAGACTTTTTCGATGCACCGGAAACGCAGCCCGAATTTGACGAGAAGAGCCGTCGCGACGTATTGATCTTGCTCTCGCTGAAACAAGCGCTGGATCTGCTGGCGAGCGAGGCGTTCGTTAAATCTTATAATAAGTCCACTAAGCTTGAAGACTATCGCTGGGGCAAATTGCATCGCATTACTTTCCGAAGCGCGATGCACGCGGCGACGAACGCCTTCAGCATTCCGCCCACGGGCGGCTTCGACAAGCCAGAGTACGCCGATGGCTTGCCGGTGGATGGCAGCTTTGCGACGGTCGATGTCGCGCGCTATGACTTACACGACAAGAGCGAGCGCGGCTTTAAGTTCACAGCCGGCCCCTCGCAACGACACGTAACCGAAATGAACCCGAACGGAATTCGCGACTTCAACGCTTTTGCAAGCGGGGAAGTTTTCATCCCCGGCCACAAGCACTATGCTGACATTCTCCCCTTCTGGCTGGTCAACAACTATATCCCGATTTATTTTGCAAAGACCGAGATCGAAGCGAACGCCGAATCAACTCAAGAGTTTGTCGCGGGCAAGTAAGCGCAACAACGCATAACTCTAGACGTAGGGGCGAACACCCGTTCGCCCCTACGCTTTTTCTTTATGAACTTACGCTGTTCTTATTGTCACAAAATTTATCCCTTTGCTTTCAGTGCATGGCGCTGTTCTTGTGGAAATCTTTTAGAGTTAGATCGACATTTTACGTTTAAACCACGAAAAATTATCAAGAGCGATTTCACGCTCTGGCGCTACAGCGCGATGCTGCCTGACATCGATAGAAAACACTGGGTCTCGTTGGGCGAAGGCTGGACACCGCTCGTGTCGGCCGATGTCCTGGGACTAAGAGTCCTGTGCAAACTCGAGTATCTGTCGCCAACGGGCTCGTTCAAAGACCGGGGCATGACCGTTTTGGTCAGTGCGCTGAAAGCCCACGGCATTCAAACGGTCGTCGAAGATTCTTCTGGAAACGCCGCGGCCAGCTTGTCAGCCTATTGCGCACGCGCCGGCATCAAAGCCAATATATTTGTGCCCGCGCACGCCTCTCCGGCAAAGGTGGCTCAGATTAAGATTTTTGGAGCGCAGCTTACGGCGATTGAGGGCTCTCGCGAAGCTTCGGCTCAAGCCGCCCAAAAGGCGGCCGAAGGTTCGTATTACGCCAGCCACGTCTTCAATCCGCTGATGATTGAGGGCACGAAGACATTGGCGTACGAAATCTGGGAAGAGCTGGGTGAGCGCGCTCCCGACGCGATTGTCTTTCCTGTGGGGCATGGCTCACTCTTACGGGGAGCGCACAAAGCCTTTGTCGAACTGCGCTCGGCGGGTCTGATAAAAAAGATACCAGCGCATTACGCTGTACAAGCGCACGCTGTTGCGCCTTTGCATACAGCATGGAGTGACACGCTGGATGAGCGTGCACGAGACTCTCTTGAAGAGTCAGAATTTTTTTTGACGCCTACTCAGAAAACGATCGCTGAGGGAATTGCTGTGGCGAAGCCCGTGTATTGGAAGAGCATTCTTCAAATAATACGCAGCACGGGCGGCACTGTCATCCGCGTGAGTGAAGAAGAAATTTTTGCAGCGCACAAAACCTTGGCCCAACAAGGTCTCTTCGTTGAGCCGACTTCGGCGGCGGCGGTGGCGGGTCTTTCGCAAATTCGTGAAAGATTCAATGCAACGGAAACAGTCTTGGTGCCACTTACGGGCAGTGGGCTAAAAAGCCCTATTTCTGGTTAGTACATGCGCAAAGCCTGGGCTGTCCCTGAAATCTATGAAAAGTTAGTTCACTCTTACGGGCATCCAAAGTGGTGGCCGGCCGAATCGGCTTTCGAAGTTATCGTGGGTGCAATACTGTGTACTGCGCCCCTGAAATTGGACACAAAAACCGGCCGACTTAGGGGGTGATCCCCGCTAGAGTATGCCGGCTCAACCAGCGGCGTTCAAACTCCACCGGCG
>Ga0247727_10017398_pt1 | contig 11451 bp, 10 predicted proteins | sample WisWelCaveWW1625_FD_202498 | JGI IMG/M metagenome (GOLD analysis project Ga0247727, IMG submission 202498) | Biofilm microbial communities from Wishing Well Cave, Virginia, United States - WW16-25 | ecosystem: Environmental > Aquatic > Deep subsurface > Groundwater > Cave microbial mat | place... | reverse complement strand
GGGCGCCGAGCGGCTGTCGCACTACAACGGCTTCCGCCCCTACGGCGAGCTGCCCGAGCCATCGACCCTCGAGCGATTCAGCGACGAGCAGCTCTATGCACTGGCTCTCTACGTCTACTCGCTGAAGCCGCCGGAGAATCCCAACCAGTTCGATGCGGTCGCCGCCCGAGGCCAGAAAGTGTTTCAACGCGAAGGATGCGCCGGCTGCCACACACCACCACTCTACACGAACAACACGCTCACGCCGGTCGAGGGGTTCAAAGTTCCCGAGGAGCACAAGAAGAAGCTCGCCATCCTGCCTGTCGTGGTAGGCACCGATCCGCGCCTTGCGTTGCAGACGCGCAAGGGCACGGGCTACTACCGCGTGCCGTCCCTCCAAGGCGTCTGGTATCGGGGGCCGTTCGAGCACAACGGCTCGGTGGCGACGCTCGAAGACTGGTTCGACCCGAACCGGTTGCGCGATGATTACGTCCCCACCGGCTTCAAAGGCGCCGGCGTGAAGACCCGGGCCGTCAATGGCCACGAGTTCGGACTGAAGCTGGCGCCCGACGACAAGAGAGCGCTCATCGGATTTCTCAAGACGCTGTGAGGAAACAGCATGCGACCGATGACGGTGTTGCTCGTTGCGATCGCGCCGGTGCTCATGAGCATGCAGTCGCTCGCCGAAATCCAGCCCCCGGCGGAGATCGCTGAGGGGCACAAGAAACAGCTTCTTCCCTACTGCTTTTCCTCCATGAAGTAATACCCGATCATGTGGCAGATGACCAGGTGGGCGTCTTCGATGCGGCCCATGTGAGGGGCCGGGACCTGGATGCTCAGCCGGGTCAGGGCGGCGAGTTGCCCGCCGTCGCCGCCCGACAGGCCGATTGTGTAACAGCCGATCGAGTTGGCGTACTCGACCGCGCGCAGAACGTTGGGGGAGTTTCCGCTGCCGCTGAGGGCCACCAGCACGTCGCCGCCGCCGGCGAAGTTTTTCAGTTGCTCGACGAATACGTGGTCGTAGCTGACGTCGTTGGCATAGGCCATCAGGGTGGGCAGCGGATCCGACAGCGCCTGGATGCGGAAGCGCCGGGCGCGGCCGTAGCTGGCGCCTTTGACCATGTCGCAGACAAAGTGGGAGGCGGTGGCGGCGCTGCCGCCGTTGCCGCAGACGAAGATGGAGCGGCCCTGCTCCCGGGCGCGGGCCAGGATCCCGATGGCCTCCTCCACCTTCTCCAGCGGGAGGCCCTGCAGGGCATCCAACAATTTCGACCGGTATTGTTCTGGATAGCTCATCCGGTAATCTCCTCCCCGGCCAGGGCGAGCGCGCCCCAGAGCACCGAATCCTCTCCCAGCTCCGCCGGCCGGACATCGACGCGCAGGGGCAGGGACGCGGGGATCCGGCGGGCCAGCTCGGCGCGCAGCTCGGAAAACAGCGGCTGGCCGGCCTGGCTCAAACCGCCCCCGATCACCACCCGCTCGGGATTCAACAGCAGCAGCGCCGCGCGCAGGCCGCGGGCCAGCAGCGGAACGTAGGTGGAGCGAAAAGCGGAATCCTGCAACAGCTCCGCCGCCGGGCGGCCTGTACGCCGCTCGATGGCGCGGCCCGAGCAGAAGGCTTCCAGGCAGCCGCGACCCCCGCAGCAGCATTCCGGGCCGTCGCTGTCAAGGGGGATGTGTCCGAGCTCACCGGCCAGCGAATCGGCCCCGCGGAAAACTTTGCCATTCACAAGGAGGCCTGCCCCGATGCCGGTGGACACAGTGACGTAGAGCAGCGAAGCCGCGTCGCGGCCGGCGCCTGCCGTGTGCTCCCCCAGCGCTCCCAGGTTGGCGTCGTTGTCCATGCGGCAAGGGATGCCCAATGCCTTCTCCAGGGCGGCAGCCAGCGGGAAATCCTGCCAGCCGCCCACGTGCATGGAGCGGCCCACGCGCTGAGCGGGGAAATCAACCGGCCCGCCGAAGCCGATGCCGCAGGCCGAAACGCGGGCGGTCTGGAGCCACTCACGAGCAAGCGTCGAAAGCCGCTCGACCATCCAGGCCCGGCCTCCGGCGACGTCGGTGGGAAAGCGGTCGCGGCGGCGCATCTGCCGGCCTTGAAATAAGGCGAGAGAATGCTTGGTCCCGCCGATGTCGATGGCCAGGACATCCATCGCGTCAGTGCCAGCCCACCGCCGCTTTGGCCAGGATTTCCTCGGCGGCAGCCGTGCCGGTGCCCTTTTTCATGATGGTGATGCTGGAGACGAGATTTCCGAAACGGATGGCAGTGGGGAAATCCCCGCTGGCGCGCAGGGCCAGAGCCAACCCGGCGGCAAAACTGTCCCCCGCGCCGCAAATGTCGATCGGGCGGGCGACCTGTTCGGAGGGCACCAGGCGCTCCCCGCTCTCCTCCACCAGCAGCACCCCGCGTTCTCCCTGGGTGACGAGCAAGGGGAGATTGCCGATGGCTGCGCGCAGCCGCTGAAGATCCACCCCGCCAAACAGACGCCGGCAAGCAGCGGCGGCTTCCTCGTCATTGGGCTTGGCCACGATGTTTCGAAATCGCTCGATGCGGGAGCGGGAATCGGCCACGATCACTTTTTGCGGGTAGCGTTCGGCCACATCGGCAATCAACTGGCGCAGCAGGTCGGTGACCACCCCACCCTGCGCCGTCTCGGCCTGGTCGGAAACCAGGATCACATCGAACTCGTGGAAGTTCGCGTTGAAGTTGGCGACCATCTGGTTTTCTACATCCGCTGGCAGCGGGGAAGTGTTGATGAAGTCGCAGCGGGGCAAATCCTCGCGCCCCGAGCGCTTGTTGATGAGCTTGGTGTAGGTGAAAGTCTGGATCTTTGGAGAGGCGACCAGCAGATGGTAGTCGACTTTGCGTTCGGCCAGGGCCCGCTCGAGCTCAAATCCGAATCCGTCCTGCCCGATGGCGCCGAGCACCGAGACTTTGCCCGCCCCCAAGGCGACCAGGTTATTGGCGATGGTGCCGCCCGCCCCGGGGGTAACGATGGTCGAAATCACCCCCACGCGCGGGATGCCGGTTTCCCGCGAAGGCTCCGCCGCGGCCGGCTCGTAGTAGCACCAGCGGTCGAGGCAAACGTCGCCCACCACCAGGGCGCGCGTGCGAGGGAACTTGCCCAGCAAGTCGGCGAGCTTCATCGCACCGCCTCCTGGAGAATAGCCCGCCGCAGCGCGGGCAAGGTGGCGCGATGATCGCCGCAGAAATAGAAGCTCTCGCCGCCGTCGGCCACCGTGCGAACGAGGATCGTCTTGTGAGGCCGGAAATAATAGCCCGGATCGGATTTGGGCAGCTCCCGCCGGGGATCGCCGGCGATGGGGACCAGGTCGAAGACGGCGGTCAAAAAATGACAGATCTGGCGCCCGTTCTGGCCGGCCACGTTGCGCGCCATGGCCAGCGCTTTCAAATAAACTTCCGGACCCATGATGGCGGAGCCAAAGTTGAGCAGCACGCCGCCCTCCAGGTCTTCCACCGCCCGCGTGAAGATGAGAAAGTCCCGATAGCTGGCCCTGCCCAGCGCGGCGCCGTCGCAGTTGGGATGCTGATGGATGATGTCGTACCCGATGCCGACGTGGACGGTGGCCGGGATGCTCAAGCGGTACGCGGCGGCGAAGACGCTGATCTGTTTGTGCGGGAAGGTGCTCTGTTCGATGCGCCGGCCGGCGTTTTCGCCCAGACCGAGATCCAGGCCCGCCGCTTCGCAGATCCAGTCGTTCAGAATGCCCGTCTCCTTCCACAGGCCGAATTCGCCGGTTTGAATGTAGCGGGCCACGCTCTCGGTCGAGGCTCCGACGCGGGCCAGCTCGTAGTCGTGGATGACGCCGGCCCCGTTGAAGGCCAGATGCGTCAGCCAGCCGCGCTCGATCAGGTCGATGAGTTGCAGGGATAGGCCCGCCTTGAGGACATGAGCGCCGAGCATCCAGATGCGGGCCGCCCCGCGGCGCCGGGCCTCGACGAGGCGAGCGGCGACGACGCCGAGTTGGGGATGCGAAAAGTCCGACTCGCCGGCATCCAGCGGCAACAGCCTGCTCACGTCGAAGTCGTGGCAGCGCTCGGCCAGGGGCTTCAGCCGCAGACGCGAGCGATCGAAGACGGGGAACCGGCTGCTCATGAGGGAAACAGGGCCGACATCAGATCATGGTAGCAATTGTAATTGGGAATGATCCAATCGGCGCCGATCCCCGCCAGGCGGCGCCGCTTGGTTTCATCGACGCGCGCGCAGTGCGGCTCGTCGGTGGCCACACCGACGGCCACCCCGCCGACCTCTTTGATGTTCTGAATCTCGACGTAGCCGTCGCCGAAACCCAGGAATTGGTCGCCGCGAAATTCGCTGCTCGAGAGGATCCGCTCGATGAGGATTTTTTTAGAAAAACTCTGGTAGTCCTCCAGGGCCCCGAAGACGCGCCCCTCGAAATCAGCTTCCACGCCCAACAGGCGCGCTTCTTCCCGCATGTAGAGCTGATCGGTGCCGCTGGCCAGATACATCTTCAGGCCCCGCTCGCGCAAGGCGTCGAGCAGGCGGCGGGCGCCGGGGACCATCATCTGGTCCGGGGCAATCGTCCCCTCGCGCAGCCCCGCCAGGCGGCCGGCGATCAGCCCCGCCAGCAGGTCGTAGTATCGGCGCTTGTAGGCCGCCGGAGCCAGGGGCCGGCCGCCGCGGAGCTCAACCTGGCGCGCCAGCTCGATCATCTGGTACATGGTCTGGCGGCCGGTGAGGCGGCCGACGTATTCCTCCACCAGCGAGCGCAACCCGGCTTCACTCTCTCCGGTCTTCAGGTCCAGCAGGATCTCCACCATCATGGGAACCATCACCTGGACCCAGCCCGAGCGGATCAGAGAAATCGTGCCGTCAAAGTCAAACAACACGACCCGCGCGCGGGAGGCGTTGGCAGCCGGATTGAGCACCTCCAGCAAGCTCATAGAGGAAGGGAGAGTTTTCCAAGATCCATCACTTGCATGCGTGGCTGGACTCGCCTTCTACGCGGAGATCATCAAAGGAGCCGGTTTCATCAAACGAGCCCAGGCCGATGCGGCCGAACCGGAACGAGGCGTCGGCATGGCGGAAGCGGGGTTCCTGATCGCCGTCGATGAACACCTGGATGTCACCCGAGGAATCTTTGCGCGCGATCTTGGCCTCATGCCAGTTTTGATCGGGCAGCGCCGGCGCAGCGCCTTCCCCGGCGAGGCGGAAGCGCTCCCCGCCGTCCACTTTGAACAGACCATTGTGCACGCGGTGGTCGCCGCTGTCGGCCGACAGGTGCGCGTAGTAGAAGTGCAGGGTGTCCACGTAACCGAAAACGATCAGCATGCTGCGACCCGCGCGGCGGACTTTTACGCGCAGGGTGAAGTCGCCCAGGCAGAGGTCTTTGACCAGGGCGAATTGCAGCGGCCGCCGGGGCGCGCCGATCGGCCCGGCTTTGCGCAGGTTCAGGAAGTGGTTGTTCGCCTCGGACCCGATCTCCCAATCTGCCGCCGAAGGGAAACTCCACTGCTGCAAATGTCGTTCCTCGAAATCGAAGAACAGCCGGACCAGCAAGACCGCGGCGGGAAGCATACGATCCTTTTTACCAGATTCGCAGGCCGCTGCGCCACGATGTGATAATCTGGCAGCAAAACCATGCGCGCAATCACTTTGCTTTTCCTCAGCGCCCTGCTGGGCAGGGCGGAGAATTTTACGCTTGTGCCAGGGGGTCTATTGCGGCCCGGCCAGCCGGACTCCTGGATCGAGACGTTTGAGATGGCCGTCCATCCGGTCACCAATTCCCAATACCGGATCTTCCTCGACGAGACAAAGATCTCCCCGCCGTTGCACTGGGCCGGCGGTCAAATGCCCGCCGGCGAGGACAACTGGCCGGTGGTTTTCGTCAACCGCTACGACGCGGCCGTTTACCTGAAGTGGCGGACGGCGAAGGAGAAGCGGCAGTACAGGCTGCCCACCGCCGCCGAACAGGAGTATGCCGCCCGCGGCGGGCGGCCCGGCGCCGTGTTTCCCTGGGGCGACGAGCCGCCCGAGGGCAAAGCGAATTACGATCCAGGCGGTGAGCGAACCTTCGGCCAATGGAGGCGGTATCTGAAGCCCGTCGGATCCTACGCGCCCAACGGTTACGGGATCTACGACCTGTCGGGCAATGTCTGGCAGATGGTGGATGCCTACCCGGATCCCGCCCTGGCGCGTTTCAAGTACAGGATCGAATCGCCCGCCGATCTGGAGAGCGCCATCGCCGGCGGATCCTGGGCGCGGGCGCAATACTATCTGCGATGCGATGTACGAGGCGGCGCCTCGCCCGGCATCCGCCACCCGGATATCGGGTTCCGTTTGGTCCGTGAGCCGGCCGGCGCCACTCACTTCCAGCGCCAGCCGCGGCGGTTGATTGCCTCCGGTCACTACTTAGGCTGGCAATTGCTGCCCACAGACGCCGCCGACACCGCCTTTCACGTCTACCGCGCGCGGCGTCGCGACCTGGCCGGGGAGAGACTTACCGATACGCCGGTGCGCGATGCCACCGGCTACCTGGATGGAAAAGCCCGGGAAGCCGGGCGTTACTACTATCGTGTGCGGGCAGTGAATGCGGCCGGGCGCTTGGGACCGCCCTCGGAATGGGCAGCAATCGATTCGGCCTCCCCGGCAAGCAAATTGATTGCAACGTTTCAGCCGACTGTGCGGGAGGGCGGATTTGTCCCCATCTTCGGCGACTTGGACGGAGACGGGATTCTGGACCTTGTCCTGCGGCTCGACAACGGCATCCGGGAGATGTCCCGCGATCCCGGCGTGCCGGTGGAGTTGGAGGCGTTCACCAGTTACGGCAGGGCCTTGTGGCGCCGGCCCCTGGTGTGGCACGACCACTGCTTCGGGAGCGCGAACAACGTCCCGGTGGCGGTCTACGACCTGGACGGGGACGGCAAGGCCGAGGTCATCGCTCGTGTGCAGGAAGGCAACGAGGTCTACCTCGGCGTAATCAACGGCAGGAACGGCGAGCTCGTGCGGAAGACCCCCTGGACCCGAATGGCGACTGACTTCTCGAAGTCTTCGACGCGGATCCATCTGGCCGTGGCCTACCTCGATGGCCGCACCCCGGCGCTGATAACGCAGACCGGTCTCTACGAAAACGAGATTCTCTCTGCCTACGACGGGAACCTGACGAAACTGTGGGAGTACAAAAGCTTTGCGGAAACCAACGGCAGCGGCTCCCACCACATCGACATTGCCGATGTCGACGGCGACGGCCGCGACGAGGTGTTTGACGGCACTACCTGCCTGAACCCCGACGGGACCGTGCGCTGGTCCCTCTACCGCGAGCATCCCGACATCGTGGCCATCAAGCACATCCTGCCCGGGCGATCGGAGCGCCAGGTATTCTACGCGGTCGAGAGCAGCGTACACGCGGGGGCCTATGTGGTCGATGCGAAGACTGGAAAGATCCACTGGAAGGTGAACCGTGAGGATGACCCGCGCTGGACCCACGCTCACATCGGCTGGGCGGCCGACATCTGGGCCGATTCGCCGGGCTTGGAAATGCTGACCAACCGCGACGGCCACGAGGCGAAGGACCAGGTTTTGTTTTCCGCTCCCGGCAGGGTCCTTCTCAACCCCTTCCCCCCGGGCTGGTATCCGGTCAACTGGTCCGGCGGGCCGGCGCGTGAATTGATGTCGCGCGACGGCCGGCGCCTCGCCCGGTTCACCGGGAGCGAAGTGGCGCCAATCCCCGGTGTTGAGATCAACGACACCGCCCAGGGAAATTGCCTGATGGTGGCCGACTTGGCCGGCGACTACCGCGACGAGGTTGTCTGCGCGGGGGCCAGGGGCGGCGCGCCCGCGCTGTTTGTTTTCTCCAACACGGCAACGGCGGCCAGGCGCGAGATCACGCGGACCGAGAGCCGCGAATACCGCCTGTGGATGGCGCGCAACCTGGGCGGAGGGTACGGGGCGTATTTCGAGTGGGAGAGAGGGAAGTGAGAGGGGGGTGCTTAACCGTTTTGGGGAGTTTGCCTGGCTGCGAGGCGAGGTGGCGCACGCTTTAGCGTGGTAGCGTGGGCTTCAGCCCATGCTGGGTGGTTTCACCCGCGCCCTTCGGCGAGCTGAAGCTCGCCGCTGCACGCTGAAGCGTGCGCCACGACCGCTTCCCCAAAACGGTTAAGCACACGTGAGAGGGAACCGGAACGCGCGGGGGCATGGGATGAGCTAGAATGGCCGGCTATGAGAAAAATCATTCTTGCGTTGGCTTGTATTGCCGCCGGGCGCGGGCAAATCCCTGAACAGGACGCGCGCAACGTTTTCCTCCCGCACACCGACACGCATTTCACGATGCCGGCTTACGAGAGCAGCGAGGCGTGGCGGAAGCGGGCGGCGTTCCTGAAGAAGCAGATCCTGTCCAGCGCCGGGCTGCTGCCGCTGCCGGAGAAAACCCCGGTGAACGCCGAGGTTTTCGGCAAGATCGAGCGGGAGGGCTATTCGATCGAGAAGGTGCTGCTGGAAACCTACCCGGGGTTCTATTTGGGCGGCAATTTGTACCGGCCTTCGGGCCGGCCGGGAAAATCTCCGGGGGTGGCGTCGCCGCATGGGCACTGGCAATACGGGCGGCTGGAAAACCAGCCGCTTGGCTCGATCCCGGCGCGAGGGATCAGCCTGGCCCGGCAAGGTTTTGTCGTCTTCACCTATGACATGGTCGGGTACAACGATACGACACAGGCCCCCCACGGGTTTGGAGGCGCGCGCGAGGCTTTGTGGAGCATCAGCTTGCTCGGGCTGCAGCTTTGGAACAGCATCCGGGCGGTGGATTTCCTCGCCTCCTTGCCGGATGTCGATCCCGACCGCATTGCCGCCACCGGCGCCTCGGGAGGCGGGACGCAAACCTTTCTGCTCACGGCGGTCGATGAGAGGGTGAAGGTGGCCGCGCCGGTGAACATGATCTCGGCGATCATGCAGGGAGGGTCGGCGTGTGAGAACGCGCCAAACCTGCGGGTGGGCGCCAACAACGTCGAGATCGGCGCGCTCAACGCCCCGCGTCCGCTGCTGCTAGTCTCCGCCACCGGCGATTGGACGCGCAACACGCCTGGCGAGGAATTCCCGGCGATTCAGAATATCTATCGATTGCTCGGCGCCGAGAAAAATGTCGAGCAAATCCAGATAGACGCCCCGCACAATTACAACCAGGCGAGCCGGGAAGCGGTCTACCGCTTTTTTGGCGCCCGGATGTTGGGCAGCACAGGAGGGGGCGCCGAAAAGAGTTTTCGGGTTGAGCAACTGGGAGACATGCTGAGCTTGTATATGCGGCAGCGGCCGGCGAACGCGGTCACCCTGGAGCAGTTGACGGCCAACCTGATCGAGGAGGCGAAGCGCGGGATCGAAAGACTGCGTCCTCGAGATCCCTCCACTCTGGAACAGGCGAAAGCAGCGTTTCGCGAAAGGCTGAGCTTCTCGCTGCTGGCCTCCCTGCCCGCCCCGGTCGAGGTGGCGGCGCAGAAGAAAGACAGTCTGGTGTCCGGAGAAACGCTGGTGCTGAGCCGGCACGGCAAGGGGGACCGGATCCCGGCGGTGTGGCTGCAGCCGCGCAGGGCGAATTCGCAAGCGGCGCCGACGCTGCTCGTTCACCCGCAGGGCGTGGCCTGGGTCTTAAGCTCCTCGGAGAGCGCCACAGGGTTTGTGCGCGGCGTCCTCCAGCGGGGCGGCGCGGTGCTCGGCATCGATGCGTTTCAAATCGGCCAGGCGCGGGCCCCTCGAGACCAGACCAAGAGATTCTTTACCACCTTTAACCAAACCGACGACGCCAACCGCGTACAGGACATTCTCACCGCTATCGGTTATCTCCGCAGCCGCGCCGCCAGCGCGGAGGTCAACCTGATGGGCCTGGAGATGGCCGGGGTGTGGAGCTGCCTGGCGCGAGCGCTCGCCGATGATAAGGTCAACCTGGCGGCGGATCTCAGCCGGTTCCGGACCGATACCGACTCGGAATACGCGGAAAAGCTCTTCATCCCCGGGCTGCGCAAGGCGGGGGATTTTCGGGCGGCTGCCGTGCTGCTATCATCAGGGAAGGTGCTGCTGCACAACACCGGTCCGGAATTCCCCGACCAATGGGCGAAGGCGAGCTTTCAGGCAGCCGGTTCGAAAGGGGAGATCCGGGAGGCTCGCGCGGCCGATGCGGAATTGTTGGATTGGATTGCTCCGGAACCGCCGGCGGTCCGGGGGAGGGCAAAGAAGTCCGGCCGCCCATGATTCCGCCGGCCGGGTGGAAGCAACCCGGTTGAACAGGCTCAGCCGGCGGGAATTCCTGGCGGCCTTTCCGGCGCTTCAAACGCGGCGCGCCTCAGGGAAGGGACAGCAGTATCCCGGCGCGATTAAACGGTTCCCCGACCCGCTGACCGACCGGGAAGTTTGGCGGCTGAGCGGTCTTGCTTCTCCTCATTACCTTCCCGATTCCTATCAGAGATTCGCCGCCAAATCCAATTCCTTCCTTCTGCTGGAGGCTGAGCGCAGCGGCGAGCTGCAAGCGTTTCTGATGGAGCTTCCTTCCGGGCGCCTGCAGCAGCTCACCCAGGGTCCCGGCGTCGCCAGGTATTCCTTATGCCTTGCGCCCGATGAGAGGTCGTTTTTTTTCTTGCAGGGGGGGACTCTCAAGCAGACCGGCCTGCGGAGGCTGCGGGAGAAGGAGATTTACCAGGCGGATGAATGGTGGTGGCCGACCGGCGAGATGGGCATCTCCGTGGATGGACGCTACGCGGCGGTGGTCGAAATGAGAAATACCGACCGGGTGGAGGAAGGTCCAGGAGCGGAGAATTTTCGCGCGCAGTTCGAGCGCCGGCCGCTTTGCCGCCTCCGGGTGGTGGAGATCGCCACGGCGAAGACCTGGGTGGCGGCAGAGGAGAAAGCCTGGCTGGGCAGACCGCAGTTACGGCCCCGCCGGGACCAGGTGTTGTTTTGCCACCAGGGACCGTGGGACCGGGTGGCCTCGCGGATCTGGATGGTGAACCTGGATGGCAAGCAGAAGCAAAGTCTCCGCCCCAGGCAGGGAGAGGAACGCCTGGGCCACGAGTACTGGGCCGCGGACGGCAAGTCGATCGGCTACGTACACTATCCCGACCGCAGCAACAGCAAGGCGACGGTCCGCGCCTTGAATCCGGATACCCGGCAAGATCTGGTGCTCTCGCCCTGCACTCAATTCTGGGACCTGATGGGGAATGCCGACAACTCCGCCATCGTCGGCGCGAGCCACAGCAAAGCCGGACCCAATATTTACGTCCTGTTTCCGCTGACTAAAAGAGAGATCACCGTCTGCGAGCACGCCAGCAGCGGGGAAACCGCCGCTCCCCGTCCGGCCTTTTCTCCCGACAGCCAGTGGATTTATTTTGCCAGCGACCGGGAAGGAGCCCCGGCCGTCTACCGCGCCAGCGTGGCCGACCTGGTCGAGAAGACCTGAGCCGCCGGCTACAACCGCTGCGGGGCTTCGCCCAGGGTTATTGTGAGCTGCATGCGG
>Ga0247727_10017397_pt1 | contig 11451 bp, 6 predicted proteins | sample WisWelCaveWW1625_FD_202498 | JGI IMG/M metagenome (GOLD analysis project Ga0247727, IMG submission 202498) | Biofilm microbial communities from Wishing Well Cave, Virginia, United States - WW16-25 | ecosystem: Environmental > Aquatic > Deep subsurface > Groundwater > Cave microbial mat | place... | reverse complement strand
AGACCCTCTCGCCGCTCTGCAGTTCCGCTGGGACTGGGAGAGCGACGGCATCTGGGACACCGCGTTCTCGTCCACTCCGACGGCCAACCACACCTATCCGTCGCTGCCCCCCGGTGGTCTGCTGACCATCGTGCTGGAGGTCCAGGACAGCGCCGCACGCTCGGGCTATGCCCGCCACCCGGTCGCGCTCTCGGCGGCAGGAGACCTCGTCGTGGTCAGCACGGACGTCGACGAAAGCGACGCGAGCGCCACGCCCAGCTCACCGGGGGGCACGGGGCTGAGCCTGCGGGAGGCCATCACCTACGCCGAGTCCACCGCGGGCGCCCAGACCATCGCGTTCGCGGGTCCGATGACGATCGTCCTCGGCTCGCCGCTGCCGGACTTTCTGGATCCGGCGGGCAGCACCGTGGTGGGCGAGGCTGGCGTGCTCATCGACGGCACGGCCGCGGGCGGCGTGACCGAGGGCTGTTTCGATCTGATCGGTTCCGGCCACCGCCTGATCGCGATCGAGATCATCAACTGCCCGGGCTACGGCATCCACGGCCAGGGCCCCACGGCGGTGATCGCCGACTGTTCGGTTCACGACAACCGATGCGGGCTGCGGGCGGACGGAGCTGGCTCGATCATCGGTCCCGGCAACAACTTCGGTTTCAACCGCTGGGGCATCCATCTGGACGGCGCCGTGACCGTCGAGGACAACAGCATCCACGACAGCACGGAGAATGCGATCAGGATCTTGAACAACGGCGACGGATCGATCATCAGGCGCAACACGATCGCCGCGAGCGGGTGGGGCGGAGTCCTGGTCGTGGCCAACACCGACAACCTGACGATCGTCCACAACACGCTGCACGGCAACGCCGTGGGGCTAGATTTCGCCAACAGCACGAGCGGGCACGACATCCGGAACAACCTGTTCACCGCGAGCACCGACGCCGCCATCCTGACGAGCACTTCCACGTTCGCGGTCCTCTCGCACAACGACTACTTCGGCAACGCTGGCGGTGACTGTGTGGGCTCGGGTTGCGCGATAGAGACCGACGTGTTCGGCCTGGACCCTGGCCACGTGGACGCGGCCGCGGGCGATTTCCGGCTGCTGCCCGGCAGCCCCGTGATCGATCTCGGGATGGATCTCGGCCTCGATGTCAACGGTCCGGAGCCGGGCAGCTTCAACGGCGCGGCCCCCGAGCCAGGCGCCTGGGAAGCCCCCGCGGGGTACTGATATGGCTCGACTGTGCAGATCCTCCGTGAGGCATCGATGGTCGACGCTCGCCCTGGTCGTCGCGGCCGGCTGCGGATCCGAAACCGCGCTGCCGCCACCGGCACCCGAGGCCGTCGTCCCCGCCGCCGGCTGGAACGGCGCCGAGCGGTCCATCGAGATCCGCGGCCAGGACTTCTTCGTCGCAGTGGTGCGGCACCTCGAAGGGGATCCCCTCGGGACCGACGCACGCTTTCGCGCCTGGCTGGGTGAACACGAGCTTGCCGACGTGCGATGGATCGACGCGGCGACTCTGACCGCGAGCGTGCCCGCGGGACTGCCCGTCGGGAGCCTGGCCCTCACCGTCGAGTCACCCTCGGGCGGCACCGGTACGGTCCCGGACGCCTATCGGTCCTTCGATCAGCGTCCCGCCGAGTTGCAGGTGGGAATCGGCGTCGCCGACCCCACCCTCCGCCTGTTGGCCTCCACCGCGGTGACCGTGACCGTGGCGAACTCGGGCGAGACGACGGCGCGCGGAGGGATCGCCACGCTGGTCGAAAGCGGCAGCGGCACGACCGCGCCCGTGCAGGGGCCGTCGCCGCCCATGGCCGACATCGTCGGAGGCCAGAGCGTGGACTTCACGTGGATACGCCAGGCCGACGCTGTTGGTGAGGTGGCCTTCGAGGCGGCCGTGGCGGCCAGCGAGGAGATCACCGGCGACCCGATCGCCGTGAGCAGCGGCCCATCTTCGCCGCTGACCATCGTGGCGTGTCTTTTGAACGCCGACTGCGACGACAGCCTGTTCTGCACCGGCGCGGAATCCTGCGCTGCGGGCACCTGCGTGGTCGGGCTGCCGCCCTGCGCCGACGACGGTCTTTCCTGCACGACGACGTGCGACGAGGTCGGCCAGGTCTGCAACGTTCTTCTGCCCGGCTCCTGCCTGATCGGCGGAGCCTGCCAAACCGCTGGGGATCCCGACCCCGCCAACCCCTGCCGCGAGTGCGATCCGGCGGCCAGCCCGATCGCCTGGACCGATGACGATACCAACGCCTGCGACGACGCCACGTTCTGCAACGGCAGCGAAGCGTGCGTGGCGGGCGCGTGCGTGCCCGCGGCATCCCCACCGTGCGCGGACGACGGGTTTGCTTGCACGACCACCTGCGACGAGACGCTCGACGCCTGTAATGTGGTCGATCCCGGCTCCTGCCTGGTGGACGGCGCCTGCCGCGCCGCCGCCGAGCTGAACCCGTTCAACCCCTGCCAGGAGTGCGTGCCCGCGACCAGCCCGCTGGGCTGGACCGACGACGACACCAACCCCTGCGACGACGGCCTGTTCTGCAGCGGAGGCGGCTCGTGCTCGGCGGGCGCGTGCGCCGGCGGCGCGCCTCCCTGCGCCGACGACGGACTCTCCTGCACGACGACGTGCGACGAGGGGGCCGGCGCCTGCAACGTCACCGATGCCCTTTCCTGCGCCATCGCGAGCACGTGCTACGCCGCCGGCGCCCTGGATCCCGCAAACCCTTGCCAGGAATGCACACCCGCGATCAGCCAGACCGCCTGGACGTCCGACGACACCAACGCGTGCGACGATGGCGACGCCTGCACGGCCGACGTGTGCAGCGCCGGGACGTGCACCGCGACGCCGATCTGCGGCACCCCACCGATCGCGCGCCTCACGCTCACGCCGCGCGCCGGCACGACGGCCACGGTTTTTGCGGCCGATGCGTCGTCCAGCTCGGACCTGGAAGACCCTCTCGCCGCTCTGCAGTTCCGCTGGGACTGGGAGAGCGACGGCATCTGGGACACCGCGTTCTCGTCCACTCCGACGGCCAACCACACCTATCCGTCGCTGCCCCCCGGCGGCCTGCAGACCGTCGCGCTGGAGGTCCAGGACAGCGCCGGGCGCTCCGGCTACGCCCGCCACCCGGTCGTGCTCTCGGCGGCAGGAGACCTCGTCGTGGTCACTACGGCCGCCGACGAAAACGACCCGGGCGCCACGCCCGGATCGCCGGGCGGCACGGGGCTGAGCCTGCGGGAGGCGATCAACTACGTGGAGGTCACAGTGGGCGCCCAGACCATCACGTTCGCGGGTCCGATGACGATCGTGCTCGCCTCGCCACTGCCGGACCTCACGGATGCGGCGGGGGGCTCGGTGGTCGGGGACGCGGGCGTGCAGGTGGACGGCGCAGGCACGGGCAGCCTCAACTCCGGCTGCATCAACCTGATCGGATCCGGCCACCGCGCGGTCGCGCTCGAGATCTTCAACTGCAAGGGCTACGGCATCAACATCACGGGCACGGCCGCCGAGGTGATCGATTGCGTCATCCACGACAACGACAGCGGGCTCTGGATCGGCGGGCCCTCGTCGGTCATCGGCCCGGGCAATGACATCGGCTTCCACGGCTACGGCATCGAGCTGGCCGCCGCCGCGATCGTTGAGGGCAACCGCATTCACGACGCCTTCCAGGGCATTTACGTGTGGAACACCGCCGACGGCGCGACCGTCCGGCAAAACGTCATCACCGCGAGCGCGGACGCCGGCATCCAGGTCGCCGGCAACACTGACAGCCTCACCTTCATCCATAACACGCTGCACGGCAACGGCGCCGAAGGGCTGTACTTCGGCAACGCCACGGCCGGGCACCAGGTCCAGAGCAACCTGTTCACGGCCAACGCCGGGGCCGGCATCCGGGTGGGCACCTCCACGTTCACGGGCTTTTCCCACAACGACTACTTCGCCAACGCGGGCGGCGACTGCCTGGGGTCGGGCTGCACGGCGCAGACCGACGCGTACGCGCTGGACGCGCTCTATCTGGACGCCGCGGCAGGCGATTTCCGGCTGCTGCCCGGCAGCCCGGTCATCGACCTCGGGCCCGACCTCGGGCTCGACGTCAACGGTCCGGAGCCCGGCAGCTTCAACGGCATGGGCCCCGACCTCGGAGCGTGGGAGGCGCCGGCGGGCTACTGATGCCGATCGCGGCTCAACTCCAAGTCATTGCCGCCGATAACCGGGAATGATGGCCCAGGCGACCGCCACATCCGTCCAGCCGGCCGAGCCCGGACGCGCTCGCATCCTGGTCGTCGATGACGAATCCGCCATCCTGAAGTTCTTCCGCCTGGCCCTGCCCGAACACGACGTGCACGCGGTGACCGATGCCGAGCAGGCGCTACGTGCGCTCGAGGTGGGCCGGTTCGAGCTGCTGTTCGTCGACAAGAACCTGCCGGGGATGGACGGGATCGATCTGTTGCGCCGTGCCCGCCACGCGGGTCAGCCCTTCGAGGCGGTGGTGATGAGCGGGTACGCGTCGCTGGACTCGGCCATCGAGGCCGTGGACCTCGGGGTCTTCCGTTATCTGCAGAAGCCCATCACGCTGGAAGACGTACGCTGCGCCGCTACGCAAGCACTGCAGCGGGCTCACGAACTGGCGCTGCGCGAAACCGAATTCTCGACCACCATCGACCAGCTCCTGCACTCCGAGCGCAGGCGCGGCGTGGCCGAGCGTCTGGCCGCCATCGGCCAGATGGCCGCGACTCTCACGCACGAGATCGCCAACCCGCTGTGCTACCTGCAGGCATGTCTGGACGGCCTGCAGACGGCGCTTTGCGCGGTCACGCCGTTCGCAAGGCAGGGCATCGCCGCGGCCGCGGGCGACCCGGCCGCGGAGCGCGCCGGCGCCGCGCTCAACGACGTCCCCGCCATGCTCGCCGACGCGGCCGATGCCACCGGGCGCCTCACCCGGCTGGTCCGCGACGTGCGCGGGATGACCCGCGCCGGCGAAAGCAAGGAGCGGGTGTCGATCGACACGGTCGTGGCCGACGGGCTGCGCATCGCCAGCAAGCGCATCCTTGCGCACGTCCGCGTGGTGACGGACACGGGCCGCGTCCCGCCGGTCCAGGCCGACCCCATCAAGCTGGCGCAGGTGGTGGCCAACCTGGTGGTCAACGGCGCCGATGCCATCCCCGCGACGGCCGCGTTGGCGACCGTGACCGTGCGGACCCGAGCCGACGAAGAGTGGGCGATCATCGAGGTGCAGGACACCGGCTGCGGCATCGATCCGGCCGATCGGGACAAGGTCTTCACCCCGTTCTTCACCACCAAGGGCGATCGCGGGGGCACCGGCATCGGACTGTCGGTGTGCGCCGACATCGTCCACGCGCACAACGGGCGTATCGAAGTGGACAGCGAGCCTGGGCGCGGCTCGTGCTTCCGCGTCCGCCTGCCACGCGCCGACAGCGCGGTACCCATCACCGTGGCCGCGCACCGCAACGGCCCCTCGCGGGTGCTGTGGGTGGACCAAGACCGGAAGCTGCTGGCGGCCATGCTGCGCGCGGTCGGGGATCGCCACCGCATCGTGCCGGCCGCCTCGGCCAGCGAGGCGCTGGCGGTGCTGCAGACCGACCGCCGCTTCGACCTCATCCTCACCGAGCTGCACATGACGCCCATGAACGGGGCGCAGCTCTGGGAGGAAGTCCGGCGGTTCGATGCCAAGCTGGCCGGCCGCTTCGTCTTCGTCACCGGCGGGCCCCCCGGGTCCGACCTGGCCGCCTTCGTGGAGCAGACCCGCGCCGAGCTGCTGCACAAGCCGATCTCCACCGACGCAATCGACCACATCCTCTCCAAGCATCGCAGCGCGCCCAGCGGCCTGGAGGCCAAGATCCTCCGCGGCGCCTGGTAGGGTGCCGCGCGAAATCGGCGGGCTCAACCCCCACCGAGCTCCGGCCGATATCCCGTTGACAAGGAGCAGGTGACCAGGACATGGCGGCCATCCTCATCCCGTTCCCCGATCTGGACCTGCACGTCGATCGCGACGGACGGATCCTCGCCTGCCGGGGCAGACCCCTTGATCGGTTCCTGGACGTGCCCGAAACATTGGTCGGCAAGCGGGTCCAGGAGATCGATTCCGCGCCTTTCCGGGAAGCGCTCTGCCGAGCGCTCGCTCATCTCCATGTCACCGGAGACCCGGTCGCGATCGAATTCACCCTCGACCTCGAAGGCGAGGAGCGCCATTTCGAGGCGCGGGTCGTACCCACGGCGGGCGACGAGTGCGTGGCCATCGTACGCGACGTCTCGGAGCGGCTGCGATCGGAGCGAGACCTTGCGCGCCAGCGCCAGTTCTTGCGTGACGTGATCGATCTCAACCCGCAGCTCGTCTTCGCCAAAGACCGCCAGGGACGCTACACCCTTGCCAACGACGCCGCGGCCGCCGCCTACGGCACGACGGTGGAGAACCTGCTGGGCAGGACCGACGCCGATTTCCATCCGGATCCACAGGCCGTCCGGCAGATCCGCATCGACGATCTCGAAGTCATCCAGACCAAGGACGACAAGGTCATCCACGAGCATCCCGTGCCCGAACCGGACGGGTTCTTGCGCTGGTACTCCACGGTCAAGCGCGCCATCCAGGGGCCCGACGGCTCGGATCAGGTCCTGGGCGTGTCCACCGACGTCACCGAACGCCGCCTGATGGAGGATCGGCTGCGCGAGCGGAACGAGAGGCTCGCCCGCCACCAGGAGCACCTGCACCGGCTCGCCATCCTGGACTGGCCGGACCTGGACGGCACGCTGACCCAGATTGCCCATGCCGCTTCGGAAGCACTGCGGGTCAAGCGGGTCGGCGTCTGGCTGTTCACCGACGACCGGTCCGCGCTGCGCTGCCGCTTGCTGTACGAAGGCAGGTTGCGCCACGAGATGGCCGGAGCGGTCGTCGAGGCGAAGCGCTTTCCCGCCTACTTCGAGGCCATCGAGGCCAGCCGCACCATGGCCGTCGATCTGGCGCAGTACGACCCGCAAACTAGCGCGTTCTACGACAGCCATCTCCGGCCGCACGGGATCGGCGCCCTGCTCGGCGCCTCGATCCGCGTGCGCGGCCGCACCGTCGGCGTGGTCCGCCACGAGCACGTGGGGCCACCACGGCTGTGGGCGCAGGAGGAAGAGCAGTTCGCCGCGTCCATCGCCGACCTTGTAGCACTGGCCATCAGCACCGCCGAACGCCGGGAGATCGAGGCCCAACTGCTCCAGTCGCAGAAGATGGAGGCGGTGGGGGTTCTCGCCGGGGGCGTCGCCCACGACTTCAACAACCTCCTGACCGCCATCCTCGGCTACGCCGACATCCTGGCCAAGCGCCTGGAGGGGAACGCCGCCTTGCGCGATCTGGCGGGGGAGATTCGCAGTGCCGGAGAGCGAGCCTCGGGGCTCACCCGGCAGCTCCTGGCGTTCTCCCGCAAGCAAGTGATTCATCCCAGGACCGTGGATCTGAACGAGATCGTCCGCGGGGTGGCGCCGATGCTCCGCCGCCTGATCGGCGAGGACGTCGTGCTTTTGACCGTGCTGGCTCCCGAAAGCCTGTTCCTGCGGGCCGACCCCGGCCAGATCGAGCAGGTGATCATGAACCTCGCGATCAATGCGCGCGACGCCCTGCCCGCGGGCGGCACGGTCACGATCTCGACATTCCGTCGCCCGCCGTCGGGCCGGGACGAGGCCGGTGACACGGTGGCGCAAGCCGGCGCGATCGGGCTGCGCGTGAGCGACACCGGAACCGGCATGGACGCAGAAACCAAGGCCCGCATCTTCGAGCCGTTCTTCACCACCAAGGGCCAGGGGCAAGGCACCGGCCTGGGGCTGTCCACGGTCTACGGCATCGTGCGCCAATCCGACGGCGAGATCCGCGTCGAGAGCGCCCCCGGCCAGGGCAGCCATTTCGAGATGTCGTTTCCGGCGGTGACCCCGCCCGCCTCGCGGAGCGACCCCGATGCTCGGGTCGAGAGGCCAGACCGGCTGACCGGCCGAGTCGTGCTGCTGGTGGAGGACGAGGGCCTGGTGCGAACGCTGGCCAGCCACGTGCTGCGCAGCCAGGGCGCGCAGGTCATCGAAGCGTCGTGCGGAACCGAGGCGCTCGAGCGGGCCGAGGCGGCGACCTGCAGGATCGATCTGTTGCTCACGGACGTGGTCATGCCCGGCATGAACGGGCGAGAGCTGGCGGAGCGGCTGCTCAAGAGCTGCCCGGAGACGAAGGTGCTGTTCATGTCCGGATACCCCAACCCGGCCCTGGGCGGCGCCGCCAGCTTCGGGCGCGAGAACTTCCTGCTCAAGCCTTTCGCGCCGGCCAAGCTCGTGGATGCGGCTGAGCACGCGCTGGCGAATTCGCAAGCGCGAACCGCGGCGGCCTAGGGACCGCAACGAAGGCACATTGGTACGCGTCTGATCCGGCTCAACCCAACGAGATTCTCGCCGATGGCGGTGTGGATGACCCAGGCGATCGACCCCTCGATATCGACCGCGCAGCCGGGACGCGCACCTGAACCGGTCAACCTCGCCCAACTGGCGAGTGTGCGCGCGATGCTGGCGGATACGGGCTGCGCCGACCTCTTCGGCAAGCTGGTCAGCATCTTCCTCCGTGACGCACCGCCACTGCTCATCGCGTTGTCCAACGCGGTGGAGGGCGGGGGTCTTCCGGAGGTCAGGACGACCGCGCACAAGCTGAAGGGGATGTGCTCACAGGTGGCGGCCAACCGCATGACGGAGATCTGCACAACGCTACAGTCCGCTCAACCACCACAGGCCCGCGGCGCGCTGGCGGACCTCGTGACCTCGTTGAGAGACGAGCTCCCGGCCGTGTGCGACACGCTCCGCCGCGCGGCCGCCGAACCCGTTCGCTAATCTACCGACGCCAGCCGTCGATTGCCCGATCAGCCAACCTGAGGAGGCTACGATGGTGCTCTCTAGGCCTGGGACGTCACTCCGCCTCGTGATCGCCGCACTCGCCGTGGCCGCCGCGCCGGGCTGCGAAATGAACCCGGCCGATCGCTGCGGACCGGATCAGGAGCTGCATGAGGGTTCCTGTCGGTGCGGCGAAGGCACCGCGCGCTCGGAGGAGACCGGGGCTTGTGAACCCTGCGGCGATAATGAAACCTCCGACGGCACCGCGTGTGTTTGTCTGCCGGGCTACGCGCGCTCGGGAAACGCCTGCGAGGCCGCCGAGCCGGGGCAAGGGGAGCCGTGCGACGCGACCACCCCATGCGAAGACCCGATCCAGGCGTACTGCAAGCTGGTGGACGACTCGTCCGGTTATTGCACAGCCAGCAACTGTTCGACGTCCACCGACTGCCACGGAGGGTATGCCTGCGACAAGTCCTCCTCGCCAAACTACTGCAAGAGACCTCCGCTCGGTCAGGGCAGCCCCTGCGAGAGCCCGGACGATTGCGCGGGAACGGAGGCGACCTACTGTGAGTCCATCTCCTCCCACCAATGCCTGGTGGCAGGCTGCAGCCTGAGCCCCGACGACTGCTTCGAGGGTTGGGAGTGCTGCGATCTCTCGACGCTCGGGCTGGATGAGACCCTCTGCGTGCCGAGCGAGACATGTCCAACGGACTGAGGACCTGCCGAAGGATGGGTTGGCGAATTCTGGGCGTCGAGGCGCCCGGATGGCGAGGCGCGAGGAGGGCGCGTACCCGTCGGTACGCAACCGACGAGCAACGAAGCCAGCCGGGATGGATCGGCGTCCAGAAACGCCAAGTTATCCTGAGGCAGGTCCTAATTGCGCGGGCTGCGATTTCCGCGTTTGCCGCCCTTCCCGCTCTCGCCGTCGAGCCGCTCGTCGGGCTCGCGCCCGAGGGCGCCCTGAGCGATACGGTTGCCGACCTCGTGGCGGAGCAGGAGTCCGCAGCCTCGTTCTACGGCTACACCGACTTCGCCTACCAGCATCCCATCATGTCCCGGAGCAATCCCTGGCGCTCCCTGTTGGCCGACGACGCGACCTTCTACGTGGGTAACCTGAACCTGTACATGGCCAACCAATGGGCGGAGCGGTGGAAGAGCCTGGCCGAGGTCAGGTTCCTCTACCTGCCGCACGGCGCGACCGATGAACAGAGCGGGGCCGGGATAGACACTGGGCTCCGCGACTATGCCGACTACCAGTCGGAACTGCATTGGGGGGGGATCGAGATCGAACGGGCGCAACTGGATTTCCAGGCTCACGAGTACGTGACGGCGCGCGTCGGCCAGTGGCTCACCCCGTACGGAATCTGGAACATCGACCACGGCTCTCCCACCATCATCGGCGTCCAGCGGCCGTACAGCATCGCCGGCTCGCTGTTCCCGGAGCGGCAGACCGGACTGCAGTTGCTCGGCGCCGTCCCGCTCGGTCGCCACCAGCTTGGCTACAACCTGACGCTGTCGAACGGTCGCGGCGCCGTCGATACCTACCAGGATCTGGACGAGAACAAGGCCGTGGGCGGCCGCTTGGAGTTCGCCAGCGAAACTCGGGTCCACGCCAGGCTGGGGGCGTCGGTCTATGCCGGACGCTTCACCAAAACGCAAGATGTGTACGGCACCGATGCCAACGGCTATCTGTCGATCGACGAGAACACCGTCGAGCAATACGACGAGCTGGCGCTGGGAACCGACCTGCTCGTGGAGGCCCGCGGGCTGAGGCTTCAGGCCGAGTTGGTAGTCAACGACCGCGCGTATACCGAAGGCGGACGGCCGCAGCGGCTCACAGCGCCAGGCGAGTTCGTTCCCGACTTCCGCGCCTGGGGTGGGTACGGTCTACTGGGCTATCGATTCACCACGCTCGGGCTCATGCCTTTCGGAATCGTCGAGTGGTTCCGCTCCGAGGCTTTCGGCGAAATCGTAGGAATCGACCGGGCGCTAGGGTACGGCCTCGGCATCAATGCGCGCCCTCATCCGAGGGTCACCCTGAAGCTCCAAGTGATGCGGGGAACGTTCGGGGGCGCCACCGATTCACCCTACGCCGACGCGGATCTGACGCTCCTGCAAACGCAGGTGGCCTGGGCGTTTTGAGCGGGCAGATGCGCACCCATCCCACGGCGGCCCGCCATTTCGGCAGGGTGGTCCTGCTTCTCTGGATTGCGGGGCCCGCGACGGCGCAGCAGCGGCGCGAACCTGATCCGTTGGTGGTGGTGGTCGCGGCGAACTCGAAACTCCGCGACATTTCGATTCAGGACCTCCGCCGCATCTACACCAAGACCCTGACGACGGCTTCCGGAGGGGAGCGGCTGATCCCGCTCAACCAGGCGGCCGGCGCCCGGGATCGGCTCGCGTTCGACAACCAGGTGCTGGGCATGTCGGCCGACGAGGTCGGGCGTTTCTGGGTGGATCGAAAGATTCGTGGGGAGGGCCAGCCACCCAAGTCCTTCGCATCTCAGGCGACACTGCGTGCGCTGGTGGCCGCAGTTCCCGGGACGATCGCATACGTCCGCGCCAGCCAGGTCGTGGCGAGCGTCCGCGTCTTGTC
>Ga0247727_10017396_pt1 | contig 11451 bp, 7 predicted proteins | sample WisWelCaveWW1625_FD_202498 | JGI IMG/M metagenome (GOLD analysis project Ga0247727, IMG submission 202498) | Biofilm microbial communities from Wishing Well Cave, Virginia, United States - WW16-25 | ecosystem: Environmental > Aquatic > Deep subsurface > Groundwater > Cave microbial mat | place... | reverse complement strand
AGCCCATCTGCGTCAGTTTCGAGGCGTCCACGCGCGCCATGCCGAAGTCGAGCACACGGATCCTGCCGGAATCCTCGAGGAAAATGTTGGCCGGCTTGATATCGCGATGCACGAGGTTGCGCGCATGGGCGTACTGGAGGCCATCGCAAACCTGCTCCATGATGTCCAGTTTCCGCTCCCAGCTCAACGGGCGGTTTTCCGCCAGCACCCGGCTCAGATCGGCGCCCACCAGAAGCTCCATGGCCTGGTAGAGCACGCCGTCGGCTTCCCCGGAATCGTAGACCTTGATGATGTTGGGATGATCGAGCGCCGCGCAGATCTCCGCTTCGCGGGTGAAGCGCTCCCGCATCTCCGCCGACAGATCGGCGACCGGCGCGGTCTTCAGGGCAACCACCTGGCCTTGAGGCGACCGGGCCTTGTACAGCGGCCGCGGCCCGCTGTACAGCGCGCCGAGAATGGTGTATGGGCCGATTCGATCCATCAATTAACTACGGTACTCCAGCAGGACGGCGGTCAGGTTGTCGGGGCCGCCGCGGGCGTTGGCGTCGGCGATCAGGCGACGCAGCTTGTCCTCACCCGAGGCCCGGCCGGCGACCACTTCGCCGATCGATTCGTCGCCCAGCGGACCATACAGTCCGTCGGAACACAGCAGCACCAGGTCGCCCTCCTGCATTTCCAGGGAATTCACGCAGACAATCACGTCGGCAGCCGTGCCGATCGCCATCGTCAGCACGTGGCGATGCGGATACTGGCTGATCTGCTCGTCGCTGAGGCCGAGACTGACCCGCAGTTCGTTGGCGAGGTTCTGGTCATAGGAAAGCTGCGAGAGCGCGCCGGCGCGCCACAGGTAGGCGCGGCTGTCGCCGACGTTGGCGATCACCATCCGCGGCGGCCGCCAGCGCGCCAGCACAATCGTTGAACCCATGCCGTTGCAGTCCGGGCGCTTCCGGGCCAGCTCCCAGACCTTCCCGTTGGCTTCGCGGATGGCTTCCTTGACGAGTTGGTCGTCGGGAAGCTCCTCGGGAGGCTGGCGCAGGTACTGGATGACGGAGTCCACGGTCTCGGCCGAAGCGACTTCGCCGCAGGCGGCGCCACCCATCCCATCGGCGACTATCGCCACGGAGAGCTCCGGCTCGAAGCGCCAGCAGTCCTCGTTGTTGTTGCGCACGCGGCCCACGTCGGTCAGCGCGCAGCCGGTGACGGTCGCCATGGGCTTAGTCTCCCACGAGTTGCTCGATGGACCTTCGGTCCTTGTCGAGCTCTTTGCGTTTGTTGTGGTAGAGGTGGCAGGTGGAGCAGCGGTCCAGGTGGGCGCCGCTGGAGCCATGACACGAGAGGCAGACCTCCATCTTCGGGATCAACACGTCCCCGGTCTTTTTGCTCTCGCGAGCGGTGGTGTGGCAGGAGGCGCAATCCACGGCCCGATGGGCGCGGTGACTGAACTCGCCGCGCACCAGCCACGGCTCGCCCTCTTGTCTTCCTTCCACATAGCGGCCGAAGATCTTCTGAACGGTCTTGACCGCCGGAAAGTCGTCCATCCGCCCGGCGGACTCGTGACAATACAGGCACTTCTTTTCCAACAAGTAATCTTCCGACTCCTTCACCACACGGGCCAGCCAGGCCGCCTGGTTGGTGATCGGCGTAAACTCGCGCCCCAAGGGTCTCTCGACGATCGCCGGATTCGCCGTGGCCGCCCGGGTGTAGGTGTCGACGATGAACTGGTGAATGGCCGGCACGTCTTTGGTGTGCGGCGCCGGATAGGAGGCGCCCAGCAACTGGTACACGTCGAACTCGAGCTCCCGCTTGTGACAGGAGCGGCAGTGGTCTTCGAAAGTAACCGCGGCGAGATCTCCCTTCGCCGACTCGAGCCGGGTGGAGTGGCAATCGCCGCATTTCATCGGCAGCTTCATGTCGCGGATGGTCTTTGGCGCCGGCGGCATGTGGACTGCGTGGTTCAGCTTGAGGGGACGAAGGTCCTGGCGCTTGACCGCCGGAAACTCCGGGTGACGGTTGGGACGGAACGCATGGATCGCCGTCGAGGCCAGCTTCACGCCCGTGCCGTGGCGGGTGAGATCGGAGTGGCAGGCGGTGCAGTTGCGGTTGTCCACCTCGGCCAGCACCACCCGGCCGCGATGTTCGAGATGGCACTGCGCGCAGCGGGGCTCGCTGGCGAGCTTTGCCCCATCGGCCGCCTTGGCCGGATGCGACGGGCCGTCGTGACACTTACGGCAGGCCGCGTCGGCGACGCTGGTGAATTTGCCCGCGTGGCAGGCGGCGCAATTGTTCTCGAAGATGACGTGGGACCGGGAAACGGGCCCGTTGGAAAACGCGCGTTCGCCCGAGCCGACGCCAAGCAGAAACGGCAGGATGCCCAGCGCGGCGGCCGCCGGCGCGATCCACATCAGGCGGCGGCGCCAGTCGCGAAACGGGGACGGCCGCGTCAGATAATCGAGATCGATCCGCTGGGCGACACTCTTGGTGTTGACGATCCGGTCCTTGTATTCGAGCGGCTTCTCTTCTTTGGCCATCTCAATATCGCAGCGAGATCACGGCGTGCACGGCGGTCAGCAGCAGGAACCCCATCGACAGCGGCACGTGAACGTACAGCCATCCATGAAGCCAGCGGTGCAACGCGGTCTGGACCGCCAGCTGTCTGCGCTCTTCGCAAATCGCCTCGAGGTCGTTGAGCACCTGCACGGCGGCCACCGGCAGGATGGTGCGAAGATGCTTGAAGTACGCCTTGACCTGCTCCTCGGTCGCGAACAGCGTTCGTGAGAACTCCGACGGCTTCTCAAACAGGAACGGGCGGATCTCCTCGCGGTAGTGCGCCTCGAGTGAGATCCTGGAGTGCTCGTCGATCTCGATCTGCGGCGACGCTTTGCGGCGGGCGATCTCGGCGTTCACCTTCTCGGCGGCGCTTTTCTTCTGCGCCAGTTCGTGATGCCGTTTGACGCCGCCGGCGCGCACATATTCCAGTTCTTCCTCGTCGAGGCCGAGGTCGGCGGTGAGGAACTCGACCCTCTCGATGGATTCCAGGCGCAACTCGCCGACCAGGTGCGGAATCTGATCGTAGAGCGCCTCCCGCGTGACCAGCTCCTTCATGCGGCGCGGCAGCCAGTTCTGCAACACGACCCCGAAGATTCCGCTCAGCGTGATGATCAGGAAAACCCACATCAACAGGGCCGCCAGCCCCGCGCCCCATTCGAAGCCCGAGTGGAACAGGATCAACAGAAAGCTCAGCAGGCCGAGCCAGATGTGGGCCCGCAACCAGGCGGCCGCCGTGCCAATCGGCGACGCCGGGTACTTCTTGCGCAGGCTCAGCAAGCATTCGAAAACGATCGCTGCCGTCCCGGCAAACGCGAAGGTGAGGCCCGGCCAGGATCCGGCGGACGCTCCGTTGGGCGACAGCCGGGAGTAGGCCAGGTAGGCCGCGCAGGCGGCCATCGCCACCGCCGTCATGGCGAAAACCCACTGCCGGTGCTTTCGGTCGATGATCATTGCGGTTGCCCGGTCAGGAACTCAATTTCCAGCTCGCCGGCCTGAATCACATCGTTGTTGCGCAGCTCGATCTCGGCGATCGGGTTGCCGTTGACAAACGTGCCGTTGGTGGAGCCATTGTCGCGCAACACGAACCGGCTATTCTCGCACACGATCGCGCAGTGAACCTTCGACATTTTCAGGTCCTCGGCGAAGCGGTAATCGGTCTCCGGCGCGCGTCCGAAGGTTGTCCGCGGATATTGGAGTTGCAAGACGGCTCCGGCGCGCGGTCCGGCGGTCACCCGCACGCGCGGCAGCATCGGCAGCAGGTCGGAAATATTCGAGTAGACGTGGGTGACGTCGGCGACAGCGGCCGCCGGCGCGCCGGCCGGCTGTGCGGCGGGAGCCATCGGCTGGCGATCCTTCACCGCGAGCAGGGTTCCGGCCAGATCGCGCGCGAAGAACTTCCTCGGCTCGACGCGGATGGCCGCTTCGTGCGGGCAGGCGCGCACGCAATTCGGCGTCGGATACTCGACGCACAGGTCGCAGACCACCGCCTTCGGTTTCATCTCGGCCTTCTGCCTCCCGCCCCCGGCGAGGTCGGGCAACTGGACGATGTTGATGTTGCCGTACGGGCAGTCGGAGGCGCAGTTGCTGCATCCGATGCACCAGTCCTCGATGACGATATCGAGCGTCTCTTTGCGGCGGATCGAGCCCACCGGACAGCGGGTCATGCACAACGGGTCCATGCAGGCGCGGCAACTGGTCGGCACCAGGTACTTGTCGAACCGCAGCCCGTCGCGGATCAGGCGGGTGACGCCGTCCTCGTGCGTGGCCACGCACGCCTTGACGCATTCGTCGCAGCGCGTGCACTTGTCCAGATCGATCAACAGCAGGTTCTGTCCCTGCATCAGCTCCTGCTTGAGGAAGTCGTTCAGCGAGACGGTCTGGACGCGGTTCAGCATTTGCGCGTCCATCTTCCGCCGGCGGCCCGCCACCTCCTGGATGCCGGCCTCGATCTCCGGGAACTGGGCCAGCATGGCCTGAAAATCCTCGGACTTGATGCGCACCAGTTGGACGTAGTCCATGGACGTGCAGGTGGCGGTGCGACGGCCGCTCTGGAGCGGGTCTTCGCGCACCTCGAAGGTCGTGCCGCCGATCACGAAGTTTTCGCCGGCCGAAATCAGGAATGTCTCCACCGGGCGGCCGCGGTAGGTGATCGGATTGCGGCCGGAAGTCAGCCCGCGCACGCGGACCTGCTTGCCTTCGACGCGCATTTCGAAGTGCTCCCGCGAGACATACTCGTCCCATGGGATCGCCAGTGTCCGGTCTCCCTGCGGCGCGCGGCCGCAGACGACCGGCCCGGTCGAGACCGCGCCCTCGACCATCTGCCCCGGCGCCAGGCCCTTGGCGGTCACCAGGAAGTTCGGCGCCAGCAGGCCCATCTCGCCGAAGTAGGAGCCGCGCGACAGATAGGTGAGCACCAGCTCGCCGCCGGGAAACTGCTGCGAGATTTTTACGAAGCCGAGGCGGATGAGGTAGAATGCGTCGGCGGTCTCGCCCTGGCGGCAGATCACCTGTCCAGGCTGCACGTCCACCAGCTCGACCCGGTCGCGGATGTAGTCCACGAAATCTTTGCTGAGATTCCGGAACACCGGCACCGAGCGCAAGTGGTTGTCCAGCGCGCGGGTGCGGTAATTCTTGTCGAGCCGTTCCTTGAAGGTCTTCTGACTGTAGAGGACGTTGTTCAGGATGTGCGGCAGCATCTCGAGCGCGACCACTTCGGTTCGCGCCCGAACCGTCGCCGAACGCGGATAGTACTTCGCCCGCTTCCCGCGTTCCAGTTTCAACGCCTGCAACGCCGCCAACTCGCCGATCAGCTCGCCGGCCTCGAGCACGGCGATCGGGTTGTCCATCGGCAGGTCGACTGGCCCGTCAATGGGTATATGCGTCCGCGGCGAAACTTCCTTCGCGTCGCGCGGCGGCATGCCTTTCAGGTAGTTGGTGAGCTTGGTGACTCCGCCGAAGATTCCTTTCGAGCGCTTCCGCCGCGAGCTCTCGACGCGCACGATCGGGTTGTTAATGAATATATCGACCGATCCGGAGAGCAGATAGAACGCCGTCGTCCCGTTCTCACCCTCGCGCATGAGCAATTCCCCGGGCGCGTAGGTTTTCCTGGCGATGGCCCCGGGGAATTTCTCCCAGGTCTCCTTCTTGATTCCGGCAAAATCCTTGATCGCCGCCAATTCCTCGGGCGCGAGCGGTGTTCCGCCAAGGTGGGCCGCCTGGAATGCTTCTTTGGCCATGTGATCGGGTGACGGAACCGGACCGGGAGCGATGCACTGCTCCCAGGGGAGTATTCTATCGCACGGCGATAAGGACCACGTTGCTGGCCTGGCCGTCGATCGTCAAGGTCACCGGGACCGAGTCCCCAGGCGCAATGCCGACCGGGACCCTGGCATTCACCTGGTAGAGGCCGCTGAAGCCCGGCGCCAGGCCGGCGAATGGAATATCGGCCGCGGGAACCACCACCCCACCGATCGTGACGACGACTGTCCTGGCGGTGCGAAACAGCCGATTGGAAGGAACCGGCTGGCCGGCGACCACCGGGCCGTCGACCGGACCCAACCCCTCGCAGAAAATCTGAATGAAGTCGCCGCGGGGCACGGGACTGCTCGGAACGGGGATAGCCGCTTGCAAATCGAGAACCGCTCCCTGTCCGGGGCGGATCGTCGGCAGCACGAAGATCCCCGGCTGGCTCGATGTCACAACGATCTCGGTGACGCTGTAGCCGGCATTCTGGCGTTTCACCACGAGCTGCTTGCCGGTGTCGAACTCCAGGTCGTACGGCAGCATTCCGTTCACCTGGGAGTTTCCGCCGACGTCCTGGGCGAAGAACAGCGGCACGACCTTGCCGCCGACGGCAACCGTGGTCGTTCCCAGACGCGCGGGAAACGGCGGCGACGGGCTGGCCGATATCCCGTCGGCCAGCCGCGATCCAAAAATCGAGACGAGGCCGCCGGCCGCCAGGGGAATGTTAGACAGAAAGCTGGATGCGCTCGTGACCCCTCCGTCTCTGACGACCGGGAAATCGGCGTCGCGATTCACCGCGCCGCCGACCTGGAGCGTTCCTTGCAGATTCCGTCCCGAGTCAATCGCGTCGAAGGTGATGACCGGCTGCGCCGGAGAAGTCGTTTGTACCTGCCAGGTGCCTTCCCACATCCCGCCTCCCAGCCCGACCAGGCTGAACGGCGGCGGATTGCCGGTCGAGAAGGAGACATTCACGGCATTGCCCGAAGCCGCCAGCGGCGATCCGCAATCGTCGCGCACCTCGGCGCGCAGGCTGACGGGGAGGCCGCCGGCGGCGACCAGACCCAGACGAATCCCGGCGGCGAGCACCACCAGCTTGGACGGCATGCAGGCGCCGTTGGCCCCGCGGACGCCGCCCGCTGTCGGAGTGGCGCCGGAGGCGACGATCAGCACGAGCTCCATCACCCGCACTCGCGGGTCGCCCGAAAACTGCAAGGCGAGGTCCGCCCGGTATACACCGGCCGCCAGACCGGCGGCGTTGGCGCCCACGTCGATCGCGGCAGTCGAGCCGGGATTCACGGTGTTGCCCCGCGGCAGGCGGATCGACCAGATGTTGTCGCCGGTGGAGAGATCGAAATCGATCGAGAACGGACTGGCCGACAAGTTCTGAACCAGAGCGGTTTGGCGCGCCGGATTGGCCCCGCCCTGGGGGGCGACAAACAGGAGACCGCCGGGATCGATTACAGGCTCCGGCGGATCGGCGCCACTGAGAATCCGCAACACCACGAACAACGATCGAGGCGCGTTGCCCACGGCCGCGGCTTCGACCAACAGCTCGGCCAGGTACAAGCCCTCGACCAGGCCTTGAGAATCGATCCGCACCTCGACCGTCGATGGCGAACCGGGCTGGCTGCGTCCGGCGTTCTGGCTCAGCGACACCCATCCCTGGGGTCCGGAATCGATGGTCGTCGTGATCCGCCAGTCGAACCCGTTGACGCCGTCACTGAGAATCTGGAACCTCCGCGGCGGCGTAGACGTCCCGCCGGCGCGCGCGGTGAACTCGAGCCCCGTCTGGGACAAGACCATCGCTTCGGCGCCGGAACTGACTCCGAGGGCGACAGGCACGATGATGACCTCCCCGGTGCCCGCCGTGGTGATCGCAATCCGGCCGCGGTGAGATCCAACCGTGGCCACCGCCGGCGTCAACGTCACGCTCATCTTGACCGGGTTCCCCGGAGTGGCCGTGCCGCTGGCGGGCGAAATCGCAATCCAGTTGCCGCCGGAAAACGTTGTCGCCGACGCCACAAACGCCAGGTTGCCGGCGCCCCGCTGAAAGATATTCAGCACACGCCCGCGGGCGGCCCCGCCGCGAGGCGCGGCCACGGTCAGGCCCGACGGCTCGACGCCCAATGCCGGGGGAATCCGCGGTCCGACGTTGAATGTCACCGCCACCGGTTGAATGTTCGGGCTGGCGCTGGTGGAAACGATATTCACAAGCCCCTGGTGCGTGCCCGCCGCCAGCATCGAAGGATCCGCGACGAACTCGACTACCTCCGGCATCCTCCCCGACAACACGCTGGCGCGCAGCCACCGTACCGTGGTGAGGACCGAGATGGCGACGCCGAAATCGATTCCGGGGACGACGCTGGTAATGCTGACCGACTGCGCCGGCGCCGGCGCCCCTCCGCTGGTCGCGAAGTAGTTCAGCGCGACCGGGAAGACCTGAAAACCTCCGAGAACTCGAACGCTGCAATCCTTGGCGGCCGTGTTCTTCGTGTTATCGGTCACGCGGATCCGGAACGCAAATAACCCCGCCGTTGCGGGAACGCCAAACAAGCGCCCGGAAGCGTCCAAGGTCAGTCCGGGGATGACGACGGCGATATCGAATGTCCAGGTGAACGGCGCCATGCCGCCGGTTGCCTGGAAGGTATGCAGGTACGCGGTGTCCTTCGTCGCATCCGGCAGCGGGCATTGCGTCGTGATCGTCACGGTCGCGACGCACGCGCTGATTGTGGCCGCCATCATGGCGGTGGCGGTGGGAACGAAGCGAGGCAGGGGAGCCGCCGGGCTGGCCGTATTGACGGCGCTGGCCGGCCCAAGCTGGCCGCTGACGGCGACGTTGGCGGCGGTCGCGAAGTTCGCCGGGATCGAAACGACAACACCGAAGCTGAGCGATTCAATGGCGGTGACGCTCGGATCCACAACTTCCCATACCGCGAGGCCGGTTCCGCCAACGACCGCCACCTGCGCGTACGGGCCGATGGTTGGCGGGACTGTCGTGAAGGGTCCCTCGCCGGCGGCATCGGTCGCCACCAGCCGCGCCGTGATCCCCGTCGTCGACGAGCCCGGGACAACCGGCAGTGCCGTTACGTAAATATTCACTCCCGCCGGAATCCCGGTGAACCGCGCCATTAACCGGGTCCCCTGACTCGCCAGACCGGCCATGTTCATCCCGTTGGCGGCCGGAAACGAGCTATTGAAAAACGCCGATTCCGTACCGTAATCCAATCCGGGTTGGTTCTGATCGGCCAGAACTGCCGGGTTGGCGGCCGATGAGCCGGCGTTGCGCTCCTTGAATGCCGCGGCAAACACCTCGCTGAACTTCAAGTTGAAGTCGACGGGCGTGGACGCGCTTACCATCGGTTTGTTGCCGGCGCAGCTTTGATAATTGCCCGCGAAGGCGGCGGAGTCGTCCGGCTGGCGAACGGCGAGTCTCTGATCGACGGCAGTCACGCCAACCAGAACGTTGGGATTGTTGATCGGGGGAACTCCCGGGCCGGTAAACCCGACATTCATGACGGCCTGGGCTTGAGCGGCGGGACCCAGCCCGGCGACCTGGAGGCGGATGTTGACAATGCGCAGAACGCGGGTGAAGCCTTGTCCGGTCCCAACGGTGGGCGGGATAATCGGAATACGCGTCCAGAGAATCGAGTTGGGCGAAGCGAGTGTTCCCTGAAACACGTTCGCCCCCACCACCGTCGTACCGGCAGCCTGGGCAACCTGCTGGCTCGGAGCGGGATTGTCGACCATCAGGAGCGCCTCCGTGGCCGCGGTGGCGAAGCTCACCACTCGTCCGCTGAACGAGGTGTTGAGGAAGATCTGGACATTGCCGGCCACGCCGGAGGAAGACCCGAACCCCATACAGGTAATCTCGACGTCGCCCGCCAGCTCCGCCTGGCCGGTCTGACGCAGTTGGGTTACTGTCCCGGTGGCGGAACAGACGGCGCCGGATTGTTGACAAAAGGCGGTTGGAACGCCCAGCAACATCCACGCGGAGAAAACATACCGGAAGCGCATGCTTGCACTGACTTCTTTATAACCCAACCAGGAGCCGCGTGCTGCTGCTACACTGAAATCGATGGCATCAAGCGCGCAGATGAAGATGCTCGAAGCAGGGGAACTCGCGCCGGAGTTCACCCTGTCCGGTCTCGATGGACAAGACCGCGGCCTCGCCGGCGGCCGAACGCTGCTGGCCTTTTTCAAAGTGAGCTGCCCGGTCTGCCAGTTCACTTTCCCCTATCTGGAGCGGCTGCACAAGAACGCACCGGCGGGCGCGGCGCAATTCATCGGGATCTCGCAGGACAACTCTCGAGACACCAGGGAATTCCTCGAGGAATTCGGCGTCACGTTTCCCATGCTGCTCGACGACCCCGGCGCCTACGCGGCCAGCAACGGCTTCCGCATCTCTTACGTGCCGTCGATGTTTCTGGTCGAGCCGGACGGGAAGGTCTCCTGGGCATCGAACGGATTTTCCCGTCCCGAGCTCGAAGATCTCGGCCGGCGGTTGGGCGCACAGACTTTCCTGGCTTCCGACGACGTACCCGACTGGAAGTCGGGTTGAGGCTCGAAGAACTGATCTCCCGGCGGGAGTTCAACGGGAACAGAGGGCGGCATGGCGGGTAAGATAAGCGAGGTTGTCGGATCGGCGGCGGCGATCGCCAAGGGCATGAGCACCACGCTCCGCGAGATGCTCTCGCCGACCGTGACCGAAGACTACCCCGACGCTCCTCCGAAATTCCAGCAGCGCTATCGCGGCGTCCATGTCTTCCAGCGCGACGACAACGGCCTGGAAAAATGCGTGGCCTGCTTCCTGTGCGCGGCCGCCTGCCCGTCGGACTGCATTTATATCGAGGCGGCGGACAACGGCGAGCAGCAGCGCATCAGCGGCGGCGAACGCTACGCGAAGGTCTACAACATCGACTACAACCGCTGCATCTTTTGCGGCTACTGTGTCGAGGCCTGCCCCACCGACGCCATCACGCACGGCCACGGCTTCGAGGTCGCCAGCTACGACACCGCCACGCTCATCTACCGCAAGGATCGGCTTCTGGCCCCCTGGCCGCCGCCCGTCGAGACGCCGGCACCCGAGGCGCGGTAAGACCGGGCAACAATCTGGCGGTTCCGTGGCAAAACCGCTCCCTCACGGTCGCAGCTCGGTAACAGGCAGAGCCGCGCGCGTCAGCAAGCGGTTCTCCTGCACTTGCGCCATGGGCTGTTAGATTGCGACGCCGGCGGCCTGTGCTCCGAACGAGTTGGCGAAATGCCCGATGATCCTGGTCATTTCCTCGAGGGCTCTACGAGCAAGATTGGGGCGCAAACGACGCGACAGCCGATACCCCAGGGAGAGTAACCGGAAGTTGGCCCGAAGCATGACCTGCTCCAGTATCGCTCCCTCGCCTCCGCCCCCGGCGGTCTGCCGCTGAAGGAAAGTCACGAGTCGATAATCCTTGTCCAAACACTGCTTCATGGCATCGAGCGGTTCATCCACCGTCGCGTCCAGATCCCTCTCAATCTCGAGGAAATGCAGTTGGTTGGCCTCGGCCACCTCGCGGCGATAATCCTTCTCCAGGCCCGTGCTGAGAATGAGTGAGCAGGTGTAGCGGAACCAATATAAGAACAACAACAGCGAAATGCCGACGATAAATACGCTGGTTATCACGTCTG
>Ga0247727_10017395_pt1 | contig 11452 bp, 2 predicted proteins | sample WisWelCaveWW1625_FD_202498 | JGI IMG/M metagenome (GOLD analysis project Ga0247727, IMG submission 202498) | Biofilm microbial communities from Wishing Well Cave, Virginia, United States - WW16-25 | ecosystem: Environmental > Aquatic > Deep subsurface > Groundwater > Cave microbial mat | place... | reverse complement strand
TTCCCGATGTGCGATCTCGCCGCGGTGAATCCGGGCCCGCCCAAGAGTTTTGAGTTTGTCGTGCAAGACGAGGTCAGCGGCATTCGTCTGCTGCGCCCCTTCAATGATTTCAACGCTACCATTGAAGCCCCGGATTTTCCGACCGGCACGCTCGAGCCGATTCGCCTCGTCGGCGCCGTGATCGATGAAAGCAAGCCGTTTGGGTTTAATCTGCGCGTCATCGACCTCTGCGGCAATGAGATTATTTGCGATCCTATTTTTCTGACGTTGCGCCCGGAACTGCGGGTGTTCGAGCATCGGTTCGACCTGATTCCGAGCGACCGTTATTTTTATATCAAGAATCAAGGCATTCGCCGCATTGTCGCGAATCTGAACGGCCACGAATTCGTCTTGAGCGCCGAACGCCGGGGCGGGCTCAAAGCCGGCAATCTGCTTTATATGCCGCTGCACGGCGAGATGGCGATCGACATGGTCCGTTATATGAAGCCCGCCGGCAATACGATGAGCATCGCTTTCGAAGGCCCGGACGGCAGCCGCGGCGATCTGGTGATTTCCGATATGAAAATGAAAAGCATGGTCGATGCAGTTTTAGATATCGCCTCGATCCCGCAGGAATTTGCGTTGCGGCAAAATTTGCCGAATCCGTTTCGCGGCGCGACGGAGATTCGTTTCGAGGTGCCGGAACGCGCGCCCTCAATTGGCGGCGCGGCGCGAGTTGAGCTAAAAGTTTATAATGTGCTTGGCCAGCTCGTTCGCACGCTGGTGGACGCCGGGCTGCAGCCCGGCGCTTACACGACGAATTGGAACGGCCGTGATGCCGGCGGGCGTTTGGTGTCTGCCGGGATTTATTTTTACCATCTCAATGCCAATGGCATTCGAATCACGAAAAAAATGGCGCTGATACAGTGAGGATCCTATGAAAAAGACAATTGCTTTCTTTCTTGTGACTTTGCTCGCGCTTGTTGAGCAAGCCTTGGCACAAACACAGAAGCCGATACTGACCTTGGTGAACCCAAACCCGACCCAAAATGGAGAGTTTGGGGATATAGTGACGACTGTTGGCAAAAATATTCTCGTCGGAGCGCCTGGTGGCAGTGGAGCCGCTTATCTTTTTGATGGTCGAAACGGCAAACTACTTCGTACATTCTTGAATCCTACACCAGCCCGTGGTGATAGATTTGGAGCCACTGTCGCGGCGTTTGGTAATAATGTTCTCATTGGAGCACCTTTTGACGACGAGGGTGGAAAGGATAGAGGAATCGTGTATCTCTTTGATGCCACAACCGGCAACATAATCAGAAGCTTCCCAAACCCGGCTTCTGGTGATAGCGCACTGTTTGGATATTCTATTGCCTCTGCCGGCAACAAAATATTAATTGGAGCGCCTTCTTATAATTTCTTCGCGCAAAAGACACGCAAGGGAACCGTTTATCAGTTCGATGGTGTCACGGGCAGTCTCCTGCGAATTTTTCAAAATTTGAATAGTGCGAAAGCTGCTGAATTCGGTTATTCGGTTGCAATGTCTGAAAACAGGGTCATCGTTGGAGCTCCTGGTGACACGCTTCAAGGTAACCGTTTTGACTTAGGTAGAATTCACATCTTCGATGAGAATTCCGGCCAATTATTGTTTATCTTACTAAGAAGAGGTCAAAGATTCTGCCTTGACTACCGGTTTGGCTCTTCAGTTGTTCTTTTTAAGAACAGCATATTAGTGGGGGCGACAGGAGGAATTGTCGTTGACGAAGGCGGTGAGGCTACAAATGGTACGGCTTCTCGCTTTGAAATCGACACTGGTAACCCGCTCACATGTTTTTCGCCGTCACCATTTGCTTCGATTCCACCGTTTCAGTTTGGTCGCTCAATCGCGGCAATCGACGATAAAATTATCGTGGGATCACCTTTTGAGAGGATGCAAACTGGCGCTGTTCACATCTTTAATGATGCTACTGGTAATCTTCAACAAACATTCTTTCCTACCCTCGCTGGTCTAGGATTCGGCTATTCTGTTGCAGCCGTAGACGAATTTGTAATCGTTGGCGCACCGTTTCACATCAACGCTGGAAGTACTGGAGTAGTCTATCTTTTTAGCACAGCCCCCATCAATTGTTCGCTCTCTATTACTTCACCGCGAAATGGTGCCGCTATTTGTAATAGCAGTGTCAGCGTTAAAACGGCGACACGAATAACTGGTGGCGTCCCGCCTTTTACTATTCAATGTGAAATCAATGGTGTGCGCGCCACTGTCACTGATACAACCGCTACAGCAACGGTGCCATTGTCCATTGGCGAGAACACATTGGTCGCCACCTGTACCGTGGTTGATAGTAGTGGCAACCAAGCCGTCTGTGTAGATTCTATTCGCGTTATTGGCTGTGATCCCAATCAATCCTTGAGAGGAGCCACTGTTAGTCCATTTCCCATTGCTTCCGGTCGATTCGGTTCCGCTGTTGCAGCCCTCGGCAATAACATTCTCGCCGGCGCGCCTGGCGATGACGTAAAGGGAATCAGAGCTGGTGCGGTTTATTTGATCGACGCTGCGAATGAAAATATTCTCCGGACTTTATCAGACCCGGTCCCAACCGTTGGCGACAGTTTTGGCTTTAGCATCGCTGTAGCGGGCAACAATATCCTCATAGGTGCACCTTTTTTTGATAATAAGGATGACGATAGTGGAAACATAACAGCGACCGATGTAGGGAGAGCTTTTCTTTTTGACGGCAACACGGGCGCTTTGCTTCAAATTTTTCGAAATCCATCACCAACGGCTAACGACCAGTTTGGTTACTCGGTCGCGTTGCTTGGAAGTAATGTGGTTATCGGAGCACCACGTGACGATGCCGGAGGCACCGATGCGGGGAGTGTTTATCTTTTCAATGCGATAACCGGCCAACTGTTTCTCACCATTCCCAACCCGGAGCCCGGCAGTTCTGATTTCTTCGGTTCTTCTTTGGCTGTTGTCGGCAACAATTTGATCGTTGGGACACCTTCAGACGGTGATGCGCAAGTCGCCGATGCTGGCAGTGCCTACGTTTTCGATATTTCGACCGGCCAATTGCTGCGGACTTTACAAAACCAACCTCGAATTGGCGGCGCCGGCTTAGGTTCAGCGTTGGCGGCTTTCGGCAACAACGTTTTGGTTGGGGCGCCTTTTGGCACAGGCGGCGTTTATCTTTTCGACATTTCGACTGGCAATATCATTAGAAACTTCTTGAATCCAACCTCGACCAATGATTCTTTCGGTTCATCGATCTCCGTGGTTGGCAATAATGTTCTGATTGGCGCGCCAGGTAATGACACAGGTACAACCGATGCTGGAACGGCCTACTTGTTTAACGGCGCGACCGGAGCTTTGGTGCAAACGTTTACCAACCCAGCTCCGGCTGTTGGCGATCGCTTCGGTTCTGCAGTTGTCGGTGGTGCAGATCAGGCTATTATCGGCGCTCCTTTTGACGATCTCGGCGGTCCCGATGCCGGTGCGGTTTATGTATTCAGTGCCGCTCAGCTTACCTGCGCACTTAGTTTTGTTTCACCAAAAGATGGGACTGCGGTATGTAGCGACAGCATTAGCAGCCAGGTTCGTCTCGATATCGAGGGTGGAGTTGCACCTTTTACAATTCAGTATAATGTCAACGGTTTAAATGTTTCTGCGACGACCACAGACACGGTCGTAATAATAACAAAGAAAGTACCGTTGCGTCCCGGATCCAATACATTGGTTGCCAACGCCGCAATTACGGATAGTCGTAACGATCAGTCTGTTTGTGTCGAGTCGGTTTCCATGACCAGAGATTCCATCGCGCGGAATCTGGTTCTCAACGAGATTCTCGCCGATCCCAACTACGACGATCTTGGCGCGGAAAAGATCGAGCTGAAGAATATTGGCGCGACGCCGATTTTATTGGACAGCACGTTGGCCCTGTGGATCCGGCGCGGCAGCTCGGATACGTATTGGACGTTTCGCAAAAAACGCGTGACGCTGGCGCCCAATCAATTCTTCGTCATTCACTGGTTGGGACGAGGCCCGGATGACGATGGCAACGTGTTTACGGATTTGCCAACGGATGGCGGCGGCGCCAACACGGCCCGCGACGGTTTTTGGGGCAATAACAGCGAGACGGCTTCCAACATGACGCTCGGCGGCGTTGGCAATAAAGAAGCTTTCTCCATCGCTTTGGTGCAGAACATTGTCCCCGGCGCGGCAACCGGTTTCAACAATTCTTGTAATCTGCTGGACTTTGTGCAAATCTGCGGTCGCGTGCCGGCTAGCGAAAGCGTTGCGGTCGAAGCCGGTATCTGGCGGCCCGGCGTTGCGCTGGATTGTCCGAAAGAAGGCCTTTCTGAAAACCTCGATCCCAACGGCGACTACGACCCCTTTACGCCTTCGATCGGCGAAGATCCCATTCTCTTGCCCAATGATCATTTGTTGATCACGGAAATTTGCGTTAAACCGGACAACAGCGAGTTTGTGGAAATTTATAATCCGATGCGTACGTCTATCGATCTCAGCGATTATTATTTGACGGACAATGCCAATGGACTTAACGATCCTGCATATATTCGTTTAGTCAAAGGCGCGGATTCGGTTCAAGTTCAAAGGGACGATTTTTTGGTGCAATTTCCGGCGGGCGCGCAAATTCAGCCGCGGGAATTTCAGACCATTGCGCTCAGCGGAAAAAATTTTATCGCGCGGTACGTCCTTAAACCGACGTATGAAATTCGCGACGACGATGCGACCGTTACGAATATGATTGCCATTAAAACCGGCGCCGGCGGCGTCGAGCTTTTTAGCGATGCACTCGTGCTGCTCAAGTGGGCGAAGAGCGATTCCGCGGATTTGGTGAAGGATGTCGATTATGTGGTCTGGGATGAGCGTGCTATTATTCTAGGCCCGGATTCTGCTCCTTCTAAATTCACTTCGGACTTTCAGGAGCAAATAACCCTTTCCGCCATTGACCCGCCTTTGCAGGGAGTTAATAAAAGCGGGCTGGGGATCGACGGCGTCGATCGCAATAACGTCAGGCTTTATTATAACAACGAGGCCGCCGTCGCCAACCAGATTCCAATCGCCAACACGGGCCACGCCGACCTCAAATCCTGGCAGCGAAAGAATTTTACCGAAGTCGGCGAGAAGCTTGTCGGCGGCAACGGCCTTGCCGGACATGATGAGATGAGCGAGAATCTCGCAGCGGCGTTCAAAGAAGATAAGCCAACGCCGGGGACGTCAACGAAAGTCGGCCCATTAGATGGATTGACGCAGAAAAGGATCGAAACCTTCCAAACCATTGTGGATCGATCCGCCAAAGATACGCGGCTGATTGCGAAGGGTTTTCCCAATAAGCTGATCAATCCGGGAGAAGTCGTCAGCGTTATCATTTTATTGCAGAATAATAATGATCAGCCGACCGGCGCCTTTTTCGGGATTTTGCGACCGCTGGATTCGGTCGTCACCATGATCGACAGTACGGCGAATTTTCCCAGCATTGCCGGCAGAGGCGCATCGGATTCTTCGCGGGCGCCGTACGTGTTTAAAGTGGACGACGTCATCTTGCCGGATAGCCTTCGCTTCCAGCTCGTTATGATCCAAAAAAGCTCGAACCCGCCAAAACTGAACAAATCGGGAGACGTGAGCGAACTGAACGCTGTAACCGTGCGGGTTATTTTTATCGTGCTGCCGACAGTGAATATCAGCTTTGACATTGCTTATAGTTTGCCTTTGCAAGCGACCAGCAAGCCGGGCAGCAATCTGATGCGTTTTGCCTATAGCTTGATTTTTGTTCCTCCGGATGCAGGCGTTCCCGCGGGTTATAATGCCACGGAAATGAGAGTCGCTGTCAAGACGCAAAATTTAAATGACAGTCTTTTTGCCGGCGTCATTCCTCGCGATCCACAAAATTTTACTCTCGGCAACTCGGTGCGGATGGTTAAGGATTTTCTGCTCCTGAATTTGGGGGAAAAGTTTAAAGACTCTTTACCAAGCTCGTTTGATTTGACAATATCATGGAATGAACCCTGTACCAACTGCGGGTCTTATCCGGGGGTTCCCGCGGGCAAGCGGCCGATACCGGGCGGTGTGACTATTACTTCTGCTTTTTTGGACAGCTTGATCATTTCAGGAGAAATTGTTTATTATGCCAATGCCCTGGATGAAGACGAGCAACCCGTTCAACAACCCATTGGAAAAGTGAATATTTTTGTCAAAGCGCCAAGCGCAACGCGATTCCCGCTGACGACGATGATTAGAACGAACGGCGACGGAATTTTTTCATTCAAAGTCGGCAAGCTTGATACCGGCGCTTATCGAATCTATGCGGCGCTGGCGACCGCCGTGCCGGCTAACGCCATCGGCTCAAATGACGTCACACAAGCGACACTCTTAATGGGGTCACCGCAGTTTCCAATGAAAAACGACCAAGTGTTCAAACGCCTCGCCGCGGATGCGCATCGTGACGGCATAATTAATAATTGTGATTTGAACGCCATTTCTAATCCAACTGTGCCGCTGGGATGCGATCAAACGAAGGTTCGCCGCGGCTTGTGGACTTTCGTGGATGCGGCGATTACCTCGGTTACGAACGGCACTTTTTCCAGCGCGAAGGATACGTTGGAATTCCGAGTAAGAAATTATGGCCGGCAGGGGAATTTCGTCGGTATCGTCTATGGCGACGCCGATGGCTACCTCGGACAATTTTTTCCAACGCCGTGCGCCGCGGCCGGCTCAACCCCAAACCGAAATCTTACTTCGGTGCAGCGCTCGGGGCAAGACGTTCCTCGCGAATTCTTTTTGTCGCAAAATTATCCCAATCCTTTCAATCCAATGACACGGATCGAATATGGTTTGCCGAGAAATGAACGGGTGTTGCTGCAAATTTTCAACGTCGTCGGCCAGTTGGTTTACACTGGCGTTGATCAATCGCAACCAGCCGGTTATTATGAAATCGATTGGGATGGCCGCAATCAAGATGGCAAACCGGCGCCGGCAGGAATATATTTGATGCGGTTGCAAGCCGGAACGTATTCGCAGGTTCGTAAATTAGCTTTGGTGAAATAAAAAAATGAAGTCGGACTTGCGCTCGACACGTCTTCTAATTTAGCAAAGTCTCAGCGCGCAAGTCCGACTTCGCCTATTTGTTGTCGAATTGGTTCGACAAATTCACGGATGAACGATTATGGCTAAAGACGGCCGTTTTTCTCGTTTGCTTTTAATCGGCGTGGTGATCGCCGAAATGGCCCAGGCGCAAATTTGGATTGATTATCTCGGCGGCAAATCAATCAATGCCGTCGTGTGGGACGCCGGCCGACGCCGGGTTTGGTTCGCCACCGATGGAGATGGCTTGCTCAGCTTTGACGGCGATCAGTTCACGACCTACAACACCAAAAACACGCGCGGCGGCCTCGTCACTGATATTCTAACCTGCGCCGTTCTTGATTTAGACGGCGAATTGTGGTTGGGCACCTCCGGTCAGGGACTTATACGTTTCAATCCGGATTCCAGCAAGTGGCGCACCTACACCACGCAAGAAGGTTTACTGCCTAATTCTATCACCTCGTTGGCCGTCGATAAGAAAGGCGGCGCCATTTGGATCGGCACCAACGGCGCCGGCGTCAATCGTTTCGACCGTTTTAGCCGCTGGGATACTTTGACTACCGCCGACGGGTTGAACGGAAACGACGTGCGGTCCATCGCCACCGATCATGAAGGCAACCGCTGGTTCGGCGCCTTTAACGCCGGCGTCGGGCGGTTTAACTGTGTTGATTCTTGTTTCCGGCAAATGACTTCCGGACCCGGGCAGCGACGCCATCCCCAAACCACCTGGACGATCTATTACCGAAGCCAAACCAACCGGCGCACCGTTAACGCGATCTACATCGAGGACATTGGCGGCCAACTGCATAAATGGTTCGGCACCGACCGCGGCGTGTATCACCGCTTTCCGAACAATACCGATGATACAACGATTCGCGGTATGGCGCCAATTGAAGCCCAGGGAAATATTTACAGTGTTACCGTCGATCAAGAGAGAAATAAATGGTTCGGCATTTTGAGCGGCGCGGTACGGCTCGATCTGCTCGAGACGGCGGCGCCTTGGCGCGTTTTTAATGACGCCGCCACTCTTTCCGACCGCACCATTAGCACCATGACGACAGACCATGACGGCAACCTCTGGTTTGGCGCCTTCAATCGCCAGGGCGCGGTGCGGCGAAATGCCACTTTTGTGACTTATACGGGCCGCGATAGCCTTGGCGCCAATACGGTTCTGGCCTTGGCCGAAGATAATGCCGGCGCGATCTGGGCCGGCACTAGTTTCGGATTGGCCAAATTCAATCACACACTGTGGAAAAATTTTCTCTTTCCGAATGACGACTCCCGTTTAGCATTTAGACAGCGGATCACCGCAATTGCGGCTGATTCCGTCAATGGTTTATGGGTAACCACGGCGGCAGGTGGGGCGATCTATGTTCCTCCCGGCGCGACGCCTGGAGATACGCTCACAAATAAGTTTTACGTCGAAAGCCCCGGCGGCCTCATCAGTAACCTGATTAGCGATCTTGTTCTCTTCAAAGAAGAAATCTGGTTTGCGACGGCCAGAGGTTTGAGCCGTTTCATTCCCGGTGCCATGAAATGGGAAGCGTTCACGGTTGACAGCGGCCTCGTTGATAACAATGTTGTGGCCCTGGCGGTTGAAAAAGAAAATGCTTTGTGGTGTGGCACGCTCAACGGCGCCAGCCGGTTCGATTTCAAGACGAGAAAATTTCAAAATTTTACCAGTACGAATGGCTTGTCCGGAAATTGGGTGACCGATATTTTGATTAGCGCTAAGGCGGATACGATTGGGTTCGCGACAAACGGCGACGGCGTGAGCCTCTATGCGAATGGCCGCTGGCAAGAACCGATCACCGCCGCCGATGGGCTGGCGAGCAACACCGTGGCGGCGCTAATAGAATCCCTCAACCCCGCCGGAATTTGGTTTGCCACCACCAACGGCGCCAGTTTCCTGGACGCGAACGGGCGTTGGACGACGATCAGAACGGAACAAGGCCTCGGCAGAAATACGTTGACCTCATTGCTGCGCGATCGCGCGCAGCGAATTTGGTTCGGTACGCAATTGGGCGGCGTTACGTGTTACACCCGGCGCGCCTTTGCCCCGACGATTCAACTGCGAACGCGCTTCGATTTGACGACCAGTTCGGAGATCACCTACGATTTTATCGGCGCCGATATTGGAACCTCCGCGAATTTGCTGCGCTATGCTTATAAATTGGACGCCAGCAGTTATTCGCCGTGGCTGTCCGATCCTTTTGTCCGGCTCTTGAACCCGCCCGACGGCTTGCACGTCTTCTATGCCAAAACGATCGACCTCGATGGAAACGAAAGCGCCGAAATCACCGACACGTTTTATAAGATTTCGCTGAATCGAGGCCTCTCCGTCTCTTTTCCCTACAAAAAGGATCGCGCGGCGGACTCGATCATCGTCACGCTCTACTTGGCGCCGAATCAATTTTCGCAAGATCCCAAAATCAGCCTCACCCCGCTCGTTTTTGATTCGCTGGAAGCTTCGACGTTCTTTGCTTTTGATTTGACGGCGCTGGATCCGTCGGTCGATCGTTTCAAGAAACCAGTGACGCTCACGTTTGCGCTGCCGCGCTTTGATCCGCTCAAAGCGCCGCGTTTTAAAATTTTTCGCGGCGCCGAAAAACCGCCGTCGAAATGGAATTTAATCGGCGGCACGATGACAACCGGAGGAGACACAGTTTTTATTTCCACCGCCATCGAAAGTTTGGGCCGTTTCGCGCTCAGGGAAGTTGGAAAAGACAGCGTGACCGTTTCGCTCGCCGCCACCGCTCAGCCGCGCATTTTTTCGCCGAGCGGCCGCGGGCATGGGCCGCAAACCACGGTCTCATTCAAATTGGATAGACCGGAGCATGTTCGCATTCAAGTGTATAATCTCGCCGGGCGACTGGTGGAGACAATTTGGAACGAACAAATGAGCGCCGGCATCAACGCGGTGGCGTGGAATGGCAAAGACAAAACCGGCGCGACTTGTCCGACCGGGCTTTACATCATTATTATTCAGAGCCAGGGTTTTGCCTCGCCGCCCAAACCGGTTAAAGTCATGGTCTTGAACGAATGAGCAACCAGTATTCAGTTTTCAGTAAACAGTAGCAAAATAATATGAAGCAAAATCACCTCAAAATCACCTCGATTACCTTTGCGCTTCTTGCGGGCCTCGGGTTTTTGCAGCCGATCAACGCGCAGGTTCGCAACCAGGTTTTTGTCGGCACGCGGCCGCTCAGCATGGGCGAGGCTTTCGTCGCCGTGGCCGACGACGGCAATGCGATTTATTGGAACCCGGCCGGCCTGGCGCGCATGGAGCGCATTCAAGCCAACTTTGCGTACGCCGATTTGTTTGGCCTCGGCATCAAAAATTATTATGCGAGCTTTATTTCGCGCGTTTATTTTATCCCCCCGTTGACGGATTATCTCGCTTTCGGCGTCGATTGGGCCGGATTTCACACGGACGACGACGAGCTCGACTTCTCCCAAGATCAAATCAATGTGGCACTGGCTCTGACTTTGCCCAAACGCGTGCCTTTGCTCGGACCTCTCAGCATCGGCGGCAATTTTAAATATTTGAAACTCAATGCCGATTTATTAAATGGCAGCAATCCTCGCCAGGCTCAGCTTCAGGGCGACGGCTGGGGTTGGGACGTCGGTGTGCTTTACGATATCGGCGCGCTGCCGTATGTGACCAATGGTTTTCAGATCGGCCTCATGATTCATAATCTCGGCGACGGTTTGTGGGTGAAAAATCAGCTCACGGAATCGTCGAGCAAAGTTTTGTATGAAAACCTCCGTTGGGGTTTGAGTTACCGGCCGTTCAGCGAATGGCCCGGCGGCAAAGTTCCCATTTCCGATCCGGTGCTCGCGCTCGACTTCGATGATCGCGTGCACGTGGGTTTGGAATTTTGGCTGGCGAAAACGCTGGCGTTGCGCGCCGGCTGGCAGAAAGACTGGCGCACTCGCGAGAAGGCCTCGCTGTCATTCGGCGTTGGCTTTCGCAAAGCCACGAAAGATTATCCCGAAGTGCGCGTGGATTACGCGCTGACGGATACGCCGGTGTTGCCGAATACGACGCGCCAGTTCGGCGGCTCCCTGCTCATTAAAGACAATCCGCGCGCGATTCGGATTGCCGGCGCGCAAATTGAAAACGTGTTCGCTTCACTTTATCGGCATTATGAACAACCCGGCTCCGGCATCGGCTCGATCAAGCTCAAAAATGTGACCGATCAGCCGCTCACCGCGGGGGTGACGTTCAAAACGAGTCATTATTCGCAACCGCAAGCCGCCGACACGGTGCGCATACCGGCCGGAGGCACGGTTGATTTTCCTCTGCGCGCGATTTTTTCGCCTAATATTCTTGAGGCGCCGGAGGGACGCTTGACCGGCGAAGTC
>Ga0247727_10017394_pt1 | contig 11452 bp, 9 predicted proteins | sample WisWelCaveWW1625_FD_202498 | JGI IMG/M metagenome (GOLD analysis project Ga0247727, IMG submission 202498) | Biofilm microbial communities from Wishing Well Cave, Virginia, United States - WW16-25 | ecosystem: Environmental > Aquatic > Deep subsurface > Groundwater > Cave microbial mat | place... | reverse complement strand
TTGCGTGTTCCGTGTTTACCTGTCTACTTGTTTACCTGTTTACTTGTGTACTTGTTTCCTTGTCTACTATAAGACCATGCAACGCCCTTACCGCGTTCTCCGTATCCGCCGCGTCCACAACGAGACTAATGGACACTTCCGACGAACCCTGCGCGATGGCGAGGACGTTGACGTTGTTATTTCCAAGTTGACTGAAAACCTTGCCCGCCACGCCGGGCGTGTGACGCATCCCCGCGCCGACGACGGTGATGATGGAAACGTCGTCCGTGGACCAGACGCGGTCTATATCGTCGTCTTCGATTTCGTGGACGAATGTCTTTTCAAGCGCATCTAGCACAGATGGCGCTGTTTCAGACGGCACCGCAAAACATATAGACTGTTCCGACGAAGCCTGTGTGATGAGCGGAACACTCGTGCCAGTAGAAGCCACCGCGCCAAACGCGCGCGCCGCCACGCCAGGGACGCCGAGCATCCCGCGCCCTTCGATGGTCACTAACCTTTGCTTGCGGATCGCTGTCACGGCTTTGATAACATGTCCATTGACGGGTTTGCCGTTCGATTTTGTGTTTGCTGTGAGGCGAGTGCCAGGATGAGATGGATTGAATGTGTTGCAAATTCGCAACCCAATTCCCGCGTCGAGGATGGGACGAATCGTTTTAGGATGCAAGACTTTCGCGCCATAATAAGCGAGTTCCGCGATTTCGCCGTAACTGATTTCGGGCAGCGTGCGCGCCTCTTTGACGATACGCGGATCGGTGGTCATTACGCCGTCCACGTCCGTCCAAATCCAGACATCGTCGGCGGGCAGGACGGCGGCAATGATGGCGGCGGAGTAATCGCTTCCGCCGCGACCCAATGTTGTTATCACGCCTTCGGGCGTCGCGCCGATGAAACCTGTTGTGATTGGGATAATGCCTTCATCCATCAATGGTTTCAAAAATTCTCTGGTTCTCTCAGTTGTGATTTTAAAATCAGGGTGCGCGTTCTGGTAATGCGCGTTGGTAATAATGAATTCAGTTGATTCAATCGCTTCCGCTTTGATGTCCGCGTCGTTGATTATCGCCGCCAGCAAGCGGACGCACATCCGTTCACCCAACGACGCCACCGCGTCCAATGCGCGCGGACTGGCTTCGCCAAGGACGGAGATGGCTTTACATAAGTCAACAAGAGAGAGAATTAGAGAATTGATTTCAGATTTTGTCGCTTCGCGGAGACTCTCGCCATTGATGAGCGCGTCCGCGGCGGAGAAGTGTTTTTGTCTCAGCGTGGATTCGGTCTCCGAAAATGAATCAATTTTCCCCTGCGCGGCGAGCGAAGCGGAGTCCAATAATAAATTAGTGACTCCCGACATCGCCGAAGTCACAACGACGACGCGGCTCCAATCCTTCTTCGCGTCCCGGATGATCTGGATTACGCTTCCAAGCGCATCCACAGACCCAACAGATGTTCCCCCGAATTTCATCACGAGCGTTTTTTGCATGGTGTTCTCCTTGTGGTTAAGACCTGACAGGTCTCCGCGAAAGTGTGATCGTTTAGTCTCTTTGTCCGCGCAGTGACCTTTGAATGCAATGGCGCGCATAAGACCTGTCAGGTCTGTGATTACAAAAACAAAAACGCCCCACGTATCCGTGAGGCGTTGTGTGTTTTGAGATAACTTTTGATTCGGTTACTTCTGTCCAGGCACAAATTCCTCACGGGGAGTCCGGGAGGTAGTGGTCATGGTCATGGAGAAGCGAGCCGATTTCATGTTGGGCGGTATTCTATGCGAGGGGGGTGGCGATGTCAAGAGTTTGGTCAAGCGACTTTGAGAATGCCGTCGGGATTTGCCTGGCATGGGATTGTCAATTTTTGTCACCCTCGTTATAATGTCAATCCTTCGGGCGGGTAGCTCAGTTGGTTAGAGCACACGGTTGACATCCGTGAGGTCGTAGGTTCGAGCCCTATCTCGCCCACTGGGTTCGTAGACAGGTACACAAGTAGACACGTAAACAGGGAAACAGGCAGTCAAGTAAAATAGAAACGCGATGACCGAGACGAGTATGTGGTCAAGTCCCTGACAGGGAGAAGAGATCAAGATTGAGAGTCTCTTCCAGGGAATTCCGCAGAAAACCACTCGCGAGCGTGACATTGAAAAGTGATCAGTAAGCAGTGATCAGTGAGTAAGTGAAACGGATGGCTCCGTTAGAGGCTGAAGAGTGGTAAGTCGAAATTAATTTCGACTTACAATTCGGGTGGAACCGCGTGAATCAAATTCTCGCCCCGTGTTTGGGCGAGTTTTTTGTTTAAATTCGCCCTGTCGTAATGCGACATTCATGTCGCCAGATGCAAGACCGCGAAGCGTCTCGCGTTACAGATTATAGAAGGAGATCGCTATGACTGAAGATAACACTACCATCACTCGTCGGCGACTCGGAGGTTGTCGCTAACCGCCTCTTCGGGTCGCGCTGTATCCATTTGGCGGTGGCAACCATACGTTAAGAAAGGAAGCGAAAATGTCGCAACAAGTTCAGGAAAAATACGAAGAGTCCAATCTATATAAAATCCGTCATTCGGCGGCGCATGTCATGGCGCAGGCTGTGATGGAGATGTTCCCGGATGGGAAGATCACGATTGGCCCGCCGGTGGAGAATGGGTTCTATTACGATTTCGATTTGCCGCGCAATCTCACGCCCGAAGATTTGGAAGCCATCGAAAAGCGGATGAGGCAGATCGTCCAGGGCAAACATGAGTTCAAGAAGCAGGTCATCTCTGCCGATGAAGCGCGCGAGATATTCAAAGACCAGCCTTATAAGATCGAGTTGATCGAAGGACTCGAAAAAGGCGGACTTGATGAATATGGCAATCCGTTGAATGAGAAGCCTGAGATTTCGATCTATCAGCAGGATACGTTCGTTGATCTGTGCCGCGGACCTCACGTGCAAAGCACGAAAGAGATCAAACAGGACGCGTTCAAGTTGATGTCTATTGCGGGCGCGTATTGGCGCGGCGATGAGAAGAATAAAATGCTGCAACGCATCTATGGCACGGCTTGGGAAAACAAAGAACAGTTGAAGGATTATTTGAATCAACTGGAGGAAGCCAAGAAGCGCGACCATCGCAAACTGGGCAAGGAATTGGAAATCTTCATCTTCGATGATGAGGTGGGTCCCGGCTTGCCGTTGTGGCTGCCAAACGGCGGCGTGATGATTGATGAGTTGGAAAAACTCGCCAAAGAAATGGAAGACAAAGCAGGCTATCTGCGCGTAAAGACGCCGCATCTGACGAAGGAAGATTTGTTCATCCGTTCCGGTCACCTGCCGTATTACGCGGAGAGCATGTATCCGCCGATGGAACTCGAAGGCGTCAAGTATTACGTCAAGCCGATGAACTGTCCGATGCACCATAAAATTTTCGGATCAAAGGGACGTTCTTATCGAGACCTGCCTGTGCGTCTTACAGAATACGGAACGTGCTATCGCTATGAAAAATCAGGCGAGTTGATCGGCTTACAGCGCGTGCGTTCGATGCAAATGAATGACGCGCACATCTACGTTTCGGAGGATTTGTTCGAGCAGGAATTTCTTGCCGTAGTTGAGATGTACGTCAGTTACTTTAAACTGTTTGGCATAGAAAAGTATGTCATGCGCCTGTCGTTGCACAGCAAACAGGGACTCGGCAAGAAGTACGTGGATAACGAACCTTTATGGATCAAGACGGAAGAGATGGTGCGCCGCGCCATGCAGAACGGCAACGTGCCTTACGTGGAAGCGCAGGACGAAGCCGCGTTCTACGGACCTAAAATTGACGTGCAGATCTGGTCGGTAATTGGACGCGAGTTCTCGATCGCCACGAATCAAGTGGACTTTGCCGTGCCTGCAAAATTCGATCTGAAATACACAAACAAAGAAGGTCACGATGAGGTCCCGCTGTGCATCCACCGCGCGCCGCTTGGCACACACGAGCGTATGATCGGATTCCTGATCGAGCATTACGCGGGCAACTTCCCCGTCTGGCTCTCGCCGGAACAGGTGCGCGTCATCTCGATCACGGACAACCAGAATGAGTACGCGGAAAACATCGCGAAGCAGTTGCGTGAAAACGGAGTCCGCGCTCATGCCGATTTATCGTCACAGCGCATGAACGCCAAGATCAGACAGGCGCAGATGATGAAAGTGCCGTACATGATCGTGGTTGGCGATAACGAGATGAAGGCTGAACAGGTGTCCCTGCGTGTGCGGGATGGGAGTCAACAGAATAATATCCCGCTCAGTGAGTTCATTGCGCGGGCCAAGGATCGGATTGCCAGACGCGCGGCAGAGTTGTAAAATAGCGACAGACCGTGAGCGACGGAGGATTGTTTGATCGCTTACGGTCTGTTTTATATCGCGAAGACGTAGTGACCGCTTCGCGTCAGTCAATCAACCATCAAGCTGGCTGGCTAAAAAGGCGAACACATCCGCGTACTCGGAGATTTGCTCGTCGAGCGGAGTGCCGATGCCATGACCGGAGGTATTGGTCCGCAACAGGATCGGTTGATCGGACGCGGACGCGGTTTGCAACAAGGCGGTCATCTTGCGGCTGTGATATGCCAGCACGCGCCCGTCGTTTTCTCCGGCTGTGAAAAAGATCGCCGGGTAGCGCGTCCCATGTTTTACGCGATGATAGGGAGAGTAATCGTACAACGCCTCGAAGTGCTGCGGATTGGAAACCGTACCAAACTCGGTGACGTTGAACGCGCCGTTAGGATCGAGTTCCACGCGCAGCATATCGTAGATGCCCACATGCGAAACCACTGCGCGGAATAGATCGGGACGCTGGGTCAACGCCGCGCCCATCAACAACCCGCCGTTACTTCCGCCTTCGATGCACAGTCGTTGCGGCGCGGTGTAATTGGCTTTGATCAAATATTCGGCGCAGGCAATGAAATCGTCGAACACATTTTGTTTTTTGGTTAGGTTGCCGGCTTTGTGCCACTCTTCGCCGTACTCCCCGCCGCCGCGCAAGTTGGCGATGACCGCGACCCCGCCCAGGTCCAGCCAGACGCGCAGGCGCGGAACAAAATTCGGCGACAGGCTGATCCCATATCCGCCGTAGCCGATCAACAGCGCGGGATTCTTCCCGTCCAGTTTTGTATCCTTGCGGCGGATGATATTCACGGGGACGCGCGTCCCGTCACGCGAAGTCGCGAACTCGCGCGTCACTTCGCAATCGCTGAAATCGGCGGGCGATGTCGTGACCAACGCCGTGCGCGTGACTTCATTCCCAACCGGATCATAACGCGACCAGGCGCTTGGGCGCAGGAAACTGCTCCCAAGAAATAGAAGCGTATCATCGTCGTCCATGCGCGCCAACTCCCACACGCCCGATACTGATTCAATCGGAACGTCCGCGACATGCCGGCCCTGATGATCAAGGACGCGCAGGCGCGACGGTCCGCCGTCAAGTTCGGTGACGTAGAGATAATTTTGAGTCGGCAAAAATAATTGGATCGAAAGCGATCCTTGCTCGACTGCAACCTGCGCGGCGCTTAAGTTTGCCTGATCCAACGGGACGCGTAGAATCCTGCCCAGCGGCGCATCCTTCCGCGAAAGTAAATAGAGATGATGATCGGGACCGAGCGCGGCGCCTTTCGCTTCATCTTCAAAGCGCGTGACCTGAGTCCAATCGCCCTGCGGATCGCGTATATAATGCGCGGCTTCGCCGCCGTCGCCGTTCTTTACCAGCAATAGCAGATAACGTCCATCGTCGGTCGTTTCCATAAAACATTCGGCGATTTTGGGAAAGTCTTTGCCGATAACATACGCATCTTCCGATTCGGGCGTTCCAATTTTGTGGAAATAGATCTGCTGGTAAAAATCGAGGTCTTCCTCCGGGCGTTCGCCGGGACGCGGGTAACGCGTATAGTACACGCCGTCCTGAGTTTCATTCCACACAAAACTGCCTCCGCCGGTGGGGACTTGCACACGTGAGATCACGTCGCTCAATGGCTGGCAGGTTTCAACGTCATAGATGTATAAATCGCCGCGTTCGCTTCCGCCCTTCGAGATCGAGACGGCGACTCTCTTTCCATCCAGCGAAGGGACGTAGAAGTCAATTGCGGTTCCGCCCGAAGGGTCGAGTTGATTCGGGTCGAGGATCACGCGCTCGGTGGAAAGATCGTCCACGGAGGTCAGCGTCACCAGCAAAGGTTGTTGAAGCGGCGGTTGTTTCTTGATGACGAAGATTTGCCCTGGTCGCGCCTGAATGGCGTAATACGAGGCGGAGGCTTCGCTGAGTATCTTTTTCAATCGTTCGTAAAATGCCGGGCGTTGCGGGACCGCGTCCAGCGCCGCGCGCATCAAATTGTTTTGCGCGTCGGTCCACGCGCGCACCGCCGGGTCCTTGGCGTCCTCCAGCCAGCGATACGGGTCTTCGACGGGTATGCCGTGATATTCGTCGCTCACGGGTTTGCGGGAAGTCTCAGGGTAGTTCATGGTCTCCTCCGGTTATGATAATGCGCGGGATGTGAACGAACCTATTATTGCAAATTACAGCCGGTAAATCAAGAGGCAATTTTCATTTCAGCCTTCCTGCAATCGCTTTCCTCAACGCCTCCTGCACGGACTCCCACTTCTGCCCCGCGTCCACCACTGCCCAGCGATTCGGTTCCTGTTTGACCATTTCCAAATATCCGGCGCGGACACGTTGATGGAATTCAACAGTATACGCGTCGAGCCGGTTCCACTCATTGTCTTTCTTCTTTCTTCTTAGCCCCTCCTCCACGTCCACATCCAGCAGGACCGTCAGATCAGGGACGAGTCCGCCCGTCGCGTACTTCACCAGCGCGCGGACCTGGTCCAAATCCTGCTGATGTCCGTAACCTTGATAGGCAATCGTCGAGTCGTAGTAACGGTCTGAGATGACGATTTCGCCAACGGCGAGTCGCGGCTTGATGACCTGTTCTACAATTTGGGCGCGCGCGGCTTGGTAGAGCAACGTCTCGGTGCGCGGGTGCATCTCCACGTTTTTCAAATCGTGAATCACCTCACGGATCTGCTCGCCAATGGATGTGCCGCCCGGCTCGCGCGTGGGGAATACGACATATCCTTTCGCGTGCAGATACTCCACAAGCGGCGGGATGTGGGATGTCTTGCCTGAGCCTTCGGGCCCTTCGAGGGTGATGAACATGGGGGAAGTATAAAGTAAACAAGTAGACACGTAAACAGGGAAACACGTAGACAGGAAAAAAACAATAAGTCAAGATGAGTCAGCGTTGATCTGTCGCCCTGTTTTGTTTTGTGGAGGCCGGCGAGTCTATGATCGATTCTTCTTGAACATCGCAGCTTATCTATTTATTATCTTATCTGCCAGCGCGAGAAAAGCCACAGCGCCTATCAAGGCGTTCATAACGACCCGCCATATAAACCTGCTCAACAGCCGCAGTTCGCTTTGGTCGCTGATAATCAGCGGCGATTCATCATCCAGAATCCTCGTTCCATTTTTGGAATAGACTGTGCCAAGCAGATAGATTGACTCGCCCGGTTCAATATAGCGTTCATACACGCGCAAGGCTCTGTTGAAAAGCGCGCCCTTTGTGGTTATGCCTGCAATTTGCAAGACGGCTTGAGTTTCCTCATCCAGGGAGGAGAAAACGCCCGATGATTTGCGAACGTCGTCGCGCAAGATGAGTTCTGTATACCGACTCGGGTAAATCCGCATTTTTCCCGTTCCATCGGATATGTCGAAGGGGGAGGTGGAGGTGTTTTTATAAATCGTAACCCAGTGAGAACTTTTCCCCGAACTTCGTTTTTCCAGTACTTCAACCTGCCACAGCGCACAAGTCGTCTTGGTGATGGGACTGATTGTTGTCGTTCCGCCATCGGCGCTGCCGACCATTTCAACCTGTCCTTCCGAGGGGAGCATTCCGATTTCGCTGGTGGACGTGCGAAGCAAGCGGATAATCTTCCTTATCTCTCTGTGCGACACCAACAATCCAAGCAGTCCGCCGACCGCGCCTGCGACAATCACCATCAGGTTATTGTTCAATAAATCCAGTAAGATGTCCATTGAATCTTCTCCGAGTTGAAATTTCCCTCATATTGTATCTCTAAAAATCATGGGGCGCGCTGGAGCGTTCGAGGTCAGAGACGGTTAGGGCGATGTGTCGTATGCCGAGGATTTGTTTTCGCATTGGGGAAGTAGACAAGGAAATAGGTAAACAGGGAGACAGGGGACAGGCAGACAAGGAAAAATGTCAATCATTCCCATTTGAAATGAAGTTCTTCGCGGATATGAAGCCGCCAACATGCCAGACCCGTATGCGAAACACGGATAACGTTCCCATTCGCTTTGCTTGTGTATTGAATTCAGAATGTTTGAGGAGACGGCGAATAAAGATTGCGGCTTCGGATTTTTCCACATTGAGGTAAATCAGGCTATAACGCGCGTGACATAACTGCGGTTTGAAAAAGCCATCGTCGCGGGTGAAGAAGGTTGGACGGCGCAATTTTTGCAGGTACGGGATTATTTCGTTGTCCTTCATGGCGCCGCGCCCAGTATTGACCCCAATCTGTTTAATAGAAATACGCCAACTTTCGAGAAGTTGGCGTTGGCTTTTGGAGATGTTCTCGTCCAGGATGTTCATGCGGCGAGCGGTTCCAGCACAAATTCATTGGCGTGCTTGATAAAGGCTTGGCTGGCTAATTGCACTGCTTCTTGAATGGCATCTTTGGTAACTCTATTGTTCCATTCCTCGATGATTGTTTCCCATGCAATTCCGCTTGCAACCTGCTCAAGTACATCAGAGACTAGCACGCGCGTGCCGCTGAACGTTGGTTTGCCATGACAAATCTCAGGGTTGGTGACAATATAACGTCCTATGAATTGAGTAGTGGTTATCGTACTCATTGGTGATGCTCCTTACTCGATGGTGATTATATCATCTCACAAAAGGCGCTGGAGCGTTCGAGGTCGGAGGCGGTGAGACGATGTGGTGTGTGGCGCAGATATGTTTTGGCATGGGGGAAGTAGACAAGTAGACAAGGAAACAGGTAAACAAGGCACTGTTTCCGTGTGTACTTGTTTACCTGTCTACGTTTTACCCTACTCCCTAAATATCCTCACATGCCTCCTTGGCTCTTTCCCATACGAGTGACTCACCAACTCCGCGCCGCGCGCCATTTCGTGCTGGAGTCTGCGTACGAGTGAGGGACCTGGAGGCAAGTCCACCCAGCGTTCGCCGTTGAGTACGGCTGAGATGGCTTGTTGGGTTTCGCTGCGGATATCGTCCATGGTATCGCGGGGAGTCTGCGACGCGGACAGACTATATAAGTCGCTGAGGAATTGTTCCACTTGCGCGACGGTGTTGGCGCGCAAAACATAAATGGGCATGCCGCGCTGTTCGGCTTCGATGACTGTCTGCTGGCGGTTGCGATAATACGTCCGCAGGGTCACGAGCGCGTCGGCTTCGGATACATCGCGCACAACGACTGCTGGAACGCCGAGTCGCTTGGCGGCTTGCATGATTCGGTTGCGCGCCACGCCATACGCGTAGACTCGAACTGTCTGCAATGCCGCGCCGATGGCGGGAGTGGGCATGGATGTCGCCGCGCTGCCGAAGGCGTCGGAGTGAGGAACAGGTTGCTCGGAGGCAGGAGCAGACCGAAGTCCGCGGCGAGGCGTTTTCACATCCGCTTTAGACCCTTCGGCGAATCGCTCAGGACGGCGCTTTGCCACAGGCGCGGTTTTCTCAATCTGGATTTTGCCCTCGGCGTCGCGCATCCGCACTTCGGGCGGGATGGGCACATCACGCAAAAGCGCATCCACGGAAGACATGATATCTGAATGAACTGCGAAACGGTCGCGGGTTTGGATTTCGATGAGGACATCGAAGGTGGGCGGAGCGCGTCGTTCGAGAACCGTTTTCTGGGTGCCGCGTCGACGCGCTTCCTCATCCGACAATGTGACCGCTTCGATGCCTCCGACGAGGTCGCTGAGGGTCGGGTTGAGGAGCAGGTTATCGAGCGTTTGACCGTGCGCCGTGCCGATGAGTTGGACGCCGCGCTCGGCGATGGTGCGCGCCGCGAGGGCTTCGAGTTCGCGCCCGATTTCGTCAATGACGATGACTTCGGGATTGTGATTCTCGACCGCCTCAATCATGACTTCATGCTGATGCGTCGGCACTTTGACTTGCATGCGCCGCGCCTTCCCAACCGCGGGATGAGGCACATCGCCGTCGCCGCCGATTTCGTTGGACGTATCCACGATGACGACGCGTTTATTTTCGGCGAGGATGCGCGCCGACTCACGCAGGAGAGTCGTTTTACCAACGCCAGGTCGTCCGAGGATGAGCGCGGACTTGCCCGACTCGATGATGTCCTGGATGATGTCCACCGTGCCGTAGACGGCGCGCCCGACGCGCAGCGTCAATCCCACCACCGCGCCGCGTCGGTTGCGAATGGCGGAGATGCGATGCAACGTGCGCTCGATGCCCGCTCGGTTATCCGCGTCGAAATCGCCGACGCGTTCCACCACGTGATCGAGTTCGGCGCGGGTGAGTTCTTTGGCGCTCAATACGATTTCATTCTCGACATAGCGCGCGGTGGGGACGCGTCCGAGGTCGAGGATGACTTCGAGCAGGTAGTCGCTGTTGTTCTCCTGTTCCACGGCGTGACGGATATTGGCGGGGAGGACGTCGAGGAGGGCGTCGAGGTCGTCGGTGATTTTGAGTTGGGTCATTTTGGTAATTGGTAAATCGTAATTGGAGGGGTGGAGAAATAGAGAAGTGGAGAATTAGAGATTGGAGACTGGTAGTGACTGTGCGGCTTACAGGGATTTAACGTGATTGAGCATGGGAAAGTTGCCTGCCTGTTTTGGGAGTTTCAAGTTTCAGGTTCGAGGTTTCAAGTCTATTATACGAGGATTGGAAGAATTCCCCAGAATAAATTAATTGCGGATTTCTCAAAAAGGCTGAGATAGAAAAGTTCGCGCCGCTTTGAGGAATTCTTTGCCCCATTCGAGCATCTCTTGAACTTCTCCCTCTGTCAGATGATTGCCTATTGCATAATCTCCAATGTTTCTTCTATCCTGCGCCTTGATGAGATAGTTGTGAAATTTTGGATCCAACGTTTTGGGCTTTGCAAACTCTTTTCCAAAATTGGCAATCACGGCAGAATGACTGGAAAATGCCAGCCCGCGTTCCAGCAGTAGCGCTTCCGCAATATAGAACAAGGCATAATATGCGCGCGAACCAGCGAAATCAACCTCGCCATCCTTGAAAATCTTTTCAGCAGTTTTGATACTGCGTTTGGCTTTATCAAGAAGTTCCTCAACTTCAGGCTTCATACCATCACCCCTTCGCGGCGGACGTTGATGAGGAAAGGTATCTGCTTCTCCTTATATTCCTTTTCAGAGACAAAGGCGCGCGAAACCACAACATCGTTTTCGAGGCAAAACGCCGCGGCAAAATCGTCCGAGCGTTTGAGCATTTCGATAT
>Ga0247727_10017393_pt1 | contig 11453 bp, 10 predicted proteins | sample WisWelCaveWW1625_FD_202498 | JGI IMG/M metagenome (GOLD analysis project Ga0247727, IMG submission 202498) | Biofilm microbial communities from Wishing Well Cave, Virginia, United States - WW16-25 | ecosystem: Environmental > Aquatic > Deep subsurface > Groundwater > Cave microbial mat | place... | reverse complement strand
TGAAGAGCACGGGAACGATCTCCGGCACCGCCTGCTGCACGATCGCCAGATCGCGCACGGAAAGCTCGAGCACCTTCGTATCGGTCTGGGCCTGCGCTGCAAACCTGCGCTGGTAGGCCCCGCCGTGGAAAAGCGCGCGCTCGCCCAGGTACTCGCCCGCGCTGATCAGTGCGTGCACCTGATCTCCCATCTCGCCCTCGACGAGAAGACCCACCACGCCCTCCACGATGAAGAACATCGTCGTGGCGGACTCCCCCTGCCGGAACAGAAACTGCCCCGCTGGGACGTCACGGACGAAACGCAAAAGCTCGGGGTGCCCGAGGAATTGCTTGAACTCGGCCATCGACTTCTTTTCGGCAAAACCGCGAAGAAAGGAGAGTCCTGATAGCGCTACGCGTTAGCCTGCGGCCCAACGAGGAAATCCGCGAGGATCGGCAGGTGGTCGGAAAGCAGTTTCCACGGCTTGCCGTTCAGCCGGTCCACATCGGTCAGCTGGAGGCCCCGAAAATAGATCCGATCGAGGGCCAGCACGGGAAACCGGCTGGGAAAGGTTCGGGCGTGGCGGGCGTGGCGTGAATGGTAAGCCTCTTCCACCTTGAGGGCCCGGCACAAGCGCGGGGTGATCCGCTCGTGCCAGTCGTTGAAATCCCCCCCGACCAGAAAAGGGGATGCGCTGGGAATCGCGCCCTTCACGTAATCGCAGAGCTTCTGCAGCTGGCGCTGCCGCTCGTAGTTCAGAAGGCCGAAATGGGTGCCGATGACGTGCGCGGAGGGAAACCCCTCGGGCAGCGTGATCTCGGCGTGGAGCAGCCCGCGGCGCGGAAGCATGCGGATATGGCCCTGGTTCTTTACCAGGCGGATGCTGATATCGACGTTCTCGTACCGGCAGATCGGAAACCGCGAGAGGATCGCGTTGCCGTGAAACCCGCCGGAAAAAACCGCGTTCCTCCCGAAGGCGTAGTACGGCCAGATGCGATCCGCCAGCGCCTCCAGCTGATACGAGTCCATGACGGTGTCGTCGGAGATCCTGCCCCGCGTCCGGCCCGCGACCTCCTGGAGAAGCACGACGTCGGCCTTGAGCGATCGGATGGCGTCCTTGAGCAGCGAGAGCGCGAGCTGCCTGCGGTGGACGGTCAGCCCCTGATGAATGTTGTAGGAGAGAACGCGAAACGCCATCGAGGGCGCCGCGCCGCGTGCGGTGGAAGACTTTTTCCGTTCTTTCGGGTGCATGCGTTGCACCGTTCAAGATAAGCGACGCTACGGGGCGGCGCAAGGTGCCCTTCCCCGACATGGAATCCTTTTGACACCGTGTCGGATCAGCCCCGGAAAAAGTTCTGCCTTTCTTCACGGCTTCTCTGGAAAAACGGTGGCACGGACATTGCTCTTGAATTCGATCGCGGCGGTTTCGCCGCCGGAGAGCTAGCTCTCCCGGCGGGACCGCCGCAACTCGGGCTCGCCGGGCCTTGCAGTCCGGCGGCCACTCCAGGGGAAGGGGAACTCAAATGGATAGCAGTTCGAATCAGGGCAGTGTGCTGCGACGTTGGCGGATCTTCGCGGGGATCTGCGCGTTCGTGGCGGGAAGCATGGCCGCCGCCGCGCCGATCGCCTTCGTGAAGGGATTCACACTGACGGAGATCGGCGATCACCGCTACGACGCGTCGCTCGACATGACGTTCAAAACGGAGGCGCAACTCATCGTGGATCGCCTCTTCGAGATCGGCGTGCGCCACGTCAATCTCTCGCCACGCGCGGTGATGACAGATCCCCGCCAGTCCTTCATCGTGCCCATGACCCCGGATTTCGATCAGGCCACCGAGAAGGACCGCTACCTTCGGCTCATCCAGTACATCCACGGCCGGGGAATGACGGTGGGAATCCGCCCGATCTTCTTCGTGGTGGACGCCTCGGGGAATATTCCCTTCGTCGAGCCGCTCCCGGGTGGCGGCGAGAAGGTGTGGTGGCACGGCAATATCCAGCCCATGGATCCGGCGGCCTGGTTCAGCTCTTTCCAGGCGTATCACGACATATACCTCGCCATCGCGCGTGAGGCGCGCGCCGAGGAGTACACGATCGGCGCCGAGCTGCAGTCGATGACGGTGGGTATCGGCGCCGAGTGGCCGACATTCCCCCGGGGCTTCCCGGGCCAGTGGCTGGCGCTGCTCGATCATGCCCGCACGAATCTCGTGGCCGGCACCCGGGTGGTCTACGACATCAACTACACCGACGCCGAGGTCGTGACCGGCGCTGGGATCGAGTACGGAGCGGAGATCATCGTCTGGAGACAGCGGCTCGTCGATGAGGCCAACCCCGCGGATCCGGAGCTGAACCAGGCCTGGCAAAATCTCATGGCCTTCTGGAAGGGCCTCGACGCGGTCGGCATCGATATGTACCGCTCGCTCGCCGCGGAAACCGACGTGCTGCCCGTGGTCTACGAGGATCTCGTCAAAGCGCTCCGCGTGAACACCGACGGATTCGCCGCCCAGCTGGACGAGCTGCTCGGCCTCATCGCGGGCGTGGCGGGGGCTCCAAAAACGGCGATCCTGAAGGAGCTGGGTTACCGCAGCATCGAGCGCGGATTCATCGATCCGTTCAACTACGCCGGCCCCGGCACGCTCAACATCGAGCACCAGGCCGCCGCCTACGACGCGGTGCTGGCCTCGTTCGCGCCGGGCGCCTATCCATGGTTCGCGGGCGCGGTGTTCTGGGATGCCTCCGTGGACATGGAACGGCACGGGCCCTTCGACAACGGCTTCAGCCCCATCGGCAAGGAGCTGACCGAGAATGTGGTGCGACGCTACTTCGGCTCGCCCTGAGATGTAGTGGAAAGCGATGAGAGCGGGGTCCGCGGGCATGGCCGCGGGCCCCGCGGTATTTTCCAGACCTAACCAATCAAGATGACTAAGTCATATGACTTAGTCTATACTGTTGAAGTGAAGAAACCCCTGGAACAGGTCACCGTACACCAGGCCAAGACTCACCTTTCGAAGCTCCTGGCGAAAGTCGGGCAGGGCCGGAGCATCATCATCAAGAAAGGGAGCCGTCCGGTAGCTCTGCTTTCCCCCCTGGCGCCCATGATAGAAACACGGGCCTTCGGGCGGGAGAAGGGCCGCATCGTCGTCTCCGATGATTTCGAGTCCATGCCCGACTCCTTCCTGAAACATTTCAAGAAATAGTCCCGTGGCGAAAGCACGCATCCTTCTCGATACCCACTGCTGGCTCTGGCTTCTCGCCGAGCCCTCGCGGTTCTCCCCGAGGACCCTGAAGACCGTCTCGAGCGGGGAAACCGAGCTGTTTCTTTCCGCGGCCTCGCTTTGGGAAGTGGCGATCAAGCACGATTTGGGCAAGCTCAAGCTCCCCGAGGAACCGGCAGTCTATATGCCAGCGAAAATGACCGAGCTCGCTGTCCAGGAGCTCGCCATCACGGGAGCCCACGCCCTCGCGGCAGGCAGTCTTCCGCGCCACCACGCCGATCCGTTCGACCGGCTGATCCTCGCCCAAGCCAAGATCGAGGGACTGTCGTTGCTCAGCAGCGACAGGATCTTCGTGAGGTACGGCGTGAAGCTCCTGCCGCTGTGACGGATATGATGCGATGAGTGCGGAGCCCGCGGGCATGGCCGCGGGCCCCGCGATTTTTCTATGGGCAGATCTTCACCTTCGCGAGCACCTCGCCGTTGGCGTAGAGCCCCTCGGGATCGCTGACCCGGACTCGGAACCGGGCCTCCTGAGTCCCTGCGGGCGCGCTCACCGTCAGCATCCCATGGGCCGACAAGCTCCCCCAGGCCGGGCCCTCCAACAAGCTGAACACCAGGGGATCCCCGTCGATGTCGGCCACGAAGGGTGCGAGATTGAACGTGAAGACCTTCCCGCCGCAGACCTCCAGCGGGATCGGCACCTGAGTCCAGGTCGGGGAATGGTTGACGTGGCCCACCCGAACGAGCGCATCGGTTGCGGAAGAGAAGGTCTGCCCGTCGATCGTGGCGGAAACCTCCAGTATGATTCGATTGTCGCCGACACTCGCCTTGCGGGGGACTCCGGTGAGCCGGCCATCGGAAGTCACTGTCACCCAGGAGACGCCGCCGAGCTGTCGAAACTCGAGCGCGATCCCTTCGGGGCTCAGGACATGGGCCTTCAGATCCGCGAAGTACGGCACGTCCTCGTGGGCATCGGGGAGAGCCAGCGGGTTCGCCATCCACACCGGTGGCTGGATCTGACGGATCACCAGGCCATAGGCTGCGGCGATCGCGCCCGACTCCTGCGACGGTGACTGAACCGCCAGGCGGATCCCCGAGTACGGCCCCACGTCTTTTCGCTGGGGCGTCCCGCTCAGGAGCCCCTCATGTGACAGAGCCATCCAGGCAGGCAGCCCGTGCGCGCTGAAGCGCAGGCCGGAAACCGCCGAGACCACGGCCGTACGGAGATCGAACAGCCAGAGCTGCCCTTCGCGCTGAATCCCCAGATCGATCCGGTCGGCCTTCCACTGCGGCGTTCCTGAGATTACCCGCACGATTACGCGTGCCCCCACATCGTGGAGGCCATCGCTGGCCACCACCGAGAAGGCGTGCTCGCCCGCATCGGCTTCGTGAGGCTTGCCGGCCACGTAGCCGTCCTCCATCACCGAAAGCCAGGCAGGCTGGCCGTGAGCCTTCATCTTGAGAGGCAAACCGCCGGGGTGGTGCACGAAGGCTTTCAGCGAAGCCGTGTACACCTGCCCCACCTGCGCCGCGGGCAACCGCACGGGATCCATCACCCAGGCCGGAGGCTGGTGCTCGGGATCCACCAGGGCCAAGCGTTTCACGACCGCGTCGTACTCGCTCCCGGCCATCGACGCGAGCCGATCGGAGGCGACGAGCGCCGTGAAGTAGCGCGAGCCGATCGAATCCTTGTGGCCCAGCTTGATGGCGTAGCCGTAGACGACCTCGTGCAGGATGAGCCCGGCCTGGTGATCCGCCGACAGGCGCGACCACAGATCGCGGCTCACGGTGTAGCGCTTGTACCCCGGCAAGAGCGGCTCTCTCTGGATCGCGACCTGCTCGATCCGGCAGTGCTTCTTCAGAGGGACATGGCCGTAGTCCTTCGTATCGGGGAGGATTACCTGGTCGATGAAGCGCGCGTTCTCGAAAAAGCTCCCCGCCACGCGCCGGTAAAGCGCCGCCCTTCCGGCATCCAGCCGAGAGAGACGATCCAGCGCCAGGGCGACTTTCTCCAGGGGCTTTTCCGCCTGTCCCAGGGCCGGCGTCAGATCGGCTAGCATCGCCGCCTCGTAGAAGTCGAGCAGTTCCACCGACGCGATCCCCCCCGCGAAATCGGCGCAGACGACGCCCGCGCCGCCGTTGCCCGTTTCGTTGCCTTGCCCCGCAAGCGCAGAAGCCCACGCGCCGAGCGCGAGCCCCAACATCAACCACCGCTTCATGACGTGCCTCCTTTGGCTGGAAAAAGAGAGATGCTCAGGTGATAAACCTCGGTCGGCCGCCCGCTCTCCAGAAGATCCGCGAGAGACCTGCGAAACTCGACGATCCTCCGCTTCGCCTCGAGTAACCGCGAGCGGTCTACGGCCAGGGTGACGCACGAAATATCTCGCTCCTGGACGCTGACCGTATCGAGAGCCGAGGCTGCCCGCGCCAACACCTGCCGGTGAAAGCGTCGGATGGCGGACGAGGGCACGTCCTGGGACGTCGTGAAAGACCCCGTGGGCTTGAGCCTGCCCCGCTCCCTCTTCAGCAGGCCGATCCTAAGCATGCGCTCTACGGCCGACCGCGCCTGCACCGGCGAGATGCCGAGCCGGCGGGCCAGGAAAACGGATGAATGCGAGCGCAGGGGCGTCTGCAGAAGGCTCAGAATCGCGTAATGGTACCAATCGGCGATAAGCGCGAAGACATCCTCGCCAAGGGGACGATGCCCGGCGGCCGCGGAGCGATCGGGAATCTCGCCGATCTCCAGGGCGTTGAGCCCGAGCCGCTGGGCGATGCGCTGCGTGGTTTTGAGCGTCAACGCCCGACGGCCAGAAAAGATCTCGCTCAACGCCCCGGAGGCGACGCCGATCTGGCGGGAAAAAGCCCTCAGCGAGTAGGCGGGATTACGCGCGCGACGGCGTGAGTACACCCCCTGAAGCCACGAGCACGAGCGCTCCCGATCCTCAAATCCCATGGCTGGACTATCGCACGCCGCTCAGTTGAGTTCGATCCATTTGGAGCAATCTGCTCCAGTTTGGCCGGAGCGTATGGCACGCTGCGCTGCGCCTCAGTCTCCGGACGCGTCGTCTCATTCTCAAACGACGGTGCCAGTCGAGCGGCTTTCACGGTAGAATCTCTAGAGCTATCCCTTGGAGGCGTCATCGAAATGTCTTCTAAAAAGCGCATCCTAATCGTCGACGACGAACCGGAGATTTGTGAAATCATCGCCTGGGAAATGCAAAATGCCGGTTTCGATACCGTCCTAGCCTACAATGGAAAGGACGCCTTGGAGGCAGTCAGGACCGGTAAGGTCGATGCCGTGATCTCCGATATCAAAATGCCGGGCGGAGATGGGATCGCGTTGTTGGATAGCCTCAAGAAGCTCGACACCGAAACTCCGGTACTGCTTTTCGTGACGGGATTCTCGGACTTGAGTATCGAGGATGCTTACGACCGGGGAGCCGAGGGGGTTTTTTCCAAGCCGATCGATTTCCCGGCGCTGCTCCACACTGTCACCAAGGCGCTCCAGCCCAAGGACAAAAAGTGGGCCCGGGCGCACGCGCGGACGAAAGTGTCACTGGCGGTCGAACTGATTTTCCCGAATCTCGATCATGCCATCAAGACACAGGCTCTGAGTTTTGGCAGGGGTGGAATGTTCCTGGCCTATCAAGAAAGACTGCCAAAGGTCGGCGAAGCCCTGACGTTCAAGATCGCGTTGGAAACAGACGCCGGCTCGCCGATTCAGGGAGATGGGATCGTCCGGTGGGTCAGGGACGACGGGAATAGTGCCGATCCCAGAGGCCTCGGAATCGAATTCAACAGCCTGTCCGAGGGGTCCATCACGCGAATCGCCCAGCACGTTGCCACGCTCAAGCACCGGGCGTTCATCCCCCGATCGAGCTAGTCTGCGACTGCCCGCATCCGACAGCTGAGGGGACACACCGGCGCGAGCGAAAACGAGGAGGCCCTGGACGATTTGGCCAACCCTGAGTGCCGCGCCTTCGATACCATCCGCGGTCTTGACCAACTGCATGTCTGGAGTGTTTCCCGAGCCGAGCATGATCCTGAGCTGTCGTGCCCTGCCCGCGACTATGGTCAACGGGTTGTTAATCTCGTGCGCAATGCCCCCCGCCATTTCCCCCAGCGCGGACATTTTGCTCGATACCACGAGCATGCGCTGGCTTTCCCGAAGCTCGCGGGTCCGCCAAGAATCGGTTTGAATGGTGGATAAACATGGTTTGCAGCCTCCCTTAACCTGCCGGCGTGGACGGATCAGATCTCCATCGCGTACCGGAGCCCGAAACCGGCCCCGAACTTGTCCTTCGCCAGAAATGTGTTGTAGCGCAGCTCGGTAAACAGCTCGGCCCGATCCACGAGCCGAACCCCCACGAGGTGCTCGCTGATGACCTGGCTCCCGGTCGGTCCGAGGTAGTGGTCCAACCACCCCACAATGTTGACCCGCTTATCGAGCACATCGGGAAAAACGGCTACGGTGTACGTATGCTCGACCTGCCAGTTGAACCCGTCCAACGCATCGAGCTGCAGAATGTGAAAGTTGACGAAGTACTTCATGTTGATCGCGCCGAACACATCGGCCAGGAAAGACGTGCCGGATAAGTTCCACCGGAAACCGAACCGTAACTTGTCGTTATCCGCGCCGCTGAGCATATTCCATTGAGCGGTGAGATCCAGGGGAGCCTCGAAAGGCTTGTACCTGAAATTCTGCTCCGTATACGTGCTCGTCGACTCTCCGTTGGCGGTCGTGCCCAATCCATTGTTGTAATGAACGAAGGAGAAGTACTGAAACTGAGGAGACACCTGTTTGCTGATGTAGACGCTGAACCGGTTGAAGTCCCGGGTGTCGTAGGAGTACTGAGGCGTGATAAAGCCCGTCGGCTTGGCCTTTTCTTCCACCTTATTCTCGGTGGCCGGACTGACCGCCGAACAAAGGAACGCGAAACCGAGAATGACGCCTACACACTTTGACGAGCATCCACGCCAGTTCATATTCCTGCGCTCCGTATTCTGAGGTTGTTGGGGATATTTAGGAAGCCATCATACCGCGCTCGGAGCGGAAGCTCAATTTTCAGGTCCCCCTACCGCCGACTCGACGGCCTGAGCGTGTTCTTCGCCCAGTACTTGCGCAGCACCTTTTCGAGGGGATTGCCCGGAGCGTCCTTCTTGGCGGCGGGATCCGTACCACGGCGGATGTTGAACTCGTCGTAGCTGATCTTGGGCGACTCGCTCTCCCACAACCACACGGCGTGGTTCATGCCCAAGCCCTCCAATCCCCCCAGCACGTCGTCGAGGTAACGGTCGGCGCCCGGGGCCGTCCGTTTCACGCCCAGCTCGTTGACCGCCACCGGTACCTTGAGCGCCATACGGGCCCCCGCGACGGGTTTGAGAGACGTCTCAATCCAGGCCCGATCGAAGTGCGAGCCGTCGGGCAACCTGCCCGGGTACGTTGAGACGCCGCCCTCCTGGTGGGTGTACTCGAACGGCTCGTAGTGGTGGACACCCACCAGCAGCTTGGGCTGCGACGGCAGCTTGAGGCTTCCCGCCCACGCCGCGGCGCCATGGTCCATGGGCTGGATCAGGATCGGAGTGTCGGCGTCGACCGATCGGATCGCCTCGATGAGGCGCGCGGCCAGCGGGTTCCAGTCGAGCTTGGACCCTCGATGCGAGGCATAGAACACGGCGGGCTCGGAAAGCTTGAGCACCACGTCGTTTGCGTTCGGCTCCACCATCAGATCGTACGCCACCACCACGGGATTGGCCTTGAGCTTCGTCGCCGTCCATTTCCACATGGCGACCCAACCGTCCTGAGCTGCCGCGTCACGCCAGATCCGGTTGTCCGCCCGGTTTTTTTCCGCCTGATCGAACCCCGCTTCGTTTCTTCCCGGTCCGGTGCGAAAACTCACCACCGCGAAACAGTCGGCCGCGGCCACGTCGGCGAGCACCCGCTCCAGCCCGGCGGCCACCGGCGCTTCCAGGACATAGGGCGCACGCTCGGTGAACACCCCGGGGTGCGAGATATTGACCAGATTCGCGCCCCAGGAAGCCAGGCGCTTCAATGCGGCCGGCGCGTAGTCGGGCCCCACCGCCCCGCCCCCGAACTCGCCTCCATCCACGGCCTCGACCCGCTTCTTCCAGACATTCGCCCCGCGCAGCTTCGTGCCTCCCGTCCACAGCTCCCACTTGGACGGACCCGGCGGATTGCCGGCGAAAACCGCGGGCGCTGTCATCAGAAAGGCCGCTGACAAAACCCAAACATTTCCCATGCCCGCTGTCTCTCACGGCGGCAAAGAGATGCAAAGTGTGACGCGTCGCCCTTTTCGGGAGTCTGCGGGGTCCTTACCTTTTTCTAAGCCCGTAATGAATTCCGGGGCCAAATTGAAACCGGCCCTGGCCGATCCCGCGCGACGACGCACACCCCGCGCCAGTCTTGAAATCGTCGTCAACCGTGGCCGGAGCGCCTTCCAGGCGATGTGCGCGACGGTGGCACGCGTGTTGCTTTGTATATCCAGCGAAAGCCCCGGGAAACGGGGCATACCGGGGTGGGGCGAATGCAACGGCAAGTGTCAGAGTTCAATTTAGACGCACAGCGAACCGCGCGGAGGCTCCCATGATCTCCGCCGAATGGCTCACGGGAACCAACGCGCTCGTGCTGGAGCTGCTCGCTACGCTCGGTGTGGCCTATCTCGTCTTCGGGCTCGACGATCTCTTCATCGATCTGGTCGCGCTGGCGCGGCGGCTGCGCCCCCGAGAGATCTCCCCTGCGGAGGTGGAGCGGCTCAAGACGGCGCCCCAGAAAAAGATCGCGATCCTCGTACCCGCCTGGCGGGAAGCCGGGATCATCGATCGCATGCTCGCCGGGAACCTCTCGCGCATCGAATATGCCCAGTACCACTTCTTCGTCGGCGTCTACCCGAACGACCCCGACACGGCCCAGAAGGTTTGCGAAGTCTCGCGCCGGCACCCCAACGTGCACGCGGTGGTGAATACCCGCAACGGCCCCACTTCGAAAGGCCAGATCCTCAACCACGTCGTGCGCCAGATCCTTCAGTTCGAAAGCCGTGAGGGCTTCGAGTTCGACGTGTTTCTGATGCAGGACGCCGAGGACCTGATCCACCCGCTCACCCTCCCCTTGATCAACGACCGGATTCCCCGGTACGACTTCGTGCAGATCCCCGTCTTCTCCCTCGACGTCCGCGCCCGGCAGCTCGTGGCCGGCACCTATGTCGACGAGTTCGCGGAGAGCCACACCAAGGACATCCTCGTGCGCGAAGCCATGGGCGCCGCGGTACCTTCCGCGGGGGTCGGCACGGCCATGTCCCGCCGCCTCGTGCTCGGCATGCTGGAGGGTCAGGGCGGAACTCTCTTCAATGAGGGCAGCCTCACCGAGGACTACGAGCTGGGCGTGCGCGCCCACGCCGCTGGCTTCCGGCCCCACGTGGCGGCCTGCTGGTACAGAGACGGGGCCCGCCGAGAGTTCATCGCCACCCGCGAGTACTTTCCCAAGAAATTCGATCGCTCGGTGCGGCAGAAGACCCGGTGGACGACCGGCATCACGCTTCAAGGATCTCGAAACCTCGGGTGGATGGGCAGCCTCGCCAACCGCTACTTTCTCGCGCGCGACCGGAAAGGCATCGTCGCCAACGTGGCGACCGTGCTGGGCTATGTCGCGGCCGCCCTGGCCGCAGCCTACGCCGCGGTCCTCGACGCCGAAGCCGTCTCCGCGGCGCTCGTCTCGCCTTTTGCCCAGTGGGCGCTCGGCCTCAACGGCTTTCTCATGGTCTGGAGGCTCGGTCAGCGGGCCGTCTGTGTGCGCCGCGTATATGGCTGGGCCGCGGTATGGGCTATCCCTCTGCGATGGCCACTCGCCAACACAATCAATGCATTCGCCGCCTGCCGGGCGGTCCGTCAGGACGTCCTCGCCCGCTTCACCCGCGCCACGCTGGAGTGGGTGAAGACGGAGCACGAGCTACCCGAGCTTTTCGGCCAGAGCCGGCCCTCGGTCGGGGTAGCAAAATGAGGTATCTGCTCATGATGACCACCGCCCTCGCGGTGGCCATGGCGCTGCCCGCCGCGGGGGCACCCGCGGCGAAGTGCGTGCAAATCTTCTACGATCGCGCGCCGCAGGCCGAGCCGCCCCACGCCCATGGCCGCACCCACGCGCTGATGGCGCAAAACCTGCTGGGCCATTTCCCGCACATCCAGCAGTACGTGATCCCGGTCGAGCGCTACGAGGGCGGCATGCTCGATCGCTGCTTCGCCAGTCTG
>Ga0247727_10017392_pt1 | contig 11454 bp, 11 predicted proteins | sample WisWelCaveWW1625_FD_202498 | JGI IMG/M metagenome (GOLD analysis project Ga0247727, IMG submission 202498) | Biofilm microbial communities from Wishing Well Cave, Virginia, United States - WW16-25 | ecosystem: Environmental > Aquatic > Deep subsurface > Groundwater > Cave microbial mat | place... | reverse complement strand
CACGGAAAATATTGTGGAAAGAATCACCGCGAACAAAGAAACCTTGGTTGTCCACCCAGCGGCGACCGATAAAATGACGGCGATGGTCACACCCAAAACAATGCCGATGATCCCACCGCTAAACGTCATTACAATGGATTCGATGATAAACTGCATCATGATGTCTTTAGCCCGTGCCCCGATGGCCTTACGCAATCCGATCTCTTTGGTGCGCTCCGTCACCGAAACAAGCATGATATTCATAATACCTATACCTCCAACCAATAGGGAGATAATGGCAATCGAACCCAAAAGCCAGCTCATTGTTCTTGTGGTACTAGCTAATGTTTCCTGAATTTCGGACATATTACGAATATCCACACTCTCCTTAGTATCATCCGTCAACCTTTTTAGCCTTGTCATAAGTTCTGTTATTTCTTTTTGGGCCTGTTCCATGAGCTCCGGCCCGCGGACTTCCACATCGATGCTGTCTAGATAATCTTTGCCTAATACGCGATACATGGCTGTCGTAACTGGAACAATGATCACATCGTCCTGATCCCGCCAGCCGCTTGAACCTTTCTCGGGAAGAACCCCGATCACCTGAAAGTTGAGCCGGTTGATTTTAATCTCTGCGCCCACGGGACTGCTCTCCCCGAACAACTCCCTGGCCACTGTAAGGCCCAAAAGACCGATTTTCCCCCTGCTCCTTAATTCATCTTCTGTAAAGAACCGTCCTAAAAGCGGGACGGAAGCGCGCATCATTTCATAATTCACCCCCACACCTTCCAATCGTGTATTCCAATTTTTATTACCGTAAACGACCTGGACGCGTCCGTCAATATTAGGAGAAGTCGTTTTTACCGATGGCAATTTGGCCATCGCGGCTGTATCTTTTAATGTCAAACGCGTTACAGATCCAGTCTCCATCGTAACACCCCCTACACGGACGGAACGGGCCCTGACCGAAAGCAAATTCGATCCAAGCGAGGCCAAGCGTGCTTCAATGGACGATTTGGCCCCTTCCCCTAATGCCAGCATCGCAATGACCGCCGCCACTCCAATTAAAATTCCCAGCATGGAAAGAAAAGCCCTCACTTTATGCGAAAAAATCGCCCGCATCGCCTGATGTAAATGATCATTGAGAGAAGCCCCCGTATAATATTCAGCATGTAAAATCCCTTCTATCCTCTGTTTCTGTGTAATAGATTCCTGTGAAGAAAAGTGATTTGCCTGAGCGGGATGATCCTTACGTTCATCCGAAACGATCTTTCCATCACGCATAAAAATTATCCGCTTAGCGTGTACGGAAAACGGCTGGAACTTCACCAGGTAAAATGTCCACCTCATAGGTCGTCACATTATTGACCAGTTTTGACTCATACGAAATATGGTCGACATCGGCTCCAATTTCTTCGCGCGGATAGGCATCCAAGCTGACGGTGGCTTTTTGCCCGGTCTTGACCCGTCCGATATCAGTTTCATCGACCTGCGCTTTGACAATAAGCCGGTCGGACAAGACAATGACGGCGTCCACTGAGGTGACGGTCTGTCCCGGCTCAACCGCCCGAACAATCACATCCCCATCAATAGGCGCAATTAAAGGTGTCGGCTTATACGCTTCTTGCCAATATCGTAGCGTTTCTTCGTCTTTGGCACACGGGCCGCATCCAGAAGTGCGGCGCGTTCTGTTGAACTCATCAAGGCCACAATCTGGCCATTTTTTACTTGTTCACCTTCCTTAACAAAGATTTCTTCAATCTTTAGCCTGAACCCATTTGGCTTCAGCAGAAAGGGCATTCGCCTGGGCATCCAGAGAATTTTTTTTTGTCTTTACCAAGGCGTCTTCGATAATTATCCAGTCGTCAAAGGAAATCAATCCGTTGGAATACTGGGATTGGCTGATTTTGGCCCTGGCTTCGGCTGACTCCAAAAATTTTTTTTGTACCTTAACATTGTCAATGGCGTCCTGCAGGGTGGCCCAAGTTTCATGCAGGGTCAGAATGACCCCATCGCGGCCGCTGCGCTCATCGGCTTTAGCCTGATTGAAAATCGCCTCGGCTTTTTTAACCGATGATCTCCTGTTTGCCCCATCGAATAGCGGGAAAGAAACCCTTACCCCGGTTGACCACGATTCTTCCTTAGCCGGCCATTGTGTATCAGAACGGCCGATATCACCGGTAGCAAATATTTGCGGAAAAAAGTCCGCCCTCGCCGAACCTTCCCCGTATTTGGCAGCTTCTTTACGGGCCATCAGTTCTTTCAAAAGAAGTAAAAAATACGCTTTCATGATGATTCCTCCCCACCTGTCCCAATACGGGGGGATGTCACGATGTTTAAAAAAAACAGTGGTCATCTATTTTTTTCTCACAAAACAAAACACATTCAGTTTATTCCCATCCAAATCGCGGAAATAGCCGGCATAAAAGCCGCTGTCGCCTCTGGGGCCGGGCTTGCCTTCGTCTTTCGCGCCCAGAGAGATCGCTTTTTTGTAAACCAAATTGACTTTTTCAGGACTATCTACCTCTAGGGCAACCATGGTGCCGTTACCGACAGTGGCCAAGTTACCATCATAAGGGATCGTAATCCCTAGACCGGGTTTATCTGGTGATACCGAGTAAGCTGTAAACTGCTCAGTTTCCATCATGCGTCCAGCGCCGATTTCCTTCAAAAGTTCATCATAGAATTTTTCTGCTCGTTTCTTATTATTTGTTCCCAACGTTACATATCCAATCATGTTTTCTCCTAATTTTTTTATTTATTTTCTCTAGCCGGCCTAATATCCGCAGCAGTCCATCCAGAATCGTCAAAGGATGTGGTGGACATCCTGGGATATACAAATCCACGGGAATCAAACCATCAACTCCATTATGAACTTCTTTACTCCCCTGGAAAGGGCCACCGCTGATGGCGCAGGCTCCGACAGCGATGATAATTTTAGGATCAGCAACCGCCTCGTAAGTTTTCTTTAAAGCCAATCCCATATTTTTCGTGACCGGGCCTGTAATCATCAGTCCATCCGCATGGCGAGGCGAAGCAACAAATTGAATCCCAAAACGGGATAAATCAAATACAACATTGCTCAAGGCCTGGATTTCGGCATCGCAGCCACCGCAGCTTCCCGCGCAAACTTCCCGTAACTTGAGAGATCTTCCGAAAATCCTTCTTATCTTTTCATCAAGCGCGGAAGCCAGTTTGACCTCTTCATGAAGAATTAAATCTTCTCTTTTGGAGACAGCCAAACGATAGTCTTGAGAATAAGTCACAGCTCCTTTAGGACAGGAAGATTTAATATCTTCATTAAATAAACATTTCCCCATATCAATTGCTGGTTTTTGTCCCAGCATAAGCGTGCCTAAAGGATCTTTATTCTTACTGATTAAAAATTGCGCCTCCGTAGTATTTATAATCGGCTTTCCTCGAAAGCGCTTAGGGAACGATGGGCCTTCTTTCGGATAAGATAATGTCCTGAATCCCTGTTTAAACCGATTGATGATTACTCCCCACATAGAATATACTTTCTTTTATAAATCATGCCCGGCGTAGGACAGATTAAAACTTTTATTGCATAGCGGAAAGTCGGAAATCTGGGCGCCGCGCACAGCCATAGAAAGTCCGGTCCAATTATTAAAAGAAGGGTCTTTAATTTTATAACGCGTCATGCGGGAATTTGAATCCGTCATGGCGACATGCGCGATTTCTCCTCGCCACCCTTCGATAAGAGACAAGGCCATGTGATTTGGCTTAAGTCCCGACCCCTCTATTTGTAAATTTCCTTCGGGAATCTCACGCAGCAGATCTAAAATAAATTCGATCGACCTTTGAGATTCAAGCCAACGAACAAGCGCGCGGGCATAGACGTCTCCAGAGTTAACAGTGGAAATGGGGATGTAGTGAAAACAATACATCCCAAAAGCATAATCGCTGCGGACATCGAGCCCGCGGTCCGAAGCGCGGGCTGTGGGACCGACTAATCCTAATTCTTTAGCTGTTTGATTCGACACTATCCCCGTTCCCTCAAGCCGTGATAAAACGGACGATTTCGTAAAAAAAAGTTCTGATATTTCTTTCAAATCTTTACCGGCAACCAAGAGGCGCTTTTGAAAATCCGCTATCAATTCCTCATCTAAATCAAATAAAACACCGCCAGGCCGGCACAGGCTTCTTCCGTAACGATTGCCGCTTAACTCCATCAATAAATTTAGAAATTCCCCCCGTAGCCTGCCGAAATACGCCGATGGCGGTAAAAATCCTATGTCCGCGCTTAGAGCTCCCAAGTCTCCGATATGATTGGAAAGCCTTTCCAGTTCAAGGGCAATGGCCCGGATGGCTTTCGCCCGCGGAGATATTTCACAGTCACTTAACGATTCTATAATATGGCAATAAGCCAGCGTATGCCCAATCACCGTGTCCCCGGCAATCGACTCGGCCAGAAGAATCGCGCGTTGGGCTGAAACTTCTCCCATCATTTTTTCGATGCCTCTGTGCTGATAGCCCAATTGGATCTCCAAGTTTAAAATTTCTTCGCCATGACATTGGAAACGAAAGTGTCCCGGCTCAATAATCCCGGCATGAACAGGCCCAACGGCAACTTCATGCACTTCTTCTCCATTCACGCGATAAAAAGGATAAATTCCAGGAATTGGCTTGGAGGAAACATCCGGCCATAGGTCGGAAACATTTCGATAATTCTTATGATAACGCAGCGGTTTAAGCCAAGGATGTCCGATCACAGTGATGGCAAACTGCTCGGCGATTTCCCGTTCAAACATGTGGGCCTGGGGAAGTTCAGGCGTAAGAGACTGGAACGATGATTTGTCCCGCGGTATCTGCATGGAAAAAACGGATAACCTTCCATCTTGGTCTTTGTCCAATATCGCAAAGACTCTGACTCCTCCACTATTTTCAGAAGACGCGAACAGATTAACGATCCGGGCCGTTTCTAAACATTCTCTTAGAATTTTTTGCCGAAATGAGTCCTCATCCAGCACAGGGACCCGATCCGATTCCCAGTCTTGTCCATTGCGGACATAAAATTCTTGCTCTTCCAATTTACATTCCCTCCAAAAGCGCGCTTGCGTCGTCAATCAAGCTGTAAAGAGGTCCAGGAACAAAAATCCCTGAAAAAAATAAGACTAACAGCAAAATAATTAAAGGCATAACCATAAAGAAGTTTTCTTCCTTGATTCCGTGATGATGGCCCTCCTTCGGCTGGCCTAAAGCCATATTTAAAACAATCCTCGCGTAACCAAAAAAGATCACTGATAAAAATAGCAAATAGAACAAGACAACCATATATTGACGGGTCATTATCGCTTCCTTCAGGATTAAGAGTTCGCTGTAAAAAATTCCAAAGGGTGGGAATCCGGTAATCACAAGAAATCCGATGATTAAGCATATACCGGTTATAGGGAATCTATGGATGACCCCTTGGATATTTTCAATTCTTTTTGTCCGGAAAATTTGGTTAAGGTTCCCTGATACCAGAAAAATTAATCCCTTAGCAAAAGCATTGTTGACCATGTGAAACAGGCTAGCCCAAATGCCTCCCCCGCCTAACCCAATTCCCAAAACAAGAATCCCCATATGCTCAACGCTTGAATACCCCAACATCCGTTTAAAATCTTTCTGCCCCAGGATGAAAACCGCTGATATCCCTAAAGATAAAATACCCAGAAGTATGAATATCGGCATAACAAACCTTTGTAAATGGGCATGAAAACAAATCTGGGCGACTCTAAAGACAGCCAGAAAAGCGCATCCTGTTAAGGCCCCCGACATAAGCGCTCCCACCGGGGACGGCGCCTCGCCATACGCGTCAGGTTTCCATGTGTGCATCGGGGCCAAACCCATTTTTGTTCCATATCCCACTAATAAGAAAATTATACTTAACTTTAGCCAAGACGGCGAAAGGACAGTGGCGTTGTTTAAAATGTCTCCTAAAAATACAGTCTTAATGGAGATCGCTGATATCGCTAAAAAAAGAGTGCCTAAAAGGCCAAGGGCAATTCCCAACGAAGAAATTAATAGATATTTCCAGGCAGCCTCAATACTCTGCGGGGTCCGGTAATAATTAATTAATGGGGCGCTTAATAAGGTTGTTGCCGCAATGGCGATCCATAACAACCCCATATGCCGGCTCATCGTGACCAGAGTCATAGCCGCCAGAAGGCATAATAAACATCCGATGAATATCCTGTTGGAACGCCTCCTCTTTTCTTTTAAATAACTGATGAGATAAATCGAGACAACAAAAAATAAAATACTGATCAGGTTAAGGATCAATTGACTTAAGGCGTCAAATCCCAGAAAAGAATTAAACTGAATATCACGCGGCATCGGCCAAAGGCTGACCGTTGCCAACAAATGCCCTGAACTGGTTAATAAGAGAATTATTTTTTTAAACCGGTCTTGTGGTATGAGAAAAATAGCCGCTGCCATTAAAAGAGGAAGACCTAATAATGCTAATAATAAAAAAATTTTCATAAATTCAATCTTTTAAATTTTTTAAATTGATCGTGCTCGCGCTGCCAAACTCTTGGTTAATATGATTAATAATAATCCCCATAACCAGAACAGCAACAAAGATATCCAACAGGATTCCCATCTCAACCAAAAGGGGGGTTTTTTCTAATAATAATAGGGCGAAAAGAAAAATCCCGTTCTCCATGATAAGATAGCCTATGACTTGGGTTATCGCTTTAAACCGGCTCACCAGGAGCAGAAACCCGATCATAACAATCGAGAAGGCCGATGGGATCAATAAATTTGATATCTCCTTATCCGGCAAATCCAGCTTTGAAGAAATCAGAAAGGCTACCCCTATCAGAAGGCCGCCTAAAATAAGCGTCTTTCCATATCCGATAAGAGGTTGAACTTCCCGTCGGATGGAAACATGCCGTATTGCCCAAAAAAGCATGGCCGGCATTAAAAAGACTTTCAGGATAACTGTCGCGACCGCCATGACAAACGCATGAATACCTGGGTGTATCAATAAAGGGATTGTGCTTAAAACAAGTGATTGTAAAGCGAAAAGTTGGATTATAGTCCCAAGACGGTTATTCCCTAAAATAATGATCCCAGGAAGAATGATCAAAACCAAGGCCAATTCCAACCACATCGGGTCATACTCCTTTAACTAAAATAATGAGCAGTCCAACTAACGCTAAAACAAAGGCGCCAGTGAGGAGTTGTGGAATACGGTTTAAACGCAACCGCGCCATACAAGATTCCACAATCCCTATACTCATCGCCAATAAAATCATTGCCCCCCAGAAAATTATTGTCTGGTTTATGACAGATAAATCATGGAACGGAATTAAAATATTGACAAACAGCGCTCCCAAAACAAGCAACTTAACCGCGCTCCCGTATAAAATGTAAGCCAAATCCCATCCGCTGTGATCCAATACCATCACCTCATGGATCATCGTGAGCTCCAAATGTGTTGCGGGATCATCCACGGGGATGCGCGCATTCTCTGTTAATAAGACCAGGAAAAAGCTCACGCCCACCAAAAGAAGCGCCGGGCCAAAAAGCTGCCACGAAAAGAAGTTTCTCCCGATCATCTCTGACAAAATAAATTTTTTAGACAATAAAGCGAGGATAATAAAATCCAGGAATAATACAATCTCCGCCAAACATGAAAAAGCCGCCTCCCTGCTTGCCCCCATCCCTTCGAAACTAGAACCTGTATCAAGCGCGGCGATAATAGTAAAAAATCTGGCTAAAGCATAAAGACCAGCGAAAAGAACAATATCTCCCCAGAATGGGAGCGGAGCCTTTAAGCCACCCAGCGGGATGAAAACCGATGAAACAAGAACCGCGGACATCGAAACAATTGGCGCCGCTTGGAAAATCCATGTTGTTGTCGTGCTGTAAACATTTCCCTTATTAAACAACTTTTTAATATCATAATAGGGCTGTAATAACGGCGGGCCCCAGCGGCCCGCAAAAAATGCCTTTGTTTTCCCTATAATCCCTAAAAGTAAGGGAGATAAAATCATTACAATGCTGATGTGCGATAAAATCCGAATCCCCATTTATTTTCTCTTCTTTAAACAGTACTTTGTTTCCTAATTTTGGTATACCCAAACACGTCAAGTTTGCGAAATCAGAATCATGCAACTTAAAACGTTTGGGTATTATACGGCCTTCTGCTTTTCGCAGTGCTGAGGTAAGGCAGTATAACCAGGCATTAGACCAATTTCCAAATCAACAACACCAAAAGGAAAATAAAAATATAAAGCAAGTACAGCTGCGTATAGCCGTTTTGAATAATTTTCAATTTTGCTGATAAAAATTCGATGAACCGAAAGATAGGACGAAAAATGAAATCCTCCGAAGCCTCAAGGAGACACGAAGACATCTTCTGTTCCTTTGGGAAATACCCTTCCGGCTTCTTGCCTTTAACGTTAAAACCCAGGACATTTCGAAAAATCCTTAGAAGAGGTTCGGCGAACGAAGAAGCGGTGTACTGCATACGGCTCGTTGGCGCAGAATATCCGCAGCCCCACGTCTGTGTTTTTTCAATAGGCAGAAATTTGACCGCGATTCTTTTTAATAAAATCAGGATGGCTGAGATGATGAGAAAAATAACTAACACCAGGACCGCCATCAAAAGGGGATCAATAATTGTCTCCTTTGTCATGGGAGAAATCTGGGCGCGGGAAATTATTGAAGCCCCGCTCAACGCGAAGGACACCATGGAGCTTGGGAAAAGTCCGATCCATAAACAAATAGTTCCAAGAATAACCATCGGCGCGCGCATAAGAAAAGAATTTTCTTTCCAATGGATATCTTCTTTCGAACGGGCGTTCCCTAAAAATATTGTCCCAAACGCCTTCGCGAAACACGCCGCCGCCAAACAGCCAATCAGCGCCAGAGAAATAATCGATAGACCGCTGAAAAGAAGCGCGTTCATTTTGAAATGAAATATCCCATCAAAGAGCGCCCGAAAGACAAGCCATTCGCTAATAAAACCATTAAAGAGCGGTAACCCGCAAATGGCTAAAGCGCCGATTAAAAACAAATGTCCTGTCCATGGAAGATACTTTATAAGTCCTCCCAGGCGATCAATCTCACCAGTATGCGTTGAACGAATGACAGATCCCGCGCTTAAAAATAAAAGTCCTTTAAAGATAGCATGATTAAAAGTGTGTAAAAGCGCGCCTGAATATCCAGCTAAAGTTATAATTTCATTCTGATAAATTTGCCCCCACAAACCAATTCCTAAACCTAACGTGATGATTCCGATGTTCTCAATGCTGTGGTAGGCCAGCAATTTTTTGATTTCGTGTTGTCCCAAAGCGTACAAAACGCCTCCCACTCCCGAAATCATCCCGATCAAAAGCAGCCCCGCCGCGCACCATTCAGGGAAATCTTTAATAATAAAAATGGTCCTCATCACACCATAAATACCCATCTTGATCATGACGCCTGATAAAACCGCTGACACATGGCTTGGCGCCGCGGGGTGGGCGTGCGGCAGCCATATATGGAGGGGAATAAAACCTGTCTTAACACCAAACCCTATAATGCCCAGAATGAAAAGCCATCCCGCCGATGGCAAAGGAAACGATGCCAGCATCATCTGGTCAAAATTCATTGATCCAGTATGCTGCCCCATCTGAAGGAACATAATCCACAGGCAGAATGTGCCTGTGTGCGCGGCAATTAAAAAAAGGTATCCGGCGTTTCTAACAGTTTTCTCCTCATCATAAAATATCATGAGAAAATACGAAACTATGGTCACCATCTCCCATGCCATAAGAAATAATACGGCATTTTTAGCGGTGACAACGAGCATCAAGGAAATTAATGCCATATGGTAAAGGGCATAATGAACACTTAAATTCTTTTTTTCGTAATGTTTCAAATAACCGTATCCATACAAACCAGCCCAAAGGAACAAGCAGGTGATTGTCAATAAAAAGAACGCGCTTAAAGGATCTACGCCTATATAAAATTCACCCAAAGGCATTCTAAAATGCAGCCGATAATTTATATCTCCCCGGTAGACAAGGACGCCAACAGCGGAGATTAATCCTAAAACGCATCCCGTTATAAGTGAGATAAGGAAAATACCTCCGCTAATTCTTTTAAATCGTGAAGTGAGTATTATTACAAAAGCGGAAATAGACAAAATAACCAGACTATATAAAAGAAAATTCATAATCTGTCCGTCTCCTTTCCGTTTTCGTTAGGAACGGCGGATAATTTTGATTCAAGGATCCTGATTTCAGCCATAATTTGTTCTTGAGCGGCTTGGGCATGCAAATATTTCTGTAATTTGGCATTCTGCAAACAAAACGCCAGTCGGCTTAAAATGGCCAAATGTTTTTTTACGGAAGGGCTCAGAAGAGTAAAAACAATAAAAACCGGCTTGCCATCAACGGCTTTAAAATCGATGGGGTTTTTTAAAAAACACAAAGTGATGGAAGGCTGGTCTATATTCAAGACAACGGGATTGCGCACATGAGGAATAGCAATGCCGTTACCTAGGGCTGTTGACATTATTTTCTCCCGGGCGGCTAACATCTGCCAGAGAGACTCCTTGTTTGACTTCGGGGGAAGAGGCAATAGCTCAATAATTGATTTTAAAACTTTTTCTCTGTTATCACCGGGAATATCATAATGGATATGTCCATTTTTTATCGCTTGATATACAATACCCGCCGCATGGTTCTCACGGTCTCCCAGGGACAAGACTTCGGGAGTCAGTTGGATTTTTGTCTTGAGCGCCCAATCAAGCAATTCGATATAATTAAAACGATATTGTTCGTTCGCCTTGATACAAGGCATTCCTTTTTTTTCGATCCAGTTATTGACTGTCTCCTCGGGAACAACAAAAATTCTAACGATATCATTAATCGTTAGTTCCATATGTTACCTGCCCCCCTGAAGGATTTGCCGAGAACGGTCAAGCGCTTGATCGATGTTCGGTTGAATATTTTTTTCTTCAATATATTTTAACAATCCGGCGCGTTTAATCTTTTTTAAAGGTCTTGCTTGCAACCCCGATAGAATAATCTGTGTCCCGTCTTCCTGGGAAAGATTAAAAACATTTTCCAACGCGCTTAAACCGGTGGCGTCAATTGTCGGAACATGCCGCATACGAAGGATAAGAATTTTTGGTTTCTTCTCAAGACCGCGAATAGTATCTTTGAATTTGTCGGCCGCTCCAAAGAAGAACGGCCCGTTAATTTCAAACACCTCCACCTCTTGCGGAACATTTTTTTGTGAAATGCGATTTTGATCAACAATGTCTTCTTCATCGGTTTCCTGGCCATCAAGGGAATCTGTGATGTGCCTTACTTGAGTCACTTCAGACATTCTTTTCATAAATAAAAGCGCCGCTAATACAACACCGAATTTAATGGCTACGGTAAGGTCCACAAATACTGTCAGTAAAAACGTCGTCAATAAAACGACGACATCGCTTTTCGGACTTTTGAATATCTTAACAAATAGGCG
>Ga0247727_10017391_pt1 | contig 11455 bp, 12 predicted proteins | sample WisWelCaveWW1625_FD_202498 | JGI IMG/M metagenome (GOLD analysis project Ga0247727, IMG submission 202498) | Biofilm microbial communities from Wishing Well Cave, Virginia, United States - WW16-25 | ecosystem: Environmental > Aquatic > Deep subsurface > Groundwater > Cave microbial mat | place... | reverse complement strand
TGGTGACCGAATGCACAGCGACGTCGGCGCCGAGCGCCAGCGGGCGCTGCAGCGCCGGCGAGGCGAACGTGTTGTCGACGACCACGCGAGCACCGGAAGCGTGAGCAACCGCCGAGACCGACTCGATGTCCACGATCTTCAACAGGGGGTTCGAGGGGGTCTCGATCCACACGAACCGCGTGCGCTCGGTGAGTCCGTTCGCGACCGCATTCAGGTCGGTGAGGTCAACGTTGTCGAAAGCGAGACCCCACGGGGCCAGGACCCTAGCCATGAGCCGGTAGGTGCCGCCGTAGGCGTCATCGCCCAGCAACACATGATCGCCGGGGCGGAGCGAGAGCAGCAGCGTCGTCTCGGCGCCCATCCCCGAGCCGAAGGCGAAGCAGCGCTCGCCGCCCTCGAGGGCGGCGAGCGCGGTCTCGAAGGCGGCGCGCGTCGGATTCCCGCCGCGCGCGTAGTCCCACACCTTCGGCGCACCCACCGCATCCTGGGCGTAGGTCGAGGTCTGGAAGATCGGCACGTTCACGGATCCGTAGACCGGATCGGGGTCCTGTCCTGCGTGGATCGCCGTGGTGTCGAACCTCAGGTCGTCTCCGGGGGCGTCTCCCATCCTCGCCTCCTCAGTTCCTCGATGGCGCCCTGCCCGCTGCGGACCTGCTGCCAGAGCAGCGATTTTCGTTTGGCGTCATGACCCCGTACGAACTGGCTTCCGGCCGGGACCTGCTGGTCGCATGTTCCGCACGCGCACCAGGCGAACAGCGCCGCGGTCCCGCCGCGGTCGGCCAGCGTTCCGGGTCGGTAGGTGCTCGCCGGGGCGTTAGTGGGGATCACTATCACGCCTTCGCCCGGATCGCCGAGCGCGCTCACCTTGCCCTGCAGGACGGCGAGCCCGGTCACGGCCGCTAGCGCGGCATCCACCTGATCGAGCGTAGTCAGCTCCTCCGTGCGGACGCCCTCCATCCGCAGGACCTGCTCGCGCCACGCTCGCTTGCGCATCCCCTTCGGCGGCAGACATCCGGCGAACACCGCTGAGCTAGCGTGGGGGAAGACCTCGATCGCGTGGGCTTTCCAAGGGCGCGCGGTCGCCAGCGGATAACCCGACCGCCCGAGAAGCTCGAAGACCTCCATCCCGCGCCGCATCCAGTCGAAAGCGCGGCCTTCTCCGTGCGCCTTCGACGGTGTCCGGAAGGCATGGATGTTCAGCCGGGCCAGTTCGTTCTCGGTGGCGCGGGACTTGCCCTCGAGGGCCCAACGCGGCGGGGAGTCGATGGCCACGATGTCCGGCTTGCCCTCGCGCACGAGGCGCTCGACGTCGCCCAGGCCTGCTCGCGCGGCGATGACGAACGGCACTCGACGCTCGTCCAGTAGCACCAGGTCCAGCCCCTTGCCGACACCGACGTCGATCCCGAGTGCGCGCACTAGGCCGAGGGCCCGGTCCGCCGGTGGGCCAGGAAGTCCAGCAGGTCGGCGCGCGTGAGAACCCCGAGGACCTGCCCGGCTTTGGTGATCAACACCGCCGGTGCGCGCTCGAGCTCCGTGAACGCGTCCTCTACGGGGGCGTCCCATCCGATCGTCGGGATAGGAGGTGCCATGACGGCCGAGACCTCCGCCTGCAGGGCGTCGGGATCGCGGAACACGCGCTCCAGCAGTTCGCGGTCGCGGATCGAGCCGACGAACTGTGAGACATCCGCCGAGTCCTCGCGCACCACAGGCGCTTGCGAGATGCCGTGCTCGTGCAGAAGGTCGACCGCCTGCCGCACCTTGTCATGGGCGTGCACCGTGATCAGCGAAGGCAGGTCGGCGCCCTTGGCGGCCAGTACCTGCTCCACGGTGATGACGTCCGGTCCCTCCAGGAACCCGTACTGACGCATCCATGTATCCGAGAAGAGCTTCGATAGGTACTGGCGTCCCGAGTCCGGGAGCAGGACCACGATCGTGACGTCCGGGTCGTCCATGTCGCGAGCGACCTCGAGCGCGGCGTACACGGCGGCTCCACCCGAGCCGCCGATCAGGATCCCTTCGCGGCGGGTGACGGCTCGGGCGGCCAGGAACGCCTCGCGGTCCGGGACCCGCACCCAGCGGTCGACGATCTCGGGATCGAAGGTGCCGGGCCAGAAGTCCTCACCGATGCCTTCCACCAGGTAGGGGCGTGGATCGTCGCCGGTGTAGACGGACCCTTCCGTGTCGGCGCCGATCACCTGGATCTGCGGTTTCTGCTCCTTCAGGTAGCGCCCGGCGCCTGTGATCGTGCCGCCGGTGCCGACCCCTGCGACGAACACATCGACCCTTCCGTCGGTCTGCCCCCAGATCTCCGGGCCGGTGGTCTCGTAGTGGGTCGCCGGGTTCTCGGGGTTCCAGTACTGGTTCGGCTGGAAGGCCCCCGGGATCTCGCTCGCGAGGCGATCGGCCACCGAGTAGTAGGACTCGGGGCTCTCTCGCGCCACCGATGTCGGCGTGATGACGACCTCCGCACCGTAGGCGCGCAATAGCGCGATCTTCTCCTGGCTCATCTTGTCCGGCATCACGAAGATGCACCGGTAACCTTTGATGGCGGCCGCGATCGCCAGGCCGTGGCCCGTGTTGCCGCTCGTGGGCTCGACGATGGTCCCCCCGGGCCGAAGAGCCCCTGAGCGCTCGGCCGCCTCGATCATGCGTATCCCGATCCGGTCCTTCACGGAACCACCCGGGTTCAGCATCTCGAGCTTCGCCAGTACCGTCGGCCGCAGCCCCTTCGTCACCGCGTGCAATCGCACGATGGGCGTATGCCCCATCGCATCCAGGAACGTATCTAGCACCTGCATCGCGAGTCCTCCCGCGGAGACGTCCACGCCCATGGTCCCACGCCCGAGGCCGGTCGTCGGTGAGCTCTACCGGTCGGCTCAGGCGCCGGGGGTAAGCTGCCGATGCCTCAGCCGTGGGGCTCGACGAGATGGGGATGGTCTGGTGAGCGACGTCGAACGCGGTTCTGACGCGGGGGGGGAACGCCTGCTGGTCGTCGATGACGACCCGTTCATCGCGCGGCTCCTCGAGATAGAACTCGCCGCCGCCGGTTTCTCGGTGCGAGTGGCGAACGACGGCCAGCAGGCCATCGACCTGGTCAAGGTCGAGCAACCCGATCTGGTGATCACCGATGTGATGATGCCGCATGTCGATGGGTTCGAGCTCACGCGGCTGCTTCGCCAGGACCCTCGGACCGCGCACATCTCCGTGATCATCCTCACGGCTCGCGGGCTCTCGGCGGACAAGCTCGAGGGCTTCGCGATCGGCGCGGACGACTACATCGTGAAGCCCTTCGATACGCCGGAGCTACTGGCTCGCGTGCGCGGGGTCCTTCGCCGGTCGAAGGAGATGCGCGACGAGTCCCCGCTCACGGGCCTGCCCGGGAACGGCCGGGCGCAGGAGGAGATCGAGGCGCTGGTCGCAGCCGGACAGGACTTCGCGGTCCTGTACGCCGATCTGGATCACTTCAAGGCGTTCAACGACCACTACGGGTTCCCTCGCGGTGACGAGGCGATCCAGGGGACCGCCCGCCTGCTCCTGGACGTAGCGACCGAGTTCACCGCCGAGGACGCATTCGTTGCCCATCTGGGCGGAGACGACTTCGCACTCCTGGTGCCCCCGGCCGATGCGGCGCTCATGGCTGACACGATCGTGCAGCGGTTCGACGAGCAGGTCGGGTCGTTCTACGACGAGGAGGATCGCGAGCGCGGGTGGATCGAGGTCCTGAACCGGCGCGGCGAACCGCAGCGGTACGGGCCGCTCACGGTTTCGATCGGTATCGCCAGCACCCAGCGGCGCCGGTTCGCTCATTTCGCCGAGGTGATCGCGGTCGCGACCGAGATGCGTAACTTCGCGAAGGGCAGCGAGGCTTCGTCCTGGTCGATCGATCGCCGCGCTGGCTCGTAGGGCGGTTCAGTCCGGGAGCGGTCCGGGCTCGGACAGGTGAAACCCCTGGCCGTAGCGGACCCCGAGCTCGACGAGTGTCCGCAACTCGGCTTCGCTTTCGATCCCCTCGGCCACGATCGTCATACCCATCTCGTCGGCGAACGAGATCAGCGCCGAGGTGAGCGCCCGGCGGCCTCGGTCCTTATCTATGTCCCTGGTGAGCGAGATGTCGACCTTGATGATGTCCGGAGCGATGTGAAGCGTGTGGCGAAGGCTCGCGAACCCGGCGCCAGCGTCGTCGATCGCGATCCGGATCCCATGAGCCCGGAGTCGGGCGAGGGCGCCGAAGAGCTCGTCGTAGTCGTCCACCGGCTCGTGCTCGGTGATCTCGACGACGATCCGATCGGCCACCGGAGCCAGCAACGCCTCTAGGTCATCGGAGACCGCGACGCGGTGCGAGCAGTTGACCGACAGATAGGCAGAAGCCGCGATGCGTGGAAGCTCCGCGAGAGACCGGGCGATGGTGGTGAGCTCGAGCTGGGCACCCAGTTCGACGGCGACGGCCTCTGCGAACCACTCGTCCGGCGCCCGGAGCGGGATCGAGCGGAACCGGGCCAGCGCCTCGAATCCCACGGGCTCGTTCGTTGACAGATCGACGATCGGCTGGAACGCCATCGCCACCCCCTCGCCGGAGACGAACCGCTGGATCTCGTCGCGGCGTGCGGCGCGAGCCTCCTGCTCGATCTCCTCGCGTCGTAGTTGCGAGGACAGTTCGTGAACGATCCCACCGATCACCTCGGCAGATAGGCTCGTCCCACCGCCTGCGACCCGCCTGATCGACCCGACTATCTCCTCGGCCGCGGTGCCCTTGACGAGGTAGCCCACGGCCCCGGCACGAAGCATCTCCAGGACGGTGGGCCGATCCTCGAACGCGGAAAGGGCGATCACCCGGGTCGCTGGCGAGAGGCGTTGGATCTCTCGGGCTGCACGGGGCCCGCCCCCGGCCGGCATCTTCACGTCCACGAGCGCTACATCAGGGAGCATCTGCCGGGCGAGGGCGATCGCCTCGTCGGCATCGGCGGCAGCGCCGACCAGCTCGACGTGCTCCTCCTGGCCCAGGAGGTCGGACAGTGCGCTGCGTAGCGCCGGCTCGTCATCGGCGACGAGGACACGTACGCGTTCCGCGGAGACCACGAGGGGAAGGACGCTACCCACGGGCGGACCGTAGTCACCTCCGACCGCCCCTGCAATCACCCGGGCGACCGAAGGGCCGGACTAGGCTCTTCGGCCATGGAGCGCAACGTCATGGGACTACGTGTCCTCGGGGCTCGGGCAGGCCGGCATCGAGAACCGCTTCACCGCCGGATGGGATACCCCGGCCAGCCACACCTCGGCGTCCACTCGGATGCGGCGGCCCGACAGGTCGGTCCCCGGTTCGCCGTCGAAGGCCTCGCCCAGATTCAACTCGAACGTCCGGGTCTGTCCGGAGGGGATCGACGCGAAGTCCGGAGATGGGAACACGAATGCGATCATCCCGGTTTCGGTTCCTCCGGGATGCAGAACGTGAACCCACAGGTGGAAGTCCGGATCGATCCGGACCCGGCGCGGCCCCAGGTTCTCGATCGAGAAGCGGATGTGCGCCCCGCCGGTGCGTAGACACGTCAGATCCGCGGACAGGCCCAGCGCAGCCGATGTGCCGGCCTGAGCTGGTGCGGTGATCGAGGCGAGGGCGACGGTGAGGATGAGCAGACGGCGGGCCATGTACGGACCTCCTCGTGCGGCGAGGCCCTGTGACGGCCAGGTCCCCCCATCAAGTTCCCATCCCTACGATGGTGTGATGCGGATCGAGCGGACGGTCGACCTGCCGTGCGGCGCGGATCGGGCGTGGGCGGTGCTGACCGACTGGGAACGCCAGGCGGAGTGGATGCGCGACGCAGACCGGGTGCGGGTCGTCTCCGAGCACCGCGAAGGCCCCGGGGTGCGACTCGCGGTCCGAACACGGTTGTTCGGCATCCCCGCGTTCACCGAGCTCATGGAGGTCACCTGGTGGGACCCACCATCCGGGCTGGCGATACAGCACGGGGGCCCGGTGATCGGTGAAGGGACCTGGTCGCTGCTTCCCGAGGGGCCGGCGACCCGCTTCACATGGGTCGAAGACGTTCGACTGTCGCTTCCGGTCTTCGGCGAGGCTGCCGCCTGGTGCTACCGACCCTTCATGGGGATGCTGATGCGACGAGCGCAGGAGGATCTCCGCAGGAGGATCGATCGGGGCTAGCCCGATGCGCCGCCCTCCAGCTCGGTCTCCGGGGGAGGCGAGAGCACGATCAGGACGACGGCGGGTTCCGGTGATGCGTTGCGAAGGGTCAGGTCCTCGCCCGCCGGGACGACCGCGGTGCCCCACTGGCGGAGCCTGGCCCGGCCCTTGCCCACCTGGACGGCGACCTCGCCGGCCAGGATCACGAGGAGCCCGTCCGCGGCCTCGTCCGCCATCGGTCCGAGTCCCTGCGCGTCCTTCAGGCACACGACCTGTGACCAGAGCTTGCCGGTCTCCAGGAGCACCTCCGTGCGAGGTGAGTCGTCGGTGAAATGCACCAGGTCGGTGAGATGACGGGTCTGCACGGCACTAGGGTACGAGGCCCGTCACGGAGATTGCGACGCTAGACTGCCCCGGCCGACTTAGCGCGCGAGGAGTTCGTATTGACCACGTACACGTTCGTCACCGGATCGCCGCGCGAGGTGGCGGCCGGCTTGTTGGTCGTACCAGTCTTCGAGGGACCCGAGCCGGGGCCGGGCGCGAAGGAGACTCGAACCTTCGAGGCGTACATGGGGGCGAGGCTCACGGGCAAGAAGGGCGAGACGCTACTGGTGCCGAAGCGTAGAGGCGATCGATTCGCTGCGGATGCGGTCCTGCTGGTCGGGGTCGGCCCCAAGGACGCGTTCGACGTGACGGCGTTGAGGCGCACGATCGGTCGAGTGGCGGGTAGCGCCCGTCGGTTCGGCACGGTCGCGACCACCTTCCCGATGGCGCTCGGCGTCAGACACGCAGGTGAGGCGGTGCAAGCCGCCGCTGAGGGGTTGGCCCTGGGCAGCTACCGGTTCGAGCGGTACCGCTCGAAGCCGGAAGGGGACGGACCCTTGAAAGCGATCATGGTCGTCGGCTCCTCGCGCTGGGATCAGAAGGCGGCGAAAGTAGCGTTGAAGCGAGCCGAGGTGATCGTCGACGCCGTGTGCTGGGCCCGCGACCTCGTGAACACGCCGGCAGGCGACCTGCCGCCCGCCGCGATCGCCCGCGCGGCTCAGGCGATGGCGCGCTCCGTGGGTCTGACCTGCAAGGTGTGGACCGAACCCCAGCTGAAGCAGGGCGGGTTCGGAGGGATCCTCGGGGTCGGACGGGGATCGGCGAACCCTCCGCGCATGATCGAGCTCACCTACGCCGGCGCGGGTCGTGCCAAGCCGCTGGCGCTCACCGGCAAGGGCATAGCCTTCGACTCAGGCGGCCTGTCGATCAAGCCCGCCGACGGCATGGAGACCATGAAATGTGACATGGGGGGCGCAGCCTCCATCCTTGCCACCATGAAGGTGCTCGCGCGTCTCAAGCCGAAGATCAACGTGATCGCCGTCATCCCGTCGAGCGAGAACATGCCGAGCGGCACGGCGCAGAAGCCCGGCGACGTGATCCGTCACCGAGGCGGCACGACGAGCGAGGTCTTGAACACCGACGCCGAAGGGCGCTTGATCCTGGCGGACGCGCTGGCGTACCTGATCGAGAAGAAGCCGCAGCTCATCGTGGACACCGCGACGCTGACCGGCGCGTGCATGGTCGCGCTGGGGAGCGACATCACGGGCGCGATGGGTAACGATGACGCGCTGATCCAGGAGATCGTCGATGCCGGTGCTCTGGTCGGCGAGCCCACCTGGCAGCTGCCCCTCCATCACGACTACCGCCCGCTCATCGACTCGAAGGTCGCCGACGTGAAGAACATCGGTAAGCGATACGGCGGAGCGATAACGGCGGCGCTGTTCCTGGCCGAGTTCGTCGGTGACACGCCGTGGTGCCACCTGGACATCGCCGGCCCCGCGTTCGCCGACGGAGCCCACGACCTCGGGCCGGCCGGGGGGACCGGTGTGCCGGTCCGTACGCTGGTTAGGTTCGTGTTGGATCGGGCCGGCGGCTGAGTTGGACCCTAGGACCGGCCCCGCCCTGGCCATCTTCGCGCATCCCGACGATGCCGAGATCTGCGCCGGGGCGACGCTGGCGAAGTGGGCGCGGGCCGGCCGCGACGTCCACCTTCTGATCCTCACGAACGGCGACCGTGGATCGCAGGACGCCGGGCTGTCCAGAGAGGAGATCGCACGGACGCGCCTCGCGGAATCCGAGGAGGGCGCCGCTGTCATGGGACTCGCATCCGTTCGCGTGTTGTCGATCCACGACGGCGAACTCGAGAACACGGCGACGGTGCGTGAAGCGGTCACGCGGAGGATCCGCGAGGTTCGCGCAGAGACGGTGCTGTCGTGCGATCCCACGGCGGTCTTCTTCGAGAACCTCTACTACAACCATGCGGACCATCGCAACGCCGGGTGGACCGCACTCGACAGCGTGTTCCCGGGCAGCGGCAACCCCCACTTCTTCCCCGAGCACATCGGCGAAGGACTCGAGGTCCGCGGCGTGACCGACGTCTGGCTGGGATGGACGAACGACGCGAACCACACCGAGGACGTCTCCGGGTTGCTCCGGACCAAGGTGGACGCACTGGCCGGCCACCCCAGCCAGCTGGCCGAGGGGATACGGTTCTTCGAGGACTGGTTCACCGAGGAGATGACCGAGGCCGGGCTGGCCATAGACGCCGAACACGGCGAGCGGTTCCGCGTACTCGACCTGTCTTGAGGGCCGCTACTCCTTCGTGCCGCTCGCGAGCAGGACCGTGCGCCGGTCGTGCATCGGGTCGGGGAATCGATCGGCGAACGTGGCTGCGGCACGCTGCCTCAGCGCATGCCAACCGTCCTCCCCGATCATGCTGCGCACGAAGCGGCCTGTGGCCCAGGACCGCAACCCGTCGATGTAGTCGGCCTGTGTGTAGTTCCATTCGTAGGTGGCGCGCTCGACGCGGATCCTGCGAAGGCCCGCCGCGCGCAACACCTCGCCGAGCTTGTCCGCGCGGCGGAACCGGTCATGGTGGGGGATCGCCTTGGCCAGCGACGGCTCGAGCAGTTCCTTCGGGACGACGCCATGCACGAGCTCGAGCCAGGCTTCTGTGAACGCGTCCCTGCCGTCCGCCCAGGTCGAGACGGCGAGCGTTCCGCCCGGCGCTGCGACCCTCAGCAGGTCGTGCAGCGCGGTCTCGGGCCTCGTGAAGTGGGCGAGAACGAATCCGGCGAGCACCACGTCGAACACACCCGGCCCGAACGGCAGATCGATCGCTTGTGCGGCGACCAGCCTGAGGCCCGGCCTCGCGACGCGGGCAAGCGCGAGCATCCCGAGTGAGCTGTCGACGCCGATGACCGTTGCGCCCGCCCTGGCAGCGGCCTCGGCGACCACGCCGGTGCCGGTCCCGACGTCGAGCACCCGTCCTCCGGCGTTCACGCCCGCAAGTTGCACCAGTGCGCGCGCCGGCTCGGCGAAGCGCGGCGCGTGGACCCGCTCGTAGGAGACCGCGACGTCGTCGTAGGAGCGCCAATCATCGGACATGATCCCCAGGCTACCCAGCCTGAGGCCCGCCGGCCGTGAAGCAGCGTGGGTCGGCCGATAGGCTGTGGCGCCATGCAGAGGCCTGAGGCGTGACGGGGTTCGGGGGTGTGTTCGCCGTCGTGCTCGCCGAACTGGTGGCGGGGGGCCTGGCGGTCACGTGGTGCTCGCCGCTGTGGAACGAAGCGAAGCGTTCCTATTTCACGGTCTACGGCGGACTGATGACGGTTCTGTTCGCGTTGCCGACCTGGTTCGTGGCTCGCAGCAGCGCCGGGGACGCTCCGTGGGCGCCGTGGACCACCCGGCTGAGCCTGTTGACGCTGGCCCTGGTGGGAGGCTCGACCCTGTTGATGACGGTACGCCGGCAGACGGCCGCTCGCATCGCGGGGTTGGCGTCGGTGGCGGCGTCGGCCGGGGTATTGGCGGCGCTGGCACCATCGGCCGATCGCCCGTATCCGATGGCCTTGGTGCAGGTAGCCACCGGGGCCCTGTTCCTCGGGGCTGTCTATGACGCGCTGTTCCTGGGCCACTGGTACCTCACCGATCGCAAGCTGACCCGGGTCCCGATCCAGCGCTACGCGATGGTGGTGGTCCTGGCATGCATCGTCGAGATGGTGGTCGTCGCGGCCACGGGTTCCTCCGGGGGCGCCGTGTCGGGTTCGTTGAACCCGCTGCTTGCCGCCGGGGACGTCGCCCCTTGGATCGCGATCGGCATGGCTGGCGCGACACTCCTGATCGCCGTGATGGCGAAGGCGGCGCTTCGCGGTGACCGAGCCTCCGCCGTCCGGTCGGCGACGGGCTTCTACTACATCGGCGTCATCACTGCGATCACGGCCGAGATCGCGGTGAAGACCCGGTTCTTCCCGGGATGACGCCGCCATGACCTGGGCCCTCGTGCTGGGCGGGATCGTTGCGGCAACCATCGGGTGGTCGCTGGTTCGCGAAGGGCGGTCGATCTGGTACGTCATGCCGCCGCTCTACGGCGCTCTAGGCATCATCGCGATCGCTCGAGGGGAACTCGAGAGTGTCGTGAACGGAGGCATGGCCGACCTCCTGTTGGGGCTCGCCGCGGGCGCGGGCCTGTTCTTGGCTACCAGGCTCGCCGTGGTCTTGCTCCGTCACTGGCCCGCGTTCGAGCGGGACGCTGCTCAGCAGTACGCGTCCGGCGACGCCCTGAGCAAGCCGACGGTATTGGCCCTCTCGCTCGTGGTCCTCGGGGGGGAGGAGCTGTTCTGGCGCGGCTGGCTCCAGGGCTCAGCGGCGCAGGCGGACATCGGAAGCGTGGCGGCGACCGCGCTCGTGGCGTGGATTGGCTACGTGGCGGCGAACCTCGCTTCCGGTAACCGGGTGATCTGGGCGGGCGCCGCGGTCGGCGGCGCGGTCTGGGGGGCCCTCGCTGCCCTCACGGGCGGGGTCCTGGCGCCGCTCGCCAGTCACGCCGCCTGGACCGTGTCCATGATCTTGCTGCCGCCGGCCCTGGCGCGAGGGAAGATGCAGCCATGACCTTCCTGTCGACGGCGGTGCAAGACGTCCTGTCGTCGGGGTCGTTCTGCGCCGTGGCGACCATGACGCCCGACGGCCCTCACTGCACGCCCCTCGTCTTCGCCTCCAGCGGGGGAAGGGTGTGGCTGACCACCTCCCGCCGCTCGGTCAAGGCGCGGAATTGGCGCTTGGACCCGGCGATGGCCGGCCTGGTTCGTCACGGCGACCTGGCCGTGTCCTTCACGGGCACCGTCCGTACGTACGACGCGCTCGACACGCGAACGTGGGCCAACGCGGTCGCGGGCGCGACGAGCATCGCCCGCGCGACGGCGACGTTCAGCCGCAAGAACGCGCGCTTCTTCGCCGGGTACGCGGTCGATGCCCGACAGGTACCGTTGGCGTGGACAC
>Ga0247727_10017390_pt1 | contig 11455 bp, 6 predicted proteins | sample WisWelCaveWW1625_FD_202498 | JGI IMG/M metagenome (GOLD analysis project Ga0247727, IMG submission 202498) | Biofilm microbial communities from Wishing Well Cave, Virginia, United States - WW16-25 | ecosystem: Environmental > Aquatic > Deep subsurface > Groundwater > Cave microbial mat | place... | reverse complement strand
GCCTAAAAAGACTCTGCTTGATTGGCGCATGCTTGGCCGCCGGCATTGTTTTGCTTAGTTTGACTAAGGGGCTTTTATTGGTCGATCTATTTCGTGAACCTGACCTGAATTGGACCTTTCCACCCGTCGAGATGGTCGCGCCATCCGACCATTAAACTACCGGATTTTTTAGCCGTGAACCAGTCTAACTTATTTATTTAACGATTCAAAATTACCTCACCTAAGCTTGACCTTCACCACCGTGTTTGTGAAATAATTCACGTAAACCGGACTTCTTACCTTGGCTTACTGAATTCTCCCCGGTAATGATTATTCAAACAATACCGCAAATGCAATTTTACTTCACTTATAGCTAAATTACTTTTGAAGCACGTCCTACAGCAATTCTGGTGATTGGCCGGCCAGCTCGAAGACAAACCATGGCTGGCCTTAAATGTAAAGTCAGGGGAGTTTGAGGAGGTTCAGAATCTAAAAATTAAGCGAAAACCGGCGCCTTGGGAGAGTCAGTCTATTTCTTCCATTTCCGCTATTCTATTACTAAGTCCGTTCGTATTTGTGATTTTTTTCAAAAAAGTACTTGACAGACTGGGATATTTTGCTATTTTGGGGGCGTCTAGGGAAACTAGTTGTGTAGAAACGCTTTAGTTTTGAGACTGTAGTACCTTAAAGTAACGCGCTTATAACAAAGACGTTACATTCGAATTAAGCTTCATTTTTGGTTTTTATAAAGAGATAATAGAACCTGCAGAGAAGTTATATTCTTGAGGGTTTTAATACATCTCGAAGATTCTTCTTCATCCAGTTTCATCGATATCTTTCAAAGGGTGAGTCTTGAGTATTATGAGTGCTTGAGGGTTTCCTTTGACTGGAGTTGATCGATTCTGGCGGGATTTCGATACCCGGTTTCGAATAAGATCGAAACGTTATCGAAACCTTCCGGGTAGCTTTCAGATGTTATTAAATTGATAGTTACCTGAAACTGGTAAAGACCTTTAGTTTTTAAAGGAGCATTCTAATGATGCACAAAAGAACAGTATATTCTTTGTTGCTGACCTCCTTTATACTGGTGTTTGCGTTATCATCGGCATTGGCCCAGTCAGTTACTTTTGGTTCGAATGCTACTGCCAAGCGTTGTGAGTCCGGGGCATTGGACATAATTGTCAATCCCGGGGGCTCGGTCAACGCAATTGAGATAGTTTTCAGAGTGGAGTCCACCGCAGGTGGGGCGTATTTCTCCAATCTGAACGTAGTGTTTGATCCGGGGTTTACCGAACTGGACAACCGGATAGTAGATTTATCCGGGTTCACCAATAACGTATCACCGGGTACAGTACGTTTGGCTGCGATGGCCACAGATCCTGGGGATGCCTGCCTTTCTTCCACAAAAGTTGTAGCTCGCGTGGAATACACGCTCAACAATGCTTGTGGCGGGACAGTGCGTTTGGATGGGTCGAGTTTTCCTTGCCCCAACAACCCCCTGGTTGTAGCGACAACCCAGTTTGTGGACTGCGCCGATAATGATTTGATTGCGGCGGCAGTAACGGGGGGCATGGTGACAGTCACCAATGCTTTGCCGACTATCGATCCGATTTCCGACGCTTCGATCCATTGGGGCACGACCTACATTGGCGATGCTGAAGGGCACGATCTGGATTTAGCCAGCGGCTGTGAGAAGCTGACATATACGAAAGTGGTAGGTCCTGGTGCAATGAACGTAAGTTCGACAACTGGGGCGATTAGCTGGTTTGCGACCGGAGGCGATGTCTGTGTACACCCGGTTACTATTCGAGTGACCGACTCCTGCGGCGCCAGCGCCCAAACCAGTTTTTCGATTTGCGTGACAAACGATGCACCGGCCTTTACGGATTGTCCGGATGGCGGACGTTATTGCTGGGGTGAATTAGCCTCCGGCGATGTCGACGCTTCTGATCCAGACGGCGGTCCGGCAGCTTTGGAGTATTCATTGGTCAGTTATAATGGTCCCGGCACGGTTAATCTTAATCCCATAACGGGCGAGTGGAGCGTGCAGACCCAGGAACAGAATAATTACATCGGCAGCTGGACGCTATGCATTAAAGCCAGCGACGGCGCCAACGTTTGCAGCCCTTGCAGTCCGTCCAACGCAGACACTTGCTGTGTGGAGTTTAGTGTAATACCCACCTTCCGCGTTTCAATTGAAAAGACGGAAAATACTCGTTTTGGCCAGATTGAAGATGTCAGCATCTATCTGGACAACAGTACTGATCCGGGTAACGCTATGGGTGGCTATGACCTCTTAATTGAGTATGATCCCAGCGTATTATCGCTTAATTCGGCCGATCCCGGTCGGTTAATTGAAGAATGCGGTTGGGAGTATTTCACCTATCGTTTTGGTGCATCGGGTAACTGCGGCGCCAACGCCTGCCCTTCGGGCAAGATGCGCATCGTAGCTATAGCCGAAACCAACAATGGCAACAACCATCCTGCCTGCTTTGGCGAAACGCCGGGCACAAACAGCGACCTGGTAGTGCTGCACTTTTTGGTCACCAACGATTACAACGTGGAGTGCCAACAGGTACCGATTCGGTTCCGCTGGTACGACTGCGGTGATAACGCCATTTCATCCCGGACGGGTGACACCCTGTTTATCTCCCGTCACGTTTATGAATGGAACATTCCCGGCGCGATTGAAAATCCCAATGCCGCGTTCCCGACATACTACGGCGCCAACTCGACTTGCGACGTCCAACTGGATGACAGCAAGCCGGATCCGTTGCGCTGTGCGGACTTCTGGAACGGCTTTATTGACATCGTTTGTGTCGCAGACCTTGACGACCGCGGTGATGTCAACTTAAACGGCGTGGCGCACGAAGTTGCCGACGCAGTGTTGTTCAGCAACTATTTCGTGTATGGCGTGGGCGTGTTTACGGTCAACGCGGCGGGTCAAATAGCCGCTACCGATATCAATGCCGATGGTGTGGTGTTGACGGTGGCCGACTTGGTTAATTTGATTCGTATCGTGGTGGGCGATGCCTCCCCGATACCGAAAGTGTCCCCGTTGGCGGTCAAATACACCCATAACAACCAAGGCGTGATGTCGGTCAAAGACGGTGTCGAGATCGGCGCTGCCTATGTGGTAGTCTCGGGTAACATGATCCCGGTCTTATTGGCTAATAATATGGAGATGCTGTATGCTTATGACGGCGCCAATACCAGATTACTGGTGTGGTCGCGTGAAGGGCACAGCTTCACCGGTGACTTCCTTAATGTCAACAGTCAGGTGGTCTCACTTGAAATGGCGACGTTTGAAGGACAGCCGGTGGCTCTGGAAGTTCTGCCGACAGAGTTTGCTCTGGCCCAGAACTATCCGAATCCGTTCAATCCCAAAACACGTATCAGCTTCAGTCTGCCGACCAAGAGCGATTACACTCTGACGATTTACAACGTAAATGGTCAGGAAGTGGCGTCGTTTGCGGGTTCAGCCGAAGCCGGCGTGCACGAGATTGACTGGGAAGCCGGAAGCATTGTAGCCAGCGGCGTCTATCTCTATAGACTCGTTGCCGACAAAGGCAAATTTGTGGCTAATAAAAAGATGGTCCTGCTCAAGTAAGTTTAACAACTTACTTTAACAGCCAACCACAAATAACCCCCCCTCCTCAAAAGGTGGGGGGGTTTATTATTTTGGCAGCTATCTGTTTTGGAGTCAGGGGAGCCAATTCAAACAGCCGACTTTTCGGAAGTACGAATGACCTTTTTTAACAAATCGAGAATCAGTTCGAGTCCAAAAGGTTTTTGAAGAATACCATCGACGACTTTTTTTTGGTCGGCGAAAGAGCGACGGTCAAGAGTGTGATAAGCTGTTATCAATATGACCGGCAAATCGGGATGCTTTTCTTTGATAGTTTTGGCCAGACTGACCCCATCCATGACGGGCATCTTAATGTCGGTAATAACAGCGTCAACCGCGGAGCTCTTTATGATATCCAGGGCTTCTTTAGGGCTGGCCGCCGGAATGGCCGTGTATTCACATATTTTCAAGGCTTCGATCAACATTTCCCGGAAATAGTCGTCATCATCGATGACAAGTATGCGGCGAGACCGAGTATCCAGTATTTCTTCTTTTCCTGAAAGAGTCTTTTCAATGAGTTCTTCCAGATTGGAAATTCGGAAGGGCTTGGCCAGAAAGCCTTCCGGATGGGCTTTTCCGATAATGTCCGGCCGGGCAACACCGGTTATGAAAATTACCGGCAGTTGGGGATAATTATTGCGAATTTTGCTTAGTAGTTCAAAGCCGTCCATTTCCGGCATGCTGATATCGCTAATTACCAGATCATAGGCTTTTTTGGACAAAAGAAAGAGAGCTTCACCGGCGCTTTTGACGGTGGCCGTGGCGTATCCCATAGAAGCCAGAGTGTCTTCAAGCAAATCCAAGAGCCGCTGGTCGTCATCTACCACTAAAATTCTAACGCTTGATTTATCCTTGTTTTTCATGACCTGATAATTTTCAAAAGCATGGCTATTTTTTCTTCCAGCAATTTGTCGCTTTCGGCTTCGACGTTGAGTCTTATTAATGGTTCGGTATTTGAGCCCCGAAGGTTGAACCAGAATCTCTGGCCTTGAACGGTCAGACCATCAAGATTATCCTGTTCGTCGCCCGAAAAGGCCTGTTTTACCTGACTTATCTTCTCGGCCACCGAATCAACCCGCGTATTAATTTCCCCTGATTGAAAATAGGGATTTAGCTCTTTTATTAGTTCATCCAGGGGCCGGTTTTCGACCGACAAGAGTTCCAGACAGACTAAAAAGGCAATCAGCCCGGAATCGGCGAACCAGTTGTCGCGGAAATAAAAATGTCCCGAGTGCTCCCCGCCAAAAACGGCATTGTGCTTTTTCATGAGAGGTTTTATGAGGGCGTGTCCGACACGAGTACGCACGGCCTGGCCGCCCATTTTCTCGACCAGTTCCGGTACCGCTTTTGAGCAAATTAAATTATAAAGGACTGTTTGGCCGGTATGTTTTGTCAGAAGTGATTTAGCCACCAGGGCCGTGCACATATCTCCGCGGACCTGACGTCCGTTTCGGTCCACCAGAAACATACGGTCGGCGTCGCCGTCAAAAGCCACTCCAAAAGCTGCTTTTTCTTCAATTACAGCTTTCTGCAAATCGACCAGATTTTCCGGTTCAATCGGCGAGGCGGGATGATTGGGAAAGGCGCCGTCGAGCTCAAAAAAGAGCCGTGTGCATTCGACCGGCAGTTTTTCCAGCACCGGCGGAAGAGTCCGTCCGGCCATGCCGTTGCCGGCATCAATTACAATCTTAAACGGTTTGACTTTCAAAATATCAATGAATGACAGGCAATGGTTTACGTAGCCTTCGAGAATGTCTCTGCGAATAACACTTCCTCGGGACGGCGATTTGGTGATTTCCTCGCCTTGCTGAATCATTTTCAGAATCTGCCCCAGTCCGTCATTTCCGGAGAGCGGCTCGGCCTCTTTGCGGCAGATTTTGAGACCGTTGTATTCTTTGGGATTGTGACTGGCGGTAATCATAACCCCGCCGTCGTAGCCATAATTACCAACGGCAAAGTAAAGGGCGTCAGTGGAGATTTGTCCGAGATCGATGACATTGGCGCCCCAATCATTAATTCCCCGGGCGAAGTATTCGAAGATTCCGTCCGAAGACAGGCGCATATCCCGGCCGACGGCAATGCTATTGGCGCCCAGAAATGATGATAGGAAAAAGCCGATATGGTAGGCGTACTCCGGCTTAAATTGGTCGGGGACTGTACCGCGGATGTCATAGGCCTTGAAAATGTCCGGATTAATATCCATTATTGTCTTTCCATTAGGGGGGACAATAATACGGTTGTGCCGCAAAGCGGTCAAATCCTTTCGAGGGGGAGCGTTTCTTTCCACACCTAGTTTTATCGGATACTTATAACTTGGTTTAATGACGGCCGCACCGTGAAATGGAACCGGCGACAGGGGGGGGTTGCGTTTTGTAAGGATTTAATTATAATCAGTGGCCGAAATTGACCGATTCTATAGTTATAGCTGATAGACGGAACGCTGGAGCTGGAACTTGTGTGCTTTCCGGCGGGTTTGGTCCCGCCTTAAAGCGGGATTGATGGGCGGTTAGCTCAGCTGGTTAGAGCACCTGCTTTACACGCAGGGGGTCATTGGTTCGATTCCAGTACCGCCCATTTGGACTGGCTGTACTGGAAAAGAGGGAGGTAGGTTTCAGAATTTTTGGCTCGATTCGGCGAAAGTCAGAATTGGTCAAACGCAAACTAAAGAGTAAACGGGGTCGTAGTTCAGTTGGTTAGAACGTCCCGACAGGAGGTGTCGGGAAGGCCGCGAGTTCGGTTTGGCTAGAAAGTAGCAATATAGAAAGAGGAAACGGGGTCGTAGTTCAGTTGGTTAGAACGCATGCCTGTCACGCATGAGGCCGCGAGTTCGAGTCTCGTCGACCCCGCCATTAAATTTGGCTTACTTCACATACATTTTGATAAGTGAAAAGCATGGAAAGTTTTACTTAGGCAGTAGCCAGGATCTTGCAGATAGATTAAAAAGACACAATTCGGGTCGCTCTCCTTCAACAATGTCCGGGATTCCGTGGAAGCTCATTTATTAAGAAGAGTTTGTCACGCGCTCGGAGGCGTTAAACCGAGGACGAAAGTCGAAGTCATGGAAAAATAGGAGCCGCATAGTACAGTCGGTTAAATCGTCCCGACTTGGTAGTCAGGGGCGAGATAGTACAAATTTGGCCCAGCACCAATTTGACTTGATTAAAATTAGTTAAGACGCAACGGCTTGCAGTTTTCTATCGGCTTCAGCCACCCCAATAGAATCTCCGCCAAAGGCAATTCCGATTTCTTTCAGCATGTCGTAAGGCAGTATGCCGCCGGCCTGGATGATTACAACGTCATTAGGGATTTCAATTTCTTTACTATTCGATGAAAGCACTACGGAATTTGGTCGAATTTCTTTTACTATCGAATCAAAATAGGAAATGATTTTATTGGCACTGATAAGTTTGCCAATCATCTTTTCGTTAGCCTTTTTAATCCTGAAAAATTGATTTTTGCGATAAGAAATAGAGACTGTGTTGGTGTTCTGTTTGGCCAGGCCCACGGCCGCTTCCACGGCGCTGTCACCGCCCCCAACAATTAAAACATTCTGGTTTTGATAAGATTGGGCGTCAATAAGACTGTATAATACCTTGGTCATTTCCTCACCGGGAACTCCTAATTTACGAGGCGCGCCACGCCGCCCCAGCGCCAGGACAACGTGGGAGGCTTCATATTTTGAGCCGTTGGCAGTCTCGACCTCAAAGACACCACCAACTTTCTTAATTTTATTGACAAATTGTCCGTAGCGTATGTCCAGACTAAAACGTTGAGTGAGTTCACGCCACAATTCCAATAATTTTTCTTTCGAGTGTTCCCCGTGTTTCAATTTGCCGTACAGGGGTATTTCCACCGGCTGGGTCAAGACCATTTTACGGCGGGGATAATGCAAAATTGCGCCGCCCACTTCGTGCTGGTCCAAAATCAGACAATTTAACCCGTTCTGTTTGGCGCCCAAGGCGGCGCTGATGCCGGCGGGGCCGGCGCCTACAATTAAAACGTCACAGCCTGATTTTCCGCTGCTCTGCGCTTCAATACTTTTACTGATGGCCTGTACCACTTTCGCGCCTTGGTCGATGGCATGACGGATCAACGACAACCCCCCCAACTCTCCGGCAATAAAAATTCCCGGGACAGTGGTTTCATTTGTGTCTGTCAAAATAGGTATGTCGGGACGTGAGCGGATGTCGCCCAAGCCGACCTTGAGGGCGCCCACCGGACAAACTACTTCGCATCGGGCATGCCCCACGCATCTTTGTCCATTTATAACTTCGGCCGTGCCCCAAACCACCGCCAGCACATCTCCTTCCGGACAGACTTTGACACAGGCGCCGCAGCCAATACACAAGGAGCGATTTATCATGGGGTACTGCCCGAGCGGGCGGTCAATACCCAGTTTCCTCGCTTCAATTTTGAGTTCTTTAAGGCTTTTTTGGTTTCTGCGAAACTTGATCAAATACGGAACAAAAACAGCGATGACCAATAGTATCGCAACCATCCAGACGATTATTTTCTCTATCATACCCTGAAACTCTTGTGATTCAAGATGCGGTAATCAGCTTAATATCTGTAGCCCAGTTCAAACTGTAGACGCAGGCCGTCTATGTCGTCTCCCGAATCCGAATGAAAAGTACTTCCGAAATAGTAATTTTTTGAAAAGTCCTTGAAAAAAGTGAATTCCAGCGAACGGCTGGTTCGGTCTGGCGACTGTCCTTCAACGGTGTAAACGTATTTGCTGAATCCGGTTGATACTGCGCCAATGAAGCGTATATCCACATCCAGTCCAATTCTGTAATTTGTGCCATATTCAAAAGGTCCGCTGAATCCCGAAACAAAGGTACTTACTGAAAACGGCGTATTTAACAATTGCGAAATGCGTCCCGTGGTGGAGTAGTTGATGGTGGGGTCAGTCCCCTGTTTCGGTTTGCGATAGCCCAGCGCGCCGGAGAGCCAAATCTTTTTCAATGGCGTGTATTCAACCGACACCCGCAGTCCATGATTGGTGCGGTCATCAAAGAGACTGTCCGGAAGTGAGCGATACTGGTAAGTCAAATAACTCGTTCTTATGTCATAATTCAAAGATGTTCTAACTTTCGGGTTTAGCTGGTAATCCGTGTGCAGATACAAATTAGATATGGCGTAGGTTTTTCCGGCCCTTTCTTTGCGCCAGCCGGTGTTGATGTCCATTTCCACCGTATGACTGAATCCCCAGAGTCGTCCAAAGCGAACCCTTCCGGAGGATGCCACGAAGGCGCGGCTGATGCTGGCGCCATGTTGTTCCCGGACAAATCCGATAGCTTGTTGTACCTGATTGACGGCATTGACATCGGTTTTATACTCACCGTAAAAACCAATTTTGATTATCTCATCTTCGGCGCTGCTGTACAGCCACGACGGCTGTTGTCCGCCAAATAAGCCCAAAGCCATGGCACGGTTAAGGCGAAAATCAAACATGGCTCCATCCAGATAGCCGATACTCCCCAGACGGCGCGGCAGAATTCGGCCCAGTGAAGACGAAAGCATTGACTTGGGGCTAAAATAAGTTAAGGACAATTCCCATAATCGGTTTTCCCAGTTAGTTCTGCCCGCTCCTCCGTCGTAGGCTTTCGTTCTTATATCGTAGCGACTTCGCGTCCTGACGGCCAAAGTAATGTCACCCCGAAACAGATTCGACACAATAAGATTGAGACGCGCATTCGACTGCGTAAAATCCAGATTAGCGGCGCTGTTATCAAACCACTGGTTAAATCCGATGGCAACATTACCCGAAACGAGCGCCGGCGGCCCAAAACTGGGCGGGACAGTTTCCGGATTCTTGCTGCTGGAGCTTAAACTCGCACCTTTTTTGGCCGCCCCGCCGCCTTTGAGCCGGGAAACAGCAGTCCCGACTGCAAAATCCTGTGAGCCGTCAATAATTATGCAGGATGACGAATGCTCGGAAATATAGACAATTTCCAAAGCGGCCTTCGAATTTTTCTGTCCGGTCAACTTAAGTTTGTCACCCACGCCTAAGCCATCGATCTTCCCCCCGTCAATGTAAACGTGGTCGACTGAAACAAAAGTCACCTTAAAATCAGTTTTGACGGCGTTTACGGCTACGCAGACCAGCACAGATATTATGAGAAACGTGAGTTGGAACAGTTTCACGGTTTTCTCCCATTGGGATGACAGTTATAGCAAGCGGTGCTTAAATACTGGTAGTTTGGCACGGCCGAATGTTTGTCGTTCATTTGAGTCAAGTTATGGGCGTGGCAGTTAATGCATTCGAAGACTGCAAAATTGGTGCTAACGGTATGGCAGTCGCTGCACAGATTCCATTTGTTATTATGCACTCCGGAATTTATTGGGAAATAAAGGGCATCATGGTTCCAGGCGGTTGTATTCCAGGCAATAGAATTGTGGCACGAGGCGCAGTCTGTTGAAAATCCGACAGCCAAATGATTGGGGTTGGTGGCGCCGTCATAATCAGCCTGATGACAGGCGTAACAATTTGTCGGAGTACCTGCAAATTGAGTGGCATGACAGGCCATGCAGGGAACTCCAATGTGGGCGCCTGTCAGAGGAAAGGCGGTTTGGCGGTGGTCAAAATTGGCCGACACCCAGTTCATAGTCGAGTGGCAGTCAGCGCAATCGGTGCTGAAACCGCTGGCCAAATGATTGGGGCGGGCGGTTGCTTCATAGTCGGAGCGATGGCAGTCATAACAAGCATTGGAAGTTCCGGCAAAAGTATTGGTGTGACATTGACTGCATTCCGCGCTTCTATGCCCTCCCGTAAGCGGGAAAGCCGCCGTATGCTGATAGATCGCTTCCGTCCAGCTGCCCAATCCGGCGCGGTGGCAGTTTTCGCAGTCGGTAGTAAATCCCGCCAGAACGTGATTGGGATTGGTGGTAGTGGCTAAAGCGTCCTTATGACAACTCTGGCAGTCCGTCGGTGTGCCGGTAAACTCTTCCCGGTCACTGTTGCGGTGGCAGGATTCACAATCGGCCACGGCGTGAACGCCGGTAAGCGGGAAGCCCCTTTGAATATGTAAATCAATGATGTCTTTTCGAGACTGCCAGTCGCGGTTGGTGTGGCAATTCTGGCAATCGCTTCCAAGTTGCCCCATATGATGATCGGCATGGCAGTCGGCGCAAGCGGTACCCACATGACTGAAAACTAAATCTTTATGGCAGCCCGCGCATTCGGCTTGGGCGTGTGATCCATCCAGACGGAATCCGGTTTTGTCGTGGTCAAATTTCATCGGCGAGGCCAGATGTTTCCACGATTTGGAAGTATGACAGTCTTGGCAGTCTTGAGAAATTTTGCCATGGGGATTGTCATCCGGAGAGCCGAAGCCAAACATGGCCACAAATAAAGTGAAAAGGGCAATGGTTATTGCCACTCTTAGTTTGTTTCTCATCCTTTTAACCTTTCCATTGAAACATCGTCCGAATGACACGAAGCGCACTTAGTCTCGACCGGCCTGAAACGCATAAAGTGATCCTGGCCGCTTATTTTCAGTTGATGACATTTGCCGCAGGGCACGCCCAGATGCGCTCCCTCCAGAGGGAACCTGGTTTTATCGTGATTGAAGTTCATGGCAGTCCAGCTTTGAGAATTATGGCAGGATTCACAGCCGCCTGATTTCAGGAATTTGTTGACCTGGCCGCGGTGCGGGTCTTTATGACACTCCAGGCAGCGCAATGCTTCAAAACTGAATTGATACTCTTTGCGTTTTCCCGAAGAATTGACGTGGCATTCAATACAAGCAATGGCCCGGTGAGCGCCGGCCAAAGGAAATTTGGTGGAGTCGTGATTTATTAAAGTAAACAGAGAAGGCATAAATCCCTCAACCGAGTGACATTCCT
>Ga0247727_10017389_pt1 | contig 11455 bp, 10 predicted proteins | sample WisWelCaveWW1625_FD_202498 | JGI IMG/M metagenome (GOLD analysis project Ga0247727, IMG submission 202498) | Biofilm microbial communities from Wishing Well Cave, Virginia, United States - WW16-25 | ecosystem: Environmental > Aquatic > Deep subsurface > Groundwater > Cave microbial mat | place... | reverse complement strand
AAGTCGTGCGGTCGGTTAATTTCTCCGACTGGGGTAAAAGCACTTTCGCCATAATACTTCCTCCTCGGGAAGTATTAAAGCTAATTCGCAGCACCGTTCAAAGAACAAATTGTGATCTACTGAGTCTGCGAACCAAGCAGGCAAGATGCCTGCGCTACAACTTTTGCGGTCGTGATAACTTTTCTCTGGTAATGTTTATGACGACTCTCGACTCACGCGTTGACGAAGTCGCGCAAGAAATTGCGAACTGGGAAGCCGCCCAACAGGAGAATCTTCTCCAAAAGCTCGTCGATTTGAATTATCGTCGCGGCTTGAAAGAGCTTTCGGAAAAAATTCAGAACCGATTGCGCGCCGAGGACAAGCTCGATCAATCCGTTGACGAAATCTTCGACGAGTTGGCGCGAGTAAGAGAGACGGTTGCTGCCAATGACTATCCCTCGTGTATCAATTGAAATTTGAACAATATACTCAGTATCAATTTTCTCTTCTATCGAAAAACAATGCTCGTCAGTTGAAATTTGAGGTAAGGAGAATCAGCCTATGGTTTGGGCTATCGTTATCACATCTATCATACTGATTCTGCAAGCCGTGATTGCTATAGCAGTAGCTGGAGGGAGTACAACCATGAAGGCTATTGGGGAATTACGAGAACGGCTTACTACTCGCGGTCGTATCACGATTTTTTTCGTTATTGCAAGTGCAGTTCTGGGCATAGTTAAAGAGCTTATCACTTCAGCGGCTATTAAAGAACGCGATCAAACAATCCGAATCCAGATAGGGGAAATAAATCATCTCAAAGAGACGATAAATAACTACGAGTTGGGAAAACTAGCCCCAGGTAAAACGTCTTTAAAGGAATCAATCATGGGTGAATGGGAGCTTTCTGAGATTAAACTGCAAAATATAGCGCAAATCAGAAAGACGATGAAGGATAAGGAGTTTTTTCAACTTCAGATGGCGGTCTCAATGTATGAAGGACTCGCTAAAGATCCGTTTTGGGGAGGTAACACTACTATTGATTTCAAAGATGATTTCTCAATCTCAGCATATACAACTTCTAATTTGACTGGAGAAGTTAAACCAACCAAATTTCTCTTTCATTCCTATACAGTAGAAGGTGATTCCTTACTCCTTGATAATAGCCATTTCTCTTACAATTTTGGAGAGAATGGAAATGCTCTTATTCTAAGAAACGATTTTTGGCGTATGCAACTAACGAAATTTTGAGAGCTATTTTTTAGACGGAGTTTAAACAAATCGCACTCAACTTGCAAAGTCAACGGCTTTTAAATGCTATACAGATGAACCCCTATGTGAAAAACGTCGAGCCGCTGGAAGAATACCAACTCGCCCTGGAATTTCAAACCGGCGAACGCCGCAGCTTCGATCTGAAACCCTATTTGAGCCGCGGCATTTTCATCCGCCTGCAAAATCCCGCGCTGTTTCAAGCCGCGCGCGTGGTGGCCGGTTCGGTGGAATGGACCGGCGGCTTTGATCTGAGCTACGATACTTTGTATTTGGAAAGCCAGCCTACTGAGGCCGCTGCTTCTAAAATGGCGGAAGCCGTGCTGTGAGATCGCAATAACTCTATCTCATTGCAGAGAGGTTTATCATGATGGAACTAAAGCCCCGCTACAGCAAAGAAGAGTTCGCGCGACGCGGCGACGAGATTTATGAACGCTACGTGCGCCCAAATCTTGCCGAAGGCGATGAAGGCAAGTTCGTCGTTATCGATATAGAAACGACAGCGTATGAAATCGATGAAAACGAGCTTGTCGCTTCTGATCGCCTTCTTGCTCGCCATCCCCAAGCGCAGGTTTGGGTCACGCAAGCAGGTTCGCGTTACGCTCGCCGTTTTGGTCCGCGCTATCGTTCGAAGGCAGCATGATCCTCGGCATAGTCAACACTCATCGCGAAGCGGTCATTCGCTTGACCGTGCGAGGGCCGCAAGGACGAGAAGAAGAGTTGGAAGTGTTGTCATCAACAAATTACCACAACAGAAAGCCATGGCCTGATAGAGAAGCCATGAGTGAACCGAGATTGCATCGCAGCGAAGTGCTGGCCGCCAACGGAGAGAAAATCCAACTGGTCTATGACGAGGCCGGAGACGTCTTGGAAATTTTTTTCGGGGAGAACGAGCCGGCCACCGGCGTTGAGCTCACGGATCACATTCTTCTGCGGCTCAATCAGAAAACCGGCCGAGCCGTGAGCTTGACGATTTGCCATTTTGCGATACTCACGGAATTGACGGAATATGGCCCGCGCAGTTTTCCACTCGATAGCCTCGAAGAACTGCCAGAGGAGCTGCGCGAAATGGCGATTCGTCTCATCGTTAAGACACCCGTGAATCAATTTCTAAAGCTATCTCATTTTCAGGCAACGCCGACCAAGCGCGTTCCGCTTACTTATGTCGAGCCTTATCGCTTTGCCTCTGCGGCATAAACAAAAGTCAGTGACGAGACAATTTTATGAAAACCGATTTGGATAATGCGAGAAAGCCGTTGGCACCGCTGTCCACCATTTTCGTGACGTCACGAAAATGGTGGACGAGAAGAAAGCCCCGAAGGGGCATGATGTAGAAGCGAAGGGCAACGCCCTGGAAATTGACGAGAATCAACAATTGCTAGCCCCGCAGGGGCGATATAAACCTCCGCGTTCGATGTTATGCTATCCCGCCCCGTTGGGGCATAAACGATTTTGATGTGACGCGTGGCCAGGGCGCTGCCCTTCGCTATCGCATGTTCGCCCCTTCGGGGCTAGCTTGAATCGTCTTTAGTTCGAAAAAATTCTAAACATGCTCAACAATCTCCCCCTTCTCACTCTGCTCATCTTCACGCCCGTTGCGAGCGCGGTGCTCGTGAGCCTCATTCCGCGCGAGTATCCGAATCTCATGCGCACGCTTGCGTTGGCGTTTTCGTTGCTCGCGTTTGTGATCAGTCTGCCGCTCTTCTTCGGGTTCGACAATCAGCTCACTTCGTTTCAATTCGAAGAGCGCGCCGAATGGATTCCCGCGTTGCGCGCAACCTATCACGTCGGCGTGGACGGCATCAGCCTGCTCATGCTCGTGCTCACGACCTTTCTCACGCCACTCGTGATTCTCTCCTCGTGGGACAATATCAAACGCAGCGTGAAAGGTTATCTCGTCTCCATGCTCATGCTCGAATGCGGCATGCTCGGCGTGTTTGTCGCGCTCGATCTCTTGCTCTTCTACGTGTTCTGGGAAGCGATGCTCATTCCGATGTACTTCATCATCGGCGTGTGGGGCGGCGAACGCAGAATCTACGCGGCGGTGAAGTTCTTCATCTACACCATGCTCGGCAGCTTGCTTATGCTCGTGGCGATTTTGTTCATCTACTTTTACTACGGTCGCGTCACGGGCACGCTCACCTTCGACTTCGTGCAAATTCGCGAACTGCTCTTCCCGGCGGGCTATCAAACCTGGCTCTTTCTCGCATTCGCGCTGTCGTTCGCAATCAAAGTGCCGATGTTTCCCTTCCACACGTGGCTGCCCGATGCGCACGTCGAAGCGCCCACGGGCGGCTCGGTCATTCTTGCGGGCGTGCTGCTGAAGATGGGCACGTATGGCTTCTTGCGTTTTTGCTTGCCGCTGTTTCCAAACGCGGCGATGCAATTCACGCCGCTCATTTCAATACTCGCAATCATCGGCATCATCTACGGCGCATGGGTTGCGATGGTGCAGCCCGATCTCAAAAAACTCGTGGCGTATTCTTCCGTGAGCCATCTCGGCTTCGTGATGCTCGGCATCTTCACGCTGAACCATCAAGGCTTGCAAGGCGGATTGATTCAAATGGTCAATCACGGCCTCTCCACCGGCGCGTTGTTCTTGATCGTCGGCATGATTTACGACCGCCGTCACACGCGTTTGATCGCGGACTTCGGCGGGCTCGCGCGACAGATGCCGATCTTCACTACGTTCTTCATGATCGCCACGCTCGCTTCGATTGGCCTGCCCGGCTTGAACGGATTCATCGGCGAGTTTCTGGTTTTGCTCGGCACGTTCTTGAGCAACAAATGGTACGCGGTGTTCGCCGCAACGGGTGTGATCTTCGCCGCGGTTTATATGTTGTGGATGTTTCAACGCGTCATGTTTGGCAAGTTGGATAAAGAAGAGAACGCCAAGCTCGCAGATCTTTCGCCGCGCGAAATTATGATTCTCGCGCCGGTGACCGCGATGATGATTCTCATCGGCGTATGGGCGCAACCTTTTTTGGCTAAAATGGAAACCTCGGTGGATTATCTCATTCGCAATGTGCAAGCCCGCGCCGCGAAAGTGAATGATGCGCCCGGCCTCGCGCCGTACGTTGCGGCGAAAGCGGATACGGAAACAATTCCCCCTTTAAGGGGGGTTAGGGGGGTGTCGCTCGCATCATCTTCGACACCGGAAAATTTAGAGAGCAAAAGTTTGCAGCGTGAAATGATAAACTCGAAAGAGATCATCGCGCACAACAACACCCCCCCGGCCCCCCTCAAGGGGGGAGTTTTGAATCAAACTAAAAATGGGGGCGGGCTATGATCAGCATCGGCATCACCGCGCAAGACTTTGTGCTGTTCATGCCCACGCTGGCTCTGACGCTGCTCGGGTTCGGCGTGTTGATTTTGGGCTTGATCTTTCCGCGCATGTATCGCGAGACCATGGCCGCAGTGGTGTTGTTCGGCCTCGCGATCGCGGTGTTCATCATCATCAATCACAGCTGGAGCGACAAAGCGATCATCTTCAACAGCATGATTGCCGTGGACAAATTCAGCCACGGGTTCGCCGTCGTGTTTATGATCGCCGCGGGCTTGACGGTTTTGCTCTCGCTCAATTCGCTTGAGGGCAGCTCGTTGCTCGTGAGCGAATATTTCGCGTTCATCGTCTTCGCGACCGTGGGCATGAATTTGATGGCCGCGAGCGCGCATTTGCTCACACTCTTCCTCGGCCTCGAAACGTTGTCGGTCTCGCTGTATATTCTCGCGGGGTTTCGCCGCACGGATAAACTTTCGCTCGAGGCTTCATTCAAATACTTTTTGCTCGGCGCGTTCGCGAGCGGCTTTCTGCTTTACGGCATCGCGTTGGTTTACGGCAGCGTGGGCAGCGCGAAACTCAGCGCCATTGCCGAAGCAATCAGCGCGACCAATGGCAACGCTATTTCTTCTCCAGCCCTTTTCACCACCGGCCTGGTGTTGATGGTCGTCGGCTTCGGATTTAAAATCGCGCTCGCGCCGTTTCATGCTTGGGCGCCGGATGTTTATGAAGGCGCGCCCACGCCGATCTCTGCGTTCATGAGCACCGGCTCGAAGGCCGCGGGCTTTGCCGCATTGCTGCGCGTCGTGATCGCTTCGGGCATGATGAGCAACATTGATTGGCAACAAGTCATGTGGGTGATCGCCGTCGCGACCATGGCGGTCGGCAATATCGTCGCGTTGCGGCAGGACAATATTAAACGCATGCTCGCGTATTCTTCCATCGCGCATGCGGGATATATTTTAGTCGGCGTGCTGGCGAACAGCGAACTCGGCAGTTCCGCGGTTTTGTTTTATCTTCTGAGCTACACATTTATGAACATTGGCGCATTCGGCGTGATTGCGTTCATGGCGCGCGGCGAGCGTGACAACATCAATCTCAGCGATCTGCGCGGCCTAGCGTATCGCCATCCGCTCATCGCCATCGCGATGTCGATCTTCATGTTCTCGCTCGCGGGCATTCCGCTGACTGCGGGCTTCATCAGCAAATTTTATGTCTTTCTCGCCGCGGTGCAATCCGGTTATTTGTGGATCGTCATCCTGGGCGTCATCAATTCCATGATCAGCTTATACTACTATCTCGGCGTGGTCGTGCAAATGTTCATGCACCGCAACGATGAAGACAAGCCCGCGTTCGATCCGCTGCCGGCGGTCGCGCTTGCGCTGTTCATTGCCGCATTCGCCACGCTGCACCTCGGCCTCGCCCCGGCACGTTGGATGGAGACGTTTCAAGATTTGGCAAGATCGGTGATGTAAACTGGCAGAATTCTGTGGAGGAGATTCAAAGGAGAAAGCCCGTCTTTCTCCTTTTTTATTTTAATAGCGTCCTCTACCGCAAGAGCAGCATCTTCCTCGTTTGCACCTCCGCCCTGACGCGCAGATCGTAATAATACACCCCGCTGGGAAGCTGTTCATCTTCAAAAATGATGTTGTGCTCACCGGCGCTCAATAAACCATGTGTGAGCAAAGCAACGGCTTTGCCGGCCATGTCGTAAACTTGCAGCGTCACGGCTTCCGCTTGCGGCAGCGTAAAAGTTATTTTCGTCGCAGCATTGAAGGGGTTGGGATAATTCTGCCGCAACGTGAAAGTGCGAGCCGGTTCATTGCGCTGCTCGACGTGCGTCGGCTCCGGCGCAAAAGTGAAGCCCTCATTCACAGCCGTGACGCTGTAGCCCGCAATCGGTCCTCCGCCAATGACGAAGATCGTATCGCCGGCCGTGACTGCACTCATGCCGTGACGCGGCGTGGGCAAGGGTTGCACGGTGCGCCATGTTCCGGTGGCCGGATCGTATTCCTCGTTCGTCGCGAACACGCCGGAACTAAATGATGTGAAATACTCCCCGCCGAAAACGTAAAGCTTGCCGTTCATCGCGGCTGCGGCCAAACCGCCGCGCGGCGTTGGCATATCGCGCAGTGGATACCATGTGTTCGTGGCCGGCGAATACGCTTCGAGTTTCGAGAGATTTTCCAGCATGCCGATGAAACTCGATCTTCTTCCGCCCACCACATAAATCAATGAGTCGATCACGGCTGCGGCTAAGTGCTCGCGCGGGGTGGGCATGGGCGCAAGGCGCGTCCATTGATCCGTAGCGAGATCATAAACCTCGTTGGTTGCCATGCCGTTGCCGCCGTTCGCGCCGCCAATTGCATAAATCTTTCCTTCGAAAACTACTGCCACGTGCGCGCCGCGCGGCGTGAGCATGTTCCTCTTCGCTCCCCAGTTGTTGCGCTGAAAATCAAATTCGTACAACCGCCCCTGTGAAAAAAAACTGTTGTCGGAATATCCGCCCACAACGTAAAGTTTGTCGTTTAATCCCACCAAGGCAAGATGGTGCAAAGCTGCGGGTATGTCGAAAAACTCCGCCCAAAAATTTGCAGTGGGGGTGAAGACTTCGACGAACGACGTTCCCGTGCCGCTGCTGTTGAAACCGCCCGGCACAAAGATCCTGTTGCCAAGAAATGCCAAAGGCATTTCTTGCCGCGGCGTCGGCAACGGCCGGCGTGTGATCCATCTTCCCGTAGAATTGTTTTGCGTTGGGGCCGGTTCTGTGGCCGCGAACAGTATGATGCTCAAGCAGAGAAAAAAGCTCGGTGTTTTCATGATGAAAAGTCCTCGTGCTCGGGGAAAAAATTTATCATATCACTATTTTGCAATGAGACCTCAACAGGGCCGCAATGTTCAAAACAGCTTTACCAACCGCCTACCCAATCTTGGGTAAAAACGGAGTGTGCATCGCGGCACACGAGGCTGAAGTGAAACACTATCTTCGGTGAAATTTGGCGGAAAAGCTTTACCGCCGAGTGGCACCGAAGGCGCCGAGTTTCGCCGAATGTTTTTTTGCTGCTTCGTAGCTTTGATTGGCAGAGTGCCTGCAAATCGAGGCAGTTTATAGGAGAACAAATGACCATTTATCATTTCAAGGTTTGGTGGACAAATATCGTCTCATAAAAAATTTTATTCGCAGCGAAACTATTCCAACTTAGAATAGTATATTGCTCTCAAACTTTTTTGAGACGGAGTAAAGATGTCAAAGAATGAAGTGGCAATTCTCGGTTTGTTGGCCGAAGGCCCGAAGCACGGGTATCAAATCCATCAAGACATTAAAAAACGCGAGATGGATTATTGGGCGAAGATCAAGCTCGCCTCCATTTATACCACGCTGACGCGCTTGGAAGAGCAAAGCTTGATCAAATCCGAGAAAGAAAAAGTCGGCAACATGCCGGAGCGCACCGTGTATTCGATCACTGCCAAAGGCCAATCGCGCCTCGGCGACATGGTCGAGAAGCTCTTAGTGGAGGATGAAAGGCCGGAATGGCTGTTCGGATTGGGCGTCGCGTTCATTTACGGCGCTTCGCAAGAGCGTGTGCTCACCGCGCTGCAACTGCGGCAGGAAAAATTGCAGCAATGCGCTGTCGATTTGCACGAGCATCTCACGACTATGAAAGGCAGCATTCCTTTTAATTGGTATATGCTGATCGAGAATGCGCACAAACACATGCAGCTCGAGCGGCAATGGCTGGACGAGTTGATCACGTTGGTGCAATCCGAAACGCAGTGGGACATGTCGTGCCCGTTCGCTCAGGTCGCGCAGGCAGAGTTGTGCTCTCCTCAAAACGGCAAGCTGCTTTCGCATGATAAAGCCGAAGCCTCGCCTGAGGCTCTGGTTGATTCCAAATAACCCTTTGCAGAAAATCAAACTCACCTCATACAGGAACACGGAGAAAGTCTATGACGAAGGCAAAAAACTTTTGGCTTGGAATCTGGGCGGTGTTTGCGATCGCGGCGCACGCGCAGGAAAGCAACCCGAATGCGGCGGCGCAAGACGATCAACCGGCCGCAGCACAAACTCAAGGTCAAGCTCTGACATTGGATGACGCCATCAAAACGACTTTGCAAAATAACCCGGCCTTGCAAGGCGCTGCTCTCGGCGCGAAGTCGGCGCAATGGGGCGTGAAGAAAGCGTATTTGGATTACCTGCCGCAGGTCAATTTCGGATTTCAATACGCGCGGATTGACGGCGAATCTTTTCGCAGCGCGAGCGCCTTCACCGATATTGGACGTTTTCTGGCGTCACAAACTCTTTTGGATACCATTGCGGCGAACGACGTTTCTCCCGATTTGATACGTCCGTCGGCATTCCAAAGCTCTTATGGTCCCACGATCAGCGTGGTTCAGCCGATTTATTCCGGCGGCATTTTGCGCTCGCAGCTCAACGTCGCACAAGCCACGGACGTGCGCAGCCAAGCGAGTTGGGAAGAAACGCGCCAACAAGTGATCTTTGAAACTCAAGGCAATTACTTGCAGGCGCTCAAAGCGATGGAGTTGGTTGCGCTCGCCCAAGAGACGCATCGCTCCGCGCAAGAGCATTTGCAAACCACGCGAAAGATGTTGGAAGTGGGCATGCGCGCGCGCAACGAAGTTTTGCGTTTCGAAGTCGCGCTCGCGAACGCGGAGAACAATCTCGTGATCGCGGAAAACAATCTCGCATTGGCCAAAGCCGGGTTGAATAAAGTAATGGGCGTCGATATCGAGCGCGAGGTGACGTTGCTGCCTGTCGATGATTTCAGTTGGGAAGCGCCGCGCACGTTGCGGGAGCAAACGGAAATCGCGCTGCGCCGTCATCCGGGTTTGCAGGTGATGAAATCTACTGTATCGATGCAACACGCGGCGATCGGCGTCGCGCGCTCCGGCTTTATGCCCAAGGTCAATCTCGCCTACAACTATTCTTGGCAAGCCAATGACACCTGGGCTTTTGATAGTTTCAAAACCTGGTCCTTGGCAATCACGGCGAGCATTCCGGTGTTCAACAGCTTTCAAAACTACGCCGGTTTGAAAAAAGAGCAAGAGACGCTGGGCCAAGTCAAAAAGCTGGAAGATGATTTCGTGCGCGGCTTGCAGTTGCAAGTGAAGCAAGCCTCGTTGAATTTGGCGGCCGCGGAAAAGCGCATGGCGATTTCCGAAAAAGCCGTGGAAGAGGCGAACGAGAATTTGCGCATCGTCAAAAATTCTTATCAAGTCGGCTTGCTCTCCAGCTTGGACGTCGTGGACGCCGAAGTGGCCTCGACGCAAACCAAGGCCGGGCGCATCGAAGCGCGGTATGATTACTTCATCGCCAAAGCGCAGCTCGCCCGCGCGATGGGCGTGCTCGGTAGGTGAAATGGATCGATGGAGTTTTGGGTTGATGGAGTGAATGGCCCTCGCACTGTCATTCTGGAAGAACCTTCCCTCGCACTGGGCACAAATTTCAAAATATAACGCACGGAATGAGGTCGATATGAAATCGAAAATAGCCATTGCATTTGTTATCGCCATGATCGGCGTGAGCTTCGTGGCGTGGAGCCGATTGAAAAATGAAACGCAGGCGGACAAATCCGAAGCCTTGCCTTTGGCCGTGAGCATTCAAGTGGTCCAACCTACGTCCATCACGCAAGCTTTGACCGCCTCGGGCACATTGGTGGGAGAAGATGAAGCCACCGTCGTGTCCGAAACGAACGGCAAGATCGTCGCCATCAAAGCGCAGGTGGGCGACTGGCTCAACAAAGGCCAAACCATCGCGCAAGTCGAAAATGATTTGAAAGCCGTCGCGCTCGAACAAGCCCAAGCGCAAACGCTCGCGGCCAGGACCAATCATGAAAAGGCCAAGAAAGATTTGGAGCGTTACGAAGAATTGTTCAAGCAACAAATCACCACGCAGAGTGTGATCGAGAATGCCCGGCTCGCGCAGCGCGCCGCGGAAGCGCAGCTCAAAAGCGCCGAGGCTGCAGCGCGCTTGGCGCAAAGGCAGTTTGATGATAGTTTTATCAAAGCGCCGCTGGCCGGACGTTTGGCCGACCGTTACGTGAACGAGGCTGCGATGGTGATGCCCGGAGATGAAATCGGCGTGGTCGTGAATAGCCGCAACATGAAACTCAAAACCAGCGTGTCGGAGAACGAAGTCGCCTCGTTGCGCAACGGTCAAAGCGCGGAAGTCGTTGCCGATGCTTTGCCGCGCTTGAAGTACGCGGGCAAAGTCGTGTCCGTCGCGCAAAAGTCGAATCAAGAGCGCACCTATCCGGTTGAGATTCTCGTGCAGAACGACGGCGCGGAGTCATTGAAGAGCGGCATGTTCGGACGCGCAATCGTGGAAGTGGCAAGCGCCCAAGGCGCGCTGGTTATTCCGTCTTCGGCCGTGTTGGCTGAAAACAATCGTTCCTATGTTTTTGTGGAAGAGAACGGCGCGGCGAAACGTGTCGAAGTCAAACTCGGCTTGCAACAAGGCAATCAAGTTCAAATCGTAAGCGGCCTCTCTGCGGGCGCGCGGCTCGTCGTCTCCGGACAACAACGCTTGGCAGATGGCGCGCGCGTCAATATCGAAAATTAAATTCTGAAGCTGTCATTCAGAAGGAACCTTTTTGAGCACTGGAGACACAACTTTGTGACAAACCATGGCATTTCAGTGCGACACGAAAGTTATACTGCAACTAACTCTTAAACTGTCATTCCGTAGTAATGCTTCAAGCGCCGAAAAGTAGTTTTCTGACGAGCGCTCAAAAAGATTCCTTCTGAATGACATTTAAAATAGAGGTCGAAAATGTCCCTCACCCAAATCTCAATCAAGCGCCCGGCGTTCATCACGATGATTTTCACCGCGCTGGCCGCGCTTGGGATCTTCGCCTATTCGCAAATGGGCGTCGATCTTTTGCCGAAAATGGATTGGCCGATGGTCTCGGT
>Ga0247727_10017388_pt1 | contig 11456 bp, 9 predicted proteins | sample WisWelCaveWW1625_FD_202498 | JGI IMG/M metagenome (GOLD analysis project Ga0247727, IMG submission 202498) | Biofilm microbial communities from Wishing Well Cave, Virginia, United States - WW16-25 | ecosystem: Environmental > Aquatic > Deep subsurface > Groundwater > Cave microbial mat | place... | reverse complement strand
ACCGCTTGGTCCAGCAAGCCGTGCAAATTGAGCCCAAGCCCTACAAGAGCATTGCGAACCCACAACGGGTAGAGGCAGGTTGAGTGATGGGGATAGGCCTTTCACACCTTTCAAAACACGCTCTGAGAGAACCTTGATCAGTCGGATTCCTACCGCACGAACAACTCTTCGGCGCCGTTGAGGTCTTCCTTGGAAAACAGGCCGCCGATGCCGGGGCCGTTGCGGATTTCCTGAAGCACGGCGGCAATCCGTTTGGTGGTGCGGGCGGAGTAAAACTTCACCAGACCGACCGTGGTCTGTTTGCCGAAGACCGTCACGAGGATGTGCTCGGTGTCGATGGAACAGATGAAGATGTGGCTGCTCGATCCCTGCTGATACAGTGCGCTGCATTCGGTTTCACCGACCCGCAGGGCGAGTTCGCGGGTGGCCGCGAAGCAGCCGGCCGAGAGGGCGGACACCACGTTGGTGTCGGCAGTGTCCGGCAGCGTGCCGTGCTGGCTCAGGATGATCCCGCCCCGGTCAAGAATCAGGGCGAAATGCGCCTCGGATTTCTCGAGGAAATCCTCGAGCGCGCTGAGCAATTTTTCGGCGGTTTGAATCGTGAGAATCGGCATTGTTTGCATGGTCGTCCTCAGATGGCACAGGGATTGATCTACCGGCGCAGGGCGGCTGGAGCGGGGGAGGTGGCGACGCCGGTCAACGCGGTGGTGGCCGCTGTCGCCGCGCCGCTACGCGAGTTTTTTGAGACGGAATCCTCCGCCTCACGGGCGAACCTTTGAAGCAGCAGTCGCGAGATGGCGTTGAGGGTGGAGAACACGCCCTGGCCCGTGGTGGCGACGGCCACGAAGCTGTTGACGCGGCGGCCGCGGTTGTTGATCAGGTACTCCAGATAATGGACTGGGGCGACGTTGGGCATGTCGCGTTTGTTGTACTGCAGGAGGTAGGGGATCGAGTCGAGGCTCATCCCCTGGCGCGCGAGGTTGTCTTGCAAGTTCTGAAAGCTCTCCAGGTTTTCCTCCATCTTGTCCCACTGGGAGTCGGCCACGAAGACGATGCCATCCACGCTGCGCAACACCAGTTGCCGCGTGGCGTTGTAGATGACCTGGCCGGGCACGGTGTAGAGCTGGAACTTGGTCTTGAATCCCTTGATCACCACCGCGTTCAACGGCAGAAAATCGAAGAACAACGTCCGGTCCGCCGCCGTGGCCAGCGACACGAGTTCGCCCTTGTTGGTTTCGTCCACCTGGCTGTGGATGTAGGCCAGGTTGGTCGTCTTGCCGCACAGGGCCGGCCCGTAATAGACGACCTTGAACTGAATTTCCTTATTGGCGTAGTTGATGATGGACATGATGTGACCTCCTTATACCGCGGCCCGCTGACGACACAGACGGGCGAGTTCCTCACTGATGTTCGCGCAGCGGCGCAACAGTGCCTTGCTGAACCGGTCTGGATGATGGACCACGACCAGATAGATCGTGCCTGCCTTGAAAATACTCACGGGCTGTTCATCGGTGAACAGCGTCAGCCGGTTCACGTCGCCCACGCTGAGTTCGCGGGTGCAACGGCTGACCCTCTTGAACAACTGCGGCGCGAAGACGCTGAACCGCTCCTGATCGAACTGTGGCGGCAGTTGGCCGGTCAGCGGCAGACCGTCGCTCGTCGCCAGGACGCAGCCATCCACGCCCGGCAGCGCGCTGATCAACCGCGTGATCTCCGTCAACGACAACTCGGTGTCGTGGTCCACGCCGAGCAGGCGATTCAGCCGTCGCAACGGCACGCCGGCCAGCGCCCCGAACGTCTTGCGGCCCACGCCGGGCACGTTGCGCAACTCGTACACGGACTGGAACGCGCCATGAGCCTCGCGATATTCGATGATGCGCCGGGCCAGCGCCGGCCCGACGCCGTCGATGAGCTGCAAGTCTTCAAACGTGCACCGATTGAGATTGATGAGGAAATCGCTCGGAGGCGTGGTGGGCGTCTCCGCCAACACAGGGGTCGGTTCGGCCGTTGGCTCAATGACGACCGGCTCGGAAGCGACCGCTTCCACAGGCTCCGGCTCCGGCTCGGGTTCGGGCGTCGGAGCGGCCGGGACCTCAGGGGCTTGAGGCTTCTCCGCGAAAATCGCGAAGCTTTCATCGGCCAGCGAGGGTTCTTCGAGTTCGGTGGTTTGCGGTTCCGTCGTCTCGATGGGTGACTCTTCGGCCACAGGGGGTTCGGCGACTTCTTGCGGGACCGGTGTTGGTTCGACTTCCGCAGTCACCGGCTCTTCGACGGTCGGCGGTTCGGTTGTGACCGGTGATCCAACCGCGACGGTCTCAGCCGGCGCAGGAGATTTCTCTCGGAATGGTGACAGCTCGTCGCTGTCGCTCGGTTCGGTGGCCTCGGGCTGTTTGGCCTTGGTTTGAATGGAGAAGAGCGACGGGGGAAGTTGCCGGACGACTTCGTGCAGGGGCAAGGCCACAACCTGTCCTTCCAAGGACGGCAGCGGAGAGACGAACAGCTCCGGCGAAATGGCTTGGATGACGATCTCCAGCGGCAAGGTCAGACGCGCCGTGCCCAGCATGGGCACGAGCGGAGCGATGGGCAGGGCGATTTCGGTGTTGGGATCGGCCTTTTGCCAGAGTTCGGCGCGGGGGCAGGCAAACACGTTGTCGGGCATGCCGGCCACCAGACTGCGCAGTTTGACGAAGATGCTTTCCGTGGAGGCGTAGGGTTTTTGAACCGGCTTGACGACCGGCGTCACCGGCTCGGGCTTCGGCGCGGGGGGCGGCGTGTCCGGAGCCGCTGTTTCACTCGGTTGCGAGCGATCTTGGAAGAAGGCGTCGTCGAACAGTTGGGGTAAATCCTCGAACTCTTCGGAGTTGAGGTCGGCGGCTTCCTCTCCCTGAATGGTGAACGCTTCCGGCGGGATGGCTGCGACGACCTCACCCATGGGTAAGGTGACCGCTGGTTGGTCAACTCCCGGCGGGGCCGGGCGCTTGAGCAGGTCGGCCGGGATAAGCGGGACGAGATCGGCCCAATCCAGTTTGACACGGCCCGTCGTCAGTTGCGGAATGATCAGCTTGGCGGGGATGTTGACCGTGAGGCCGGCCAGTTGCTCTTCGATATCGTGGACAAAGAGTTTGGCGGACACCTGCGGGGCGATGGAGCCGAACTGCACGGGAATCGTGACTTCGGCCTCGAGATTGACGGCCGGAATTGTGTCTGCCAGCGTGAGCGCCTGGGTCTTGCGCAGGTCATCGGGCACGCCGATCTTCGACACGGGACGAGGACGAGGCGGCGTGGCGAGCAGCCGGGTGGTTTCTTTGAGTGCGTCCTTTTCAGTCCGAGCAAATGGCCATTTCATATTGGTAATTCCGGGACTAGTTTGAATTGGTTTTAAGCAGTCCATGTGCCATCGCGTTGACAGGACCGGACAGGCGTCGTGCGCGCTGTACCTTTTTGGACAGAATCCGCATGATTTCAGTGCTCACAGCCTGTGACGCGGAGAATCTCATCCAGTGAGGTCAATCCCGCTTTGGCTTTGTCCAAGCCCGACCGGCTCAGGGTCCGCATGCCTTCCTTGACCGCCAGGTCGCGGATGACCCGGGCGCTGGAGTCATGGAGAATTTGTTCGCGGATCGCGTCACTGACGGCCATGACTTCGTGAACGGCGGTGCGTCCGAGGAAGCCGGTATCCTTGCACCGACCACAGCCGCGCCCGTGGTAGAACGTCGTGCCGGCCAGTTCGTCCTTCGAACAGCCCAGTCGCTGAATGACCTCGGGCGGAACCTGGAATTCTTCCTTGCAGTGCGGGCAGATCTTACGAATCAATCGCTGCGCGCACACCAGCAGCACCGAGGAGCTGATCAGAAACGGCTCGATGCCCATGTCAATCATCCGGGCCACGGCGCCGGGCGCGTCGTTGGTGTGCAGCGTGGACAGCACCAAATGCCCGGTCAGCGCGGCTTTGACGGCGATGTCCGCCGTCTCCGAGTCGCGGATTTCGCCGACCATTACCACGTCCGGGTCCTGCCGCAGGATCGAACGCAACCCGCCGGCGAAGGTCAGCCCGATGTCGGTCTTGACCTGCATCTGATTGACCCCCATGAGTTGATACTCGACGGGGTCCTCGACGGTCACGATGTTGACGTCGGTGGTGTTGAGTTGGGTCAGCACCGCATAGAGCGTCGAGGTCTTGCCGGAACCGGTCGGACCGGTCATCAGCATCATGCCGTGGGGCGCGTCAATGGCGGTCTTGAACTTCCGCAAGCTGTCCTCATCCATACCGATGGTTTCGAGGTTCGTGTTCAACGTGCTCTTGTCGAGCACGCGCATGACGATTTTTTCGCCGTGAATGGTCGGCAGTACCGACACGCGCAAATCGATGTCGCGGCCGGCCACGCGGATGCGGATGCGGCCGTCCTGGGGCAGCCGGCGCTCGGCGATGTCGAGCTGCGCCATGATCTTGATGCGCGAGGCGATCGCTGACTGGAACGTCTTCGGTGGCGCCGGGGAATCGTAGAGCACGCCATCCACCCGGTAGCGGAGCCGCAATTGTTTTTCGAACGGTTCGACGTGAATGTCACTGGCGCGGTCTTTGATGGCTTGCATGAGCATCAGGTTGACAAGCTTGATGACCGGGCCTTCCTCGCTGCTCTCCACCAGCCGATCGAGGTTGATTTCCTCGTGCGACACCTTGGCCACCTCGACGTCGGAGACATCCGCGTCCTTCAGAATGTCGTCAATGCTGCCGGTCGCCTGGGATTGGACGTTGTTGAGGAAATCGACGACGGCCTTTTCACTGCTGATCAGCGCGACCAATTCCATGTTGGGACGGACGCGGCGCAGGTCGTCGAGCGCCAACACGTTCAGCGGATCGGACATCGCGACAAACAGCTTGTTGCCCAGCCGCGCCACGGCCGCCATCTTGTAGCTCAGCGCCATGTCCTTGGGGATGAGGTCGAGCACCTCCTGGCTGACACGCACTTTGGCGAGGTTGACGGGTGGCGTGCCGAGGCAGCGGCCCATGCTCGTGATCATGTCCTGCTCGGTGACAAAACCGCGTTCCAGCAGCAGCTTCTGCAGCCGGCCGCCTTCCTTCTTCTGCAGCTCCGTGACTTCCTGAAGCTGCTGGCTGGTCAGGACGCCGTCGGCGATCAGCGTGTCGGCAATTCGTTCGCCAAAGGATTTCATGATTGTCCCAGACCCTTGGGTCGTTTGCCCTCAAACCCGTGGACCATTCGCAAGACCGTTGCGATCTGGGCCGGCGGACTGATGAACCAGAAGATGTTGTACGACAGCAGCGATCGCACGTGGTCGCGGGTGTGAACATCCAGCGGATTGGCGGTGGCCACCAGCGCGGACCGGCCCACGAGGTCGAACGGGACGACGCAGTGCGTGAAGGCGGTCTCGCGCGGCAGCAGACAGGCGACATCGCGATCCACGTCGTACACTTCGAGCGGCAGGTACGGGCAGCCGCACTTGTTGACGAGATAGACGAGCAGATCATCCAGCTTGGCCAGTTGTTGCTCGGCGATCAATTGCAGGAGCGTGAGCGGCTGGCCTTTCTTCACGGACTCCGCCCGCTGGGTTTTGAGTTGTTGCAGGAGCGGCTGCAACGATTGGGGCGTGAGCAGCTTGTCCGCAATCAGAACGTCTGCCAGCGCGGCGTCACCGCCACACCCGTCTTTGTCGGCGGGGAAAGGGTGGGGTGCCCCCGCGCCAACGGTCACGGTCGGAGCGGTTGACTTTGGCTTGGAGTCCGCGGTCTCGGTGGGCACCCCATAAGAGGATCTCTGGGAAAGCGGGAGCGTTTTGTTTTCCAGTTCGCGGAGGGCGGCTTGGGCCTCGGGATCGCCGGGGAACTGTTGGAGAATTCCTTCGTACTCGAGGATCGCCTGCGAGATTTGGCCGATGCCGGCATACGCGCGGGCCAGACTGGTGGAAACCCGGTGGGTATCCTCCGGACGACGCAGTTTGCCGTAGGCCTCCTTCAGAATCTCCAGCGTCTGGTAGTCGTCCGGCTGCGACTGGATGATGGCCTCGAACATCTCGACGGTTCGAAGCAATTGCTGCGACTCCTCTTGGGAAATCTCAGTGACCATGTTGACGCTACTCCAAGCTGACCACCCTTGGTTTAGCAGGGCATATGCCACGGGGGACTTTGGGCCATTTGACTCTCATTTGCCGAGAAACACAGCTTCCCCGGCGGCCAATTTGGTCGCTTGAACGTTGCCGGGGCCTCTGCTATCTAATGCGGCGAACACAGGAGAATTCCAGAATGCTGACCCCGCAAGTGACCATGTTGCTCACGCTGCTGGCCGTCGTCGTGGCGGTCATCGCCCAAATCCGGGTGAAGAGCGCGTTCACCAAGTTTTCCCGGGTGCGCACCCGCCGCGGACTGACCGGGGCCGAAGTCGCCCATCAAGTCCTGGCCGATGCCGGCATCCATGATGTCGAAGTGGCGCGCACTGAATCATTCCTCGGCGACCACTACGATCCCAACAAGAAACGGCTCTGTCTTTCGCCGGCGGTGTACGACAGCGCATCGGTCGCGGCGGCAGGCATCTCCGCCCACGAGTGCGGCCATGCCATTCAGCATCAGCACGCCTACGCGCCGCTGAAGGCGCGGATGGCGGTCGTGCCGATGACGATGTTCGCTTCGCAACTGCTGCCGCTGGTGATCATTGGCGGATTCTTCTTCAAGATCATGGGCTTTATCACGTTGGGTGTGGTGGTCTATGCCATTCTGACCGTGTTTCAGTTGATCACCCTGCCGGTGGAATTCGACGCCAGCCGCCGCGCCAAGCTGATTCTGACGCAACACGGCATCGTGACCCGCGAAGAGGCGGGCGGCGTGAGCACCGTCCTGAACGCCGCGGCCTGGACCTACGTGGCGGCGTTCCTCTCGTCGCTGTTCCATCTGCTGCACCTGCTCGCCATCCGCAACCGACAGTAACGACGCGATTTTGTCACCGGTTCGTCACACGGGTGTGGTATGCTCCGCCCCCGATGAAGGTCACGCTGCGGGGCGTCACCAAGAAATTCGGCGATCTCACGGTGGTCGATGATGTGTCGCTGGAGATTGCTGACGGCGAACTCTTTTTCCTCCTCGGCCCGAGCGGGTGCGGCAAGACGACCCTGTTGCGGTGCGTGGCCGGTTTCTACATTCCCGACGACGGCCAGATCTTCATCGGCGACGTGGACGCCACGCGGATGCCGGCCCATCAGCGCGACGCGGCGATGGTGTTTCAGGGCTACGCGCTGTGGCCGCACCTGACGGTGCGCGAAAACGTGGCGTTTGGCCTGGAGGTGCGTGGGATCGCCAAGTCTGAACTCGCGCAACGGGTGGACGAAGCCCTGGCCCTTGTGAAAATGACCGACCGCGCCGACTACCGGCCGGCCCAGCTTTCCGGCGGGCAGCAACAACGGGTCGCGCTCGCCCGCGCGCTGGTCGTACGCCCCCGCTGCCTGTTGCTGGACGAGCCCCTCTCGAATCTCGACGCGAAACTGCGGCTGGAAATGCGGACCGAAATCCGCCGCATCTGTAAAGAAGTCGGGCTGACCGCGATCTACGTCACCCACGACCAGAAAGAGGCGCTGTCCGTGGCCGACCGGCTGGCCGTCATGCACCAAGGGAAACTGGCGCAAGTGGGACTGCCGCGGGAGGTTTATGAGCGGCCGGTCAACCGGTTCGTGGCTGGTTTCATCGGCGAAACCAATTTCATCGAAGGCCGCGTCGCGCGCGCTGGTGAGGTCCAAACCGCGTTCGGCCTCGTCCGTTGCGCGACGCCGGGGAGCCACGCGGGCGACCCGGTTGGCCTGTCGTTGCGGCCGGAAGTGATTCACCTGGGCGCACCGCCCGCCGACGTGCCCAATGTCTTCCAAGGCGCGGTCCATGACAGCGTTTATCTCGGCGAGATGGCGCAGCATCTCGTCAACGTCGATGGCGCGACGCTCAAGGTGTTTGATCTGCACCCGAAAATCATCGCACGCGATCAGGCCATCGAAAAAGCCAGCGTGTGGTTCCGACCGGAGAACGTGGTGGTGCTGACGCGGTAATGATCCGCCATCTCTCCATCCTGCTTGCGGCCGGCATCATCGTGGCGCTGCCGTTCGCGCTGCGGCAACCCGACGCGCACAGCGATTGGCAACCGGGCGATCCGCAGTTGGCGATCGTCTCACCGCACAACGAGGCGATTCGGTACGAATTTGCGCGCGCGTTCTCCGACTGGCATCGGCAGCAGTTTGGCCGGCCGGTGAAAATCGACTGGCTCAACGTCGGCGGCGCGACGGAGATCAGCCGGTATCTCGTGTCGCAGTTTGAAGCGGCCAAGCGCACCGGCACGGGCGTGGACCTGTTCTTCGGCGGCGGCGAGTACGATCACCGGCGGGCGCACGAGCAGGGGTTGACGGTCCCGCCGTGGCCGGCCGGGCAGGAGCCACGTGAGTTGCTGGACATGATCCCCCGCGAAATCGGCGGCGAGACGTGGCGGACCGAGGCCTACATCGGCACGGTCGTGAGCACCTTCGGCATTTGCTACAACCGCGACCGGCTGCGTGATCTCGGCGTAACCTCGCCGCCGACGCAATGGGTGGACTTGACCGACCCGGTCTATTTCCGGCAGCTCGGCGTGGCCGATCCCACCAAGAGCGGTAGCATCGCCAAGGCGTTCGAGATGATCATCCATCAACAGATGCACGAGTCGGCGGTGGAGCAGGGGTGGGAGAACGGGGTGCGCGTGGTGCAATTGATCGGCGCCAACGCCCGGTATTTCACCGACTCGGCCAGCAAAGTGCCGATCGATGTGGCAACCGGCGACGCCGCGGCGGGATTAGCAATCGACTTCTACGCGCGGTTTCAGGCGCGGGTGGCCGGCCACGACCGGATGGCATACGTGACCCCGGTCGGCGGTTCGAGCGTGAGTTGCGACCCGATCAGTTTGTTGCGCGGCGCGCCCAACCGCGAAGTCGCGGTTCGATTCATCGAGTTTGTGTTAAGCAAACAAGGTCAGCGATTGTGGAACGACCAACTGGGCAAACGCTGCAGCCGGGTGAGGAAATACGCCCTGTGCCGCCTGCCGATTCGCCGTGACTTCTACCCACCGCATACCTACCCACAGTTGTGTTCGAGTGATGACCTGAGTGATCCCGCGATCAATCCGTACGAGCTGGCGAAGACGTTCACCTATCACCCGGAGTGGACGGCCGGCCATTTTGGCGTGCATCGCGACCTGATCCGCGCGATGTGCCTCGATGCCGGCGAGGAACTCCGCGCCGCGTGGGCCGCGATCATCGCCGGCGGCGGGCCGCAGCGGCAACCCGAAGCGATGACGGTCATGCAGCGACTACCGGTCACGTGGAGCAGTGCGCTGGAGGTGTCAAAGTCGCGCGACCGGATCGATTACATGCGGGAGTGGACAGGATTTTTCCGGGAGAATTACAGAGCGGTGCACCGGCTCGCTGTCCGAGGTGGGAGCGACATTCCTGTCGCGACCTGGGGGGTGAAAAATCGCGACAGGAATGTCGCTCCCACCAATTTAGCGAAGGAGAGATGAACCGCACCACCGCCTGGTTGATCTTCGCGGTCACGCTCACGCTGCTGCTGGTGCTGTTTGGCCTGCCGCTGGCCACCGTGCTCAGCGGCGGATTCGTCGTGAACGGCGAGTTCACGTTCCGCTACCTGTTCGGCGTCTTTCAGAACCCGATCTACGCCGAAGGGTTGCTGAACAGCCTGAAGATCGCGCTGGGGACGACGACGCTGGTGACGCTGATCGCGTTGCCGCTGGCGTGGCTCGGCAATCGGTTTGAGTTTCCCGGCAAGAAACTGATGAGCGCGCTGGTGCTGGTGCCGATGATTCTGCCCCCGTTCGTCGGCGCCATTGGACTGCAACAAATCCTCGGCCGGTACGGCGCGTTGAACGCCGCGCTCGGTCTGGGCGTGGACTGGCTCGGACTGAGCCGTTACCTCGGCGTCGTGCTGCTTCAAGCGCTCGGCCTGTACCCGATCATGTACCTCAACGTCGCCGCCGCGCTGGCCAACATCGACCCCGCGATGGAGGAGGCCGCCGAGAATCTCAGTTGCCACGGTTGGCGGAAGTTCTGGCGGATCACGCTGCCGTTGATGATGCCGGGCGTGTTTGCGGGCGGGATATTGGTGTTCATTTGGAGTTTCACGGAACTCGGCACGCCGTTGATCCTCAACTACACCCGCTGCGCCCCTGTGCAGGTCTTTGACGCGCTCAAGGAGATCGGCACGAACCCGTTCCCGTACGCGCTGGTGTTCGTGATGCTCGTGACGAGTTGTCTGCTGTATCTGGCCGGCAAGTTCGCCTTCGGCGGCCGCGCGTTCGCGATGCAGAGCAAAGCGGCAACGGTGGCGGCGGCGCGGCCGGGCGGCTGGTGGGCGACGTTGCCGTTTGGGGTGGTGATTGCGGTGGCGCTGCTGCCGCATCTCGGGGTGGTGTTGACGAGCTTGAGCGCGCCGGGGAGTTGGTATCAGTCGGTGTTGCCGGCCGAATGGACGCTCGGGAACTACCGGGAGGCGCTCGGCCACAGCATGACCGTCAGCAGCATCCGCAACAGTCTGTTGTACTCGTCGCTGGCCGTCGGCGTGAACATCGTGCTCGGCGTGGCGGTGGCGCTCGTCGTCGTGCGCTCGGACCTGCGCGTGCGGGGCGTGCTCGACGCCATCGCGATGCTGCCGTTGGCCGTGCCGGGCCTGGTGATGGCGTTCGGGTATCTGGCGATCAGTTCCCATCTGAGCAATCAAAACTGGGTGAAAGAAAGCCTCCTGTGGCAAACCCTGCTCGATGTCCGCCAGAATCCAACGTTGTTCCTCGTAATCGCCTACGCCGTCCGCCGGTTGCCCTACATGGTCCGCGCCGCCGTGGCCGGCCTGCAGCAAACGTCCGTCACGCTGGAAGAAGCCGCCGCCAACCTCGGCGCGCCACCGCTGACCACGCTGCGACGGGTGACGCTCCCCCTGATCGCCGCAAACCTGGTCGCCGGCGTCCTGCTGGCGTTCTCCTTCAGCATGCTCGAAGTCTCCGACAGCCTCATGCTCGCCCAGCGGGCCGACTTTTTCCCGATCACCAAAACCATCTTCGAGTTGTTTCAACTCATCGGCACCGGCAAATACATCGCCGCCGCGCTCGGCGTCTGGGCGATGGTCTTCCTTGCCGTGACGATCCTCGGCGCCAGCCTGATCCTCGGCAAGAAAATGGGCGCGCTGTTCCGGGTGGGTTGAACTGTCACTTGCCGCTCTGACGGCAAGCCTCTTGTAGATGCTATGCGGGCCGCTGAGGTTGTGGCATACAGCGTGGCGGCACCGGCACGCACGCCGGCACCGCAAACCAACAACCCCGAAAGGATCACGTCGATGACAACCTCAGCAGACCCACAAGCGGTATTATTCATGGCCATGGAACTCAGTCAAAGCAATTGGAAACTCGCCTTCAGCAACGGCGCGAAAG
>Ga0247727_10017387_pt1 | contig 11457 bp, 7 predicted proteins | sample WisWelCaveWW1625_FD_202498 | JGI IMG/M metagenome (GOLD analysis project Ga0247727, IMG submission 202498) | Biofilm microbial communities from Wishing Well Cave, Virginia, United States - WW16-25 | ecosystem: Environmental > Aquatic > Deep subsurface > Groundwater > Cave microbial mat | place... | reverse complement strand
CACCCCCGCTCGTTTGGCTACATGCTGAACAGGCAATTTACATGGTGAACTCCTTTCAGTTCACAAGATCAGCCAGGCTTATCCTGGCAACCGACCGTAGGGAGCGGTTGTCAAGGTTGCAGCTTCGCCGCCCGCAGCCGCAGTTGTGCCGGCAGTCCAACGTCATACCAAACTCCCCGCCGCCACCGGACGCAGCTTCGCCCCCAGCAGTGCGCGCCCCCGATGCAGCCTCGACCGCACCGTGCCTACCGCGCATCCCAGAGCCGCAGCCGCCTCCTCATAGCTCATCTCGTGCAGATCGCACAGCACCACCGCCTCCCGGTACCCTGCCGGCAGCGACAACACCGCCCGCCGCACGGCCTCCACCGTTTCCTGCCTGCCGGCGTCGCGGTGTGGATCGTCCGGCGCTTCCACGCTCTCCTCCGCGAGCGGCACAAACACCGCCTCCCGATCGAGCCGCCGAAGCACGTGGTTCCGCGCCACGCCGTACAGGTAGGCCGCCACCGTTCCTCGCCGCGGGTCATACCGGCGGGCCTCCCGCATCAGCGCCAGGAACACTTCCTGGGTGACTTCTTCCGCGATGGCCGCGCTGCCGCTCATTTGCCAGGCGAACCGGTAGAGCGCCCCCTGCCGTCGCCGGTAGAGGACGACAAACGCCTCCTCCTCCCCGGCCGAGATCCGTCGCACCAACTCCTCGTCGGTCGGGGTGGTGGGCGCTGTCATCGGCCGCTATCTACTATTCCCCCGGCAGGCAGGAAAAGTTCCCGAAACTTTGGCCCTATTGCGGTGGATTCCTACGTCTCGTAGCTGGCGGTGAGTGTAATCTTGGCGTTCAGCAGCTTGGAAATCGGACAGCCCGCCTTGGCGTTGTTGGCCGCTGTCTCCATCTTGGCCCGGTCCCCGCCGGCGACCTTGAGCGTAAGATCCAGGTGGCTCGAGGTAACCGTAAAGCCGGTGTCCAGCTTCTCCAGCGCGACCGTGGCCGTCGCCTCGATCGACTGCGCGGTCAGTCCCTGCTCGCCCAGTTGCGCCGACAGCGCCATGGCGAAGCACCCGGCGTGCGCCGCCGCGATCAGCTCCTCGGGATTGGTTCCCTTCCCATCCTCGAAGCGGTCCCGAAACGAGTACGGCGTCTTCGCCAGCACCCCGCTGTCGCTCGAGACGACGCCCTGGCCGCTCTTCAAATCCCCCTGCCAGACGGCAGTAGCCTTTCGTTGCATTCCTTCCTCCTCAGAATGGTTGTGTTGCGTTATGGATTACGAAGCCTTCACTTGAGCCAGCTTGGCCTTCAGCTCCGCCTTCTTCTCCGCGCCGAGCTCCACGAACGGCGGCCGGCTGAAGGTTTCGCGCAAACCCACTTCACCCAGCGCAAACTTCATCGCCGGAATCCCGTCGTAGCCGCCCAGGGCCGCCATCACCTCGTTGAGCCGCGCCTGCGCCGGAGCCATGTTTTTGCTTTCCCGGAACGACCGAAACAGCGCCGACGTCTCGCCCGGAAACACGTTCCCGTTGCCGGTGATGGCCCCGCCGCCGCCCTGCGCGAGCGCCATCTCGAGCAGCCGGTGCGATCCGGTAAAAGTCTTGAGCTTGGGAAACTCCTTGATGAACGCCGTCAGCCCCTCGGCCTTGCCCGAGGAATCCTTGATCCCGTACAGCTTGTCGTACTGCGCCAGGCGCCGCAGCAGGTCGTGGGTGATCTCGACCCCGCTCACCTGCGGGATGTGATAGAGCAACACCGGAATCTTGGCCGCCTCCAGCACCCGGGAGTAGAACGCCGCCAGCCCCTCCACGCGAGGGTTCTTGTAGTAGTAGGGAGGCAGCACCAGCGCCGAGTCGGCCCCCGCGGAGGCGGCGTGCGCCAGCAGCTCCAGCGTCTCGGGCACGTTCGGCGTCGCCACCTGGCACATGATTTCGAGGCCGCCCTTATCCCGGATGGCGGCCTCCAGGATCTTCTTCCGCTCCGCCACCGCGAACGAGCTGAACTCGCCCGTAGTGCCCAGGATCAGCGCGCCGTCCACCCCGTGCTCCCGCAGGAACCGCAGCAGGTCGCGGTTGAAGGCGGCGTCGAACCGACCCTGGCGGTCCATCGGCGTCAGCGTCGCCACAAAGAACCGCGGTCCGGCCGCGGCGCCCGTCTTGGTCGCGCCCGCCGCCAGGCTCGCTCCTGCCATCGCCAGAAACCCGCGTCGCGTCGTCTCCATCGCTTTTCTCCTCGTGCCATTGTAGCAACGCACGCCTTCGGCCGCTCGGAGCCGCACGGATATGCCTTTTGCGGTTTGGATGGCAGGTCATGATAATATGGGCCGCCAGAACGAGTGCGAATGCGCAAGTTTGTGCTGATACCGCTGCTGTGGCCGCTTGGTCTGGTTGCCCAGACACCGGAGATCGCATCCAACGGCGTGGTGAACGGGGCCACGTTCGACGCCAGATTCTCCCCAGGAATCCAGGCGTCGATATTCGGCAGGAACCTGTCAGACGGCGGCACGTGCCAGTACGTACGCGGAGCTCCGGCCCCCACCACGCTATGCAACACGCGGGTGACAATCAACGGCATCCCAAGCCCGATCTTTTTCGCGTCACCGGGGCAAGTGAACATCCAGATACCGGTCGAGCTCCCGCCGGGAAGGGCGACCTTCGTGCTTGAGGTTCTGGGCCGAGGTTCGTCGTCGGCTACCGTGCAGTTGGCCACTCATTCCCCCGGCCTCTTCAGCGCGAACTTTTCCGGAACCGGGTTGGGGATTTTCCTCCGAATGAGGGGGACCTTGGCGTCCCAGAACAATCCGGTGAACCCCGGGGAACTTGTAGCTGTGTTTGGCCTCGGGCTCGGGCCCACCAATCCCGTGGCGCCGAGCGGCCGGGAGGCGCCCCTTACGCCGCCATCCCCCACTGTTACCCAGCCGCGGCTCACGGTTGGCGGCCGCCCCGCCCAGGTCTTGTTCTCGGGCCTCGCGGCGGGGCAAATGCCGGGTTGGTACGTAGTGAACTTCGTCGTGCCTGGCGACCTCACGCCGGGCTCCTACCCGGTGGTCCTGGAAATCGCCGGGTTCACCAGCAACACGGTCGTCCTGCCGGTGGCCATCACAGGGATGGTGCTCACGCAAAGCGGATTCACGTTCCAGGCGGTGCAGGGTGGCGGCGCGCCCTCGCCCCAGAGCTTCCGCATCCTGAACGGCACCGCCGGCGTGCTGAACTTCAACATGAGCACCTCGACCCTTTCGGGCGGCTCGGGATGGCTCAGTGTGTCCCCCACCACCGGCGCCAGCGATCCGGCGCAGGCGGCACCCACCATCGATGTGCGGGTGAATCCGGCGGGGCTGTCGCCCGGCGACTACTACGGCCAGGTGCGTGTGGAAGCGCCGGCGGCGCCGAACTCGCCCCAGGTTGTAACCGCAGTCCTGAACGTATCGGCTTCCACCGTGAACCCGGGGCCGGTGGTGGCCCCGACCGGGCTGGTATTTGTGGGGGTGCTGGGAACGGCGAATCCGGTGGCGCAATCGGTTCGGATCACCAACCTCACGGCCCGTCCGACCTCGTTCACCACCACCGCCACGTTCGCCGGCGGCCGGAACTGGTTCACGCATTCGCCGGCCAGCGGCAACGTGGCGCCGGGAACGCCGGCGACCATCACCATTGCGCCCAATCTCACCGGTCTGGCGTTGGGGATTCAACGGGGCTCGCTGGTCATTGACTTCCCCCAGGACACCACCAGCCGCGTGGTCGACCTGCTGCTGGTGGTTGCGCCACGGCTGCCCGCGGCGTCACAAGATAACGCTTTGACCCCCGAGCCGGGGCAAGGGGCTTGCACGGCGGCGCAACTGCTTCCTGTCTTCACCCTGCTCGGCAACAACTTCAACACGACGGCTGCCTGGCCCACCCCCATCGAAGTGGTAGTGGTGGACAACTGCGGCGGGCTGCTGAGAACCGGATCGGTGACGACAACTTTTTCCAACAACGATCCGCCGCTGGCGCTGGTGCCGCAGCAGGACGGCCGGTGGTCGGGAACCTGGGCGCCGCGCAACGCCCGTACGGAGTCGCTGAAGGTCACCGTCACGGCCCGCAGCGAGACGCTGCAAGGGACGGCCGAGGTGAGCGGCAACGCGCGGGCCAATCCGGACGTGCCCACGGTGGATCCCAAGGGAGTGGTCAGCGCCGCCAGTTACCTGGCGCTACCGTCGCCGGGGGAGTTGATTTCGGTTTTCGGGAAGAAGCTCGCGAACGGCCTGGAGGAGGCGAGGCGGTTGCCGCTGCCGACCGAGCTTCAGGGAGCGCTGGTGAGTCTGGGGGGACGGCCGCTGCCGCTCATCTTTACCAGCGAGGGCCAGATCAATGCCGTGGTTCCCTACGGCATCGCGTCCGGTACGACCCATCAGTTGGTGGCCCGCCGGGGGAATCGCATCTCGGTGCCGGAGCCGGTGGTGATCGCTCCATCCCAGCCGGCGGTGTTTACCACGGACTCGTCGGGGAGGGGTCAGGGACACATCTACGTTTTCCCCAGCGCGACGGAACAGATTCTGGCGAATGCGGCGCGTCCGGCCAGGGCAGGTGACGCCATGGTGATCTATTGCGGCGGGCTGGGGGCGGTGGACCCGCCGGCGGAAGCAGGCACGGCGACTCCGGCTGATACGCTGCGCCGAACGGCAAGTCCGGTAACGGTGACCATCGGCGACCGGCCGGCCACGGTGGTCTTTGCGGGATTGACCCCCGGATTCACCGGCCTGTATCAGATCAACGTGACGGTGCCGGAGGGGATCACGGCCAGCCCGGCGGCGCCGGTGGTGGTGAGTGTGGCCGGAGCATCGAGTCCGCCGGTGACTATCGCCGTGCAGTAGGTACGGGGCAGCTACGGCCCGATGCGGGTCTGCACGAACCTGCGCAGGCTCCGGATCAGGGCGCGTGCTGCCTGGCAGTCCAGCCATACGGGGTCAGCGTGTCAAGCTCGTCGAGTTCCACAGGCAGCGGGTGACCGGCGTCGGACAGCCGAATAAGGCGGCTTGCTTATGGTGCTTCATACAGCACCCTTCCCTCTGTCTGTGCTTCGTGATAGACGTTGCCCGGGGTGTCGCACCAGTAGCGGAAGATCTCTTCGCTTACCACCAACAGGTCCACCGGCACTCGAAGCGGGCTCAGGATCCGGCTTAAACGCACGATTTCGGCCGCTCGGTCCTCAACCTTCTCTTCGGCCTGTCCCCGGCATGAGAGCCGAAAACAAGAATCCTCTTGGGATGAGCGAACTGGCAGAGCAGTTCTCGGATCTTCGTCAACGTCGCCGGATCAGACATGAAGGCGCTCGCTCGCGACGCCTCAACTATTATCCATTGAAATGGCCTGGCGGCGCGCTGCTGGGCTGTGGAATGCTAGAATTGCGGCCAGGAGGTGCTCATGCGCGAACTGGAACTGGCGCGACGCGAGGTGCTGAAACTGGCGGGCGGGGCGCTGTCGGCGACGGTGTTTCTGCCGTTCGGCGGACGGCACGCGGTGTATGCGCGGCCGGCTGAGAAGGCGCTGGTGACACGGGTTCTGGGGCGGACCGGCCGGGAGGTGACGCAGTTCGGGCTGGCCGGCGGCAACACGGTGATGTGGGATCTGCCCGGAGACCAGGGCGTCGAAACGGTGGTCAAGGCGATCCGCATGGGGGTGACGTACCTGGAGACGGCCAACAACTACCAGTTGAGCCAGCTCAACTACGGGAAGGCTTTCCGGATTCTCAAGCTGATTCCGGGCGAGCCGGGGTACGACGGGGCGCTGCGAGGCAGGCTGTTTCTGGCGACCAAGTCGGGGCTGCGCCACTCGATCGTGCGGGACGGCAGCCGGCCCATGGGACGCTCCTCGGGCGGCGGGACGCTGGTGCTCGACGACCTGCGCCGGTCGCTCACGCAGTTCTTCGGCGACGGCAAGGGCTCGATTCCGGAAGGCGCCTACATCGACCTGTTCCAGATCCATTCGCTCACCCGGTTCGAGGACGTGGACGCGGTGTACGAAGGGTTGGAGAATCCCGGCGACAAGGCGCTGCCGCGGGTGGGGGCGCTCGCGGCGCTGGTGGATTACCGCGACGGGACGAACCTCACAGGGTTGAATCCGGAGCACCGGAAGTGGATCCGGCACATCGGCATCACCGGACATGAGAACGCGGCGGCCCACATGTACGCCATCCGGCGGGACAAGCGGAACCTGCTCGAGACGCTGCTGGTGGCGATCAACCCGAACGACCGGTTCTACTTCTCGCACCAGTACAACTCGATCCCGGTGGCGCGGGAGCGGGGCATGGGGATCATCGGCATGAAGCTGTTCGCCGATGGGGTGATGTACGGGCTGGAGAAGAGGTACGCGAGCAGGCCGGGCCAGCAGGTGCTGTCGGTGGGCCAGCCGGGCAAGGTGGCCTACGAGGACTTCATCCAGTACGCGCTTTCGACGCCGGGGATGAGCACGGTGATCATGGGGATCGGGATGATCGACAAGACCAGCGATCCGGCGCGGGATCAGCTCGTGGCCGACGTGGCGGCGTGCCAGATCCGGGATCCGCAGACGATGGCTAAGAGGCGGCAGGTGGAGCAGCGGGTGGCCGACCAGCACGGCGCCGACACCAACTTCTTCCAGCGGACGTCGAGCGGGCTGACGGCGCCGGAGAAGCTGCACGTCGAGGACGTGGACCCGAAGACGGCGCGGCTGCGGTGGTCGACGCCCTATGCCGCCGGCGCCGCGATCGAGCGGTTCGAGGTCTGGCGGCGGGAGGCGAAGATCGCGGCCATTCCGTTCCGGCCGCAGCTCAGCGAGGAGCCGTACGTCTACGAGGACCGCATGCCGGAGCCGGGGACCTGGTCGGGCGGTAAGTATTACAAGGTACGGGTGGTGGACACGGCGGGAAATACGGCCGAGACGCCCACGGTGAAAGCGTAGCGCTCGCCCGGCGGCCCAGCTCAGCCGGAGCGATGCCGGCCTCTGTCATTCAAAGCGCAGCGAGGAATCCGCTGTGCCTGCGCGGCCGGGAACAGCAGATCCCTCGCTTGCGCTCGGGATGACGGTTGCCGGCGCGCCTTCGCGTTGTTCAGAGAAACCTCTGACTTGTGCTGTCCCATCCAACCTTGACAACCGCTCCCTACGGTCGCGGCTCGGAACCGGCGTCGCTGATTTCGCGGCGGTTGCTGAGCCGCGACCGGAGGGAGCGGTGGCTGTGGGCGCTCATGCGGGACAGCACACTACCGCAGACCCAACTCCTGAACGATAACCCCCAGCAGGCGCTGGTCGCCGGGGGGGCGGAAGGTCTGGTCCACCGAAACCGTAATGCGGGCGGCGCCGGTGGCGCGGACGGGCGCGGAAAGAACGTAGCGGCCGGGGGCGGGGTAGGCCTGGTCGGCGATGGTGAGGTCGTTCAGCGCTACGGTGATGCGGCGGGCGGGGGCGGCGTCGGGGATGAAAAAGGTCATCTCGAACCGGGTGGCCGACTCGGAAGCCTTTAGCAGCACGACGCCCTGGCCGGCGATCCAGCGCCAGGCGTTGTTCTCGATCGGATAAAAGCCGGAGAGCAGTTGCGGGGCGGCATCGGGGTCGCTCATGCGGAGATACGAGGCGCGGACCTCCGGGAGGCCGAGGATGTCGGCCTGGAGGTGGTCGAGCGGGGCGGGGCCGAGGTCGAAGGGGAGCAGGCCGAGGTCGCTCGAGGAGTAACCGGAGCGCGTGGCGAGACCGAACAGACGCACCGGCGGGCGGGCCCAGACGGCGGAGCGGAGCACTTCGCGGCGAGGACCGCCGGCCGCGGACAAGGGTCCCGCGCCAGCCAGGCGGCTAGTGACGAGGATCGAGCCGGGGTAGAGTGGCTGGCCGCGTTCGAGGGGCTCGGCGCCTATTCGTTCGAGGTAGTAGCGCAGGCCCCACTCGGCTTGGAACCAAACGCGGCGGTCGCCGGCCAGGGGCTGGAGGCCGGCGGCGAAGCGGCGATACTGATCCCAGTGGTGGAAGTTGGCCGAAGCGAGGGTGAGGCCGAGGGCCAGGTTGGCGGCCGCCGCCGGCCACAGCAGCCACGTTCGGCGGCAGTCACGCAGGATGGTGAAGATGGCGGCGGGGGCCAACGGCAGCAGGTAGCGGGCGGAGCCGGCGAAGAAGGCCAGCGCCGAGGCGGCGAAGAACACCAGGCCCCAGGCGGCCAGGAAGCCGGAATCGCCGGAGCGGTCGCGCCGCAGCGCCGCGATCCAGCGGATCAGCAGACCCAGCCCGGCGGCCAGACTCAAGGCCAGCAGCATCCGTTGCCACCAGGCGTAGCCGGGCAGGGCGAGAGCGCCCAGCGCCGCCGGCGAGCCGGGCCAGGAGAGCGACGCCGGCGGGAAAACGATCCAGCCGAGGTGGGAGACCAGGGCCGCCGCCGAGTGGAGTTTCTTGCTCAGGGCCAGCAGCCCGTAAGTCTGGAGATAGCCGGCCAGCACGCCGCCGGGCAGACTGCCGGCCGAGAAGAGCTGGAAGAGCTGCCAGCCGGCCAGGGCGAGGGGTGCGGCGGCGACGGCGAGCCAGGCGGTCTTCGAGCGGCGGCGATGATGCCAGACGTGATGGGCCAGGATGGGTACTGCAAAGACAGCTTGGTAGGCCGCCAGGGCCGAGAGTCCCAGCGAGGCGGAGGCCAGGCGGTGGCGTCCGTCGAAGTAGAGCGCGAAGCCCAGCAGCCAGAAAGCCAGAAAAGGCAGGTCGGCTTCGAGCGAGTTTCCGTTGACGACGAAGGCTGGGACGGCCAAGAACAGGAATGTCGCGAGCAGAGGACGCTCGGTGAAGCGGCGGGCGAGGCGGAAGACGGCGGCCGCGGCGACGAGCGAGAACACGATGTAGCAGGCGTGGAAGAGCGGCTCGCGGACGTCGCCCGAAATCCGCAGCAACAGCGCCAGCAGGTAGGCGTTGAGCGGCGGATGCGGATGGCCGGCCATCGAGACGCGGTCGCCCTGGAAGGTGTAGCCCATCTGCATGGGGTGCAGCGGGTCGACGGCGACGTTGCGGGCGATGGCCAGGTAGTAGACGTCGTCTCCCTGGATGGCCTGGTCGAGGAAGGGAAGGCGGAGCAGGACGACCGCGGCCAGGGCGATCAGCAGCCGGGTTTCCATCGCACGACCGGTTTGCGGGCCGCGCTGACCTCATCGACGCGGGTGGTGCGTGTGTTGTGAGGCGCGGTGCGGACGATCTCCGGGTTCGCGCGGGCTTCCTCGGCGATCGAACGGAGGGCCTCGATGAGGAGATCGAGCTCGCGCTTGTCCTCGGTCTCGGTGGGCTCGATCATGAGGGCGCCGTGGACGATGAGCGGGAAGCTGACGGTGTAGGGGTGGAATCCGTAATCGATGAGGCGCTTGGCGATGTCGCCGGTGCGGACGCCGAGGGCGGCCTGGCGGGCGTCGCTGAACACGCACTCGTGCATGCTGGGAGCCGTGTAGGGGAGCTCGTAACACCCTTCCAGGTGCTTGCGGATGTAGTTGGCGTTGAGGACGGCGTCGAGGGTGGCGTTGCGGAGTCCGTCGCCGCCGTGGGCCAGGATGTAGGCCAGGGCGCGAACCAGCACGCCGAAGTTGCCGTAGAAGGCGCGGACGCGTCCGATGGACTGCGGGCGGTCGAAGTCGTAATGGAGGGATCCGTTACTGGCGGCGATGCGCGGGATGGGGAGAAACGGCTCGATCTCGCGCTGGACGGCCACCGGGCCGCCGCCGGGGCCGCCGCCGCCGTGCGGGGTGGAGAAGGTCTTGTGGAGGTTGAGGTGCATCACGTCGATGCCGAAGTCGCCGGGACGGGCGATGCCGACCAGGGCGTTCATGTTGGCGCCGTCCATGTAGAGCAGCGCGCCGCGGGAGTGGAGCAGGCCGGCCACCTGGGCGATGTCGCGCTCGAAGATGCCGAGGGTGTTGGGGTTGGTGACCATCAGGGCGGCGACCGAGTCGTCCACGCGGCGGTCGAGCTCGGCGAGGTCGACCATGCCTTCGGCGTTGGAGGCGATGCTCTCCACCTGGTAGCCGGCGATGGCGGCGGTGGCGGGGTTGGTGCCGTGAGCCGAGTCGGGGATCAGGACCTTGCGGCGAGGGTTGCCGCGCGACTCAAGCAGCGCGCGTACCAGCAGGATGCCGGTGAGCTCGCCGTGGGCGCCGGCCGCGGGTTGCAGGGTGACAGCGTCCATGCCCGTGATCTCGGCGAGGATTTCCTCGAGCGTGGCCTGGATGCGCATGGCGCCCTGCGAGAGATGCTCGGGCTGGTAGGGGTGCGCCGAGGCCAGGCCGTCCAGCCGCGCCACGTATTCGTTGACCCGCGGGTTGTACTTCATGGTGCAGGAGCCGAGCGGGTACACGCCCAGGTCGATGGCGTAGTTCCAGGTGGAGAGCCGGGTGAAGTGGCGGATTACCTCGACCTCGCTGACCTCGGGGAAGTCCGGGATTTCGGGGCGGACGTTGGCAGCGCCGAGGGCGGCGGCAGGGTCCACCGGCGGCACGTCGAGCGGCGGCAACTGGTAGGCCTTCTTGCCGGGGGAGGAGCGCTCGAACAGCAGCGGCTCGTTCTGGTTTACGTGGCTGCGAACCTTGTTAACCATTGCGAAAGTGTTCGGCCAGGCGCTCCATGTCGGCGCGCTTTGCCGTCTCGGTCGCGCACAGTAGCATACAGTTTTCGAGCTCCGGGTAGAAGCGGCCCAGCTCGAGCCCGCCGATGATGCGGGAATCGAGCAGGCGGCGATTGACGCCGGCGGGCGACTCGCCCGCGCAGTCCACCACGAACTCGTTGAAAAACGGCCCTGAGAACCGGCGGCGGACCCCGCGCACTCGAAGACGCTCTTCCAGGTAGTGGGCCTTGGCCAGATTCTGCTCGGCCAGCTCGCGCAGGCCCTGCTTGCCGTACACGCTCATGAAAACCGTCGCCATCAGGGCGATGAGGGCCTGGTTGGTGCAGATGTTGGAGGTGGCCTTCTCGCGGCGGATGTGTTGCTCGCGGGTGGCAAGCGTGAGGCAGAAGGCGCGGTTGCCGTGGGTGTCGGTGGTTTGGCCGGCGAGGCGTCCGGGCATCTGGCGGATGAAACGCTCCTTGGCGGCCAGCACGCCGACGTACGGTCCGCCGTAGCAGGGGGAGATGGCGAACGACTGCAGCTCGCCGGCGACGATGTCGGCTTCGGCGGGGGGCCGCACCAGGCCCAGAGCAACCGCTTCGGTGAACATCACCACCAGCAGGGCGCCCTTGGCGTGGGCGATGCGGGCGGCCTCCGGGATGTCCTCCAGGCAGCCGAAGAAGTTGGGCGACTGCAACACGACGGCGGCGGTGGAATCGTCGACCAGCGCTTCGAGCGCCCCCAGGTCGGCGAGGCCGGTCGAGAGGTCGCAGGCGAGGCCGGCGACCGGGAGTCCCTGGTGGCGGGCGTAAGTGCGGTGCACCTCGCGGTATTCCGGATGCACGGAGCGGGCGACGATCGCGCGGGCGCGGCCGGTGATGCGGCAGGCCATCATCACCGCCTCCGGCAAC
>Ga0247727_10017386_pt1 | contig 11458 bp, 9 predicted proteins | sample WisWelCaveWW1625_FD_202498 | JGI IMG/M metagenome (GOLD analysis project Ga0247727, IMG submission 202498) | Biofilm microbial communities from Wishing Well Cave, Virginia, United States - WW16-25 | ecosystem: Environmental > Aquatic > Deep subsurface > Groundwater > Cave microbial mat | place... | reverse complement strand
CATCTATTGAAAGATTATTAAGAGAAGAATTTTGTCGTAGAAAGTTTGAATTTGAAATGCATAAGACAATGTTTGGGCGCTATCAACCTGATTTTGTATTTACTGATTTTCGTCTTATTGTTCAGGCAGATGGGGAATATTGGCATAATAGGCCGGATAGAATAAAGAGTGACTGTGAATTTGATGCTATGGCGATTAGTAAAGGATGGCGAGTTCTTCGTTTCAGTGATTCTAAGATCAATGGCAGTCTAATGGAATGTGTAGATAAAGTTTCTCGAGCAATTCAGATGCACGAGGAGGATGCCGTGGGACGGGAAGTTGAACGCCGTTCGCGGCTTCGTTCTATAAAGAGATAAATTATGGGTGCTGGTAGTCTTCCACAGACTGGCTTTGAAGCCGTTATTAGAGGGGTAGCGCAGTATGCTCGTAATGCTGGTATTCTCGCTGCAGCTAATACTGCTGTAGCAACCTCTATTCATGGAGTTACGGGTGCGGCTGGAAATTCTCCTCGCGCGTTGGCTAGGATGTCTTATATTTTGGGCCGTCTTCAATTTGTTGCCATCAGCACTGCTGCGGCGTTGGCAACAATAAGTGCCCCTGTTATTTTTGCTGCGCAATTTGAAGAGCAACTTTCACGTATTGCTGGACTTACAGAGACCCCTAAAACTGCTATTGAAGGTCTTCGCAAACAGATTTTGGCGCTTAGTAGAGAATTGGCGATCTCTCCTGTAGACCTAGCAGCAGGGGCTTACTTTATTCTCAGTAGCGGCATTAAAAGTACCGCTACAGCAATGGAAGTGCTGCGGCTAGCGGCAAGAGCTTCTACAGCAGGATTAGGTGAAACTGCTACAATAGCTAGAGCTCTAACGGGGATAATGAATTCCTATGGGCTGGCGACAAGCGATGCCCAAAAACTGACTGACCAATTTGTTGCCACAGTTAAATTGGGGTCTGGAGAAGCTCAAGCTTATGCTCAAACAATAGGCACCGTTGTTCCACTAGCTGCGCAATTGGGTGTGGAATTTGAGCATGTAGGGGGAATTCTCGCTACACTTACGAATGCTGGTATTGAAACTCATACGGCTATTACAGATCTAAAGGGGATCTTCACTCAGTTAATCTCCCCCAGCAAACAGTCCCTCGAACTTTTTGAAGCTTTAGGTATCAACATTGTTGATTTCAGAAAGGAGCTAGATGAAAATGCAACAAAGGCGCTACTTCACCTAGTTGAAGCGGCGCATGGTAGTGTCGCAGTGCTTGGGGCGCTCTTTCCAGATGTGAGAGGCCTCACGGGTATATTGGCAGCATTTTCCAATCAAGCTGAAGCTGTAGTGAGCAATGTAGATGGAGTTACAAATAGCGTAGGAGACGCTGATTTAGCTTTTGAAGCGGCGGCCGATACAGTTTCTCATAAATTCCGTGTAGCTCTCAACAATATTCGGCTAAGTCTTACTGAGCTCGGCCATACGCTATTACCCACTGCTACACGGGCTATTGAAGCTGTTGATAGACATATTCAAGAATTTGTGGAGCGTCTAAAGCGAAGTAATGTTCAAGAAGAACTTAGGGGATGGATTCCTGCGATTAGAGAAATCGGCGCGGTTTTCCTTGATATTGGCCGCGCTATAGGGGAATTCTTTAGAATTCTTCAAGAAAACAGAGCTGCTTTTATTGGTATAGTTACGGCTCTGGCGATAGGGCTGGCAGTTTTTAATCCTGGCGGGGCGTTGCTTGTTGGCCTTGGCTTGACTATTACCGCTCTCACTTTCTTAAGAACAGAAAATGAAGGAGTAAGTGCCTCCTTCCTTGAGGCCAAGATTAGAGTTTTGGAATTCACTAGGGCTTTGATACAAGCTGCAAAGGTGGCTTCAAGGATAGCTTTAGATGTTGCTGGTGCTATTGTTGGTGGGGCTTTAGGGTCGGCATTTGGCCCTCCAGGTATTGTCGTTGGGGCAGCTGCCGGGGTAGCGGCGGCGGAAGCTCTTCAGCTTTCTTCTAACAAGTTGGATACAGCTCTTGAAGCTATCAATAAAGAATTAGGTCAAACAAATACCGCCCTTTTTGAACTCGGTCAACAGAAGTTAGCGGACGAGATTCTTAAAAGTATTGGCCAGGGAGCTTTTGATGCTGCTTTTGCCATTAAATTATATGGTGGTCAGCTTAGCGCGGCACAAGCTCAACAAATTGCTTTTAGTACTGTTGATACTCCCGGTACTCTAAGAGACATTGCTAGGGCCGCTGCTGAAGCGGGAGTTTCGGTAGCTGAATTTACTCGTCAGATGATTCTGTCTATAGATGTTCAACGTACCTTTGCATCAGCATGGGCTAATACTGTGGCTATTTCGGGGCTTTCTATCCCCCCGGATGTACAGGGAGCTATAGATCAGCTAAGAGATCTCGATGCAGCTCTCCAACCGCCAGGTGCTGATAATATAGATGATTGGGAAGCCTGGGGTCAAGCCCTTGTTGATTCTCTTAGTGGAACTGCAGAGAAAGCCAAGAATCCATTCGAAGACTTGGTTAAAGCTGAACAAGTTCAAGAAATTATTCTTGAAGCTGCTAATATGGGCAGAATTACGTGGGCAGATGTGGCTAGACTTTGGGACCTTGGGGCTCATGAAGCAGCCCAAGATTTTGCTCGCTTCCTACGTGGTGAGATATCAGAGATAGGACGCAGCATAGATGAATCCTTCCGCGCTATTGCTCTAAAGTGGATGGATTCTATTGAGGCGGGGATTTTGGATGGTACGTTGGATGTTCTTGATGCTCTTAATTTCCTAGAAAACGGAATGATTGATGCCGCTCGTAGTATCGTTGAAGGGCTGGCGCAGCAGGCTGAACAGATGGCCGAGCAATGGCAAATCCTTATTGATGCTATGACGGCGGGACTTGTGACAATTCAACAAGTGGAGCGGCTATTTGCTATTGGTGCGCCTGGGGCTGCGTTGGAGTTCTTAAGGGCTCTAGCCGGAAAACCTGGCCCTGTTACAGAGGCTATTGCCAGATTCCGACCCCCCTCGCCCTTTAGAGGCTTCCAAGGAGGAGGATTTATACCCCCTGGCCCGCCTGTACCTGCTATGTTACATGGGCCGGAGGTAATTGTACCTCTGAGTAACATAGCCGCTATGACGGCGCTCTCAGAGGCTCTACGGGGCTTTACAGGTGGCATAGGCGGCGGGGGTTTTAGAAACTACGGCAATATGAATATCAATGCGGGCAATGACGGGGGTAATCGTGTGCTCCGCAGTATGACGCGGGCTTTGGGGATTTAAGATGGCTAGGCGTAAACTTGTTCCGCTTACCTATAGGGGCCTTGGACTTAACACAATAGGACGAACAGTCTATTTCGATTATGACGAAGGGGCCTTTGATACTCCTCGTCGGGATTCTATTAGCGTAGAACGTATAGGTCGTTTTCCTAGGCATGTTAGGGAACAGCCACAAGGAAAAACCTTCCCGTTGCGTGTAGCCATTAAGGTTTGCGACACGCAGCAACAATTTGAGGCTATAACAAAGATTCTCAATCCTGACTTGGGGCCGCAATTATTGCGCCTACAGGATTTAGGAGGCCAACGCTATCGTCTCACCTGTCATCCGCAGCAGGCTGTTCTAGAGCAGCGTAGCGATCATCCCTTTGTTATTCCTCTTTGGGCGGCTGACCCTTTCTTGGAGGACGATACAGAAACCTCAACACCTGTAGAAGTACCTACCGCAGGTAATCCGGCTACCCTTAGCATCCGTAATATCGGTACGGCTCAGGCGCTGCCTATCCTCGAAGTAATCCCGCGCCAACTAAAGACTACAGCGCAGAGCTACCGTACCGTTAGGGAGATTACTTACGCCAATCGTAGTGAGTTTCCCCTTACTGGCCCTGGCAGCGGCACTTGGATGTTGATGGTGATAGATAATTGGGATACTGCTGCCCTTATAGCCGGGGGCCAAATGCAAAGCGACGGGGACGACATTGCGGTCTTTGTGGATAACGTCCAAGTGCCCCCGGAGAAGGTTGTCATCTCGGGAATAAATACAACGACGACAAAAGTATGGGTTGAGATATCTGACGCGCCCGCGCAGTTTGGAACCCTAATAAAACCTGCTATTGTAGCAGGCACTACGAATTTTGATTTTGAGACTGCAGACCACGGCCTCCAAATTGGGGACTATTTGGTCTGGCAAAATACCGCGTTGGCGTATGAGTCCGCTAAGGTTACAGCTATTGACGGGGCCAATATTACTGTAACACGAGGGGCTAGAAGTACTGTGGCGGGCGCGGCGGCTGTAGGTACAAGAATGTACCGCAGCGGGCATCATATACAGCTAGCCTATAATTGGTCTGCGGCTACTACTCGTCCAGTAAACCCCGACCCGCCATTGATTAGTACTCTGTTGAGTACAAATCTAAGGTGGGATTGGCCTACAGGCCCAATATGGCCAGATCAAAATCGCCGTGCCGGAGGTTGGCGCAGGATTATTTATGATGGTCGCGAAGATGTTCCGGAGCTTAGGAAGAATAAACTTAGCGCAAAAACGGCGTTAGATCTAAGCGGTACAGATGTACGCTTTGCAGACGTAGAGCCTACTGCAAGCCGCCCTAACTTTGATGCGCTGGAGTTTCGTGCCTGTTGTGGTGTTGACGACGTGCTCGGAGCTATTGAATATGATTCTGATCTAGGTTGGCCCTACTGTTTACAAGTGATAGGTCGTGACCTGCTAGGTCTAGATAGCATTATTTTTAATAGACTTGGTCATGAAACAGGGGCGGCGCATTTCCCTCCGCGTTTGTACACAAATCAACAAGAGACACCCCCCGGCATTCTTAGTGCAGTAATCCTCCGAGGTCGGCAGTGCATCGTAACAACTTGTCGGCCTGGGGATAGCTTTGAGGAGGACCTAGCTGTTCCTCTTACAAGCGGTCATGACGTACAAGGTTTTCGCCTTGATGAAGATGCACAGATTATTGGAATCGTACTGCGAGCGCGACATGAAACTGCTGGCACAGTAGCTTTGCGCTGTCAGATTGTTAAGGCCGATAATGATGTTCCAGATACTGGCAAGTCTGTTGCGGGGCCATTCTCTGGCGCGGGCGGACTTGGTGCTGTGTTACGTCCTGTGTGCTTCTTCCCGAGCCCAGCAGCGGCATTTACAACGGATGTCCCAGTTGTTCCGGCAGGCGATTTTTTCCTTGAGATTGGCGAGGTTGCAGGTACAGGGAATATTCGTACAGTGCGTAGTAATCTAGCTTCTATTTATGCACGTGGGACACATTGGGAACATGATGGAACATCTTATATAGAAATTTCAGACGAGGATCTTTGGTTTGCCCTGCTTAGCCTTAATGCAGATAATCAAGATGATGCCATACAAGCTGAACGTACAGGAGAAACACTATTACTGCGTAACCTTACAATTATCTTTGATCCTGCGCGTACTCCTATTGTAGACCCCCGTGCGGCCGAGAATGCTTATTACTTTGATGATATTTGGACGCGCTCAACGAGCACAGAGAATGTTAGGCTGCGTTACCTTAAGCGTTGGGTAGAGGCTCAAGATAATATTATTCGGGTAGATATTAAGGAGCGCACAGTAACAGATGTCCAACTAGGTGAGGAAATACGGGCTACGCTTACTATGAACGGTGATCCTTGGCTTACCTTACAACCTGGAGCTAATCTAATCAATATTGAGGCAAGCGGTGGTGCCGTTGAGGAAGATCACACGATCCGTCATAGGGGCACCTGGCAGACATAGGAAAATGATTTCTACTCAATCCTTAGCTTGGTGCCCAGTAGATTCGGATTATTCATTCCTTCGAACACAACCTCTTTACATGACAGGGGAATCTTGTTTGTTAGATTCAAACAATAGAATCCATCTTCAAGCTAAATATACAGGTTCTTGTCGTGTAGGCCCTCGTTATTTTCGCTGGGATAGCATTAACAACTATTTTACCCCAATTTCCTTACAACAACTTTCTCGCATTGTAGCTGAAGACCTTCGTTCTTCCAATGAAGCCTACTTTTGTCCGATATGTTGGGATTGGCAAGTGTGAGTGAGCACGTTCCTCTTTGTTCACAGTCCCATCGCCCCTTTTCCACGTATTGCGGGGCCTATCCCCTTTTCTAACCTTGACCGTACTATAGGGCTAAGCATAGATTCCTTTGCCAATTTCTCTGTAGCGGGGGAAGATTTGGAGGAGGAATGGCTACGCCCTGGTATGTGCTGGGCTATAGAACAAACAGGCGAGGAGCTTTGGGCGGGCTTTGTAGATAGCCAACCTATCCCCTTTCAAGCCGATCAAATAGATATCAATCTGGTGGGGCCTAAACGGGGTTTGCTTTCCATTGAGCTTGCTATTAAGCTACCTATTCCTGTAAGTAGGGGCTTCGCTGTTAGGCAAGCATTGTTAGCGGCTCAGTCTGAAAATGTGGGGATGTATCCAGGTGAAATAGAACATGAAGGCGCGGCGGTTATTTTGGATGTACGCGGTGAGACGATTAGCGATTTTATAGAGACAGTCAAGGAGGCAGCAGCAGGAGCCGATTGGCGGGAGGCTGTGATAGCTAGAGGCAATGAATTAGCCTTCTCTCTAGATTTTGGCCAGTTGAAACGAAATACAAATATCACTATTGGGCGAGAGGCTGTGCTCGATGGCTTGTTCACTCGTCAGCCTATTGTCAGCTCTGTCACGGTGCTCGGTCAGGGGGCAGGCTTTGAGGCGCGGCAAGCTACGAGTACCATTGGTAGTGGGGGCCGTACTGCTTTAGAAGCTACCGATAGTAGCCATCGGCCACTTGAGGGGTCAATTGTAGATGCCTTAGTAGCTAGGGATATTGGCCCTGCTGCTGGGCGACATAGAATAGAAATTAGTGAACGTTTCGATCAAAGCTTGGGCGAACATGCTCAGGAGCGCCACTTGGAGTTACTACGAGAAGCTGAAGAAATTACCTTGCTGTTGGACGGTGGCCGTGCTGATGTGCGGCGTATCCGTTTGGGCGATGTTATTTCTTTAAACATTCCCAATTGGGCTCTTGATCTTAGTATCAATAGCCGCATGCATGTACGCGAAATACATTCCGACGAGCCAGGCGGTACGCGGGAGCTTATAGGAAATATTGTGCTGTGACAATGCAACGCCGCCAAGAGGGAAAACTCGGTGAGGGGTTGCATGATCTTTATCGTCGTGTCTTTAATCTTGAACGGCGTATAGGAGCAGAAGCTGCTGAAGTTGTTGTAGCGGCAGCTATAGCTACACCTGGTGCGGGGCCTTGGCTTTGGGATTATCTTATATGCAGAACATACACAGGTGTTGACGGAGCTGAATTTGAAGCGTTTGGCCACACTTATAAGATTTATAGCACTATTGGGGCGGCTGTCGCGGATGCTAATGTTAACCGACAAGCCGTTCTACAAAGTACATCATTCGGAATCATTGGGACCGGAATAGATGGAGGTTCTCCTGCTGCGCACTACGCAGTTGCTACAACTATCGATTTAGACCCCCCCAGTGGAGGGTCATATCACTTGTATGGATCCGGGGCCGACACGGTGTCGATAGAAGGCACAATGGGTTCAGGAAACCTATTCAACATTCCTACACAGAGCCTTGATAGTATTGTGGAGTTTCACCACTTAGAACTACGTAGTAACCAGGCCATCAATCTTATCCAAGGTGGCGGCTCTACCAGGATCGGTGTTGACAACTGCTGGCTACGTCCGAATGACTCTTTGTCAATGGCCATCAGCAGCGGCAGTAGTGTTATCGGCTGGAATATCTCTAATACAAATATCGAAGGGGCGGGCATTGGCATAGGTTATATTGGCACTGGACTGATGAATATCCGTCTAACAAATTGTTATGTCGCTGTGGATACGGGTATTCAGATGACAAATGACGCACAAGTTTATTGTAGCAATGTAAAATTCGCCTGCTCTGTAGCTGATGTTGCTATAGGTGCAACAACTGGATCATTGGCTTTTTCTGCTAACAGTTGTGAGTTCAATAAGGGTATTACTTTTAATTCGGGCGCATCGTTCTGCTGGTTCGATAGTTTTATTATAGACGGTTGCATCTTTATTCTTGGCAGCGGCGAGACAGGTATTGATTATTCCGGAGTAACTGGTGCAGGCGGATTACTTAGTTGTAACTCTCACAGTCTCGTTGGCAATACATTTTGGACGTCATCGGCGACTGCTCGCGGGATCCGAGGCGGTTCTGTTGCTGCGGATGGTCCAAAGAATGTAACGGTCGTTGGCAATTCTTTCAGAGGTTTTCTTGGCGGCAATGAAATTATTGATATGGCACGTCCAGGGGATGAAAATGAAATCGCCCATAACACAACAGATTCTGGCGCTACATTGCCAGATACAGGTACGGGTCACTCTATCCTCAGTTCAAGTTCCGCTGGCGAAGGTATCTCTATAAGTGATATTGGGGCTATTAGCGTAGACACTATCCATTCTGGTTCTAGACATCATGCTCCTGATACAACCCTACTTTCAGGCACTTTCACAATCGATAGCCCTGGCATTAAAACAATCACAACCACACATGGATTAGGCTATATCCCCGCTGGAGCAGTTGTTCAGCTCACAGTAATAGAAGATACTGCCGTAGATGATTGGTCATTTGATCTACTCAAGATAGTTAGCGTTGACGCGCTGAGTGTTGTCGCTAAAATTCGTGTAAATGCGGCTAGCGCAACAGGCGGAGCAGTAGCTAGGCTGGCGATACAGATAGCGGGTAGCCCAACATATGAGAGCGTATTCTTCGGTTGGAGTCAAACACCTGCTGCGTTGCCCACTCTTAGGGAGCGATTCATAGCCCATAGGAACCGCAGATATGCTCCGGCTCTGTCTCAACCGTTTGCCAGTATGATGACTCTTAGCTTGGTGCCTGTTATGAATTGGTTGCAGCAGCCTCCAGACCTTATGGATCGTCGCAGGGATAAGCGTAACGCTGCTCAATCGCAGAGTTTTGTAAGACCATTAATTTAAGTTTGGAAGCTATTATCCAGGTAGCTATTCAAGTACCGGCCCTTTTTATTATGGGTTTTGTATTTCTGCGTATTCTTGATAAGGTGCTGGATGTACAAGGTAAGAAGATCGATCGGCTGGCTGACGCGATTGAAGCTCTCCAGGCGAAGCGCCGATGAGTTGCGAAAAGCAATTCCCAATTTTAGTTCGCGTCTGGTCACTTCTACGCCACGGTGTTGACCCGAAGTTCCGATGTACGGAAGTAAAATTAGATCGTATTGCTCAAGAGCTAAAGCAGATGAACAACATTGTGCAAAGGAAAGGTAAAAATGGAGCGTTTGACCGCTGACGTTGGGTTAGCCGCCTTTGTTATGGTGCTCGCGGCAGGCAGTACAATTCTGTCCTTCTTCCCTATGATAGGAAACAGTAGGCCATTTGCTGCGCGAGTAATGTTCGGTTTATCGTTGGCGGTCTTTGCAACAACGCTTGCTGTTCTTACAGCAGCAATTATGGCGCGTTGGTTTGCTGCCGATACAATGGGTGCGAGATCCTATTTACGTGAAAGTCTGAGTGCTACTGTGCTTATTGCCATTCTAATAAACTATTATTGGCACTTTAGAAAGGGCGGTTAGATATAGTATGCTAAAGCTTCCAGTTTGGTATTTTCTATATGACTATCTCATAGATAGGGCGTACATTGGAGTCGAAGGGGCAGAATATATAACGCTTAGCGGTCACATTTTCAAAGTATACAGGACAATTCAAGCGGCTGTTATATAAGAGAACGTGGAACAAGCTCTGCCTAAATGTCAACATTGTGGTTCAGCGCAGCTATATAGAGGCGATGACGATGATGCCTATTGCTTAAATTGCGGTTGGATTAAATATGATATTACCCCTACTCCAATATCTATGAAGGAAGATAGTAATAAACGTAGCCGTGGTAGGCCAAGCGGCAGCACCTACCATGGCCAAACGCGGTTAGATTAAATGGATAGCAATCATTTACAATCTTCCGCAATACGGCCAGTGACTAATTCCTCCGTGCAAATACTTCCAGTGTGCCTCAAGCGTATTTCGTTCTGGATCTTGTAGTGCGGGAATAAGAGCAGGGTCTTGCGTTGCTATCTGCCACCAGCCCACAAAATACCAAAGTTCTCCGGCATACCATTCTTGGCCTATGGCATTGGGGTCGAAATTGGATTCACACTGGGCGGTTCTGATGGCCCACGAGCAATCCCACGAAAATTGAGGCTGACAGGCCACGGCTTGGAAAGCGGCTTGGGTGTCGGCATCACCGCTGCTAGTGTATCGTTGATCAGATCGGCGTGCGCTTTGTCGTGCCAAGCCTTCCACTCTTTGAAGCTCCTGGGCTCGCTCGACTGCCTCCCCCCACGCCAACGCAGCAAAGAGGTCAAGCGTTCCAGCAGGCCAGTCACCTAGCCCTCCCAATCCTCGTAAACAATTCGTTCGTCCATGCGTAGTTTTACTTCTTGTGCCGACCGCAGAACTTCCGGTAGCGCGCCGCGTTGAATCATTATACGACTTTCTTGCAAACATTCCTCGCAATACATCCGATGCTGGGCAGGCAATGGTCTGCCACATCGGCACAGTCGTTGAGTCATTCGCATCTCCTCCCCCGCTCGCCATCGGCACCGTCACGGCGAGAGCCATAAGGCCCACTGCTACCAGACGTAGCCAACGGCGAGCGATCCATTTCAGTTATTTCTCTCCTGAACATCACGAGATTGCTTGTGCATCGTATTCCTCCTTTTAACTCAGGGCTGATTGGCACCGTGACATACCCGGGACGCGGTGCCAATCAGCTTATTAGCGCATTAATCTACATAATAACGGGGTTCGGGCTTTGGCGGGGTGTAATCCATTACCTGCTGCTGGTGGACATGGTAAGTGCCTGGGGCCACTTTAACAGGCTGTCCTGTGGCGACGCTACGGGGTTCACCATGATCCTCATGTGTAAGGGTGGCGGGCCGTTTCATCACTTGTACGGTGTTGCCGTAATGTTTTACAGATCCTATAAGCCTATGGGAATGTCCTGTTGCCTCACCACGAGCCAAAACAGCTTCGTTCGTCATTGCAAGCATGATTTTCGCTTTTTCCGTCTTACTGCCACACCCCACACAAATATCGTTTTCTACGGGGCAAAGGATAATGTCCCCTTGGCGGTAGATTTCCACTGAAAATTCTCCTTTCTTTAACTCTCATGTATAGTGAGTTTTGTAAGATCTGTGCTTAAGCGTCCCGTCCAGCGCCAAGCTTCCTCACAGTTTTGGTGCTTAGGATCTACAGCTAGCAAGTATATACGGGCTGTGGTAGGGCAAGTAACCTGTAATACACGAGGTTTCTCAGCGGTTTGATAAATCTTTTGTAGTTGCAAAAGTATTCGTGGATTGCCCCATTGATCTATATCCCGATGTAACTTTTTCGCTCCTGCCAATTTTAGAAATACTTTAGTGTTTACCAC
>Ga0247727_10017385_pt1 | contig 11458 bp, 11 predicted proteins | sample WisWelCaveWW1625_FD_202498 | JGI IMG/M metagenome (GOLD analysis project Ga0247727, IMG submission 202498) | Biofilm microbial communities from Wishing Well Cave, Virginia, United States - WW16-25 | ecosystem: Environmental > Aquatic > Deep subsurface > Groundwater > Cave microbial mat | place... | reverse complement strand
GGTATCCTCCTGAGCTCCCCTCGAACTCCGTGTAGTGTGTGTGAAGCATCAAAAAACCGCTGATTACTCTCATAACCATGAAATCAGAATGGATGTTCATACGGGGACAGCGATGGGGTGAAAGCCGATCTGTTCCGTTCGCCCGGTTCGATCCCTTGAAGTGTCTTTGATTTCTACCCGCAAATGCATTGTTGTTCTCTGTCTTGACTGCGACCGGGTTCTTTTCTCACAAATTTCATTCCGCGGAGTGAAATTTGTGAGAAAAGTGACAGTTGAAGCCCATCGCAGCCGATCGAAGACTGATGGGAACAAACTCTCCGGGGCTCCTGAATTCATTCTGTATTTCTCTCTATGATTTTCGATTCGTAGTGCTGTATAATCTTACGTATTGAACCTTTAGTTGGAACCATTCCGAGGCCTTTCGAGGGGAACAATGCCAAAAGACCGGTGTGACTTTTGCGGCAAGGATTTCCTTAGAGCTGCTGTATCCTCAACTGATACAATGCGGTCGCGTGCCCGGGGAGATGATGTGGTCGCGGGATTGGCCAGCTATCTTGAAGGCATCCAATCAGGAGTTGCACCTCTTGAAGAGTGTGTGCGTTGCGGTAAGACATATTGCCGCACTTGTGCCGAGAATGCAGGTGCATCATCGGGTGAAGGTTCGTATCCATGCCCTGGTTGTGTCGCGTATCGCCGCACGACGAAGCTTGCAGAGACTTCGCCGCTGGAAGTGGTTGCAGCCGAAAAAGGACCGAGCGAGCCTCGTTACTTGAGCCTTAAAGAAATCATGGCTGCCAGGAAGGCTGCCCAAAATGCAACTGCGGCATCGCCATCTCCTGCTGGATCCCAGAAACCGGTGGAACCACTAGGCGTTGGTTCACCCGCCGGCAGTTCACCACAGGCTGTGCCAACTTCACAGGCTGAATCTCTGCCGTCTGTTGATCCGGATGAATTCAAACGCCTGGTAGAAAAACACTTAAAGACTGAAAAACCACTGAAGTATGTCCAGATAACCGAACACATCTCATCAGACCGTTTGGAGAAAGCAAGAGAACGAATTGCTCCCAATATGCGCGAAGGTGAAACGCCAATTATCCTTTTTGACACATCACCGCATTCTTCGAACCTCACGAGCGGACTGCTGGCTACCGACAGGGGGCTGTACTGGCGAAATGAAGACAAGCAAAACAAGACTTATAGCTGCGGCTATGATCAGCTGCGAAAAATCTATGCCGGCAAACTCACGTTCATGAATGGGCGTACATGCTACCTGGAAAAAGATATCCTCGTGATTCCAATCGTGAACGCTCTGGTCGGTGATGCCCTGATTTCCTTCCTGCAGATTGCCGCAAAACAAACACCGCTCCAATCGGAGGAAGAAACAGAACGTAAGATTAGCGAATCACAGTCGTTCAAAGGTCTCGCCAAAGACCTGGGAGCCGTTGCCTTTCTACTGTTGCTTCTTGCTATAGTTGTAGCGGTGATCTGGGCGTTTGTGGCCAATCCCCGGATGCTGGCGCCAATTGCTTTAGGTATCGTGGTCCTGGCACATTCGTCGTCCAAAAATGCATTTGTTAAGCTGACCGACTTCATAGTCTGGCTAGGCATGACCATCGCCACGTGGAATTGGATTATGGATGGGTTCTAGAGACGCGCATTCGGAAAGGAAGTGGCTGCCACGGGGCGGCCTTTGTTCAGCTAAGAAACCTTTTAAGGCCATTCGGGTCACTTGCAAGCCTGAGCATTTCTTCTACCTTGAGAGCATTGAGTTTTACCAGCCAGGCCAGCACGGTTTCTCGTGATGGATTATGACCATGATCTAATACATACTGCATACTATATTTGGCCGCGATATCTGTTGCCGGATTCTGCTTATGCTCAGTTATCACATAACGCTTTCTCGCGCTGCCGAATGCAACGCCAAGATAAACGAGGAAGGATAATCCCGGAATCAACGCTAAAACAATTAGCCATTTACCGAGACCATAGCGATCTACTAAGTAGATTGAAACGCCGGAAATTGTCAGCCAAACAAGGCTCATATGTGCAATGAGAAAAAAGAATTGGTTATCGGATAATTGATTTGGTTCGTTCTCAGCGAATACCGTATGCCATACAACCTGGCTCAGCCATAGCGGCAGCGGCAAAAGCCTGAGAATCTCATGGCCATTTAATTTCGAGAGCTGCATGTTTCATCTCTCTTATCAAAGACGGCAATATTACCGGTAAAATCCCTGAAACTACAGGAGCGTAATCCCAAAACTTTCCGTTGGTTGTAAGTTCAGTATACTGCATTTCTCTCATACAAAGCCGAGTATTAAGATTTGCGGATGCCGGCGCGTATCGCCATTGGAAGCCTCTCTGCTGCTTGTCTCATAGCTTCAACGCAGATCGCAACCTGGGAAGCATCTTTTCTCAAAGCTCCGCCTGTTTGTATTCCGCGGAAAAACGAAAATGGAAAACAGAAAAACAACAGGAACGCACAAGAGATTCTTTTTCACTTCTGCAACCTTAAGATTATCGTCAACAGGATACAAATCGGCTTCCTGTGCGACAACCAATTCGTGCGGCGGATCAGGAAACATTCCGAGAAATGCGTGGCTTCTAACGATCACAAGTTCTTTAGATTGAGCTATAGCTCCGGCTGCTCCAATCAGGTGTTCAAGATCCTTTCTTTTCAAGCCCGGAGACAAAGCACGTAGTAGATCACAAGGTTTTCAGGCGAGATCCTTGATTTTTTTCCTGTAGGATCGGCTTAGCGGGAGAACGGCGCCGTCCTTGAGCCGAATCTGACCGTCGCCTGTTTGCAGCGTTCGGATTTCGAGGACCCGGTCCAGATTCACGATTGCGGAACGGTGAGTCCTTACAAACAGATCAGGGTCCAGCAATTCTTCCATCCGGGCCAGCGATTCACGGTAGAGATGTGTTTCTTTGCCTGCATGGAAAATCACGTATTTAGAATCGGCTTCGATCCAATCAATGTCACGAACGTTCAGCAGACGAGCTGTCCCTTTTTCTTTCAATAGAACTCGTGTCAGGTATTTCGACTTCACGCGCAACTCTTCCAGTAGCGAAATCAACCGGCGCTGCGTTTGCTCCTGCGGCTCTTCCATTGTTTTTCCGGCTCGTTGCAATGCTTTTACAAGCCGGGCCTCGTGAAATGGTTTGAGCAGGTAATCCAGCGCGTAGACTTCGAAGGCACGAAGGGCGTATTGTTCGTAAGCAGTAACGAAAATGACGTGCGGTAGTGTTGCAGGGTCCAGCGCTTTCAGCACTTCAAAACCGTCCATTTCAGGCATCTGGACATCCAGAAAAACAAGATCCGGAGAGAGCTTTTGAATCACTTTCACGGCCGCAGCGCCCGTGGCGCATTCTCCAACAACCTCGATTTGTGCTTGCGTTTGTAATAGCCGGACGAGTCGACTTCGCGCGAGCGGTTCATCTTCAACGACAATGACGCGGATCATCGCTTCGGCCGGAATTGCTGTGCCGGTATCTCAAGGGTAACGCTGAATCCGCCGGACGGCGAGTTAGTGAGTTGCAGCCTTTTCCCGGTCCCGTACATTTTTTGTAAACGTTCACGCGTAATGTTGAGCCCCAGGCCTTTTTGAAAAAGGGATTCCGGATCCAAAGTTTGAGCGGGTCCGCACCCGCTGTCGCTTACTTCAATTTGCAGCACCGAATCTGTTCGGCCGGCGTGAATCTTGATTCGACCCCCGCTTGCGGAGGGCGAGATTCCGTGACGCACCGCATTCTCTACCAGCGGTTGAAGTATCAAATACGGGACCATCATATCCATGACGTTTTCGCCAACTTCAATGGTCACCTCCAATCGGTCCTGAAGCCGGAGTTTTTCGATATCGAGATAGCATTGCAAAAACTCCAATTCTTTGCGCAACGGCACTTCATGTGCTTCGGGGTCTCGCAACGAAAGCCGCAAAAAATCGCCGAGCCGGACAATCATTTCTTCTGCGGCGCGGACATCACGATGGATCAACTCCGAAAGGGAGTGAAGAGTGTTGAACAGAAAGTGCGGATGCATCTGCATTTTCAATGCCTGTAATTGCGCACGCGCAAGCTGCACCTGGAGTTCCCTGGCCGCGCCTTCCTGTTCCTGGAATTTGCGTTGCGCGTCCAGAGCATAACACCCGATAATCACGATTGAAAAAACGAAAAGACGCCAGGTGATTCGCGAAAACAAATTGAGTTGAAGGGCCTCATAAATGCCCTGGCTTTGATAATTACTTCTAACTAATTCGTAACAGGTTGTGGAAGCCGCTACGTTGATCACCAGATGTGCGGAGGAAAACATGACAGCAGCAAGAATGTAGGTGGGAAGAAATCGCAGGGCAGTAGCCCGGCTCAGCGGGAATCGGCGAATGAAAAGCAGCGCCAGAGGAGCGAGCGCTGCCCAGGTCAACCAGCTCGAAATTTCCCAGATGAATGTACTGGTCCAGGATAGGCGTCCTCCGTTGAAACTGTATTCAAGATACGCCTGTGTCGCAAAGCAAAGCGCAACAAACGTCCAGATCATTATATAGAAGATCCGGACCTTCCATCGCAGCCAGGTCATTTGTCTTTCATTATATCCGGCATGCGAAACATCGAATCGTCGATGGGCACGTCTTGCTGGATTTCTGTGAACTTCCATGTACCGCTCATCCATGGATCCACGTAGTTGGAGATGAGCACAGTGGGGATCTTTGAGCCATTCACATCACGATAGTCCTCATAGTCAACTTGATCAGGGATGATGCCAATGGGCGATTGTGTGGCCCGTGACGATCTGAGGAGAAGCCCCGTGTTGGCTGAAAAATACAGATGCCGTGTCGTCCTCTCCTGCAGCGGATATTCCAGTTCGAAAGATTCGTGTTCGCCGATTTTAGTTTTTCGGACCATGGCTTCCTTGAGTGTAGCCGGGGCCGGTTGCAACTGTATGGAGAAGAGAAGCTCACGAAAGAACGTGATTTCCTTTGGTGTCATGGCGCGTGATTCAGCGGCATCCTGTACCCACCCCTTGTCTCCTGAGAGGATCTGAATGGTTTCTTCTTTCTCACCTTTTATTCTGATTCGCCAACGGTCCGGTGCTTTGAATTGAACCTCTACGGCCTCCTCTTTCTTCGCCCAGTTTGCCGTGGAGATGCCGGTCAAAATCCAGGTGGCGGCCTTTTCTATCGGTTTGCGCGAATCACCACCGATGGCTTGAAAGTATTTATTCAGGATCTGTTGAGCGGGATAGGCAACTATGCCCTTGTCTGGAACAGTGGTTGGGTAGATCGGAGTTGCCTGAGGCAAAGGAGGAAGCCCGTTTGGGCGAATGTGACCCTGATGGCAGGTAAAACAGGACACAACCGGCTTTTCATCAAAGTGAGACTTGTTGATTTCCATAACCATCCGGATCATTCGCCGGGCCGTAATCTTGGATGCCTTGTCGTCATTGTTCCATTGCCATCCAGTTTCCTTCGTCACCACATGACAGAAGTCGCAGTGAACTCCCAGCGAAGCACGAATGAAACTCATCGTCCGCTGCAGTTCAGGCTTCGACATCTCTTCAAAACATTGAAGATTCTTGTAGTCCGATTCTTCCGCAAAAACTGGAACTGCGATCATCAACACAAATAATAAGTTACAAATCTGTTTCATGTATCTACTCCTTAGCTGAAGAGTAGATGGACCGGATCAAACGCACAATGGAAACGGATTAAAGCGAAAGGAATTCCTGCCGAACCGACAGAAAAATGGAGCGGGATTACTCATTGAATCGCGGTTCCGTTAATACCTATGCAGTCTATCGGTTGTTATTGCAGCCGATTGTGTTTGTATTAGAGGAAGAATTTTGAGACTTTGATTGGGTGTGTGATTTATTTGGCGTCCTCCTTTGCGTTTCTTTCGTATGAGAAGGCCGTAGCCTGGGCGAAAAGCCGGTCGAATATGACTGGGCGTGGTGGGCGAGGCAACCGATTCGGAGAGAATCGGGCGTGAGCTTCATTCGCAGATGTTAGTATTCTATTTTTTCGCAAGTGCTGAGAGGCTATTGGCAAAAACTTGTAGCCATTCCCGCTGTTCCTGTGTTTCCGGCACCTGGTATCCAAGAACGGATCCGATATGCCCGAAGGCGCTCTCCGGCTCATCCCCGGACATCACAAGCAGACTGGCAGCGATCAGAGGTGACCGGCCTATTCCCTGCCTGCAGTGTACGACGATCCTTTTCCCTTCCAATAGTCTTTTGTCCAGTACTCTCAGCACATCAACTGCCGTCTTTCTGTTCTGAGGGACTTCGCGGTCAGGAATTGAAAAAGACATGAAATCCAAACCATTTGCCCTGCAGAGTGCCGGCTCTTCCTCCAGATTTAGAGTGAGTATTTCATCGTTTGTAAGCAGCGAAACTACTACATCTACTCCTTCTCCTTTCCATGCTTGAATTTCGTCTTCAATCCAGTCACCACCCCTGGGGCGGGCAGCCACAGCCAGGCGACCTGGCCCCTTTTTATTCAGCCATGATAATTTTGTTTTCATACTTCACCTATTACGGGACTTCCTTATCGATCTCTTCCCTCGGCAATTGGTCAACCTCAAACCCTCGAGATCTGAGCACAGCGATCCGGTGATGGCCATCCAAAATTGTACCATCCGGCCGCGTCTTGAGCGAGCCTGGTTGTCCGGGCTTTAGCGATGCGATTAGCTCCTCATTTGGCTTACGATTGAAAGCCTCTAATTTTGAACGGATTAGAGTTTCACTGGAATGCAGAGACCTGAGAGGAAATTTGTGCACGTATGAATCGATCCAGTGATTAATTATATCAAGGGATTGAAGAAAGGTCATGTTTAATCCGATCGGGCCCGCGAATCGCGGATTTTCTGCATCGCCTGAATCTGCAGTAACAGAGTTCTCTTTACTTTTCCAGCGGCTTGGTCCAGTTTAGAACCACAGTAATCGGTAGATTAGCGGTATCTTGCAGCGGCGTGTTGACCAGGAACCTTTGACCGTTCGCTGTAACCAGATAATCGTTTCGGCTGCCGGTAATCCCATAGTGCAACTGCGTTTTGAAAAGAACTTCGGGAGTGACACTCCGACCGGTAAACATTCGCCGGAACCAACAGCGAAAATCGTGTAGTTAAAGAATTTCAACTTCAGTAATCCAGTGTACAAACGTCGAGCACTGAAGAGTTCGAGTATGCTCTGTTAGAATCCTTGTAATAGAATTCGGTACAACTACGGACGACTAAACTACAGCAAATGGCGCAAGGAGCTTTCCAGATCCGGATAACGGAACGTATAACCGGCAGCAATCAACTTTGCAGGATGCATCCTGGCGCCGGCAAGCAGCAGATCATCAGCCATTTCGCCTAATGCAACGCGGGCCGCAAAAGCAGGCATGGGAAAAATCGCAGGGCGACAAAGAACATGTGCGAGCGTTTTCGTGAATTCCGCATTCGATACGGGATTCGGTGAAACGGCATTCACCGGACCTTGCAGGGATTCGTGATTCAGGCAAAAACTGATGATTCCTGCAATATCGTCAATATCGATCCAACTCCAGTATTGTTCTCCAGATCCGATCTTTCCTCCAACGCCAAATCGGAAAGGCGGCAACATTTTTTTCAGCGCTCCGCCGTCTTTACTCAAGATGATGCCAAACCGCAAGTTGACAACTCGAATTCCTTTTTGCGCGGCTGCAACTGTAGCCTGTTCCCATTCCTGACAAACCTCTGTAAGGAAGCCCTTATCGCCTGCCGGGCTCTCCTCCGTCAGGATTTCGGAGCCTCTGTCACCGTAGTATCCGCTGGCAGAAGCGGTGATCAATACTCGTGGAGGCTCCGAAAGTTTTGCGAGCGCTTCACAAAGGTTCTTAGTTCCTTCAACCCTGCTTACTCGAATTTCATTCTTTCTGGCTTGATTCCATCTGCCTTCTGAAATACTTTCGCCCGCAAGATGCACAACCGCATCAAATCCTTCCAGGGGCGCTGTGTCGCTGAAGGATTGCAATGGATTCCACAGAATTCCCTCCTGTGAGGTTGACCGAACCAGTCGTGTGATCGAATGATTTTCCGAAGTCAGATTTCGACCGCTTGCAGATCCAACAAGACCGTATGATCCACTGATCAGCACTTTCATCCCAATCAAGTTGCTTCTCATGTCGCGGATGGTTAGAATAACACATTTGTTGTGCTGCGCGGGGGGACCCGCTGAGGAACTGAGGAACACTGTGAATGAGTGATGTGGCCAGGCTGCGTATAAATCGAGAGGAATCCTCCGAAGCAACGGGAAGTTGGAAAAAGTTTCTGTGGCTTTTCATTCTGCCTCTGCTGGCCGGCGCAGGATACTTCTTTTATCAGGGTCCGTTTAAACCGCCAAAGGAAGTCAAAGTGACAACGGTGATTGTGAAAAATCCGGCCGAAGCCGGCGCCGTTTTGAATGCCAGCGGTTATGTGGTTGCACAGCGCCAGGCCGAGGTGGCTTCAAAAGGTACAGGCAAACTCGAAATGCTTGCTGTCGAAGAAGGTTCCGCTGTGAAAAAAGGACAGATTATCGGCCGTCTTGAGAGCAATGACGTTGAAGCGGCGCTCGCACAGGCAAAAGCGGACGTGCAGGTGGAGATTGCTTCTCTTTCGGAAGCGAAATCGAATCATCAACGGAAAAAGAAACTTCTGGAGCAGGACCTTGTTTCCGAGAACGAATACGATATTGCTGAGGCCCAGTACAAACGCGCCGTTGCAAGCGTCGAGTCAGCGCGCGCCCGCGTCAGGGGGGCGGAAGTGAATATTGAAAACACTTATATTCGCGCGCCATTTGACGGTACGGTTCTGACAAAGAACGCCGATGTGGGCGAAATCGTTGCGCCATTCGGCTCCGCCGGCAATTCTAAAGGCGCAGTCGTTTCGATGGCCGATATGACCTCTTTACAGGTTGAAGCCGATGTTTCGGAGTCGAATCTCCAGCGAGTCCGGGTAGGTCAGCCGTGCGAAATAACGCTGGACGCCTTTCCGCAGAAGCGATACCGGGGAATCGTTCATATGATCGTTCCAACTGCGGATCGCGCGAAGGCAACCATTCTTACAAAAGTAAGATTTGTGGATAAAGATGAAAACGTCCTTCCAGAAATGAGCGCGAAAGTGGCCTTCTTAACGGAAGAGATTCCGGAAGCACGTATCAATGAAAAGCCAAAGATTCTGGTGGATCCTGCTGCGATCGTTGATCGCCGGAACTCTAAAGTAGTTTTTCTCGTAAAGGGAGAAGAGGTCGTGGAGAAAATTGTGAAAATTGACAAGATTGTCGGAACTGCCGTGGAAGTGCTGGAAGGCCTTTCCCCGGGCGATCAGGTTGTATTGAATCCGGACGCGGATTTGAAGTCCGGAACGAAAATCAAAGTGCAAAGTTAGGAGATAGCATGTCAGGCATTGTTGAGGTTCAGAACGTTTATAAATCTTACAGACGGGAGAGCATAGAGATTCCAGTTCTGGAAAATATTTCTTTGTCGATTCCGGAAGGAGAATTTGTCGCATTAATGGGGCCTTCCGGTTCCGGTAAGACTACATTATTGAACTTGATTGCAGGAATTGATCGACCCACTAAAGGCAACATCCGGGTAGCAGGCGATGAAGTCGGAACCCTGAGTGAAAGCCGGCTTGCCAAATGGCGCGCACGGCATATCGGAATGATTTTTCAATTTTATAACTTAATGCCTGTGCTAACGGCGTTTGAAAATGTGGAACTACCGTTGCTGTTGACAAAGCTTTCTAAGAAGCAACGTAAAGAACACGTGAACACTGCGCTTGGGATCGTTAGTCTTATGGATAGAAAAGATCATTATCCGCGACAGCTTTCAGGCGGACAGCAGCAGAGAGTCGCCATTGCGCGCGCCATTGTGGCCGATCCGACTATTCTGCTGGCCGATGAGCCGACCGGTGACCTGGATAGAAAATCTGCCGCCGAAGTTTTGAATTTGATGGATGAATTAAACCGGAATTTCAAGAAAACAATCGTGATGGTAACCCACGATCCGCATTGTGCGGAACGTGCGCATGTCATCCGGCAACTGGATAAGGGCGAGCTTCAATGAAACTTTTTCGTCTGATACTACGCAACGCTTTTCGCCATAAGCTCCGCACATCTTTAACCGTTATCGGCATTGCCGTTGCGGTTCTTGCTTTTGCGTTGCTTCGAATGGTGGTCGGAGCCTTCTATGCAGGTATTGATGTGTCGGCCGCGGATCGCCTGATCACACGTCATGCGGTGTCTTTTGTCTTTTCTCTTCCCGTTTCCTACATGCAAAAATTACTGGCCACGGAAGGAGTCGAAGACGTAACCTACGCCGTGTGGTTCCAGGGTATTTATAAAGATGCCGCAAAGTTCGAGAATTTCTGGCCCCGCATGGCCGTCAATCCCGACAATTTTTTTAAGATTTACCCGGAGTTCGTTGTGTCTCCGGATCAATATGCAGCTTTTCGAAAAGAACGAAATGCGGTAATCGTCGGATCAGAAACCGCCCGCAAACACAATTTCAAGATTGGCGACATCATTCCGATTGCCGGCGACATCTATCCTGGAAACTGGCAGTTCGTAATTCGAGGAATCTACCAGGGCCGTGACAGGGAAACCGATAAGACCCAGATGTTTTTTGACTTTAAATATCTGGATGAAGTCCTGCAACGCGATTTTCCTGCAAGATCCGGCCGCATCGGCTGGTACATAGTCAAGGTGCGTAACATGAACGAAAGCGCTCAGGTTTCGGAGCGCATTGATGCAATCTTCAAGAATTCTTCTGCAGAAACAAAGACGGAAACTGAAAAAGCCTTCAATCAGAGCTTCATTTCCATGTACAGCGCTATTCTTACAGCCATGAATTTCATTTCGTTTGTGATCATCGGAATTATTCTGCTGGTTCTGGCAAATACGATAGCCATGACGGCACGTGAGCGCACAACGGAATACGCAGTATTGAAAACACTCGGATTTACATCGGGTCATCTGACCGGGTTGATTTCAGGTGAGGCGTTATTGATCTCAATGGTTGGCGGCGCGATTGGCCTCACGCTTTCAGTACCTGCCGCCGAAGGGTTTCAGAATGCTTTTCCAACGATTTTTCCGATCTGGCCGGACCCGACATGGATCTTGATCTGGGGGGCCGTTGCTGCCGTTGCAGTCGGTGTTCTCGCTGCTGCTTTTCCTGTTTTAAGCGTCAACAGGATGCGAATTGTTGACGGATTGCGACATATCGATTGAAGAGGAACGGATTATGGCCATACCCATCAGTTACAGTTACCGAAATCTCTGGACACGAAAACTTACAACATCATTGACTCTTGCCGGAATCGCGCTGGTTGTGTTTGTGTTCACTGCCGTGCTCATGCTGGACCATGGTTTGACGCAAACTCTGGTTTCTACCGGTTTAGATGAAAACCTGATTGTGTTGCGAAAAGCGGCAACGTCGGATGTGCTGAGCATTCTGGATCGCGA
>Ga0247727_10017384_pt1 | contig 11459 bp, 10 predicted proteins | sample WisWelCaveWW1625_FD_202498 | JGI IMG/M metagenome (GOLD analysis project Ga0247727, IMG submission 202498) | Biofilm microbial communities from Wishing Well Cave, Virginia, United States - WW16-25 | ecosystem: Environmental > Aquatic > Deep subsurface > Groundwater > Cave microbial mat | place... | reverse complement strand
CCCCGCCGCCCCTGGGAGTGATGCAGGGCTCCCTCCTGGCCAACCTGCCACATGGAGGTCCACGATGTTGCTGCAATCGCACCACCTCACCCGTCGTCCGTTCGTGCTCACTCTCATCACAGCGCTTCTCACGTATGGGCTCGTCGTCCCCGGAGCCGCGGCGGCCCACCCGAAGACGCCGCCACCCATCGCCAGCGGCGAGGATCTCTACCGCGGCATCATCCTCGCCGATGGTCCGGTGGCCGAACTGCTTCCGGAGATCCGCGATCAGATCCGGCCATCGCTCGATCGCGGCAATCCGCGCCTGCAGCGCGCCGTCGCGCTGTTCCAGGACCAGTTGATCGACGCGCTGGCGCGCCGCGACCCGGCGTTCTTCAAGACCTTTGAGGGGGCGATGCGCAGCGGCGACCGCCTGCGGATCCGCGAGGCGCTCTTCGGAGCCGCGCGGATCACCGTGGAGACCCTGCGCGAGTCGCCGACGGTGCGGGCGGTGGGCCGCGATCTGCGCGCCGATCCCGGGAAGGTGAAGGCGCTCCTGGCGTCACTACGGTCGAATCCCGGTCTCGAAGCCGCCACCGACGCCGATCTCCTGCGGGCGGTCGAGTCGGTCGTCTCCCTGACGGTCGACGACCCGGGCGGCGTCATCGAGGATCCGTACACCGGGGACTGCTCGATCGTCGCGGTGCTGGTCGCGGTGGCGGCGATCGTGGCGGCGATCACGATCGTGGCGGCGTCGAGCTATGCTGCCGTGCTCAACGTCGCGGGGGCGGTGAATTTCTACCTGGCGGTCGTCGCCACCACCTACACCTACGTCACCAGCGGCCCCAGGCAGCTCCCGCCCGATGAGATGACGCTCCTGCAGGAGCAGCTCGTCGACTCGATCGCCGTCACCTTCGAGTCCTGAGATGACCGCGATCCGGGCCGGGCTCGCCTTTCTCTGGGCGGTGGTCGTCCTGCTGGTGCTCTCCGCCAGCCCCGCCGACAGCCCCCTGCGCGCCGGCTACACGACGCGCAGGGGGATGATCGCCCTCTTCCCGCAGGGGTGGGCGTTCTTCACGCGCGACCCCCGCGAGCCGGTGGACCGGGCTTACCGCCCCGGGGCCCCGCCCACTCCGCTTCTCTACACGAACTCGAGCGCGCGCAGTCTGCTCGGATTCAGCCGGGGGGCGCGGGCGCAGAACGTCGAGATGGCGGCGCTCCTGCTGGAGGTGCCGCCGGGCGCCTGGCATGAGTGCCGCGACCCGCTGTCGCGGTGCCTCGAAGCGGTCCCGGAGGCCGGCGTCCCCGTCGCCAACCGATCGATGACCCGGCAGATCTGCGGTCCGGTCGTGGTGGAGCGGCAGCCGCCGGTGCCGTGGGCGTGGGGGCGCGGCCTCGGTACGGTCCACATGCCGTCGAAGGTGCTGCGGCTCGACGCCCGATGCGGCGCGGAGGGTTGATCGCCGTGCCATGGACCAACGTCTACGGCCTGGCGCGGACGCTCCTGGCGGGCGCCACGCTCCTCACCCTCCTGTGCAACGGGGCCGATCTCCTGTTCCGGCCGCTCGGCGCCGAAATCGCGCAGGAGGTGCATGACATCCCGCTGCTGCGGCTCAGCCTGTTCACGCTGCTCCCGGGCGACCGGCTCGGGATCGCGCGATGCCTCGCGATCGCGATTCTGGCTCTCGTCGTTGTCGGCTGGCGCCCGCGGATCACCGGTCTTCTCCACTGGTGGGTGACCGCCAGCTTCGCGGTCTCGTCCGTCATCGTCGAGGGCGGGGATCAGGCGGCCGCGATCCTGACCCTGCTGCTCGTCCCGGTGACCCTGACCGACGGCCGGCGCTCCCACTGGTCGGCGCCGGAGCCCCCGGACGAGGGCCGGCGTCCGCCGGATACCGCCGCGGTCGCCTCGGCCGTGGCGGCCTCGGCGCTGGCGCTCGTGCGTCTGCAGATGGCGGTCATCTACTTCTTCGCCTGCACCGCCAAGCTGGGTGTCGCGGAATGGGCGAACGGCACGGCGCTCTACTACTGGTTCCTGCACCCGATCTTCGGCGTCGACGGGTGGCGGCGCGCCCTGCTGTTGCCGATCCTGGTCGACCCGGTCGGGGTGACGCTCATGACCTGGGGCGCGATCGCGATCGAGGCGCTCCTCTTCATGGGACTGCTCATGGAGAGGCGGTTCCGCCCGCATCTCCTGGTCACGGGAATCCTGTTCCACGCCGGCATCGCCGCGATCCATGGACTGCCGACATTCGGGATGATCATGATCGCGGGCCTGGTCCTGTATCTGGTCCCGACCGACCGGGCATTGACACTCCGGGGCCCCGTGTGGAAACTCAACCGCATCGAAGCCATGCTCGCCGCCCGCGGATAGAGGAGGAATCACAATGATGCGCTGTCTGTGGTGCAATCGTCCCGGTGCCGACGTTCACGAGATCGTCGTCACCACGGTGAATCGCTTTGGCGCCGCGCCCCGGCAGGCGACCCTGGCCGTGCACCCCGAGCACGAGCAGGCGCTCCGCGCCTTCAACGAGCGGGTGCGCCGGTTCGGCGGCCTGTTCCTGGTCCTCGTCGGGGTCTGTCTCGGGAGCGCGCTGCTCCTCGAGCTGGTCCTCCTCAGGATGAGCCCGGCCTACGCCACCGTCGGCATCGGCCTGGCTGTGGCGCTCCTGGGCGGGCTGATCGCCGCCTTCCCGTTCGCCACTCCGGAGACGATCACGTGGCTGGGCGGCCGGGCTTCGATGCGCCTGGCGCGCGGCGCCGGGGCCGTCCTGGTCACCGCGGGGATCCTGGTCGCGGCGATTCCGGCGTTGTAAGGCTGCGGGTGTCGCGAAGGCTGCGGGTCCTCGGGCAGGCACCCACGGTGGGGGTGCATCGCCCGGGGCCGCGCTTCCGCGCTGCCTGCACGAGATCGCCTTCGCCTCGACGCTCCGTTCCTGCCGCCCCGAGTCAGGAATCCGTGCTAGACTAGCCCCAGACTGTTAACCCCATGAGATCGTTGCAGATACCCTCCGGGGTCCGACCCCGGCGGGGAGCGCGATCCGCTGGGGATCGCGGCGACGGCGCCGCCGGAATCCGAATCGAAGGAAGATGGTTATGCCCCCCACGACCTGGAAGGAGCAGTTGGCCGGCAGGATGGTCGAGCCGTGGGCCCACGAGATCGACATCTTCGAGGGCCAGATCAGACTCAAGAAGGAAGGGAAGATCGAGGACAGGGTCTTCGCCGAGACCCGGCTGCGCCGCGGCGTCTACGGCCAGCGCTACGACAACGGCCAGCGGCACGACGGCGTGGCCACGCGGCAGCTCACGTACCCCTCGGGCGACATGCTCAAGGGGCCCGAGACCCTGTGGGACGCGCCGGGGATGCAGCGCATCAAGGTCCCCTTCGGCGGCGTCACGCCGGAGCAACTGGAGGTGCTGGCCGATCTCGCCGAGGAGTATTCCGACGGCATCCTGCACGTCACCACGCGGCAGGACTTCCAGTTGCACTACGTGCACATCGAAGACACGCCGGATCTGATGCGGTGCCTCGCGGCGGTGGGGATCACGACGCGCGAGGCGTGCGGCAACTCCGTGCGCAACGTGACCGGTTGCCCGCTGGCGGGCGTCTGCCGCACCGAGGCGTTCGACATCTCGCCGTACGCGCGCGCCCTCATGCGCTTCCTCCTCGGCCACCCGGACGTGCAGGACTTCGGGCGCAAGTTCAAGCCCGCCTTCTCGGGGTGCGAGCACGAGGCGTGCGGCCTGGTGCAGATGCACGACATGGGGTACGTGGCGCGCGTCGCGGACGGCCGGCGCGGCTTCAAGGTGCTGGTGGGCGGGGGCCTCGGCGCCGTGCCGTACCAGGCGAAGACGCTCTCGGAGTTCACGCCCGAAGAGGAGATCCTGCCCCTGACGCAGTCGGTGGCCCGGGTGTTCGCGCGGCTGGGCGAGAAGAAGAACCGCAACCGCGCGCGCATCAAGTTCCTGGTCGACAAACTGGGGATCGACGAGTTTCGCCGCCTGGTCGAGGAGGAACGCAGGACTCTCCCCAATGACGATCGCTGGACCGACTTCCTGAAGGAGATGCCGGAGGCATCGGGCGCGCCGGCGAGGCCGGCGGCGCCGCCCGTCATCCGCGCCGGCGGCGCCGCGGACGGGGCGGCCGCCTGGGTGCGGTCCAACGCCCGCCCGCAGCGGCAGGCGGGGTACGCCGTGGCCGTCGTCAACTGCCCGCTGGGAGACCTGACGAGCGCCCAGGCGCGCGGACTGGCGGACATCGCGCGCCGTTACGTCGGCGACAACCTGCGCACGACGCAGGAGCAGAATGTCGTCCTGCGCTGGGTGAGCGAGGCCGACCTGCCGGCGCTGCACGCGGACCTGGCGGACATCGGCCTCGGCGATCCGGGCGCCGGCACGATCACCGACATCACCGCCTGCCCGGGGACCGACACCTGCAAGCTGGGGATCGCCAGCGCGCGCGGGCTGGCCGGGGTGCTGCGCGAGCGCCTGACCGCGCGCTTCGAGTCGCTGCCCGAGCCGGTGCGCGATCTGAAGATCAAGATCTCGGGCTGCTTCAACTCCTGCGGCCAGCACCACCTCGCCGACATCGGCTTCTACGGCAACAGCCGGCACGCCAACAATCGCACCGTGCCGCACTTCCAGGTCATCCTGGGCGGGCAGTGGGACGAGAACGCCGGATCCTATGGGCTGGCCGTGGGGGCCGTGCCCAGCAAGGCGATCCCGGACGTTATCGATCGGCTGACCGGGCGCTACGTGCGGGAGCGCGCCGAGGGCGAGCGCTTCCAGGCGTACATCAAGCGCCTCGGCAAGAAGGAGCTGCGCGCCACGATCGAGCCCCTCATGCAGGTGCCCGACTACGCCGCGCGACCCGACTACTACAGCGACTGGGGCGACCCGCGCGAGTTCACCATCGGCGACATGGGGACGGGGGAATGCGCCGGCGAGGTGGTCTCGGTCTTCTCGATGGAGATCGCCAAGGCCGAGTCGGAGAACTTCGACGCCCAGATCGAGCTCGAGGAGGACCGCTTCGAGCGGGCCGAGCAGATGGCCTACAAGGCGATGCTCATGGCGGCCCAGGCCCTGGTGCGCACGCGGTTCCAGGACGTCGGCGACGATCCGGGGCGGATCGTGACGGAGTTCCGGGCGCGCTTCTTCGACACCCAACTGTTCTTCGACCGCTTCGCCAAGGGCCAGTTCGCACAGTACCTGCTGTCGCGGCACGAGGGCCCGCCGGCCCGCATGGACCGCGACGCGGCCCGCACGCGCGTCGAGGAAGCGCAGCTCTTCATCGAGGCCACGCACGCCTGCGAGGCGCGCCTGCGGGGCGCCTCGGTGGGCGGGGTCGCCCGCTGAGGGGGCCCGCGACGCACCCGCCTCCCCGTCGGCTGTCGCTCAAGCTGTACTTCGCGGACGGCGTGACGATCGATCCGGCGCGCGTCGTGCCGCTGTTCCACGCCTGGATCCGCGATCGCGCCGTGGAGGGGACGCTCATCGACGTCGCCGACTACGCGCACGTGCGCGGCGGGCCGGCGGTGGTCCTCATCGGCCACGAGATCGACTACGCGGTCGATCGCTCGGAGGAGCGCGCGGGGCTCCTGTACACGCGCAAGCGGCCCGCCGAGGGGGATCTGGAACACGATCTGCGGAAAGGGCTGCGCCGCCTGCTGATCGCCGCTCTGGCCTTCGAGCGCAAGCCCGCGCCGCACCCGCCCGTGAGTTTTCGCACCGACGAGCTGCGTGTGCAGGCGATCGACCGCCTCGGATACCCGCGCGACGCGGAGAAGGAAGCGGTCCTGCGCGGCGCGGTGCTGGCGGTGGCCGCCGAGGCGTTCGGGCGAATCGATCTCGACGCCTCCGGGGCGTCATCCGACCCGCGGGAGCCGCTGTCGGTCCGGGTCAGGACCCCGGCCGCGCCCGACATCGAGGCCCTGCTGGACCGTCTCGGCGGCCCGCGATAGAGCCGGCGTGACGACCTGCGCGCCTGCCTGGACACGGCGGAACCCGCGACCGGGTGGAGACTGATGCCGCCCGGCGACGACGCGCGTCGCGGCCCCGACGATCCGGTCGTCCTGCCGATCGACGGCGTCCTCGACCTGCACACCTTCGACCCGCGCTCGATCGCGGACCTCCTGCCCGATTACCTGGATGCCTGCCGCGAGCGCGGCATCCTCGCGGTGCGGATCATCCACGGCAAGGGGACCGGCGCCCTGCGCCGGACGGTGCATGCCCTCCTCGGGCGCCTCCCCGAGGTGGCCTCCTTCCGATCGGCGGGCGAGGAGGCCGGCGGCTGGGGCGCCACGCTCGTGACCCTCCGCCCGCCGGCCCCACCCGTCCTATAATCGGCGGCGCACCGACTCACAGGAGAACCGCCCATGAGACGCATGCATGCCGCCCGCGCCGTCACCCTGCCCGCCGTCGCTCTCCTCGGGCTGGCGCTTCTGCCGCCGGCCGCGCCGCCCGCCTTCGCCCAGGCCCGCCGGATGACCCTCGACGACCTCGGCGCCCTCGTGCGGGTGGCCGATCCGCAGATCGCCCCCGACGGGAAATCGATCATCGTCGTGGTGTCGCGGCCGAACTACGACGACAACCGGCATGACGCCGAGCTGGTGCTGGTCGACGTGGCCACCGGCGGCCAGCGCGTCCTGACCCGTGATCGCCGGCAGCTCGCCTACCCGCGCTGGTCGCCGTCGGGCGACCGGGTGGCGTTCCTCGCCCGGGCCGCGCCGCGGACGAAGAAGAAGGCCGCGGGCGCCGCCGGGGCGGCCCCCGGCGACCCGGCCGGCGGCGGCGCTCCGGCCGGCGGCGGCGCGGCCGCGGGCGGCGGCGAGCCGCAGAGGCAGATCTTCGTCCTGCCGATGAACGGCGGCGACGCCCAGCAGATCAGCGACGCGCCGGAGGGGGTGCAGCAGTTCGCCTGGCGGCCGGACGGCGGTGCCATCGCCTTCGTCACCGAGGACGAGCCCGCCGACCGCGAGGCCCTGAAGAAGGGCGAGGACGCGTTCGAGGTCGGCGACAACGACTATCTCGCGACCCGCGCGCCGCGCCCGTCGCACATCTGGATCCTGCCGTCGGAGGGCGGCGAGGCGAAGCGCCTGACCTCCGGCGCGTGGAGCCTGCCGGTGACCGAGCCGCCCGGCTCGCCGTCGTCGCCGCTCTCCTTTTCGGCCGACGGCCTCTCGATCGCCTTCGTGCGCCAGGAGCGCCCGCACTTCGGCAACGCCGACCTCGCGTCGATCCGGATCCTCGACATCGAGAGCGGCGCCATCCGCCCGCTCACCGGCCGCGCCACGCTCGAGAGCATGCCGGCCTTCAGCCCCGACGGCTCGAGCGTCGCCTACTGGTACCCGCGCGACGGCGATCCGAACCAGGTCAACGAGATCAACGTCGTGCCGGCGGCCGGCGGCGAGCCGCGCGCCGTCACCAGGGCCATCGACCGCTGCCTGTACCAGTCGCGCTGGATGCCGGACGGGCGCTCGATCCTGACCGGCGGCAACGACGGTACGCGGGTGTCGCTGTGGCTGCAGCCGCTCGACGGGCCGGCGCGGCGTCTTGCGCTCGGGCGGGTCAACCCGGCGTGGTCGTTCTGGGTCGACGTGGCCGTGGGGCGCAACGGCGCGATCGTCTTCACCGGCAGCGAGGCGCAGCACCCGGTGGAGCTGTACCACATGGCCTCGGCCGACGCCGCGCCGAAGCGCCTGACCTCGTTCAACGACCCGGTCGCGGCGCTCGACCTCGGCAGGGTCGAGCGCCTCGAATGGCAGGGTCCCGACGGCTTCGCCGCGGACGGCGTGCTCATCTACCCGCCCGGGTTCGACCCGGCGCGCACGTATCCGCTCGTCCTCGTGGTCCACGGCGGGCCGCAGGCGGCCTCGACCGAGAGCTTCTCGGCGGCGGGGCAGATCTTCGCCGCCCGCGGCTGGGTCGTCTTCCAGCCGAACTACCGCGGCAGCGACAACCTCGGCAACGCCTACCAGAAGGCGATTGCCGGCGACGCCGGCGACGGCCCCGGCCGCGACGTGATGGCCGGCATCGAGGCGGTCAAGGCGAAGGGCTTCGTCGACCCGGCCCGCATCGGGGTCTCCGGCTGGTCGTACGGCGGCTACATGACCTCGTGGCTCATCGGCCACTACGACATCTGGAAGGCCGCCGTGAGCGGCGCCTCGGTCACCGACCTCATCGACCAGTACGACCTGGCCGACTTCAACGTGCAGGAGCGCTACATATTCAGGGGTCGCTCGCCGCACACCGGCGACGCCGGCGCCGAATACCGCGCCCAGTCGCCGATCACCCACATCGGCAAAGCGAAGACGCCGACCCTCGTCCTGTCGACCACCGGGGACATCCGCGTTCCCGTGACGCAGTCGTACCGCCTGTACCACGCCCTCAAGGACAACGGCGTCGAGACGAAGTTCGTCGCCTTCCCCGTGGGCGGGCACTTCCCGGCCGACCCGGTGCGCACCCGGTCGGTGTACCGCCACTGGATGGACTGGCTCGCCGACCGTCTCGGCACCGGCGATGCTCCAAGTGCTCTGCCCGATGGCGTGCAGCCGACGGCCGGGGCGGCCGTGCCCGCGGCGCCCGCTTCGTCCGCGGCGCCGGGCGCGCCCGCGGCCCCGGCGGTCCCCCCGGTCCCGTCGGCACCCGGCGGCGGGCGCTGAAGGGGCGCGCGTTGCCCGCCCTGCATGCACGCACCGGGAGGCGCGGCGCCGCCGGCGCCCGGCGACAGCGGCGGCGCCTGTTCGCCCTGCGTGGCTCGCCCCTGCACGGGCGCGGGGCGTTCGCGCTCGTGCCGATCCGCAAGGGCACCCGCGTCGTCGAGTACGAGGGCGAGCGCATCGGTCACGCCGAGGCCGACGCCCGCTACGACGACGCAGCGATGGAGCATCACCACACCTTCCTCATGGTCGTCAACCGGACGTGGGTGATCGACGCCGCGGTGGGCGGCAACGAGGCGCGCTTTATCAACCACTCCTGCGACCCGAACTGCGAGATCGTCACCGAGCGCGGGCGGGCGTTCATCGACGCCATCCGCGACATCGCCCCGGGCGAGGAGATCACCTACGACTACGCCTACGAGCGCGAGGAGGGGGACGATGAGCACGCGGAGACGCGCTACCCGTGCCGCTGCGGCGCGCCGGGTTGCCGCCGCACGATCCTGGCGCCACCGGACTGAGGCCGGCGCGGCGGCGGCCGCCGGCATCGGCCGGCCGGGTCTTCGACGTGCGCGCGCTCCATCTCGAGGTCGTGCGGCCGGACAGGCGGGCCCGGGCGGTCTATCGCAAGGCCGGGTTCGTGGACCACGGCCGCTGCCTGATGACGCGCGCGATCAGGGGGCCGGGATCTGCGGCGGGACGTACGGCAGCGTCCAGGCGAACAGCCAGCAGAGCAGCAGCACGACCGGCAGGTGGAAGAGCAGCTGCAGGATCGAATACCCGGCGAGGTCGCGAGCCCGGACGTTGAGGATGCCCATCAGCGGCAGCATCCAGAACGGGTTCACCAGGTTCGGCAGCGCCTCGGCGGCGTTGTAGATCTGCACCGTCCATCCGAGGTGCACCTTCCAGGCGCTCGCCGCCGCCATCACGTACGGCGCCTCGATGATCCACTTGCCGCCGCCCGACGGCACGAACAGCCCGAGCGCCGCCGAGTAGATCGCCACGACGACAGGAAAGGTGCCCCGCGTGGTGAGCGACACGAACAGGTCGGCGAGGGTCGCGGCGATGGCGGTCTTCGCGATGAGACCGAAGACGCCGGCGTAGAACGGGAACTGGATCAGCACGCCCGCGGTCGCCGGCACCGATCGCCCGACCGCGTGCAGGAACGAGCGCGGGCCGCCGTGCAGCAGGAGGCCGGCGGCCAGGAACGCCATGTTGAAGTTGTTCAGGTCGACCGCCGCGGTGAATCCTTTCTCCCGCACCTGGAAGCCCAGGTACAGCGCCATCAGGCCGGCCACGGCCAGGGCGGGCAGCGGGTTCGCGTCGAGGCGCTCGCCCGGCGTGCGCGGCGCGGACTTTTCGACGACCAGCGGCTCGAGGCGGAGGCCCATCTCCGCGGCGGTGCGCGCCTGGTCGGGGTGCGGGCAGGAGAGCCAGGCGATGGCGACCGACACGGCGACGAGGACGGCGGCGAGCGCCACGCTCTGCCAGAGGAAGATCGTCTGCGACAGGGGGATGACGCCGGTGATCGGGAGAAGCGCCGGCGGGATTGCCGACGGGCTCGCCTGCAGGAGCGCCGCCGACGATGACATGCCGAGGGCCCAGACGCTGCCGAGACCGAGATAGGCGGCCGCCCCCATCGCCCGGTAGTCGACCCGCTCGATCCGCCGGCTCACCTCGCGCACGAGAAGACCGGTGAAGACGAGCGACAGCCCCCACGACAGGAGCGACGCCAGCATCGCGAACAGGGCGACGAAGGCGACCGCGCCGCGCGCGGTCTTCGGGACCGCCGCGAGCCGCGCGATGAGGCGCGCCACCGGCGGGGCGCTGGCCACGACGAAGCCGCCGACGATGACCAGCGCCATCTGCATCGTGAACGGCACGAGGCTCCAGAACGATCCCCCGAACTCGGTGACGAGTTTCACCGGCGTCTCGCCGAGGAACAGGCCGAGCGCGAAGACGCCCAGCACCGCGGCCAGGGCGAACACGAAGGCGTCGGGGAAGTAGCGCTCGCAGGCGTCGGCGAGCGCCATGCCGGCCCGCGCCAGCGGGGCGGCCTTCGCGACGCCGCCGGCCGCGGGCGCCGGGGCGCTCACGGCTCCATCCGGCGGCCGTGCTCCGACGAGGCCGCAAGCGTCCCGAAGTAGCGCCAGGCCAGGAGCGCGGCGTCGCCGATGAACTGCTGGCCGGCGCGGCGGTCATGCAGGTACGTGGTCAGCACCGCCACGACGAACGGGCGGCCGGGGATCTCGACGATCGCGACGCTCCCCTCGACGCCCTCGAGCTGGCCCTCCTTCTCGGCGACCGCGACCTCGTCCGGGAGGGCGCGGTCGATCGGCGCGCCGTCGTTGGCCGCGAGGATCGCCAGGGCGCGACTGGTGCCACTCGCGTCGAGCAGCCCGCCCAGGCGCAGGCGCCCCATCAGGCCCGCGAGCTCGCGCGGTGTCGTGAGGTTCTCGCGGCCGGCGCGCGCCGCCTCGACGTCGAGCATGCGGCGCTGCAGCCGGGTGTCGCGCAGGCCCCAGCCGGCGAGGCGCGCCTGCACGCTCTCCATGCCGACCAGGTCGATCAGGATGTTGGTGGCGAAGTTGTCGGAGTCGTCCATCATCAGGACGGCGAGGGCGTCGGGGCTGAGCGGCGGATAGGGAGGCCGCCATGTCTGCATGATGCCGCCCCCCTCGACCCGTTTCGCCGGGTCGATGGCGAGGGGGCGATCGAGGGGAATGGTCCCCTCCTGCCCCCGGCGCAGGAGCTCGAGGAGCACCGCGACCTTGATCGTCGACGCCGCCGGGAAGACCATGCCGGCGTCGACGATCAAGGTCGCGG
>Ga0247727_10017383_pt1 | contig 11460 bp, 8 predicted proteins | sample WisWelCaveWW1625_FD_202498 | JGI IMG/M metagenome (GOLD analysis project Ga0247727, IMG submission 202498) | Biofilm microbial communities from Wishing Well Cave, Virginia, United States - WW16-25 | ecosystem: Environmental > Aquatic > Deep subsurface > Groundwater > Cave microbial mat | place... | reverse complement strand
CATGTGCTGGCTCACGGCATTCGCGCGCCGGCCGAAGTAGTTGAAGCCGACCACCGCGGGCAGCGCCACGAACAGGCCCACCGCCGTAGCCACCAGGGCTTCGGAGATGCCCGCCATCACACCGGCCGCCCCGCCCTGCGGGTTGGAGGCCAGCGTGTGGAACGCCTGGATGATGCCGAGCACGGTGCCGAGCAGCCCGACGAACGGGGCGTTGTTGCCCAGCGTTCCGAGCAGCGTCAGCCCGCGCTCGGTGCGGGAGCGCTCGCGCAGTTGCGCCGCGGACAGCGTGTCCTCGACCGCCTCGGGGCCGCGGCCGATCTCCTTGATGGCGTCGCGCAGCACGCTGGCTTCGACGCTCCGGTCATTCTCGAGCGCGCGCTGCGCCGCCGCCCAGTCGTGCCGGTCGAGCGCCGGTCCCAGCGCCTCGATGAGCCGGGGCACGTCGGCGGCGTGGCGCCGGAAGAACATCCAGCGCTCGATCATCACGGCGATGGACCAGACCGAGAGCCCGATGAGCAGGTACATCACCCATTCGGCGCCCAAGAGTGCGACTTTGAGCAGACTGTTCGTCACGCCGCGGAAAGCTAGTTCCGCCCCGCCGCGCCGTCAAGCCGCGCGAGACAGCCGCGCGAGACACCGCGCGAGCAGCCGCGCGAGCGAGCAACAGCCGCGCGAGCGAGCGAGGACGCGTGGGCGTACTACTGGGCGGAGGCCGCCCGTCCGCGCTGGTGAGAGTATGCGAGAAAGGACGGACCGAGTTTCCACCGTCCCTTGCCGCCGGGGACCAACACGCCGCTCTCCTTCCACCTTGCGACCAGATCCTCGAAGCTCCGATCATCTGGTGGGGACAGGATGGTTCGAAGCTCTTGTCGGTCCAGAATTGTTTGGACCCCGATGACAACGGAGCGTTGATGCAACGCACGCAGGGCAAGTTCATGAGGTACGCTCAACGGCGCAACAAGGTGGTACGTGCGACCCTTCGTCGCATGCCACACGAAGCCCTTGCGTTCCAACCGGACGAGGCTGTTCTTGGTCTCGTCGAAGCTCTCGGAAACCGCCCGCGCAAGGCGATCCGAGGAAAGGCTCCCCTTTGCCTTCTGGAGCTGAACGAGATACCGGCGTTCATGGGGCTCGAGTCCGAACGGACCATAAGCCGCCAGCCAGCCGCGGGTTCGGTCGTCGTAGAGGGATCGAGTGCTCAGCCGCACGATGAATGTGTCTGCCATCTCCTCGAGTTCCGGTTCGTGGAGCTCGACTTGCGAGACTGCCCCAAAGATCCTGCGCATCCCCTCGCCCTGGTCTCTCGACCATCCTAGGTCTCGTAGCACCCGCATGATGACGGGATTACGGGACCGGTGGACCCCCCTTCGCTTGAGGAGATCTTCAACACGAATGGGCTCAGGCAGTCCGCCCGGGCTCTTGAACTCGACGCGGTCGGGATAGATCACAACCTCGACCGCCGAACCGTCGATCGCGTAGTTTCGATGAGCAACGGCGTTCACGATGCATTCTTCGACTGCTTCGCGGGGGAGAAGCTGCGTGGTGGTAAAGAGGTTTTCCTGGCGTGTGTCTACCTCAAACTGTCGGCGGAGACGGTCGATTGCCTCGGGGAGCGCCTTGGCGATCGGTCCCAAAACGTCAGTCTCCCGGGTACCGAGGTGTCGCCCGAATCCCTCCGTCGGGGCAACTAGGCGGCGGATGCGGATGCGATTGTTGGGGTGCCAACGGAGTGGCTCTCGCGCGAAGAGCAGGAGCGCGGCTCGACGCAAGATGACGGTGCCATTCCGGACGTCAACCAGATTCCAGTACCGGAGCATGTCGTGCTCGCCGGGAGGGAAGGTCCGCAGACGACTGCCCCGGCGCACGAGGGCTAGGTCGATGTCCTGCAAAGTGGCCTCCGGGACCGATTCCGTTTCATATGCTGTGTCGCCTCGACGTCGACGACGCTTTCGCTCGATCTCGGCCGGCGGAACGGGTTCGAACGCTACCCCGCGTCGCCAAACACAGCGTCCATCCGCCGTGACAACCGGGGGGCCGGCGTACTCAGCGATCCGAAAGAGCAGGGTGCGATAGCCATCGAGCGTTACCTCGTAGACCCTGACGCCAATCTGGCCGGCTCCTTCTTCCAACTTGATCTGATGACGCGGCGCCTGAAGCAGGTAGTCGAGCCTCTCTGCTTCCCAGGGCACTCCTGTTGGTCGACCTGCATCCTCGACGCCCACAAGCAGATCGCCTCCTTCCGAATTTGCGAACCCGGCGACCGCCTGCCCGATATCACGCGCAACCTCCGTGATGTCTCGCGGCTTCTTGTCCTCGGGGCCGTACTCCCAGCATGTCTTGAACTCAGCGTAGTACGATTCGCCACCAGCCAGGATGGCACGAGCGACGCTCTCGAAATCGTCAGTCGGCACGGAGCGAGAATAGCCAACAAGCGTGCATTAGCAAAGACGGGTCACTCGAATCGGCCAGCGCCGGCAACAGCGGGACAGCCGGCTCAGGTCTTCCAGGGATTCGACGATGGATGGCCGAGGGAAGAGCATGCGCGGCGCACGTGTCGCTTGGTTCGTCCTGCTCGCCGGTCCATGGGCCGGTTGTGGGGGAGACTCCGCGCGCGGATCGGCCGATGGCTTCGGCCGGCCGGATCCGGAGGGTGGTGTGCACGAGGTGGACGCGCCGCAGGGCGACGCGAGCGCGGAGCCGAATCTCGACCTCGGATCGACGGAGGTCGCCGTCGACTCCGGTCCAGAGCGAGCGCCCGAGCCGGCGCCTGATGTCGGAGCGGAAGCGACCGCGATGATCGAGCCGATGCCCGACATCGGGGGGGAGTCACCCCTGAACACCGAACCCCTGCCCGAACCTGCTCCCGAGCCGGTTCCGGATGCGAGCGCCGCGGACATGCCCGTGCCTCCGCCGGACATGGCCGGAGCGATCGATGTGTCGGTGGACGTTCCGGCCGACATCCCCGCCGACGTCCCGGTCGACGCTCCCGCTCCGGCGGCGAACATCGGCGCGTGGTGCGATCCGGCAGAGAGCGACGGCGCTCTCAACAACCCGGCGTGCGTGGGAGGGACGCGGTGTCTGGTCGTCCGGGACCCAGGCGAAGGCATGTGCGTCATCTTCGGCTGCAGCGTCGATCTGCCGACCGCGGCGATCGACGAGGAGTCTTGTCACGTCGCCTATGGCACCGCCTACGTGTGCGTGGATCTGGACGGCGCGTTCGGCGATGCGCTCGAGCCCTACGACCCGCCGGCCTTTGCCGACGGCCAGAACGCCAACCTGCAGGACAACGTCTGCCTGCGACGATGCACTCCTTCGGACAGCGGCAACGACTGCGAGCCCGAGTTCGCCTGCTCGCCCGACTCGACGCGCTTCAACTTCGACGACGCGGTCTGCTACTTCCCGGCGTGCGGCTCGGGAGTCGACTGCCCGGTCACGGTCTCTCCCTCGGGAAGCTGCATGCTGGACACCGACTGCGACACGGGTGCCGGGCAGTTTTGCACGAGCGTGCAGGATCTCGACGGGGACGGGACGCTGGAGATGCGCGCCTGCGCGCTGCCCGGCGATTGCAATGCCGGCAACGGGCTGTGCGATCCACACACGCTGGGCAGTCCGGGCAGTGCCATCGGCGCGCCGTGTGCGTTCGATGCCGGTTGTCCGGATGGCGGCGCGTGCGTGTTGGAGGGGCCCGCCTACGACGCGCTGGGCAACATCGTGGCGCGCGTGCCGCACAACGGCTACTGCACGAGACTCGGCTGCCGTTTCGCGGCGACGCTGGTCACGGCGGCCTGCCCGCCCGGCGCCGAGTGCAACCACAACTACTACGCGGGCGGCTGCCAGCCGGCGTGCGATGTGGGCGACCCGTGGGGCTGCCGCAACAACGACTGCGATCCACTCTCCGGGCTCACCGTGGGCTGCGACTGGTTCTCCGACCTGGACTGCTACGACTGGTCGGGCTGGTCCTTCGGCAACGGCCTGCCGCTGGTGGGCGGGCCCACCGGCATCGTCTGCGACTATGACGGTTCGGCGCTCAAGACCTGCGAGGACATTTGGAACATGAGCGGCGGCGTCGGATGTCCGGGGGTCGCGCCGGTCGGCAATCCCTGGGGGATGGATTGCTACGATCGCGAAACCGCCACGCCCATGGCGAGCGACACGGATCCGCTGGGCCGATGCCTGGACGTCACGACCTCGGGGCCGGCCTGCGCCGACTTCGGTCAGTACTGCGACGGATTCTGCGTGGACACCGGCGGCGGGCCCTGTCCCTAGGGAATCGAAGCCAGATATCGCGCCGGATTAATCGCGTACCGATGTAACTTCCTTGCCGTCTGGCTCTTGAGATCGGGACGAAGCCAGACATCGCGCCGGATCATGCGCGTACCGGTGTCACTCTAGCGCCGTTCAAAAGTTGAATCAGCCGAAGCGCGCCAGCTCGTCCCGGAGGATGCGCATCGACGCGAAGCGCTGATCCGGCTCCTTGGCCAGGCAGCGCAGTACGGTTGCGGCCAAGTCATGTGCGATCGCGCCGGACCCGTAGTCGGCGCCCAGCGGCGGAGGGATGTCGTGGATGTGCTTCTTGGCGACCTCGGAGTTCTTCTGCCCCTCGAAAGGGACCTGCCCGCAGAGCATCTCGTAGAGGATCACGCCCAGCGAATAGAGGTCCGACCGGCCATCGACGGCGGTGAGCCCCTTGGCCTGCTCGGGCGACATGTACCACGGGCTTCCCACCATCGCCCCGCGCGCCGTGCGATGGCCGACGCTCTGGAAGTACTTGGCGATGCCGAAGTCGAGGATCTTGACGTAGTCGGGGGAGGGGGCGTTTTTCACCAGGAACACGTTCTCGGGCTTGAGGTCGCGATGCACCACGCCGCCGTCGTGGACCGCCTGCATGCCCTCGCAGACCTGCATGGCGATGCGCACGGCGCGCCCCGGTGCGAACTGGCGCTCGCGGATCAGCACGCGGCCGAGATCCTCTCCCTCCAGGTACTCCATCACGTAAGCCGCCAGGGGGCCCTCGCGCACGTACTCGTAGATCGTCACCAGGTGCTGCGACTGGATCGACGCCATCGCGCGGGCCTCGTGATAGAAGCGCGAGAGCGCGTCGTTCTCGTCGTCGAACTCGTAGCTCAACAGCTTGAGCGCTCCCTCACGGCCGTCGCCGGTGTGCACGGCGCGGTAGACCCGCCCCATGCCCCCCTCGGCGATGAGCCCCTCCAGCCGCCAGGAGGAGAGCGTCTGTCCCACCAGGTTGAGCACTGCCCCGCAATTTCTCCGGACGCCGGCTTACGGTCAAGCAAAACGATTTCCCGTGCAAGGGGCCGCGGGCGGTCGCCTGCGCGCTCGGGCGCTTCCTCGTCGGTGCCGTCCAGCGATTCGTCGTCGAGATGGTGGTCGCGGTCCTTGACGACGAGCGGCGGATGCGTTAAACGTCCTGCCCCGTGGGATCGCCGACCAAAGAAAGCTGGGCCAAGCGGCAATGGAAGCGCTCGCGGCAGGGCCGCAAGCGCAAGAACCGCGAGTCTCGGCGCTCGACACGCAGTTGGGAGGAGATGTTCGCGCCCCTCGATGAGCCGCGGAAGGGGTCGTGAAGGTCTGCCCCAGCTGTAACGAACGCTTCTCCGACGACGCGAACTTCTGCCCGATGGACGCAGCGGCGTTGACCGCCCTGGCCGAGGCCCCCCTGGTCCCGGCGGCGCCCGCACCGATCCAGACCCCTCCGGCCAACGATCTGCTGGCGTCGCGCTACCGGCCGCTCGAGCGGATCGGTGAGTCCGCGTTGGGCGAGCTGTTCGCGGCCAAGGACACGCGTGACGGGGCCGCCATCCACCTGCTCTACGTCGCGGCTCCGGTTTTTTCTTCGCCGCTGGCCCTCGAGCGGACCCAACGCGAGCTACGCCAGCTCGAGAAAGTACCCAGCGAGGGTATCGGAAGGGTTTTCGACCATGGCAGGCTCCCCGATGGCCGCCTCTGGATCGCCAGCGAGCCGCCCCAGGGGGAGACCCTGGCCGAGTTGGTGCAGAGGGGTGGACCGCTGCCGCTGGAGCGTGCCGGTGCGCTGGTGGCGAAAGTCGGTGAGGCGCTGCTCGAGGCGCAGAAGGGCGGCGTGATCCATCGCGACGTGCACCCGGGCAACGTGTACGTGCTCCCGGGTGACCGTATCCGCCTGGTGAATTTCGGCCTGGCCCTGCCGCAAGACGAGCAGGTCAGCGGAGAGCCGCACTATCTCTCGCCCGAGCAGGCGGCCGGCAAGCCGGTCGACCAGCGATCGAACATCTACAGCCTCGGCGCGATCCTCTATCATCTGGTGTGCGGCCAGCCCCCGTTCCTGGGGGATGCGCCCTCGCTGCTCAGCCAGCACCAGACGGCCGAGCCGGTGCCGCCCTCGAAGCGGCGGCCGGACCTGCCCGCGGCGTTCGACAACTTGCTGGCCAAGGCCCTGGCCAAGAGCCCGACCCGTCGCCACCTGACGCTGCGGCAGTTCGTGCGAGACGCGTTCGATCTGAGCACGCGCCGGCAGGGTCAGGTTGCCGCGCCGATCGAACCGGCTCCACCCGCGGCGCAGCCCGCGGCGGCTCCCGCCGTTGCCGACGCAGCTCGCACCATGATGATGGTGGGGGCCGAGGTCCCCTTGCCCACGGCCGCGCCCGCTGCGGCCGTCATGCCCCCGGTCAAGCCGGCGGCCGTGGCGGTCCCGATCGCGTCCGCGCCTGTGCCGGCGCCAGTGGCCGCGGCCCCGGATCCGGCGGCGGTAGGCGCGGCCACGATCATCGCCATCGCTCCACCTACGCCCGACCTCGCGCCGGCGCCCGGCCCTACCTCGGCGGAGCCGGCCCCCGCGGTCGAGCAGGCGCCTCTGGCCGCCGCCACCACCGATCCGTTGGCCAAGGCGATCGGCGAGCCGCAGGAGGCCGGCGCGCGGGAGAGCCCGGCCGCAGCACCGGCCCCGGTGGCCGAGCCGCCGGGCGGCCAGTTCCGCGAAACGCTCTGGTTCGCCAAGGGCGAGGTGGCGGGCAAGGCGATCACCGGCACCAACGGCGAGAGCGCCTCACCTCTGGCCGACGAGCGTCCGCTCGAGGATCGCTACCGCGACGACGGCAAGCTCTCGCGAGAGGAAGCGCAGCGCCTGTCGCTTCGCCAGGGCGCGGCGCCCAAACCGGCGCCCGCGCACGTCCCGGCGAGGCGGATCCCCGGCGAGCGCATGGACACCACCGGCATCGCCAAGGAGATGATGGCGGGGCAGAAGCGCAACGCGCTGCTCTTCGTGGGCATCCTGGTGGTATTCGCCGCGGCCGTGCTGTTCGTCGCGCTGCGCTAGCCGAACCGGTCCGTCAGACTTTCGCCAGATCTCCGCCGTCGACCTTCACCGACATCTTTCCCACCAGGATCTTGACGCCCTTGTCGCCGGTTTCCTGCACCGTTCCGGTCTTGCCCGACAGCACGCCGCGCACGATGCGCACCCGGTCACCCCGTTCGAGCCCGCCCACGCGGCGCTCGGCGGCGGCCTGCTTGAGCGTCTCCTTGACGGAGACGAAGTCGTTGTCGCGCGTCCAAGCGATGAAATGGAATGCGGGCAAGAGGTAGGCGAGCTGTTCGCGAGCCACCTCGACGAAACCGGGGCCGCGCGGGGCCGGGTCCGTCCGCGGGTAGCCGCGTCCGATGTAGAACCATGAACCACTCGAAGCGAACTCGGAGATGAGCGCACGCAGCGTGTCGTCGTCCAAGGTGGCGGGCTCCCGTAGGGTCCGACCGACGATTCCGACACGGTATTCGTCGGGCAAGGCGTGCAGGATGGCGGTGATCCGCTCGCGGTGGAAGTAGTCGGCGCACTTGCGCTCCAGGTTGTCGTGATCGACGCGCGCGTCGGTGTGGAGCTTGAGCGCGATCTCGACCTGCGAGGCGTCGATGTTGACCTCCAGGAAGATGTGCTTCCGCTGGGGCGTGGGATCGTCGATCAGCGAGGCGAGCGTCCGTCCCTTGTCGATGATCCCCTCGATCTCCTGGCGCGCCTGCGCGTTGCGCGAGAAGAACAAGTGCTGGGCGTCCACCCGCTTGTGGTTCCAGAGCGCCGGGTGCTCGGAGGAGGCTTCACAGGCCAGCGGCGCCCGATCCGATCCGAGCACCTGGCCGCCGATCGAGGCGCCGAGCGCCATGAGCTTCTGCTTGGTCTCGAGCCGTTCGCGGTTGTAGACGTGCGAGAGCGCCTTCTTGGGCAGATAGGCATCGAAGTCCACGTCGGAGAAACCCGAAAAAGCAGTCACGGGCCGGGAATGCTATCACGCCGGCGGCCGGTCGGGGAGGCACATGCCGAAGCGTGTGCCGGCGATGGGGCTGGAAAGACTTAGGACCGGCGCGGAGATAAATGTCGCCGAGGTTGCGACAGCTACCTCTGAGCGGGTCCTTAGTTCGGGCGCGGCCCCACGTCACGGTGGGACAGGGCTTCGTGCCTCGCCGTCACCCGAACGTCCGGCTGCCCGAGTGACGCGCGCCCTGCTAGCACGGACCGCAGTCGGTCGCGCAGGTGGTGCAGGTCTCCGACGGATCGCACGTGCCGTTGCCGCAGTGGCACACGCCGCAGTCCCACTCGCAGGTCTGGCAGTCCTCGCCGGTTCCCCGTTCGCACCAGCAATCGCAGCAGCAGCTCACGCAATCACAGCACGGCTGGCAGCAGTCGCCGGGGCACGACGCGCAGTTCTCGCCCGGGTCGCAGGTCAGGTCGCCGCAGAACGGGCAGTCGCCGCAATCGCTTCTGCACGTGGTGCAGTCCTCGCCGATGGCCGGCTGGCAGACGGCGTTGCCGCACAGCGCCCCCACATCGGCGAGGCTCATGTCGGGCGCCGCGTCGGGTGCCACGTCCGGCACGCCATCGACGGCTACATCGGGCGCCATATCGGCTGCCCCGAGATCGGGACCCTCGTCCGGCGCAACATCGAGAATCGCGTCGGCGGCACGGTCAGGCGCCGCGTCGTACGGCGCATCGGCGGCGCGGGAATCCGCAATCGATCCGTCGGTACCGGCATCGGGAACGCTGGTGAAGTCCGCGATCCGTGCCTCGCAAGCCAACATGGCGACGCCTATCAATGAAGTTGCCGCGAGTCGCACGGGACCGAGTCTGGCACCGGTCGTCCCCGGCAGCAACCGACGCGTGACGCCAAGGGACGGGGAGGCGAAGATCCCTTGGTGGATTCTGCTGGACCCGGGCGCGCGAGAGTCGCATGCTGTTTTCGACGGAGGTCATGAAGCGCAGTTGAACGACTCGAGAAACCTCGGCCCTCAGGTCCTGGCTGAAGCGGCGGGAACGGCGACGTGGCTGCTCATGGATCTGTTCTGGATGCTCGAAAAACCGGCGATCGCGACGACCGCCGGGGTGGCCACGCTCGGCGCGTGGATCCTCGTGTTCCGCTATGTGCCCAAGGCGATCGCCGACTGGTCGGCCAACGCGGCCGTCGCCTGCTGGGTACTGATGAACCTGTTGTGGATGCTGGCCGACCAGTACGACCGTCCCGCGCTGCACGGTTACGCGATGGTCGCCGTCGTCGGCAGCTTGGCGCTCGTGTGCGTGGCGCTATGGAAGGGCGGGCTGGACGGTCCGGCGCTCCAGTTGTTCCGCCGCTTCCGCATCCGATCCATCGCGCGCCGCAGGCACTTTTCCGGTTGAGGCAGTTTCGCACGATGACGGCCCTGCGTGTTTTGTGCGGTTCGTGTGCGGTCCTTGGCGCGGCGCACGCGGAGGAAGCTTCGGCCTCGCGGCCCGTGCACACCTATTCGATCGTCGCACGCGACGCCAAGACCGGCCAGCTGGGTGTCGCGGTCCAGTCGCACTGGTTCAGCGTCGGCTCGCTGGTGACCTGGGCGGAGGCCGGCGTGGGCGCCATCGCCACGCAGTCCTTCGTCGATCCGGCCTACGGACCGCGCGGACTTTACCTCATGCGCTCGGGGCTTGGCGCCCCCGACGCGCTCAAGGCGCTGCTCGGCGCGGATGCCGGCGAGGCCGTGCGCCAGGTGGCCTTCGTCGACTCCCAGGGGCGCGTCGCCGCCCATACCGGGTCCAAGTGCATCGAGTCGGCGGGTCATCACGCCGGCAAGGCCTACAGCGTCCAGGCGAACATGATGCGCAACGACAGGGTCGTGCCCGCGATGCACAGGGCCTACGAAGGGGCGAAGGGCGACCTCGCCGAGCGTTTGCTGAGCACGCTCGAGGCCGCCGAGGCCGCCGGCGGCGACGTGCGCGGACGCCAGTCCGCGGCGCTGCTCGTCGTCAAGGGCGAGAACACCGGACGGCCCTGGGCGGACCGCGTCGTCGAGCTGCGCGTCGAGGATCACGCGGATCCGCTGGTGGAGCTGCGCCGGCTGCTCACGGTGCACCGCGCCTACGACCACATGAACCAAGGGGATCTCGCCGTGGAGAAGGGCGACATGGCCGGGGCACTGCGGCACTACCAGGCGGCCGCCAAGCTGGCCCCCGGCAACGTGGAGATGGTCTTCTGGCACGCGGTCGCGCTGTCCACCAAGGGTCGCGTCGAGGAAGCCGTTCCGCTGTTCAGGAAGGTCTTCGAAAAAGACGCGACCTGGGCCGACCTCCTGGGCCGCCTCCACAAGCCCGGCATCATCCCCGACACGCCCGAGGGCCGCGCGTTGGTCGAGCGCATCCTCAAGGAAGCGCGATAACCAGCGCGAGAACTTGCCCGGCCGGGGCGCCGGGCCTAGCCTGACCGCGTGAGCGCAAGGCTCCTGATGGTCGCTCTATCGTGCGGCTGCGTGAAGGCCGGCGATGGCGTCGGGCCGGGCGGGGGCAACGGCAACGGTGCCACGGGCGGCGGGGCCGACGCGGGCGTGACCTCGTGCGCCGATCCCTACGCGCTGGTGGGCGTCGGGCAGTTCCGAGCGGTCGCACCACCAGCCGATGGCGGCACGGACGGCGGCACGGACGGCCCCGAGGCGGCGTTCCAGATCGATCTCGCGGAGCCGTCGTGGGTGTACCTCGACACGCTGGATTCGGATTTCGACACGGGGTTGTCGGTGCGCCAGGAAAGCTGTCAGGGCGAGGCGGTCGCCCAGAGCGAGGCCGCCTGCGCGGCCGCCGGCGGGCAGCTCCTGCTGGCGCTCGGCGCGGGCCGCTACTTCGTCGCGGTGGACGGGGACGAGGGCGCAGGAGGGAATGTCGAGCTTCGTTACCAGAAGAGCGCGTGCCCGGCCTCACCGCTCGTCGCCGGGTCGACGCTGGGCACGGTGGGCGCCTGCCTGGGCGGCGAGGGGGGAAGCTGCGGGGGAGGGCCGTCGACGTTCTGCGCGGCCGGCGTGGTGGAAAACGTCTGGGTGCTCTCCGGCTGCGGCCAGGAGATCCAGATCGACACCTGCGTGGGGACGTTCTTCGATTCGGCGCTCTATCTGCGCGCAACAGACTGCGCGGGGCCCGAGGTCGCCTGCGTCAATGCCGGCGGCTGCGGCGACGGCGACGACGAGGTG
>Ga0247727_10017382_pt1 | contig 11460 bp, 5 predicted proteins | sample WisWelCaveWW1625_FD_202498 | JGI IMG/M metagenome (GOLD analysis project Ga0247727, IMG submission 202498) | Biofilm microbial communities from Wishing Well Cave, Virginia, United States - WW16-25 | ecosystem: Environmental > Aquatic > Deep subsurface > Groundwater > Cave microbial mat | place... | reverse complement strand
CGAATGAGTAGCGCCATCTGGTCGGGCGGGGGTTTTTTCATCGCTAGGGGAACCTGTCTGCGCAGGCAGGTAGAAATACGAGTTACCGCTTTTTTCTACTATTTTAAATTTCTCACCCAGGGCTATCAGTTCGCCTTCTTTTGAGATACCTTCATTATAGATGATATCGAACTCTGTCTGTTTAAATGGCGCGGCGACTTTGTTTTTGACCACTTTTACTCTGGTGCGAGAGCCCACGACATCTTCACCTTTTTTGATCTGGGCGATTTTGCGGATATCGAGTCTGATAGAGGTGTAGAATTTCAAAGCTTTGCCACCCGGAGTGGTTTCTGGATTGCCGAACATCACGCCTATCTGCATACGGATTTGATTTATGAAAATAACTACGGTTTTGGATTTTGCCACAATCGATGTGAGTTTGCGTAGAGCTTGCGACATCAGTCTGGCTTGTTTGCCCACATGATATGCGCCCATATCACCCTCGATCTCGTCTTTGGGTGTCAGCGCTGCCACAGAGTCTATGACTATGACATCTATCTTTCCAGTACGCACCAAACTTTCCACTATCTCGAGTGCTTGTTCGCCGGTGTCGGGTTGAGAGATTAATAAATTGTCAATATTTACTCCCAATTTTTTTGTATAATCCGGATCCATCGCGTGTTCGGCGTCTATGTATGCGCAGACTCCGCCGGCTTTTTGCGCTTCAGCCACTATGTGGAGCGATAGGGTAGTCTTGCCGGAGGATTCTGGGCCAAATATTTCTATGATTCTGCCACGAGGTATGCCTCCTACGCCCAGCGCCATATCGAGTCCGAGCGAGCCAGTGGGTATGACATTCACATCCACTTTTGGACTGTCGCCAAATTTCATTATCGAACCTTCGCCGAATTTCGCCTGAATAGCTTTCAGTGTATCGTCAAGCATCGACATTCCTACGGTCTTGTCTCCTGCCTGCGCAGGCAGGCCTTTCTTCTCCTTTTTTGCCTTTTGCATAAGTGATTTTTAATTTTTAATTAATTTATAAGTTTTCTCATCGACACTACCAAATTCATCTTTCGCTTCTATTTTTACTATATTATAACCAGAAAGTAAAGCCAAAGTTTCTTCGAAATTACCTTTTTGATCTATGGATATTGGACGATCATTTAGTGAAAGCTCTTTTGCATTTCGCGCATTGCCTGTGATTTTGATAATACTCTCAGTGAATACTGTTTGCTCTTCACCTGATCCATTTATGTTTACATTTTTTATTTTTACTCCAAAGAGTAGGTCTTTAGATATGAAAAAAGCGTAGATGATTATGAATATCAGTAGCACAGAGAGAGAAGATATCTTTAGAATTTTCTTTGCGTCTGTTTTCATAACACATTCCCTCCATCTTCACTGTGCGTCAATTTTTCCAAAACTTCTCTTGGCTTTGAGCCATCGCCGGCGCTGATCACTCCGCGCTCTTCGAGTCTGTCCATCAGTCTGGCTGCACGAGCATAACCGAGCTTCAATTTTCTTTGCAGATATGAAGTAGAGGCTTTACCTGCTTCGATCACGCACGATCGTGCTTCTTCATACATCTCGTCGTCATCGCCATCCGTATTTTCATCTTCTAGAGAACTTTCAAAAATACTTTTATCTGCAGATATGGATCCGGCTGTCAGGGATATTTCATCCATTACTTCATCTTTGTATGCGTCTATCAGATATTTCACTACTTTTTTTACCTCGGTTTCAGATATAAATGCGCTTTGCAGTCTCTCTGGCTGAGCTTCACCTGAAGAATACAACATATCTCCAGCGCCGAGAAGTTTCTCTGCGCCACCTGCATCGAGTATTGTACGCGAGTCTATTTGTGAAGATACTTTTAATGCTACACGAGCGGGGACATTGGCCTTGATGAGTCCAGTGATGACATTGACCTCGGGGCGTTGAGTAGAAAGTATCAAATGTATGCCCACCGCGCGAGACATCTGCGCTAAACGCACGATAGCAGACTCGAGTTCTCGAGGATAAGAGCTCATAATATCTGCCAGCTCATCTATGATGATGACGATGTATGGCATAGGGTCTGCATCTATTTCTATTTCTTCACCTTCGCCGTTGATTTTTGTTTTCTTTGTATTTTTAGCGACTACATTTGTATGATAAGATTCTACATCTCGCACGGATTCTGCTTCCAATATGTCATAACGGCGATCCATTTCTTTTGCTGCCCATTTTAGAGCGAGAATTGTTTTCTTGGCTTCAGTGATCACGGGAGTTAAAAGGTGAGGGATGTTGTTGTACAAAGTCAGCTCTACGCGTTTTGGATCTATCAAAATAAATTTCAAATCATCTGGGCCATTTCTGTAGAGGAGTGAAGTGATCATAGAATGTATTGTCACAGATTTTCCAGAGCCAGTGGTGCCAGCTACCAAGCAGTGTGGCATCTTGGCAAGGTTGCCAAATATTGCCTTGCCGGATATGCCACGGCCGAGCGCGGTGGTGAGAGGTTTTGGAGAATTTTGGAATTTACTATCAGCTAGAAGGGTAGCGAGTCCGACTATGGATTTTGATTTGTTTGGTATTTCGATACCTACGAGCGATTTGCCCGGGATAGGCGCTTCGATACGGATAGGGTGCGCGGCGAGAGATAGCGCGAGATCATTTTGCAATCCTACTATGCGCGAGAGTTTCACCCCTTCGGCGGGTTTGAGCGCGTAGCGGGTGACAGTGGGTCCGACCGTGATCTCATCCATCTCGACTTCGATGCCAAAGTTTAATAGTGTGCGCTTGATGATGTTTGCATTTGCTTTGATGTCGCCGGTGTTTGGCTTGCCTTGATCTTCTTCTAGGAGCGAAAGTGGGGGAGGTACATATGTAGATGTGAGCCCGCTTTTTCTTTTGCGGATAGGTATGTCTTCCTCCTCTTCTGTGATCTTTGGAGTTACACCCAGGGCTTGTTTTATCTTTTTGCCCATAGCGCCCTCTTTATCTTCTTTGTTGTTTTCGTCTTTTGCATCTTCTTTATTTTCTTCTTCTGCTTCATCATCTTCTTCTGTGTCTTCATCTTCGATTTCTTCTTCTATTTTTTCTTTTTTCTTAAAGATCATACTCCAGAGTTTTTTGAAAAATGGAATTATGTTTGGTCTAGCGTCAAACATCACCAATATCGAGATGATGAGTATGGCCCCTAAAAATATTCCACTTGCATACACATCAAAGAGCGACACCAAAGGCGTCGAGAATATTCTTCCCAAGAATCCGCCTGCGTGAGTCTCTGATGCTACATCTATGATGCCGAGACCTGAGAGCAAGAAAAGCAAACCACTCAATCCTCGCGTCAGCCCTACATCAGGTGTGCCTGATCTTAGGAATGATGCGCCGAGTAATACAAAAAGAATGGGGAAGAGCAGATATCCGACACCCAGCAACGAATCTAAAACTTCATAAGTAAATTTGCCGGCGACTCCAGCTACGCCGAATCTCGACATCAATAAAAATAGCGCGATAACAAAAAAAAGGATTGCAGCGATCCCGTGTTTTGTTTCGGTTTTTAAATTGTTTGTGATTGAAATTGAATTTTCTTTTTTCTTTTTTTTCATATTTTTCATTTCCCTGTCTGCGTAGGCAGATTGCCATAGTGCTATTTTAGCATAAATTTTATTTTTACTCATTTTAAATTTTGAGATTATTAAATTCGGTGAAGGTATAGTTTTTTAAAAACATTGCGCAGGCTGACGAGCCGAGCATAGCAAAAAATCAGCAGATTTTTATGTCGTGTTTTTAAAAAATTGATACCAAGACGAATTTAATAATTTTGAAATACAAGAATACAGGTTTGCATTTTAATCTGTCCTATATATAATGGACAGTATGTTGGGAGACTACAAAAATCCAAAAGACATTTCTAATAATCTCGAAAGAGACACTAGCACTGTTCCTACTCCTTCGATATTTTCCTTAAATAATAAATCCCTGTCCTATACGAAAACAAGCAAGCTTATCACAGCTCTTTATATGGTCACGGACATTATTGAAAAGGACGAGCCCATCCGCGCAAAATTAAGGACACTGAGTGTCGAAGTCTTATCGGACATTTCAAATCTATCCAAAAATATTATCGGACACATTACCAACACCATATCTTCAATAATGTCCTTTTTTAATATCGCCTTTGATATGGGGATGATATCAGAAATGAATTACAGAATCCTTATAAAAGAATTCACAGAATTGAGGAATTCTGTTCAAGGGCATTATCAAAAAGAGTCAGAATGGTTGCAAGAATTTATGTTGAGCAATACCTCAAGCAATGATTTTTCTATCGGACATCAGAATTCTGTTGGAATGGAAAATAACAATGTCCTTTACAATAATGTAATAAAAAAGACACATATGTCCGTTATTAAAGGACAGGATGTGCCTATCCAGTCTGGTATAAGAATTGGTGTCCAAAAGGGTAGTACCCTTTTAAATGCATTAGATAAGGTAGATGTAAAGGACTTCAGTTTGATCAATAGGACAGCAAATTTTAAAGAATTAAAGAATAAAAGACGCGGAGACATCATATATTTTATAAAGGACAAGAAGGCTACCACTGGTATAGATGGAGCTACTATAACGGACATAAAAACTGGAGGGCAGGGTACATTGCTTTCTTGTGGTGAAAAGACCTTGCAAAGAGAGCTGGTGTCTATGGTGCGAGATGGTATTTTGTCTAAAAAAGGTGACAAAAGATGGAGTCAGTATTTTTTGGTTTAGAATCCCAAGATAAAGTGAAATATAATCTTTTGGAGGGGTTTGGCGAGTGTCGACGAGCCAACTTCAGGATTTTTTAAGCTTCAAAAAATCTGTACCGGAAAAAGATTGATATTTTACTTTATCTTGGTATTCCCTAATCTAGTTGCTTTTTGGTCAGATTTATGCGAAGATGGCATTTATGGATACCCACCTTTTAGAGTCGTAGCTCGCGTTTTGCGAGGCACTCTTTTGGGTTGTTTACAGGTTATCCACATTATTTATATTGCTCTATTTTAGAGCTATATATTATAATGTATTTGTGTAGTATTGGTTGCGCTCTTTTGGGCGTGATCTATGCTCGCAAATTGTATTTGTTTTCGTTCATGATTTCGTCGAAAAAATCCTGAATGAGAGCAAGCCTGGCAAAGGTCAAAAATTTGTTCAGGTAAATGAAAGGTCATTGAAAACAGAATAAAATTCCTGCCCAAAATGAATTTCATTCAGGCAGGCTTCTTGCGAAATTTATTTTTGCAAGAAAAGTTTGTTCGTGTTTTCGTTTCTGATTTATGATCTAAAAATATCTTAAAAAGTATTTTTATAAATTATAAATTAGAGTTTAAAGAAATCTGTTTATTATTAAATTCGTCCGTCGCATTATTAATTATTAAAATTATAGGCGGATAAAAATAATAATGGATGAATACGCTTTTGGTTTTGTCGAAACTAAATTAATGGCGTAAAAAAAATTATGAGTAAATTATTTAAAAAATCAAAAATCTTTCTTGGACTTTTGGTTGTCGCAGTTATGTTTGTCGGCGCAGCAGTCGTCTCACAAGGACCATCAAGCGCAGAGGCAGCGGATTGTTCAATCACTAGTACCTTGAGATTAGGTTCAAAAGGCACTCAAGTTGCTTGTCTTCAGACACTCTTGGGAGGTCTTACAGCCGATGGTAGCTTTGGTCCAAAAACAAAAGTTGCTGTTATGGCTTACCAAGCCGCAAATGGTCTAGTAGCTGACGGAGTCGTCGGTGCTTTATCCAGAGGCGTATTGATGGCTAATACAGGAGGTACACCTTCTTGTCCTCCAGGATCATTTGATCCTATGACTGGTGCTCCATGTCCTTCAACAGGAGGCACATTGCCTGCAGGTTGTCTTCCAGGCTATATGTATAGCCCAACAACTGGCGCTCTATGTACTCTAGGTACGACACCTCCACCAGCTTCCGGCACAGGTCTAGGTGTTAGCTTGGCTTCTAGTAATCCAGCTTCGGCTACATTGCCTGATGGCTCGGCTTACAACAAAGTCCTTGCTTTGAATCTTACTGGTTCAACTTCCGGCGCAGTGAATGTCACTGGTCTTCGTGTCACACGATCAGGATTCAGCTTAAACTCTGATTTCACTGGTGTGCTTGTAATGGATGCCAATGGTGCTCGTCACGGTAATGTTGTAACAGTTTCTGATTCAGGTGCAGGAGATAAAGCATTTATTCAATTTGCTAGCGATCCTATCGTTGTGCCAGCTAATGGTTCTACAACAGTATGGGTGCTTGTGAATATCGATGCAGCACAAACAGGAAACGGTACATTTGCTTTCAGCGTAAATTCTGCAGCAGATGTGATGACTTCAGGTTCTGTAGCTGTGAGTGGCACATTCCCAGTTATGGGTAATGTGTTTTCTGTTATAAACGGTGCTACTTTCCTCGGAGCTCTTGATATCGATGCAAGTACGATATCTGCATCAGCTCGCAGTGTGGATCTTGGTTCACAAGATTACATAATCGGTAAATTCAAGTTCTATGAGACTTCTTCAAAAGAAGATATCTGGATCAAATCAGTTCGTATGTTCAACAATGGAAACACGACTGATGCTGACCTAGCAGATTTGAAGCTCGTCGATGACGCTACTGGTACTGTCCTTGCGACAGCTACAGGTACTACAAGCAAGTATGTCACATTCACTCTTGCTAATCCGCTCAAAATTCTAAAAGGTCAAAACAAGACTCTTTATGTGAGCGCTGATGTGGTAAATGGTTCATCTCGTACTGCTCAATTCATAGTTCAGAATGATTACGATGTTTCATCTACTGGTGTTTCTACTGGTGGTGGAGTTCTAGCAACACACTCAACAAATCTTTCTGGTGATGCAACAAGCGGATTCCCTGTTGGTGATGCTTCAAACTACAACACTATCTCTGTAACACAAGGTAGTTTGACAGTTACAAAGGATAACACTTCCTCTTCTGCTGATCTTAGTCAAGGTCAAGTGGGAGCAGTTCTAGGTGTTTGGAAATTAGAAGCTACTGGTGAAGATGTAGAGCTTCAAAAAGCTGATCTATCTGTAACAGGTACTTCTACTGCATCTGATTTCTCTGGTTCAGTATCTCTTGTAGCAGTTTCTGCTTCAGGCGCTGAAACTACGATCTACAGTAATTCTACTTTGACTTCATTCTTTGATGATGATGCCGCAGGTACAGATCAGGTGACTTTGAGCAATTACTATGTAATTCCTTCAAATACATCTGTTCGAGTAAAGCTCGTTGCTAATCTTTCAACTTCTGCAACAAATGCTCTTACTACAGTCGGTAACCTCGGTGATGTATATTACCGCAGAGTTTCAACTAACAACTACGCAACAGCATCTGACGATGCTTTCGTAGCAGCTAACACTCGCACCATCTCTACAGCAACAGTAGTTGTTGCTAAAAACAGCTCATACGGTAACCAAAATATGGTTGCTGGTGGCAGTGAAGTAAAGATTGGTTCGTATGTTATCCAGGCTGGTTCTGCTGAAGGTGTAAATGTTTCTTCTATAAATGTTGATATGTCTGCTGTAACAGGTTGGACCAATATGAAATTGAAGAAAGTAAACGCTGATGGTACAGAAACTACAATAGGTTCTACTGTTACTTCTCCTTCTACTACTGATGATGCAAATAGCTTCTCAGTTGGTGGACAGTTGAATGTAGCAGCTTCTGCTTCTGTGGTGGTGAATGTTTATGCTAATTCTTCATCTACAGCTGTAGCTGTAACCACTGACATAGATGCATCTGATGTTACTGCTTCAGGTCTTGCTAGTGGTACTTCACTTTCAACTATTCCTTCAGCTCAAGTAACAGGTCAGACTATCACTGTGCAAACAGGCGGTACTCTACTTGTAGAGACAGACACTTCTTCACCAGTTGAAGCAGTTCTACATTCAAGCGAAAGCGGACGAGATTTGTTGAAACTAAAGTTCACTTCACAATATGAAGCGATTGATATTAGTAAGCTAGTATTCGGTACTGCAAGTGGTAATGCAAACCTTTCTTCATTGTCTCTAACAGCAGGTTCAGCTACCTTCTCTACAACTCCTGTAAATGGTACTGCGACTTTCACTGGTTTGACATTGCAAGTTCCAAAGGATAATACACTTACAGTAATGGTCCGTGGTACATTCACAAATTCTGGAACACTTGTTTCAGCACAAAATGTCCGCGTAGGTCTTGATTCAATGATCGCTACAGGCCTGTCTTCAGGTGCTCGTGTTTATGAGCTTTCCCGTACAACTACAGGTTCAGCTGGCGATATAGCTGCTGATACTGCTACAGCTTTGACAGTAGGTTCAACTACTGGATTCGGTGTTGGTGATGTCGTGCAAGTAAATACTGCTGGCGGTGTCAGTGCTTTCACTGGTGTCGTTACTGCAGTAGGTAGTGCTACTTCACTTACAGTTCGAGGTCCACAAAACCTAGCTGACTGTGCTAGTGCTACTTGTTATGTTACAAAATACGCAACTCGTGAAGCTGTAACTTCAACATCAGGTGGATCTGAAGAAACAATCACAGATGCTACTTCCTCATCAATTACTGTATCTTCAACTCGTGGATTTGCTCCAGGCGACATAGCATTTATGTCTTCTGCTTCTGGTACTGCTGATGATGCAAACTTCTATACAGTTGTATCTGTCACAGATGGCGATACAATGAATATAATCGGTGTTGGTGAAGTTACTGCTAGCCCAAACTGGGGTAATGCTTCTACTGCTGATCGTTTGACTCGTATGGCTACAACTACTTCAACTCAAACAACTGATGCTACTGATGACCTTGTGGCTAATACCGCAGCGGCTATCGATGTGTTGTCATCACTCGGATTTGCTGTAGGTGATATCGTAGTATTGAATGCGACGACAAGCGCTGTTACAACTCAACAGTTGTATGTAGTGACTGCAGTCACAAGTGCAACCTCGGTTACTTTGAAAGGTAAAGGTGCGCATACAAACATCCCAGCTAACTCTTGGATAACTGAGCTTTCAACTACTCTGACAACAACAGTAAGCACTGCTTCAACTATTACAGCTGACACTGTCTCCGCAGTAACTCTTTCATCAACAGCAGGATTTGCTGTGGGTGATGTAGTTTATGTCTCTGATGACGCTGATACTATAGGAGCAGACTTGTTCTCAGTTACGGCTGTTACTTCAACAACGATCTCAGTTGTTGGTAATACGGGTATTGCGGCTTCTGTTGGAGCTTATGTCACAAGACTTGCTTCTTCAACTGCAAATTCCAAGCCTTACACAGTTCACGATGTTGAGCCTGTTATTACACTAGATGCTTCATCTCCAGCTGGCACGACTTCTGGTTCTTCAAACCAAGTTGTAGCTATCTTCGATGTGAAAGCAGACGGTGATGTGCCTCTAACGATAAAAGCCCTTACGCTTACTCGTGGTGGTAATATCGGTACACGCGTTGCAACATCTTCAACTCCAAAAGTATATGATTATAGCTCTGGATCTCTAGGTGCTCTATTGGGCACAGGTGCTACATGGTCTGGTACGACTGCAGGTTCTACCTCAGCTATCACACTCGATACACCTTATGATGTCTCAGCTGGTCAAACACTTCGTCTTGCAGTCACTGTTAACACTGCATCCGCTGCTGCCAACGATACTTTCCAAGTATATGTTGATAACTCTAGCGGTATTGCAGGCCTTTACGGTGGTTTGAGCTGGTACTATGTTGCCAACTCTCCATCTCCAGGAACAGAGCCTACAAACGCTTCACCTGCTACTTTGTCTGATACATACCCAGTGTATGGAAATACATTGTTGTACTAATCTAGGCTAAGGTATAAAGGTTTAGTGTAAGTTGACAAAACCCCTAGAACGAAAGTTCTAGGGGTTTTGCGTTGTTTTTTTGGATGATATTGGTTATGATGTAATAATTAGTAATAATAAATAGTATTGCTTGAATTATTTAGAAATCAAGCACATTATGCAAAACATTAAACAAAATAAAATATTTATAAGTATTGTTATAGTCTTGGTTTTGGCGCTCGTTTTTGTCCTTTTTGGTTCTAAGATAAAAGCGAAAGTGAATAGTTCCCAAGGATATTCTGTTGTTTATCTGATAACAGGAGAGGTATATGTAGGCAAATTAAAGGTTTTCCCTGATTTAAAAATGAAAGATGGTTATATCTTTCAGATGGTAAAGGATTCTCAAGACCCAAACAAAAGTAACTTTCAGCTTCAGCCAATGAGTGAGGCGCTCTGGTCTCCAGAATACATAAGATTTTCTAAGGAGAATGTGATATTTTATGGTCCTCTTAGTGAAACCAGTTCAATCTTTAAGACTTTAACTGAAAAGAAATAATGTCAAAAAAAACACTCCAATAGTTGGAGTGTTTTTTTTGATTGTGATATTTATCCACAGATTATTTTGTTATAAAGATTTACTATTATGTTATAATCGTAAATGTGAATTGCGTGTCGAATGCGCTTTTCTCATCTTTGATTTTCTATAGATGCATCATTAGGGAATGAAAGAATAAATTTCTGCTCATTGAGCGGATAAAATTAATTATTATTAATTATTAATAAGTTACATTTTTTAAGTATGAAAAAAACATTTAAAGGTTTAGGTTTAGGTTTGGTTGCTTTGGCTCTTGTTTTGAGTTCTGCAAAGAATGCAGACGCGGCTCTTACGCTTGCAGCTTTGGCTGTCACAAGTGATGGCGCATTGACGGTAAATGCGGCAGCAGCTTCGAATACTATTCTTGCAGGCGCAGCAACTACAGGTACTATCGTTGTCGGTGGCACATCAATGGCTGCAGGTAGTACTACTATTTACGGAGGCACTGGCACAGGGGCTATTACAATGACTCCTGGTACAGCTGGTACAATAGTTATTGGTAAAACAGATGGCACAGGGGCTATTACTGTGGGTTCATCGTCTGCGGCTCAGACTTTAGTCTTGGGTGGTGGCGCAGGTACTTCAACAGTACAGATTGCAGGTGGAGCAGGCGCGAATGTTGTGACCGTTGCCAATGTTCAAACAGGTGGATCTCTTACTATGGGTAACGCTTTGACCACAGGTACTATACAGATTGGTGGTACCTCAATGGCTGCAGGTACCACTACTATTTACGGAGGTACAGGCACAGGAGCTATTACTTTGACTCCTGGTACAGCTGGTACAATAGTTATTGGTAAAACAGATGGCACAGGGGCTATTACTCTAGGATCTTCTTCTGCTACTCAAACTGTAAATGTCGCTACTGGTGCAGGAGCTAAAGTAGTAAACATTGGAACAGGTGCAGCTGGAGATATAACGGTAGGTACTGCGTCTGCAACAGCGACTGGTCTTCGTGTGGCTGCTACTCGTATTATTCATGCAAATAAACCTACGGCAGCAGTTGTGGTAGGTGATGCTGCTGCTACACCCACAGTCACTCAAGTTTTGGATGCCGGTATCTTCACGGTAGCTC
>Ga0247727_10017381_pt1 | contig 11461 bp, 10 predicted proteins | sample WisWelCaveWW1625_FD_202498 | JGI IMG/M metagenome (GOLD analysis project Ga0247727, IMG submission 202498) | Biofilm microbial communities from Wishing Well Cave, Virginia, United States - WW16-25 | ecosystem: Environmental > Aquatic > Deep subsurface > Groundwater > Cave microbial mat | place... | reverse complement strand
CAGGGCCACCCAGACCAGACAAAAGACACAATGCTGGCAAGAGCAGACCTTGGAAGACTACACGAAGAAGGAGTAGTCTGGCAGGCAGCAGCACATTTGCCTGCTTTGACGCTGGACGAGCTTAACAGACTGCCTCCAGGAAAACAGTCAATATTCCTCGAATACATCAGAACAGGAGCAATCGAGCACTTGGGAAAATATTTCTCAAGAGGCAAAGTCCCTGTATTCGCAACAATGAACTACAACGGAACAGGAACATACCCTGTGCCAGCACCATCACTTGACCGATTTGACATTTCCCTTGAGTTCCCGGTAGGATCAGCATTCGTGCAAAACGACATCAGGACAGCAAGCAGGAAGATAAAAAGCGACCTGACAAATCCGGAAATGACTGAAGAAGTCATCAAGAAAATAATGGAGAAAGACGTCTCACTGAAAGACAAGCTTGACTTCCTCAAGGCAAAAGCAAAAGAAAACCTGAAGAAAAAAGGAATGCCAACCATAGAGATGATTGATGAAAAAGAGCTTGATGCAAAGCAGTATACACCTGACGCAGACTGCTATATGCGCTGCATATTCGACGAAATAAACACTCCATACAGATATGGAGAGAACAGAAGCGTGGATCCTCGAGACTCAAGCGAGCACAACCAGACTTTTGCAAGCTCAAAAGTATTGCATTCAGTATCGCCAAGATTCTGGGACAGCGTAAGATTCTACGCAAGCATACTTGCGCATTATCTTGGTTCAGACAAAGTAGAAGTTGAGCACGTGCAGGCAGTTGCGCCGTATTGCTTGGCGCACAGAACAGATTTCAGCCCTGACTTCGAGGCAAAATTCGCAGAATCTCCAAGACTTCAAGGCGAACGAAAAGAAATGGACCTCAGCAGGAGAATTCTCAAGGAAGTCAAGGACAATTACGACAACGTGGCAGACGAGGTAAAACTTCTTGACAATTACCTGCAAAACTCAGGAAACGTGGATGCTCCAACAAAGAAACGCGTTGAAACATTCCTGAAAGGACCAGTGCCAGACCATCCGACGCTGAGAAGCTATTATAAACTTGCAAAGGATATGTAATACCATGGTGGACCTAGCCTACAAGTTCAAGGGCTCAGGTTTTGAACTGCCTGAGGAGAGAAGAAAGTACACTGAGCCAGACAAAAGACTTTCTGAAGAGTTTGAAAAATGGCTTAGAAAGCCGAAAAATGATGACAGCATAAAAAAAGGCCTTGCCGAGAAACTTAAAGCAATCATATCAGACAGGGAGTTGCCTCAGGAAGAAGTTCATTCTCTCATTGTCAAATATCAAGACCATCCAAACATCTTGGAAACAGGAACTTTCCTGACTTTTCTTTACAATCAGGCAAAAAATGATGTCATAATCTTTGATGTGCTTGACGGCATTGAAAGTCTTGGAAGAAATCTTCAAAAAGGAAAATGCCTTGTTAACTTAATGAAAAACGCCCAGGGATTCGGCAACAATGCTGAAGGAGACATAATTAATTATGCCAACAATGTGGATACCTCAGTTTTTTCAATAGGCCACGGCGATGGCGTTTTCCTGAATTATGCAGACGTGGATGAACTTACCAATGACTGCGGCTTATGCATAAATGCAGGGAATGTGGAAAAGTTTGGCTATGACAATGGAAGAATTATTATAAATTTTGGAAGAACAAGTGAGTTGGGCCTAAATTCAACAGGCGAGTCAACACTAATCAATGCAGGGGAAACTGATTTGCTTGGCGATAATTCCAATGGGCGAATAATTGTCATTAAAGAGCCAGGAAAATATGGAAATGTGCGTGATGCAAAATTTGTAGCCAAGGACTGCAAGCCTAAATTGGTCAAATATTTTGACAACTTAAGAGCGCAGGTGGAATCAGTAAGAAAGGATTACAATCTGGCGGTAAAGCTGGTCCGCGGACTATCTGCCGAGATAATGGAAGAAGACCTTGAAGAAATGCTGGGCGAGGTTTGGTGGTAAAATGGAGCTTGCGCACCAATTCAAAGGGTCGGGATTTGAAGTTCCTGAAGAGAAAAGAGCTTATGCCAGCAATGACAAGCTTGAAACTATTTACCAGAAATGGCTGAAGGAAGTGCCTTCTCTTCCACCCAGAGGAGAACTTTCAGAAGTATGGTATCAGCTTGCCAGACGATTATTGAAAGATGAGACTTTTGACGCAAACGCAGTACACGCGCTTGTTGCACAAGAACACGCCCGCAATGTAACACGGCCGGAAAACAAAGGGTTATCAGTTGATGCCTTTGCGGCTGCAGCTTACAACAAAGCAACAGACCAAATCATTGTTTTTGAAGCGCCAACAACCAAAGGCGTGAAATGGGGCTATGACCCTGCAGGATACAAACTGTCAAAAGGCAAAGTGTTTATCAACAAGACACCGGCAGGCAGCTTAGGATTCAAGGCAAGGGGAACAATAATAAATTACGGGTGGGCAGGCAAGCTCGGCGAAGAGACCAGAGGTCCTTGCATAAATTATGGAGATTTTGGTCCTCACAGCGCTGCTCAAGGCTGCAAAGGGCTTTTTGTAAATTGCAAAGATATGCCAGATGATTATTGTGAGAAGCACTTTCGTTCTGACTCCTGGGGAAATGGCATAGGTTGCTTAGCACAGGGGCCAATCATAAATTTTGGGAACATGCCTTTTCCAGCAAAAGGAAGTCAATGGGGAAGTGAGAAAGTTCGCACTCTTGAGTGCGGGATAGGAGCCAGCTCACTCGTAATCAGCAACACGCGAGAAAAAGATGCCAGCGGAAACATTACAAAGAGAATCACGCTGTGGGCGCCAATACCTATTATCGGGACAAGAACAGGAGAACTCAAGCTGGACAACTGCGACGAATTCCCAGAGCTGATAGAATACATAAACAACCTGAAAGCACGATTTGAAGAAGGCAGAACAGACTTTGCAAACGCAATTCTTGCATTAGAATCACTCGGGCCAAAGCCAGAAAGGAAATTAGCAGAAGACATCACGGCAATACTACGAAGGTGTTTGCTATGAGCAATCTTGCGTACAAGTTCAAAGGCTCTGGATTCGATGCGCCGGAAGAGAAAAGGAAATTTGAGAATTCAGATAACCGGGTAGCAAAAGCGCTCTCTGAATGGCTCAATAAAAGTTATGATGTCAGAGAGTCAATACTTGACAAGATCAGGGAACAAAAGCCAACACTTGAAGAAATAAACAGCGCAGTTCTATTACTGCAAGACCATCCGAACATCAGGCAAGCAGGCTACTTCATAACAGAACTCTATAGCCAGCTTCCAGAAGAGGAAATTGTGTTGGACATAGAGACACGAGACCACATTAACGGCCTTGGAGAAGGCATGGAAAAAACACCAGAAGGCTTGGAAAGAACACTAATCAACAAGGGCAAGATAGACTGCCTTTATGGGGGTCCGAGAACTCTTGTCAATTTTGGGGAAGCCTATATTGAATCCCACGCATCTACTGTTGTAAATTATGGAAGATTCGTTCCGCAAGCAAATTGGATGATAAACTATGGAGAATACAGTATGGGAAACATAATGCGTCCTGCTGCCCAGCACCTTATCAATTGCGGCAAGGCAAAATGCTATTCCGCATCTAAAAAAATGACAAACGGGCGATTAGCCATCAACTTTGGAGAACTAACCAGGCACGATATAGAATATGTCATAGCAGCGAAAGGCTCGGTAAACAAAGGCAAAGGACACTTACTGCACCAAAAAGACCTTGACAAGATCGGATTCGAAGGATTTCTTCCAATGCTGCAAAAGGAAGTTGAAAGAGGAAGGACAGATTATCACGCTGCATTAGAAGTTCTAAAGGCGCTGAAAGGAGAGACATCAACAATACAACTGCCAAGCATTCCACAACTGCTCGAGAGGCTGAAAAATGACTGATCTGGCATACAAGTTCAAAGGCTCAGGATTTGAAGCGCCGGAAGAGAAGAGAAAGTATGCTGAGCCTGACAAAAGACTTTCTGAAGCTTTTGAAGAATGGATGCGAACACCAGCATCTGATAGTGGCTACAACCTCGCAACAGAGCTGCTCGAGGGCCTTGAAGCAACTATAACAGAGGCGCACTCGCTTTTAATCAAATATCAAGACCACCCAAAAATACTCAAGTCAGGCACGTTCATATCAGCAATCTACAACAAAGCACCAGATAAAGTAATCGTTTACGAGCTAGACATTCCAGTCGAGTATCTTGCCTACGAACTCAACGGAAAAACATTCATCAACAACGGAACAACAGGCAATTGGATGGGCGCAAAAGCAAAAGGAAACATAATTAACAACGGAACAACAAAAAATGACATGGGCGTGAGTGCACAAGGAAACATGATCAACAACGCAGCAGCAGAAGCCCATATTGGCATGTATGCACAAGGAAACGTAATCAACAACGCAACAACAAAAGACTTCATGGGCTGGTATGTAAAAGGAAACGTAATCAACAACGGAACAACAGGCCATAACATGGGCCAGGGCGCAGAAGGAAACATAATCAATATTGGAGAAGCCCCAGAAAAAGAAATAGCAAACATTCCAGAACTCAAACAATATTTAGACAACCTCAAAATACAACTTACAAATCCGAACATGGAAGAAGTTCTACGAGTACTAGAAAATTTAACACCAGACACGCTCACAAAAGAAATCAACGCGATCTTGGGGAAAAGATCCGCTAATCTGGAGGGGTTGCTATGAGCTTGGAAAAACAGTTGAATAGCCTTTGGGCAGTTGAAAAGAAGAGATTCAACCATCCGGCAGTGCTTGATCCGCGCCTTGTGGACTCGCTTGACGGACAAGACTCGGCAGCGCTCGACTTCAGCGACAGAAGCATCAAAATATCACGCGGATTCGTGAAAGAACTATCAAAATACCTCCAAATGGACGACCTGCTCAAGGCAGTAGTAAGACACGAAGTAGGGCATTGGACATACTTCCCAAGAGAACTATCAGATGCACTGTATCTGCAAGCGTATGCGCAGAAACATTTCAAGGGAAAGGGACCTGTAATTTACATGTTCTACTCAGACCTTTCAAATGAAGGGCATCTCTTGCACAACAACCTTGCAGGAAACGAGATTCTGAAAATGAGGGAGACATTTGCGCAAATGGCTTTGCAGAAAAAAGAAAAACCAAGCGCAATGCTCAACAATCTCTTAAGAGCAATGTACTCAAACACATTCAAGGACCTGCCGAAGATAAAATTGGATGCTGCAGAAGAAAAAATCTTTGAAAAGCTCAAAACAATAGCATACATCAACATTTCCCTTGACGAACACCACGCATCACTGTACAGGTTCGGAAAGGCAATAGAGCATTTGATACCAGAAACTTCCTGCATGGGACACTGCAGGCACGGCTCAATAGACGGAATACCAATAAGAGAATTGGATCAGGCGCTTGACGGAGTACTGCAGAAAAAAGGACTCAGAGGATTCAAAGTAGTAAAGGCATTCATCAGGGAGAAAAGACCTGATTTCAAAGACCCGTATGATTCTGGACACGGAGCCAGCGGAGGAGCTGTAATTGGAGCAGGAAAAACAGAATTCAAGCTCAATGACGACCAGATACCTCTTTACAAAAGATGGGCAGCAGGAAACGGCGTGTACATCGTCAAAAGACCAATAGAAAAAGACGATACTGCACTGTTCAGAAGCGGAAAAAAAGAATTTGAAGTAGGAGACAGCGTCTCGAAAACAGACGTTTTCGGCTCACGAGGGCTGATTGGAATTCCAGGAGTCTCAAAAGTACACCTTGAAGAAGAAGGAACAATACCATCTATTGCTTGGTCTGTGCCTCATTTGAACTTGGGAATTGATAGCTCAGGCTCAATGGCGCACCCATCAAATGACCACGGAGCAATGCAAGTACTTGCATCGTTTGTTCTTGGAAAGAACTACCACGCAAACGGCTCCCACGTAGGCGGATGGAACTTCTCAGAAGACATTGCGTTCCTGCCTCCATCAAGAGACCTTGACGCGTTCTATTCCCTGATGTGCGGATACTGGGGAGGCGGAACAGTGCTTAATGTCGAGAAGCTCAAGAAGTTCGTTGAAACGTCAAGATTTGGAGACTCGAAAATACTGCTCAGCGATGAAAAAGACTACCAGAGACTGCTTGACAGGATGAGCGAAGAAGAGAAGAAAAAAGTCATGGACAAATCACTGCACCTCGACATGAACAAAGTCAGGGCAAAATACGAGAAGCTTGACAACATACTCATAACAGACGGATGCATAGGCAACATAGCAGAAGTTCTAAGGCACCTGCAGGACTTGGGAAAAATAACAAGGAACTTCGTGTTTTTGACGGATGCATCGCAGTATAAAGAGTGGTCAAAACTCAAACTGCCAAACACCACTGTCTACAAGGCAACAACACCAGAAGAACTGAGAAACGTCACTCTTGGAAGAGCAAGAGCGCTCGTCACAGAATCAAAATACAACTACAGAGGAGAAGAATGAAATCTGAGATGAGTTATAAGTTCAAGGGATCTGGGTTTGATGCGCCTGAAGAGAAAAAGAAGTACGAACAGCCAGACTTGAAGCTAAGCACGAAATTTGAAAAACTGCTGGAAAATATGATAGAAATTGAAAAGAAGCATAGAATGGATAGCGATGAAAAAAAAGCTGAAGCACACATCGAAACAGACCGTCTTATACAACGCTTCATCAAAGAGAACAAGATAGGACTGCCTGAAGGCCACGGAATCATACTGAAATATCAAGATAATAAACGCCAGGATTGCATCACATACTTTTTATCGAGACTTCATAACCAATGCGATGACAAGGCCATCATTTATGATTTAGATACGGATATCGAATTAGTTGGGGCTGACCTTCCTGCGGGAAAGTGTCTGGTAAACAAGTCAAATGCGCAGTATATAGGAGAAGCGTCTAAAGGAAACATAATCAATTATGCCGAAGCAGAGGATGTAGGCAATTACTCGAGTGGAATCGTAATCAATGCAGGAAAAGCACGCTTTTTCGGAAGCGGAAGCAAAGGCCTGCTGATAAATTTCGGAGATGCCGAAATGTTTGCCGTGACTGATTCTGATTCGTCCTGCAAAATGATAAACGCAGGAACCACCAGCGACTCTATTTATCTTGTAAAAACAGAAAAAATCATTGATTACACAAGGTTGTCGAATGCAGTAATCATGCAACTCCCTGGCCCAGTAGTCGTTGATAAAAAAACAAAACTCTGCATCAAGACACAAATAGTCACAAACCCGGAATTCAACAAATTCATTGAAGATTTAAGGCAGAAAGTAGAAGCTGGAAGAAATGATAACAAAGAAGCTGTGAAGCTTGCAAATTCTCTTGACCAAGAAATCAAAGACCTCGACCAAATAATGAAAGAAGCAGGCCACGAATGGTGGTTCAAATGAGCAGGCTAGCGTACAAGTTCAAGGGATCAGGACACGAAGTGCCAGATGAGAAAAGGAAGTTTGAAAAACCAGATGACAAATTAGCAGCAGCACTGGAAGAATGGCTAAGGGATGGTTGGGCATCTGCATATTCTCCAGCGCTTAAACTCATAAAGCCATTGAAACCCAGCATCGCAGATGCCCACTCGCTCCTAATCCGATATCAAGATCACACATTATTCAAACAACTTGGCTTATTCATCTCAGCAATATACAATCAAGCACCGGATGAAGTAATAGTATATGACTTGGGAATAAAAGCCAGCAACATAGGATATCTATTAAGGAAAAATAAAATCCTGATTAACAAATCAGAGCTGAGTTATGGATGCGGAAGCAACTCAAAAGGAACAATCATCAATTTAGGAAAAATGGAAGGCGGAATTGATGGAGCCTGCCTAAAAGCACACGGAACCTGCATTAATTACGGACAAATCAAGGGGGAGTTTGGTCGAGAAAGCAGCGGAAGCATTCTAAATTATGGAATTGTTAAGCAGCATGTGGGTGTTGAATCAACGGGATTTATTGCAAATCTTGGAATAGCAGAGTCTGCCGGACAATTTTCTTCCGGCCCAATCCTGAATTTTGGTACGGTAGAGAAACACCTAGGGGGAGCAGCCAAAGGACCAGTAGTAAACGCAGGCGTAGGAGGAATTAATGTTGCAAGCAATGCAACAGGAATAGTAATTTCGACCAGAACCCCTACCAGCTACGGCGACCTGGACATGGCGCGGGCTGTAGCCAGATATGATTATTCAGGCAGACAGAGTTTTGCACCAATGAAACAAAAAATGCAGATAATAGAAAAACGCATAGAGCAAATACGCGCATTGTTTGAAAAAGGAAGAAATGACTATAGAAAAGCGCTTGAAGCGCTCAAAGAGCTTGGACCCCCTGAAAAAATAACTAAAGACCTTGAAGAACTTGTGAGGAAAGCAAATGGCGCGTGAACTGATGGGGTACAAGTTCAAAGGATCTGGACACGAAGTGCCAGAAGAAAAAAGAAAGTTTGACCAGAATGGAGGACTGGCGAGAGTATTCCTAGCATATCTTGACAGTTTTGGGAAAACCAAATTAGAACCAAGCGTGCTAATCAAGGATTTAGAGGCGAGCGTTGAAGAAATGCATTCAATTCTTCCGGCATTCCAGGACCACAAAAGATTTTGCGAGGCAACAGGCCTGTTTATTTCTGCAGTCTACAATAAAGTGCCAGATACACAAATAGTATTTGATGTAAAACTTGATGTCAGATTATCAGAAATCGGGATCAAACTGGCAAAGAACAAAACACTGATTAATCGAGCAACTGTCAATGATATTGGAGCCCATTCGGAAGGAACCATAATTAATGAAGGAGATGTAGAATACGTCGGCTTTGGAAACGCTGGCAATATAATCAACTTAGGAACTGCCGGACATCTAGGAATTTATGCTTCAGGAAAAGTAATCAACTACGGCAAAGCCGATAGAATTGGTGCAGAGCCTCAACCGAAAGACAACCTAATTACTACTGCGCAACTAATCAATTATGGCTCTGCCAGGAAAATAGGAGAAGGCGCAGGATCTCTCGTAATCAACCTCGGAATTGCTGGACATAGAATGTCGTGTATGGCTTCGCCAGACAGCACCATTATCAACTACGGCAAAGCAGGGAGAGATTTTGGATCGCGATCAGAAGGAATCGTTCTCGCATATGAAAAACCTGAATCTTTCGGAATGAAATCACGAGCCAAACTTGCCTGGAACCAAGAAGACTGCGAGGCAGCACCAAAACTATGGAAATACCTCAAAGCGCTTAAAGAAAAACTAGAAACAGGAAGAACTGATTACAAAAAAGCGCTCGCCGTCCTGGAAGAAATGAACATACAAAAAGACATTGCAAAAATTATCAGGAAGGAAGGATATGAAATCTGAAATGGGCTACAAGTTCAAAGGATCTGGACACGAAGTGCCAGATGAGAAAAGAAAGTATGACAAGCCGAGTTCTGCATTGAGAAACGCATTCGAAAAGTTTCTGGAAATGCAGCCAAATGATTACAAAATAGCACGCTATTTGACAAGAAAACTGAGGATTGAGCTGCCCGAGGCGCATTTTCTTCTGCAGGATTGCCCTAAAAGAACGAAAGCAGGAGAATCGACTCATCCAGGAATTTTCCTTTCTGCCATATATAATAGGCACCCTGAAAAGTACATTGTGTTCGATTTTAATGCTGAAAATCCGCCGTTGAAACTTGGATTCAAACTTTCACGTGACAGAGTGCTGATAAATCGAGGCACTGTTGGCTCATTTTTAGGGCTTAAGGCAGACGGCCTCATAATCAACTGCGGAGAAGCACGCGGACTTGTAGGGTTTGATTCAAAAGCAACCGTTATCAATTACGGCAGTGCTGGAATGGGTTTTGGCAACGAGAATGAAGGACTTTCTATCAACTGCGGCAAAGCAGATTCAATATATAAAGTAACTGGCACGGTTCTAGCAGTCAAAAATCCTGACAACTACTCAGACACAGTAAGTAAAGGAAAGACCTTACTAGAAGAACAATGCGCAAAGATGCCAGAACTGATAGAATTTCTAAATACATTCAAGGAAAAGCTCGACAAAGACCACATTGCGGCACTGAATGAGCTTGGGAAAAACCCAAAAAAGACAATAGAAGACAAAATCAAAGAAATCCTCAAGAGGCACGGCCATGAAATCTGAAATGGGGTACAAATTCAAAGGCTCCGGATTTAATGCGCCTGAAGAGAAGAAGGAATACCAAGAACCAAATGACAAGCTACAGCAAGCATTCCAACAGTGGCTGCATACCCATGCAGGACAATATCTCGAATTGTATCAGAGAGCATGCGGGTTCCTTGAGGGGATAGAAGCAACAGTAGAAGAAGCAAACGCGCTGCTGATTTCGTGCAAAAATCCGAGAGGAGATGAAGGTCTGTTTGTTTCAGCAGTTTACAAAATAGTAAAAGAAAAAGAAATAGTATTCGATGTTGACTTGGACACGCCGCCTCAGATGCTTGGCTTCAGACTGCCGAAGGACAAAGTATTGATTGCAAAGGCGAACACTGGAGGAGAACTTGGATGGGAAGCCGAAGGAATGGTGATGAACTATGCAGATACCGGCGAGCAACTTGGTTATAATGCAAAAGGGCCCATAATCAATTATGGCAAAGCCGGAGGCAGAGTCGAGGAAATCCCCAGTAAAACAACAGGATTGTTTATCAACATAGGCACAATTAGTGGCAATCTCGGCTGGGGATTGGAAGGAGCAGTTCTGAATTTAGGAAAAGCTCATACAATGATGGGGGACTTCGAAGGAGTAACCCTTGTTGACCTTCAGGGCTTGCACGTAAACCCAATAGACTTGCCAGAAGTGCACATAAAGTATAAACATTATGCAAAAGTGCCAAAAGTCAGAAGTTATCTTGATGATTTAATATCAAAACTGGAATTGGGAAGAAATGACCATAATGCAGCAATAAAAGCAATAGAAGACTTAGGGCCAGAACCTTCACAGAAACTAACTGCTGACTTGAAGAAAGCACTCGGATGGAGATACTGGGTGCCAAAATGGCTGAAAAGCGTCTCAGGGGTGTTTGACTTCTATGAACCGTGAACACCTTGCGTATAAGTTCAAAGGGTCTGGCTTTGATGTACCTGAGGAGAAGAGAAAGTATGAGAAACCAGACAGAAAACTTCTCGCGGCATTTGAAGCGTGGCACGTATACATGGAAAAGTGCTTTGAACCTTCGATGAAGGACCATGCAATGGTATGGAAGTGGGATGAGTACTATAAAAAAGCAGAAGAAATGCTTAAAGGAATAAACGCAACACCGGATGAAGCAAATGCCTTCCAATTTCTTTCCAAGGAGCATGCTTTTACAGGTTACTTTGGGTTATTCCTTTCAGCAGTGTACAACAAAAGCAAAGAAAAGACCATTATTTTTGACGGCGATCGTGTATGCATGCTGGGATACAAACTGAAAAAAAGCAAGACTTTGATAAATA
>Ga0247727_10017380_pt1 | contig 11463 bp, 9 predicted proteins | sample WisWelCaveWW1625_FD_202498 | JGI IMG/M metagenome (GOLD analysis project Ga0247727, IMG submission 202498) | Biofilm microbial communities from Wishing Well Cave, Virginia, United States - WW16-25 | ecosystem: Environmental > Aquatic > Deep subsurface > Groundwater > Cave microbial mat | place... | reverse complement strand
GATCGCCCCCGTCGAGGCGCTCGAGAAGATCGCGCATCCGCGCCCGTCTCGGCGAATTCTCCCACCAATCGAGCACTTTCGCCAACGGCTCCCCAGTGGCCGTGAGCGCGGTCTCATCGAGCAACCCGAGGCGGCGCAGGTGGAGCATCACCTCGGGTACCCCGCCGGCGAGGAACACCCGCACCGTCGGGTGCATCTGCGGGCCGTTGGGCAGCACGTCGACCAGCCGGGGCGCCTTGCGGTTCACCGCGGTCCAATCCTCGACCGTCGGACGCTTCAACCCGGCCGCGTGGGCGATGGCCGGCACGTGGAGCAGCAGGTTGGTCGATCCGCCAAACGCGGCGTGCACGACGATGGCGTTGTGAATGGCGCGCTCGGTGAGAATCTGTCTCGTGGTGATGCCACGGGTTTCCAGAGCCAGCAAGGCGCGCGCGGAACGACGAGCTGCATCGAGCCACACCGGCTGTCCCGAGGGGGCGAGCGCGGAATGGGGAAGCGCCAGTCCCAGCGCCTCGGCCACCACCTGGGAGGTCGCCGCCGTGCCCAGAAACTGGCAGCCGCCGCCGGGTGTAGCGCAGGTGTGGCAGGCGGCTTCCGCCGCCTCTTCCAGGGTGATCTGGCCATGGGCGAAGCGCGCGCCGACCGACTGGATCTTCCCCGCGTCCTCTCCCGCGGTCGGCGGCAGCGTCACCCCGCCGGGCACGAGCACGGTGGGAAGATCCGGCATTCCCGCCAGGGCCATCATCATCGCAGGGAGCCCCTTATCGCAGGTGGCCACGCCCATCACGCCGCTGCGCGTGGGCAGCGAGCGGATCAGGCGGCGGAACACCTGGGCGGCGTCGTTGCGATAGGCCAGGCTGTCGAGCATTCCGGTGGTGCCCTGGGTCCGGCCGTCGCAAGGGTCGCTGCAAAAGGCGGCAAAAGGAATTGCCCCCTGCGCCCGAAATTCTTCCGCCGCCGCCTGCATCAATAACCCCACTTCCCAGTGCCCGGTGTGATAACCAAGAGCCACCGGAGTTCCATCCGCAGCGCGAATGCCGCCCTGCGTGCTCAGTATCAGGAATTCCTTGCGGCCCAGCTCCGATGGCTGCCAGCCCATCCCGGCATTCTGAGAGAGTCCGAAGATATCCCCGCTCGGCCGCTCGAGAAGCATCTGTGGGGTGAGTGGAAGGGATCCCGGCGGGCCCGGGGCGTGGCTCGAAATGCGGTAGACGGACTCGTCGCCCGAGTCCACCAACTCTGAGAAGTTGTCGGAAGGCATAGCAGTGTTTCCGGGGGGCGCGGAGGAATTCGATCAAGAAGGCGTCGCGGGCTTTCTTTTCGGCAGAGTACAGGCAGCGCCCTGCCGTTTGACTATACCAGAGAGAACAGTGGCGAGGCGGCTACTGCGCTGGTTTGCGGAACCGGTCGCCGTCGATAGGGAGGTTTTGGCGAACTTCCTCAAAGCGGAAGGTGAGCGCCAGGTCGGGGCGGGCCCAGCGGATGAGGAAGGGAGTCTTCACCCCGTCGGCCTCGCGGTAATCGTCGAACTCGACCTGGAACGGCACGGGGCCAAGAGGGCTTTGATTGATCTGAAGAAAGCGCAGAAGGAGGCTGGTTTGCGCGTCGAAGAAAAGCTTATCGCTGCCGGATTCCAGGACGATGGCGTCGCGGCCGCGGACCTTTTGGCGGCCAGTGACGACCGCGTTTGGTAAAAGCTGCGCCAGCCGGAGATCCCAGTAGAAGTCAGCCTCACGGCGGGTGCGCGCCAGATCGTCGCCCTGCATTTCCCGGCTTTGCTTCCGGCCGGGTTGGTTTTCCCATCCCCTGGATCCATCATAGCCGGTGCGACGCTCCTGGCCGTTAGGCAGGCGCAGCATCATCAGTAGCCGGTTGGGAGCCTTCTGATATTTCTGGATGGGTAGGGGTGGTCCACCCGGGGCCTCCAGGAAGCCTTTGGCCACGCGGGTGGTAATTTTTTCGATCGCCGTTCTGCCGCCCAGGGCCTGGACATGGCCGTCGAACACTGCGGCGGCTGCCGGCAAAGGCTCGGCCGCTGCTTTCGCGGTCGCCGCCGGGGGGGCTTCAGCGATCACCGGAACCGACACTGGCACGAGCCGGCCCTGGTGGCAGGTGTAGCAGTTGACGGTCAACGCGCCGGCGTAGTGCTTCTCGTTGAGCTCGCGGGTCAGGCTGATCATGCGGCGGGCGGCGAGCTTGGCGGGTTTTTCATCCTTGAAGGGTTCACTAACCAGGTGGCAGTGGTCGCAGCTCACCCCCAGCGACGCCGCTATGAAGGCCATCGCCGGCAACAACCGCGGCTGAGGCAGTCCCTGTAAAACCTGGATGTTTTTGTAAACCTGCTCGGCGGTCTTCACCTCCTGGGCGCCGGCGAGCGAGGCGAGGAAGAGCGGGATCAGGATTTTCTTCATGACTCCAATTTGACCCGGCGTGGACGGCAGCGCAGCCATTTTGGGATGAACCGCTAAGAATCAGGGATGAAATCGCGCTTCGAACTGCTTCCGGTAACTGCCGCTAAGCGTCAGGCGGGTTCCGTCGCGCAGAATCAGAACGTGATCGCCGCGAAACCAGGGATGCATTTCCTTGATGCGCTCGATGTTGACGATCGAGGACCGATGGATGCGAAGAAACTGGGCCGGATCGAGTTTCTCCTCGATGCTGTTCATCGTTTCCCGAAGCAAGTGGTTTTCCTTCCCGGCGTGAAGCCGGACGTAGTTGGCGGCGGCCTCGATCCAGTCCACCTCGGCGGCGCGGAGGAAGAAGACCCGGCCGGAAGACTTGACCAGCAGCCGGTCGAGGTATCTCGGCGCCGGACGGAGGCCTTGCAGCAGGGCCCAAAGGCGCTCGTGGATCTCGCCCTGGGCGGGCCCAAGGATTTGCGCTTTGGCATGGCGCAGGGCTTTCTCGAAGCGCTCGCGGTCGAAGGGCTTGAGCAGGTAGTCGACGGCGTGGAAGTCAAAGGCCCGCAGAGCATACTGGTCATAGGCGGTGACGAAGATGGTCGCCGGCATCCGCTCGGGCCCCACAGCCTCCAACACCCCAAAGCCGTCCAGGCCGGGCATCTGCACGTCGAGAAACAGCAGGCGCGGCGCCCGCTTCTGGATGGCCGAGACGGCGGCGCGCCCGTTGCCGCACTCGCCGACGATCTCGATTTCGGGGTCCTGCTCGAGCAGGGTCCGGAGCCGCTCCCGGGCCAGGGGCTCATCGTCGACGATCAGCGCGGAGATCTTCATGACGAAAAAGGGATGGTCAAGGCGGCCAGAAGACCTCCGCCGGGGGCGTTGGAGAGCTGGAGGCGCTGGCGATCCCCATAGAGCTGGCGGAGACGCGCGCGGGTGTTGGACAACCCGACGCCTTCGCGCGGCTCGCCTGGGGGCAGCCCTGGGCCGTCATCGCGAACCTCGATCTGGAGATTTCCTTTCAGGCGGCGGGCGCGGATCTCCACTTTCCCCGGCTCGGCGCGCGAGGCGATGCCGTGGCGGATGGCGTTTTCCACCAATGGCTGCAGGATGAGGTTGGGGACTCGGGCGTCCAGCGTTTCCGGATCGATGTCAATGGTCACTGTGAGGCGGTCGGAGAAGCGGGTTTTCTGGATTTCCAGGTAGCGGTCGAGGAATTCCATCTCCTGCTTCAGCGCGACTTCTTCGACCCCGGCGCTCTCGATGGTGAGACGCAGCAGATCGCTCAGGCGGGCCATCATGCGGTCGGCGGCCTCCACGTTGCGGTGCATGAGAGCGGAAATAGCATGAAGGGTATTGAACAGGAAGTGGGGTTGCAATTGCATTTTGAGGACCTGAAGTTGGGCCTGCGCCAGGCGCAATTCGCGCTCCCGGTAGCGGCGGTAGTAATCCAGCAGATGGCTCGCGCCGACGATGGCCCAGTAGGTGACCAGGTTCGGGTGGAGCTTGAAGGTGGGCAAGGCGAGATTGGGGTTGAATCCGATCAGTTGGGCGGCCAAAGGATCAACGAGGACCTTGCCGGCGGAAAGGACGATCCCCACCAAAACGTGGACCACGAGCCGTCGAAGCCGCGCCGGACGCTCGATCGGGAAGCGCCGGGCAAGCCAGATCAACAGGGGAGCGAGGGCGGCCCAAATGTACCATTCGCTCAGGGCCAGGGCCAGCGTCTCGGCAAAGCTTGGGGCCCGCTTCAGGCGGCGGGCGTACTCGATGGTGACATAGGAATTGATAAAGTTTTGGGTGGCAAAGAAGAGACCGAGCAGGGTCCAGCCGAGCAGGTAGAGTGTCCAGCGAAGCCAGCGGCGGGAGAACATATCCTCGCCCTCTCTTTTACACCATTGGCGCGAAATTGCAAGGGAGTGGGGACGGGCGGCGCGTCGCTTCCGGCGCGGGGTGCGGCTGCCACTATAATGGTCGATTCGAACACCCTTGAACACCCTCCTTAAGAAATGGCTCTCCCGGCTGCTGGGGAAGTCGGGTCCCCCGGTGGTAGCGGTTTTTCTGAGCGGCGAGGAGGCGGTGGCGCGGGCGATGGCCCGCCGGATGCGGGAGCTCGCGCCTGAATATCCGCACATTATCATCGGTCCGGCTCCACTCGACCGGCACGCGTTTGCCTATGCGGAACAGGTAATCGAGCTCGGGCCGGGCCGGCTGATGTCACAGTGGAGCGCGGTACGCCACCGGCTGGGCCGGCGCTGGATCGGGATGGCGCCCTTCCTTTGGCAGGGGGGGGCAGGGCTGCGCTGGATCCCGTGGCTCGTGGCCCCTCACAAGCTGCTCGCCTTCAACGCGGATCTCGAGCGCCACCATTTGCGCCTGATCTGCCCGATTGCCTCGTGGCGCTTTCTGCGCGGCGAGAGGGTGGGAGATATTTTTCGTCCGACCGCGTTCGCCGGCCTGAAAAAGCTGGCGGCACTGATTGGTTTTCCTCTTCTTTTGGTCTGCTGGGCGGCAGTGCAGGTGCGGCGGCGGGCGGGTCAGGCGCTGGTCCCGCTATACCCGGCGGGGCCGGGTATTACTACGGTCATCCCAACCGGATCATGGGCCGGCCTTGACGCCGCTGTGGTCGAGGCCCGCGCCGACCGGATCCTGCTGCTGCAGGAAGGCGTTGAGAATTTGCCTGCGGTGACGGCGAAACTGGAAGCAGCGCTCAATCAGCCCGGGGTTTGGTTGGCCTACCTGGGGGAGAAAACTGCGCTTCGGGGCGGCATCCCGGCCGCGGGTGAGGCGAAGGAGCACGAGCAGGGAACCTGGGCGCTGTGCGGACCGGCCGCGGCGGTCTTGTTTCGGCGGGATGTCTATCTCGGGCTGGGGGGCGCGGCGCAGCTCGATCAGGCACATGGGGGCGCCGCGCTGCTGGCTATGTCGTGGCTGGGCTGGCTGCGAGGACACCGCACTGTCTTCGCCGGCCCGGCCGGGGGCCAAACGCTTGTGGTTGCGCCCGAAAGGCTGCTGTTGGGCGCGACGCCGGATTTTTCTACGGCCATGAAAATTCACCTCGGGTGGGCCTGGCAGTGGCGGCGCTGGAAAGGCGCGCTGGCGGCAGTGGGCGCTCCCGCCGTCGCGGCCCCGCCGGGCAAGGCCAATCGGAACTTTCTCCCCCTGCTCGAGGAGGGCACTCACGTTTTCCGCGGCCGCCCGCCCGGGCGCGCCCGCCGCGTGGCTGTGCTCACCCCCTATCTACCTTTCCCCCTTTCTCACGGCGGCGCTGTCCGGATTTTCAACCTGCTGCGAGAAGCGTCGGCGGAAGCCGACATCTACCTGTTCGCGTTTGCCGAGCGGGAGACGGGCCGCGAGATCGAACCCCTGCTCCAGTTTTGCGCCCAGGCAGTCCTGGTGAGGACGCCGCGGTGGGAGTCTTCGACGCTGCTGGGCCGGTTGCCGCCCGGCGTGGAGAAGTTCCGCTCGGCGCCGATGCGCGCCGCGCTGGCCACTGTGGTTGCCGACGAGAAAATTCCGATCGTCCAGGTGGAATTCACGCAGTTGGCGCACTTCGGCCCCTGGCTGCGCCGTTTGCCGGTGCGGACTGTGCTGGTCGAGCACGATGTGACCTTCGACCTGCACCGGCAGCTCGGCGGCCGGCAGCAAGCTCGCTGGCGCCGCTACGAAGTGGGAAACGCGCAGAGTTTTGACCGCGTGATCGCGATGTCTGAGCAGGATGGGAAACGACTGGCCGAGGCGGGGATCTCCGGCGGCAGGCTGCGGGTGGTCGAAAACGGCGTTGATCTCGACCGTTTCCGCCCGCCGGCGCAGGAATCCACAGGCCCCGTCCGGCTGCTTTTCATCGGATCGTTTCGCCATTTTCCAAACGTCCTGGGTTTTCGTTTCCTGGTCGAGGAGGTCTGGCCGATGCTGCGCGCCTCCTGCCCCCAGCTTCGGCTTACGGTGGTGGCCGGCCCGGATCCTGAGTATTACTGGCGTCTCCACACTGGCAGCAAGCTCGGCGCGCCGCCCGAGGGGGTCGATGTGCTGGGGTTTGTCGAGGACGTGCGACCGCTGTATCACCAGGCGACCGTCGTGGTGGCGCCGCTGGTGGTTTCTGCAGGGACCAATCTCAAGGTGCTCGAAGCGATGGCCTGTGGGCGCGCCATGGTCTCGACCACTGTGGGAGCCGCCGGGCTGAGCGTCGAGCCCGGAGAAACCATCCTGCTGGCCGACACCGCCGGCGATTTCAGCGCGGCGGTCCTCCGGCTCCTCGGCGACCGGGATGCCCGCCAGAAGCTGGGCGCCTGCGCCCGCGCCCAGGTCGAGGCGCTCTACGGGTGGCCCTCGCTGGCAAAAAAATTAGCGGGAGTCTGGGAGGAACTGGCGCCCTAGTGTGGCGCCGCCGTGACGCAGAAAAGCTTATGGGGCGGTCCCGCGGCCGGGGACGCGCGTGTTGATCTGCGTTAGTCCGGGATCGCCCACATCCAGATCCATCCCCAGCGTGAGCCGGGCTGCTTCCGACATTCGGCCCGGGTCCCAGGGCGGGTCCCAAACCAGCTCGACGTTGGCTGCGGTGACGCCGGGGATCGCCTTGATCTTTTGCTCGACCTGGCAGGGCAGGGAGCCGGCGACCGGGCAGTTCGGCGATGTGAGTGTCATCTTGATACCTACTGAGCCCGAGGCATCCACCCGCAGGCCGTAGATCAGGCCCATCTCGTAGATGTTCACCGGGATTTCCGGATCGAAACACATGCGTAGCGCCTGAATGACCTGCGCCTCTAAGGGGTTCTCGGGCACGAAACCTCCCATTCTCCCGACCAGGCTTCCAGGCCCCCGGCCAGGTTCTTTGCGTTGGTGAAGCCGTAGGCCGTCAAGTAGGACGCCCTTTCCAGGCTGCGGCGCCCGTGGTTGGAATAGAGAATTATCGGCGTGTCCTTCGGCCAGCTATCCAGAATCTCGAAGATTCGCTCGACGGTAAGTAGCTCGGCTCCCGGGATGCGGCCCTTTTGAAATTCCTCCGGCGTACGCGCATCGAGGAACCGGCCCTGCTTGGGATTGGCGATCCAGGTGGCGGGAAGGATCTGGAGTTTGGCCTCGGCTGCGCTGCTCTCGCGGATCACCGTAGCGATGGTTTCCACAGGATCGTTGATATTGTACTGCCGGCGGACCTGCTCCAGCGTATCGATGAGCTGATACCCGCAGGACGTGCAGCCGCCGATGTGGTAACGACGAAACAAGCCCAGCCGGGCCGCCGGATAGGCGCTGAGGATCTCCCCCATGGTGGTTTCCGAACCAATCTCGGCGGATGGCATGTGCTGGGCTTCCCTATTCGGTCGATACCGGATCCCTTTTTTTCTTCAGCGCCGCCTGCAGGGTGTGCCAGGCCAGCGTGGCGCACTTGACACGGACGGGGAACGCCGAGACGCCGGAAAACACCGCGAGTTTCCCCAGGTCGGGGTAGCTCTGGCCGGTCAACATGCGGTGAAACCCGTCGAAAAGAGTCTCTGCTTCGGCGATCGTCTTTCCCTTCAAGCTGGCGGTCATCAGGGAGGCCGAGGCTGTGGAGATGGCGCAGCCGGAGCCCTGAAAACTGATGTCTTTGACCCGGTCGTTTTCTATCTGGAGATAAACGGCGACCTTGTCGCCGCACAGCGGGTTGTAGCCCTCCGCGCTCCGGTTGGCCGCTTCGAGCTTGGAGAAATTCCGCGGCCTCTTGTTATGGTCGAGGATCACTTCCTGGTAGAGCTGGCGCAGGTCCGACATCAGGCGAACACCTGGCGGGCTTTGTGGATTCCCGCCACCAGGGCGTCGATGTCTTCTCGGGTGTTGTAGAGAGCCAGCGATAAGCGCGCGGTGGCCGGCACGCCAAAGCGCTGCATCACCGGCTGGGCGCAATGATGGCCGGTGCGGATGGCAATGCCTTGCTGATCGAGCACCGTGCCCAGATCGTGGGCGTGCACGCCCTCCAGCACGAAGCTGACAACGCCGGCTTTCTCCCGGGCCGTCCCGATGAGCCGGATCCCCGGAATGCGGGAGAGCGCCTCGGTGGCGTAGGTCAGCAGATCTTGCTCATAGGCGGCAATCGCCTCTTGGCCGATCGAGGTCAGATAGTCGATCGCCACCCCCAGTCCGATGGCGCCTGCCACATGGGGCGTGCCCGCCTCGAATTTGTAGGGAATCTGGTTGTAGATGGTCTTCTCGAAGGTCACCGAGCTGATCATGTCCCCGCCCCCCTGGTAAGGAGGCATGGCCTCGAGCAGGCGAGATTTGCCGTACAGCACGCCGATGCCGGTCGGCCCGTACAGCTTGTGTCCGGAAAAGACATAGAAGTCGGAATCGAGTTCCTGCACGTCGATTTTCAGGTGCGGCGCCGCCTGGGCCCCGTCGATCAGCACGGCCGCATCCCGGCGGTGCGAGAGGCGGATGATCCGCCGGACCGGGTTGATGGTGCCCAGCGCGTTGGAGACGTGGGCCACCGAGACCAGCCGGGTCCGCTCGGTAAGCAGCTTTTCGAACTCTTCCAGCAGCAGCTCCCCGCGGTCGTTGATCGGCGCCACCCGCAGGCGGGCGCCCGTTTCCTCGCACAGCATTTGCCAGGGAACGATGTTGGAGTGATGCTCCATGGCGGAGATGAGGACTTCGTCCCCTGCCTGAAGTCGCCGGCGGCCGTAACACTGCATCACCAGGTTGATCCCCTCGGTCGTCCCGCGAACGAAGATAATCTCCCTCTCGCTCGCGGCGTTGAGGAATCGCTTCACCTTGACGCGGGCGGCCTCGTAATTCGTCGTTGCCTTCTCGCTCAGGTAGTGGATGCCGCGATGGACATTCGAGTTTTCCGAGGAGTAGTACCGGTCGAAGGCCTCGATCACAACCCTCGGTTTCTGGCTCGTGGCGGCGCTGTCGAGATAGACGAGCGGGCGGCCGTAAACCTTCTGTTTCAGGATGGGGAAGTCTTCCCGGACCTGGCGCGAGTCCAGGGCCAGGGCCGGCGTCAGCACCCCGCTGTCCGCGCTCATGACCGCTCCCCGGCCTTGTGGCCGTTTTCGAGCCAGGCCAGCAGCCGGCTCTCCAGTCTGCTCCGGAGCGGCTCGAACTTCATCCGGGCGAGGGTGTCGCCGGCAAAGGCGTAGGTCAGCAGGCTGCGGGCTTGCTCGTGGCTGATGCCGCGCGAGCGCAGGTAAAAGATCAGCTCTTCGCCGAGCTGGCCGATGGTCGCCCCGTGGGTGCACTTCACATCGTCGGCGTAGATCTCCAGTTGGGGCTTGGTGTTGATGGAAGCCCCCGAGGACAACAGCAGGTTCTTGTTCGTCTGCTTGGCGTCGGTCTTTTGCGCGTCCTTGCGCACGATGATCTTGCCGTTGAACACCGCCGTCGCTTTCCCGTCCAGGATGCCCCGGTATACTTCGCGGCTGCTGCAGTGGGGCTTGGCGTGGTCGAGCGCAGTGCGGTTGTCCACGTGCTGTTCGCCGCCCGCCACGTAGAGACCGTGGAGGGCGCACTCGGCGCCTTCGGCATCGAGCACCGCGGTAATTTCGATCCGGGCCAGAGTTCCGCCCAGTGAGAGCGAGTGGGAGGTGAAGGCGCTGCTGCCGTGCTGATGGACGTGCATGGCGCCGAGATGAAACGCTGGTCCGCTCTCCTGCTGGAGCCGGTAATGATCGACCACGCTGTTCTCGCCCGCCACGATCTCACTGACGGCGTTGGTGAAATAGACCTGTTCGTGGAGACCGAGGTAGCTCTCGATGAAGCTGGCCTGGCTGTCGCGCCCGATCAGGATCAGGTTGCGGGGATGCGAGACGGCGGGCGGGCCCTCGGCCGTGGTCAGGAATAACAGATGGATCGGCTCCTCAATAAGCGCGCCCCGCGCGATCTCGACGAACGCTCCGTCTCGAAGGAAAGCAGTATTGAGAGCCACCAGGGCGTTGTCCTGAGCGCGGGCGTACCGCCCCAGGTGTTCTTCCACCAGCGGGTTGTCGAGAGCCGACGCCAGGCTGCCCGCCCGAACTCCGGCCGGCAGCGGCCCCGAGCAAAGCTCAGGGCAATAGCGCCCGTTGACAAATGCCAGCCGGGGACAGCCCAGGTCGGCCAGCGGCAGGCGCGTAACTTCCTGCGTGGTCCATCCGTTGCTCCCACCGGCCGCCAGATCAAACGAAAACCTGGTGAGCGGGGCGAGGCTGGTGAACTTCCAGTCCTCCAGCCGGGTGGTGGGAAAGCCCCTTTCGGCAAAGTCCTCCATTCCGCTCCGGCGAATCCGCTGGAGCCAGGCGGGCGCCTGGGGATTGCTCTCCAGTTCCGCGAAGCGCGAAAGGTAGACCTGCACATCCTGGCTGACTCCGGTCATGCGGCGGCCTCCTCCAGCCAGGCGTAGCCCTTCTCCTCCAGCTCGAGGGCCAATTCCTTGCCGCCGGATTTGGCAATGCGGCCGTTGTAGAGGACGTGCACGTAGTCGGGGATGATGTAGTTCAGCAACCGCTGGTAGTGGGTGACCACGACGATCGCCCGATCCGGGCCGCGGAGTCCGTTCACCCCGTCGGCGACAATCTTCAGCGCGTCGATATCCAGGCCCGAGTCGGTTTCATCCATGATGGCGAGCCTGGGCTCGAGCACCGCCATCTGGAAAATCTCATTGCGCTTCTTCTCTCCGCCCGAGAACCCCTCATTCACCGGGCGGTTCATCAGGCTCTCCTCCATCCCCAGCGTCTTCATCTTCTCCCGGACCAGGGTGAGGAAGTCCATGGCGTCCAGCTCTTCCTGTCCCTGGTGCTTGCGGATGGTGTTGAGGGCCGTCCGCAGGAAATATAAATTGCTGATACCTGGTATTTCCACAGGATACTGGAAGGCCAGAAAGATCCCCTGGCGCGCGCGATCCTCCGGCGAAAGGCTCAACAGGTCCTGGCCTTCATAGATCGCCTCCCCGGCGGTCACCGTGTAGGTGTCGCGTCCGGCCAGCACCTGCGCCAGCGTGCTTTTACCGGAGCCGTTCGGCCCCATGATGGCGTGCACCTCGCCGGCGGCGACCCGGAGGTCAATCCCCCGCAGGATCTCGTTGACGCCCGCCCTGGCGCGCAGATTTTTGATT